>JABAHR010000846.1_pt2 | contig 11215 bp, 10 predicted proteins | sample 7062101 | NCBI WGS metagenome assembly JABAHR01 (sample SAMN14534553, study PRJNA622989) | marine sediment metagenome | biome: marine biome [ENVO:00000428]; feature: marine pelagic biome [ENVO:01000023]; material: deep marine sediment [ENVO:00002113] | place: India: Gulf of Kutch | collected...
AGGTTGCCGGTCGGCTCGTCGGCCAGCAGCAGCATCGGCTGGTTGACCACGGCGCGGGCAATGCCGACGCGCTGCTGTTCGCCGCCGGACAGCGTGATCGGGTAGAGGCGTTCCTTGTTCAGCAGTCCGACCTTGTCGAGTGCTGCGCGCACCCGCTTGCCGATGTCCTGGTGGGGATAGCCGGCGATCACCAGCGGCAGTGCCACATTGTCGAACACCGTGCGGTCGAACAGCAGGTGGTGGTCCTGGAAGATGAAGCCGATCTTGCGCCGTATATACGGAATACGCCGTTTGCCGAGGCGCGTGACGTTTTCGCCGTCGAGAAAGATCTGGCCGCGCGAGCAGCGCTCGATCAGTGCGATCAGCTTCAGCAGCGTACTCTTGCCGGCCCCCGAGTGCCCGGTGAGAAAGGCCATGGCGCCCTTCTCCATGTGAAAGCTGATGTTGTTGAGTGCCTCGAAACCGCCGGGGTAGCGCTTGCTGACGTTGGTGAAGCGGATCATGCGGCAGGGACGGGCTATTTCTCGAACAGTGCGTCGACGAATTCCGCGGCATTGAATTCGCGCAGGTTCTCGATACCCTCGCCGACACCGACGAAGCGGATCGGTATACCCAGCTTCTTGGCAATCGCGAAGATGATGCCGCCGCGTGCGGTCCCGTCGAGCTTGGTGAGCGTGATGCCGGTCAGTCCCACCGCCGCGTTGAACTCCTGTGCCTGGCTGATCGCGTTCTGGCCGGTACCGGCATCCACCACCAGCATGATTTCATGCGGTGCCTGATCATCCAGCTTGCCCATCACGCGCTTGATCTTCTTCAGCTCCTCCATCAGGTTGGACTGGGTGTGCAGGCGTCCCGCCGTGTCGGCAATCAGTATGTCGATGTTTCGTGCCTGCGCCGACTGCAGGGCATCGAACAGCACCGAGGCGGCATCGGCGCCCTGCTGCTGGGCGATCACCGGCACGTCGTTGCGCTCGCCCCAGGTCTGCAGCTGTTCCACGGCCGCCGCGCGGAAGGTGTCGCCGGCAGCCAGCATGACTGACCTGCCTTGCTGCCGGAAACGATGCGCCAGCTTGCCGATGGTGGTGGTCTTGCCCGCCCCGTTGATGCCCACCATGAGGATGACGAACGGCGAGCCCGATTCGGGAATCTGCAGCGGCACGCTGCAGGGCGCCAGGATGGCCTGCATGCGGTCATGCAGCGATGCCATCAGGGCATCGGCATCCGCCAGCTGTTTGCGGTCGACCTGCGCGGTGAGCCCGTCGATGATCTCCCGGGTCGCCTCGACGCCGACATCGGCGACCAGCAGCATGGTCTCGATCTCCTCGAGCAGGTCGGCATCGATGGCCTTGCTGCCCAGCACCACGCTGGCCACGCCCTCCGTCAGGCTGTGGCGGGTGCGTGACAGGCCGGCCTTGAGCCGGGCAAACAGGCCGCTTTTCTCAGTTTTTTCCGGGCTGGTCGATGATTTGTTTTTCAGGAAACCTGGCATCAAGTTTGTTGTCAGTGTATGAACGGGAATTCTCCGGCTGGATATCCTATCATCAGAACCTGTCCCATAATACCGCCGGGTATGCCGGGACAGGTTCTGCAGATCCTGCGGGGTAATCATTGTTATAAACAAGTCAGGAGTCATGAATGCGCAGTGTGCTTGCAACAATCCTGTTTCTCGCCATGCCGCTGGCACTCGCCAACGGCAAGGTGCATGAATACCGGCTGGATAACGGCCTGAAGCTGATCGTCAAGGAAGACCACCGGGCGCCGGTGGTGGTGTCGCAGATCTGGTACCAGGTCGGTGCCGCGTACGAGACGGAAGGCATCACCGGCATCTCCCATGTACTGGAACACATGATGTTCAAGGGTACCGAGGCGCACGCGCCCGGCGAGTTCTCGCGCATCATTGCCGAGAACGGTGGCCGCGAGAATGCCTTTACCAGCAAGGACTACACCGCCTATTTCCAGCGCCTCGAGCAGAGCCGCCTGCCGGTGAGTTTTGAGCTGGAGGCCGACAGGATGCGTAACCTGCGCCTGCTGGACGAGGAATTCCAGAAGGAAATCAAGGTAGTAATGGAAGAACGGCGGTTGCGCACCGAGGACCAGCCGACCTCGCTGACCTACGAGCAGTTTGCCGCGACGGCGCACACGAGCAGCTCCTACCGCCACCCGACCATCGGCTGGATGAACGACCTGGAGAACATGGAGCTGGCCGACCTTGCGGACTGGTACCGGCGCTGGTATGCCCCGAATAACGCCATTCTGGTTGTGGTTGGGGATGTCGAGCCGGACGCCGTGTACGCACTGGCGAAAAAGCATTTCGGTCCCCACAAGCCGGAACAGGTCGTGAAACCCAAGCCGCGTATCGAGCCGGAGCAGCGCGGCCGTCGTGAGGTGATCGTCTCGGTGCCGGCGGAAGTGCCCTATACCATCCTCGGCTACAAGGTGCCGGTACTGAAGACGGCCGAGCACGACTGGGAGCCCTACGCACTCGAGATGCTGGCCGGCATCCTCGACGGCGGCGACAGCGCACGCCTTTCGGTCGAGCTGGTGCGTGGCAGCCAGATCGCCACCAGCGCCGGCGCCGGCTACGATCCCTACAGCCTGCAGGCGGACCTGTTCCTGCTCAGCGGGACACCCTCGGAAAAACACACCGCGAAGGAGTTGCAGCAGGCCCTGCTGGCGCAGGTGAAGCGTCTGCAGGATGAACCGGTCGGTGAAGACGAGCTGGAACGCATCAAGACGCAGGTGGTGGCCGAGGCGGTCTATGAGCAGGATTCCATCTTCTACCAGGCGATGAAGATCGGACAGCTGGAAACAGTCGGCCTGGACTGGCGCATCGGCGAGGAGTACGTCGACCGTATCCAGGCCGTCACCGCGGAGCAGGTGCAGGCCGTGGCGAAGAAATACCTGGTGGAGAATTCCCTGACGGTGGCCGAGCTGGTGCCGCTGCCGATGGAGTCGGGCCGCAAGGCGCAAACCGCGATGCAGGAGGGTGCCCGTGTCCATTAAACAGCTGACTTGCAATACCATGAAACGTGCTTCGATAGCCGGTGTTCTGCTGCTGGTGTTTGCCTGGGCGTTGCCCGCGCAGGCCATGCCTCCCATCCAGCACTGGGAGACCAAGAACGGTGCACGCGTGTATTACGTGCCCGCGCCCGAACTGCCGATGGTGGACATCAATGTCACCTTTGCCGCGGGCAGTGCGCGTGACGGCGAGCATGCCGGCCTGGCACACATGGTCAGCACCCTGCTCGACAGTGGCGCTGCCGGCATGAGTGCCGACGCGCTGGCAACCCGCATCGAGGAACTGGGCGCGGAACTGGAGACCGGCTCGGCGCGTGACATGGCGTGGGTATCACTGCGCAGCCTGAGCGATGCGCGCTACCTTGAACCTGCGCTGGACATCATGGGCAGCGTGCTGGGCAGGCCGGACTTCAACAAGGCGGATTTCGAACGTGAACGGAACCGTACCATCGTTGCCGTGCGCAGCAGCGAGCAGTCACCCTCCACGGTGGCCGAGCATGCCTATTACCTGTCCCTGTACGGGTCGCATCCCTATGCGCGCCGTCCCTCCGGCACCGAGGAAAGCCTCGGCAAGATCAGGCTCGAGCAGGTGAAGGACTTTTACCGGCGCTACTACGTGGCACGCAATGCCGTCATCGCCATGGTCGGCGATCTTGACCGCAAGGCAGCCGAACAGCTTGCGGAAAAGCTCTCCGGGCAGCTGGCGGAAGGCAGGCAGGCAGACAAGCTGCCTGCGCCCGAGCCACTCAAGGAAGCCCGCGAGGAACGCATCTTCCACCCTTCGGCGCAGACCCATGTACGCATGGGCGCGCCGGGCATGAACCGCAGCGATCCCGATTACTTCCCGCTCTACGTCGGCAACCACGTGCTGGGAGGTGGCGGGCTGGTGTCACGCCTGAACGAGGAAATCCGCGAACAGCGCGGCCTGTCCTACAGCGTATACAGCTATTTCAGCCCCATGGAGCAGGACGGCCCGTACCTGTTGTCGCTGCAGACACGCAATGACCAGGTGGACGAGGCGCTGTCGGTCATGCGCGATACCCTGGAGAAGTACGTCAAAGATGGTCCGACCGAAGAGGAACTGGTTGCCGCGAAGAAGAACATCACCGGCGGCTTCGCGCTGCGCATCGACAGCAATTCCAAGATCCTCGATTACCTGGTGATGATCGGCTTCTACGGGCTGCCGCTGGACTACCTGGATACGTTCAACGACAAGGTCATGGCGGTGAGCCGCGCACAGGTGCTTGATGCCTACCGGCGCCGGGTGAATCCGGACACCATGTCCACGATCATCGTTGGCGGCGACAGCTGAGCGTAGTTCCGGGTGCGTGCAGCTACGGCCAGCCAGGGCGTACCGGTTCCTGTGCCTGGTTGATGCTGCATAGATAGCTTTCTGTTGCGTGGCCCGGGCACGGCGCAGCCGGGGCCCGCAATCCGGATTTCATCATGCAGGCCGGGACCGGATCCCGGTCCTCGCCTTCGCAGGGGCAGGCTTGCGCCGGTCTGCGCCTGCCCGCAGGCGCTTGCTTCCCTGAACCCGCTCCGCGTACATGCCCCGTCAGTAAATACTGACGGGGCATGTTGCGTTTCCCCGGCTGTATCCACGCGGCAGCCGCCTATCCTGTAGNNCATCATGGAGGATCGAATGCCAGTCAAACCAAACCTTCGCCTGCGTCTTGGGCAGGCAATCCTTGCAGCGACAGCCGCTGTGTCGGTGGCACCGCTTGCCGCGCAGACGCTCATTTCCGAACTGCTGTACGACGCCGTCGGCACGGACAGTGGCCAGGTATTCGTCGAGCTGTACGGTACACCCGGAACCGTTCTCGACGGCCTGTTCCTGGACGGTGTCAACGGCACGGATGGCGCTGTCTACCTGAGCGTTGCACTGAGCGGCACGATCGGCAGTGACGGGGTGTTCGTGGTCGCGGATGACAGCGGCGGAGGCACTACCCTGGTCGGCCATTTCGACCAGGTGGCCGATGTGGATTTCCAGAACGGACCGGATTCCGTCGTGCTGCGCGATGCGAACGGGGTGCTGGATGCGCTGGGCTATGGCGATTTCAGCGGCGCCGTGTTCGCCGGCGAGGGCGCTGCAGCGCCCGATGTCGCCGGCGGCTGGAGCCTGGTGCGGGTCGGCCTGCAGGACACCGGCAACAATGCCGCGGACTTTACCGCGCTCGATGTTCCGACGCCGGGCAGTGTGGCGGTCAGTGCCGTGCCCGTGCCGCCGGCCCTGGCGCTGTTCCTGTCCGGCATGCTCGGTATGGCAGGCGTGGCACGGCGCAAGGCGCACAACAACCGTGGCGGAGGTACTGCACCGCTGCCCTGACAGAAGTCTGCAGCTGCACCTTGCAGGCGCGACCGGGTTTCCGTCATTGCGAGCGTAGCGAGGCAAGCTCCCGATTGAGGGTCAGGATTGATAGCTTGCTGCGTCACCCTGTTCCTCGCAATGACGGGGCTCACCAGGCGCGGCTGAGTTCCGTTCCCGGGGTACCTGCGTTGTCGTGGCAGCGCATCGCGTGTGCGACAGGCATGTACGGACAGCAGCGGCACAGTCAGGAGCTGTTCCTGTCGGCCAGCGTTTGACGGCATGCCGCCATGCGCGGATCATTGCCGCGCATGAAGGCGCAACCGGCAAACCAGTTACGTATCATCGGCGGCACCTGGCGTGGCCGCAAGCTGGACTTTGCGCCGGTACCCGGTCTGCGTCCGACGCCGAACCGGGTGCGCGAGACGCTGTTCAACTGGCTGGCCCCGGTGATCCGGGAGGCGCGCTGCCTGGACCTGTTTGCCGGCAGCGGCGCACTCGGCCTCGAGGCGGCCTCGCGCGGCGCGGCACGCTGCGTGCTGGTCGAGCAGCAGCACGTCGTGGTGCAGGTGCTGCGTGAGCAGCTCGACCGGCTCGGGGCCGACAGGGTGCAGGTGGTCGAGGCCGAGGTGACGGGCTGGTTGGCGGGGGATGCAACACCCTTTGACATCGTGTTCCTGGACCCCCCGTTTCACCGCGGCCTGCTGCAGCAATGCATCGAGCTGCTGGAGAGCAACGGCTGGCTGGCGGACCTGGCCTGGATCTACCTGGAAGCCGAGAAGGGCCTCGAACTCACATTACCGGAGAGCTGGTCGTGGTACCGCGACAGGCAGGCCGGGCAGGTGAGCTACCGGCTCGCGAGGCGACGCTAGGCAAAACACTTTCGAATATCAGCGTCTGTAAAGCCGGCCAGTCCGGCAGAAACAGGCAGTCTGTCTCTGGTCGCATCATTCACCCTGATGAAAAGGGTGCCCCGGGCCCTGTGTTCGGGTTGGTTGCCGTCGGTGCATGGTGCCGGCTAGACCGACGGGCGGTCGGTGAGNNCGGTGAGCCAGTAGAACCTGTATGGCGGTATGACCAGGGTATCCTGGTAGTAAGACGGTGATTCCCCGGTGACCAGGTCGCGTACACCGCTGTAGGCAAAGCGCCCGCGGTTTTGCAGGTCGGCAAGGTCCAGTGCCTGCGGCGCGCCATCGAAGTTCGCGACTACCAGCACGTTGTCGTCCGACATGAACGGATCATTGCGTATGAATACGAACAGGTGCTGGTTGCCGGTTTCGATGAGTTCACGATTGTTGAAGTCGGCGAAGGAGGGAATCGACTTGCGTACCGCTATCATGCGCTGTAAACCCTCGAATATGCGTTGTTCCACGCTGCCGTGGCGGTGACGCAGCTCCGCCTTGTTCCAGTCCAGGCGGGGGCGGTGCAGCCAGCGACTGTCATTGGCCTTGGCCGGGTCGTCCAGGTAGGTGACGTCGTTCAGGGTGCCGATTTCATCGCCGTAGTAAAGCAACGGCAGGCCACCGTAGGACATGATGATGCTGTGCAGCAGCAGGATGCGCTGCACAGCGATGTCGACCGCCTCTGCATCGTCGTTCTCGAGCGCGGTACCCAGCCCGATCAGCGAGGCGAGCGAGCCCGAAATGCGTGCATCACCGGTTTTCTGGTTGGTGCCGAATGGGTGTCCGGCAGCCGGTGAACCCGGATAGCGGCCGGTAAAATAATCGATCAGGAAACGGCGGTGTGGGGCCGGCTCGTAGCCAGCCAGGCGCACGTCTTCGTCATCGAAGCCAAGTCCGATATCGTCGTGACAGCGGATATAGTTCAGCCAGGTAGCACGATCCAGCTTTCCTGGCAGGTTGCGTACGGCGATGTTGAGCAGGTTGGCATTATGCGTGGCTACCGCGTCCCACAGCAGGGCCATGAAGGTCGCGTTGTAGGCGATCTCGCATTCCTTGGCGATGACCGCGTCCTCGCCGAAATACTTGGTGATCTCGACGGGTGCGACGATGGCCTCGGCGATGAACAGCACACCGGGTGCGGTGACCTGGCAGCAGTCCTTGAGCAGCTGCAGGATCAGGTGCGCCTCGCGCTCGTTCTGGCAGGTGGTGCCGATTTTCTTCCACAGGAAGGCCACGGCGTCGAGCCGCAGGATGTCCGCGCCCTGGTTGGCCCAGAACAGGATGATGTCCAGCATCTCGATGAACACGGCCGGGTTGCTGTAGTTCAGGTCCCACTGGTAGTTGTTGAAGACCGTCATTACCCACTTGCCCATCGCCTCGTCCCGGGTGAAGTTGCCGGGTGCAGTCTCGGGGAAGACTTCCGGCATGGTTTCCTCGAACATATCCGGAACGGTGCGGTCGTCGAAACAGTAGTAGTAGTCCTGGTAGCATTGCTCGCCGGCACGCGCGCGCGTTGCCCATTCGTGCTCGTCCGAGGTGTGGTTCAGTACCACGTCCAGGGTCAGCAGCATGTCACGCTTGCGCAGGGCCCCGGCAAGCGAGCGCAGGTCCGCAATGCTGCCGGCCCTTTCATCCAGTGCGCGGAAGTCACTCACCGCGTAACCGCCGTCACTGGCGCCCCTCGGACATTTGAGGATGGGCATGATGTGCAGCATGTTGACGCCCAGGTCCTGCAGGTAGGGCAGCCGCTCCTGCAGTCCCTGCAGGTTGCCGGCGAAGCCGTCACAGTACAGCGCCATGCCGGCCCACTCCTGGCTCAAAAACCAGTTGTGATTATCCTCGCGGTAACGGTCCAGCCTGCGCAGGTCCGCGCTGCGTTCCAGGTCATGTCGGGCCAGTACCTCGACCAGGCGCAGCATCTGTTCCTCGAAATCCTCGCGCTCTCCGTACAGGATGTTGAACAGCGAGTGGATGGCGTAGAAATTGGCGCCCAGCCGCAGGTAGAAATGGCGCAGGTCGTGCTTGCGGATCTCCGGATCGAGTCTGTCCAGCAGCCGGTTCAGCAGGGAATGTGAGATCTGTTCGTACATGGCTGCTATCAGGTATCGGCGCCGGGCAGTCGCCATGCCTCGAGCAGGGGTGCATAGAATGCCTTATCGTCAACGATCGCGCCACGCCGACCCACCAGCAGGGATGCGAAATGCTGGGCACGCTCCAGGGCCAGGTCGAGCGGCCAGTCCAGGCAGATACCGGTGATCACGACCGCGGTGAAGGCATCACCGGCGCCGACGGTATCGACCGGCGCACTGTCAACCACCGGTGTGACGGTGCGGACGGAACCGTCCGCGCTATAGGCGCGCGCACCGGCCGCGCCCATGGTCAGTATCAGGCCCTGTATCCCGTGCCCGGTCAGCAATGCCCGTGCCCTGGTGTCGGGTGGGTCATCGCCCGGTACCAGGGTATCCAGTTCATCCTGGTTGAGCTTGATCCAGTCGCAGGCGGCGATCATGGCCATGACGCTGTCCCGTTCCCACCATGGCGGGCGCAGGTTGACGTCGAGAAAGATGGTGCCGCCGGCGGCCTGACTGGCCAGCGCCTGCTGTGTCGCACGGGATGCCGGTGCACGCGTGGCCAGTGTTCCATGATAGAACAGGGCGCCGGCCGGCAGCTGCCCTGGCTGCGGCTCGATGGCATCCCAGGCGGAGTCTGTCACGATATCGTAGGCCGGTTCGTTGTCTTCGATGGTCACGCTGACCCGTCCGGTCGGGCGTTGTTCATCTCGCTGGATATAACGGGTGTCCATGCCCCAGCCGCGCATGGAGTCGAGCACCGACTCGCCCTCGTCATCGTTGCCGACCCGGCTGATGACGCGTGGTTGCAGGCCGAAGGCCTGGAGGTGCCAGGCGACATTGAACGGCGCGCCACCGAGCACCCGGCTGCCATCGGGAAAATGGTCGAACAGGACTTCACCGAAGATGCAGATACTGGCTGGTTTCATAGCGTAACTACCCGCTTTACAGTGAAAACAGGCTACAGAAAAAACATATCCGGTAGAGTGTACGCGGCGGGGTTAGTTCATACGCGTTTTCCTGCATGCCGTAAGCCCGGAATCAGGGCTTGAGTGTGAATACCCGCCGGCCGTCGAGCAGGGTGTGCGTGACACGACCCTTCATTTCCCAGCCGGCAAATGGCGTGTTGTGACCCTGGCTGTGCATTGTGCCTGCCTCCAGTATCCAGGTCTGTTCCGGATCAAACACGCAGATATCGGCGGCAGCGCCGACTGTCAGTGTGCCGCAGGTGAGGCCGAGAATTTTCGCTGGTTCCACGCTCATGCGGCTGACCATTTCCGGCAGTGAAAGCACCCCTTCCTCGACCAGTTTCAGACTGAGCGGCAGCAGGGTGTCAAGCCCGGAAATACCCGGCTCGGTGGACGGGAACGGCCCCATCTTGGCGTCCGCTTCGTGCGGCTGGTGATCCGAGCAGATCACCTGGATGGTGCCGTTCTGCAGCGCCGAGCGCAGTTGCTGGCGGTCTTCAAGCGTGCGTAGTGGCGGCAGCACGTGACACTGGCTGTCGAAATTGCTGATGTCATTCTCGGTCAGGTACAGGTATGGAATGGCCACATCGGCGGTTACCGGCGCACCGTCAAAACGGGCACGTGCAATCATGCGCGCGGCACGCCCGGTGGTGAGCCGGCAGAAGTGGACGCGTACACCGATCTGCTCGATCAGTGCCAGCATGTGCGAGACCGCTGCGGTCTCGGCGGCTTCCGGGATACCGGGCAGCCCGGTGCGTGTTGCGACGCGGCCCTCGTGTGCGCAACCCTCGTTGGCCAGCCAGTGATCCATGGCATGCAGGAAAACCGTCAGGTTGAAGGTGGCCGCATACTCGAGGGCCCGGCGCAGTACCAGCGGGTTTGCCATCGGTCGCAGTGCATTGCTGACGCCGACACAACCCGCCCGGCGCAATGCAGCCATCTCGCTCAGGTGCTCGCCGTCCAGGCCGCGCGTCAGTGCGCCCAGCGTCACCACGTTTGCCTTGCCGACTTCCGTGGCGCGCTGGCGTATCAGTTCTGCCACGGCGGGCGTATCGATCACCGGATCGGTGTCCGGCGGGGTACACAGCGTGGTGATGCCGCCGCTTGCCGCGGCGCGCGTCTCGGACGTGATGGTTGCCTTGTGCTCCGCCCCCGGTTCGCGCACACGCGCCGCCAGGTCGACCAGGCCCGGACAGACCACCCTGCCGGTCGCGTCGATCTCGACATCCGCGCTGTAGCCGTCCGGCGCATTGCCCAGCGCGATGATCTTGCCCTGTTCGACGAAAATGTCGGTGACGGCATCGAGGTCGTTGGCCGGGTCGACGACGCGTCCGCCGTGTATGCGGATATTGAGCTGCTTGCGCGTGGCGGGTGCCATGCTATTCGTTTGCCTCCTGTCGGCTGTGCATCGCCATCGACATGATGGCCATGCGCACCGCGATGCCGTGTGCAACCTGCTGCAGTATGACGGAGCGCGGCCCGTCGGCAACCTCGGAGTCCATTTCGACGCCACGGTTGATCGGGCCGGGATGCATCACGATGGCATCCGGACTTGCATGGGCGAGCTTTTTCTCGGTCAGGCCGAACAGCTCGTAGTACTCGTGCTCGCTGGGCAGCAGTGCCCCCTTCATGCGCTCGTGTTGCAGGCGCAGCATGATGATCACGTCGACGTCCTGGATGCCGGTGCGCAGGTCATGAAAGATGCGCGCTCCCAGCGATTCCGCATGCACGGGAACCAGTGTCCTCGGTGCCACGATGCGCACCTCGCCGGTGTTGAGCAGGTTGAGCGCATGGATCTGGGAGCGTGCCACGCGCGAGTGCAGCACGTCGCCGACGATGGCGACCCGCAGGCGCCCGAAGTCGGGGCCCTTGACGCGCCGTATGGTGAACATGTCCAGCATGGCCTGGGTGGGGTGCGAATGGCGGCCGTCACCGGCATTGATGACGCTG
>JABAHR010010860.1_pt3 | contig 11212 bp, 8 predicted proteins | sample 7062101 | NCBI WGS metagenome assembly JABAHR01 (sample SAMN14534553, study PRJNA622989) | marine sediment metagenome | biome: marine biome [ENVO:00000428]; feature: marine pelagic biome [ENVO:01000023]; material: deep marine sediment [ENVO:00002113] | place: India: Gulf of Kutch | collected...
CATTCTCACTTTGCAATCGTTGCACTAGCCCCGCAGCTCGTCGATGACCTCACCCCCGGTCTGGCTCAACTGCTTGAAACGGCCGCCGTGAAAGTAGGTCAGCTTGTTGTCGTCGAGACCGAGCAGACGCAGGATGGTGACGTGCAGGTCACGGATGGGATGCACCACCTCGACCGCGCTTTCGCCCAATTCGTCGGTGGCTCCCACCACCCGGCCTCCCTCCACTCCCCCGCCCGCAAAGAGGATGTTCATGGCCTTGGCATTGTGATCGCGACCCGCTTTCTTCCCGCCCCTCATGCCATTGTCAGGAGTCCGCCCGAATTCGCCACACCACACCACCAGCGTCTCGTCCAGCAGGTTGCACCGCTTGAGATCGCTGATGAGAGCCGCCATCGGTTTGTCCACCGCCCGGATGCGCCGACCGTGCGCACGCTCGAGATAATCGTGCGAATCCCAGCCCGCCGTGAAAACCTGGACAAAACGCACCCCTTTCTCGATCAAACGGCGCGCCAGCAGACAACGCCGGCCGAAGCTGTCGCAGTCCGGGTCCCCCACACCGTACATCTCCTTCGTCTTCTCGTCCTCGCCCTCCAGGTCGATCACTCCCGGCACCTCCGCCTGCATCCGGAAGGCCAGCTCGTATGCGTGCAGTCGCGCCGCCAGCTCCTCGTGCTGCGGGTGGGCGGCCTGGTGATCCTTCTCGAGGCGGGCCAGCAGATCGAGGCTGCGGCGCTGCATCTCCCTGGTAACCCCCGCGGGCGGATTGAGATCGAGAATGGGCGATCCCTTCTCGCGGAGTGGCGTCCCCTGGTAGTGGGCGGGGAGGTAACCGTTCGACCAGTTCGCGGCGCCGCCCTGCGGATACTGCGACTCGGGCAGGACCACGAAGCTGGGCAGGTTCTGGTTCTCGGTGCCCAGCCCGTAGCTCACCCACGACCCGATCGCCGCCTCCCCCCCGAAACGGCTCCCCGTGTTCATGTGATAGTTGGCAGTGGGGTGATTGATCGATTCCCCCTGGCAGCCGCGATAGACGCACAGCTCGTCGGCCACCCCGGCGAGGTGGTGGAAATTCTCGCACATTTGGAGGCCCGAATTCCCGGCCCGCCGGAACCGGAAGGGACTGCGGATGTAGTAGCGTTTCCCGCTGGCCATCGCGGAGGCGAACTTGTCCTTCCGCGTGAATTCCTGCATGTGCAGCTCCTCGAGCTTCGGCTTCGGGTCGAAGGTGTCGATGTGGCTCGGCCCACCCGCCATGTAGAGGAAGATGCAGGCCTTCGCCTTGCCCGGAATATGCGGTTGTCTGGGCGCCAGCGGATCTTCCGCGATCGCGCTCTCCGCCCGCGCCGAATCCCGGAACAACGAATTGAGTGCCACCGTGCCGAGGGTCGAGCCCAGCCCGTAGAGAAGCTGCCGTCGCGCCAGACGGTGCAGGATGCGGTGGTCAGTAGACATACAGGAACTCGCTGGAATTGAAGAGGACAAGGCAGAACCCGGCCAGGGCACGGACCTCCGGCGACAGATCGTGGAGTTTCAGGTCAGGCTCGAGACCCTCGCTCACCAGCCGTTCCGTCCAGGCAAACAGTTCGCCGCTTTGTTCCGCCACCATCTCGCGCCGCACCGACCTCAGAGGCTCGGGAGCCTCGATCTCCCGGGCCCGGTCCCGCGCAGCAAGGAGTTGCAGGTAGCCGAGGGCAGCCTCCCTCTGCCGGGCCGTCGGAGCACGGCCATAGGCAAGCTGGAAGGCACGGTCCACCCGGCCGCCCTCATCGCCAACTTCCGCCGCGATCCGATCAGCAAAGGCGACGGCCCGGTCCTGCGACATCTCACTGTTGAACAAGGCGAATACCTGCGGCGTCACGATGGTCTCGTCACGCTTCTCGCAGGAAGTATCCGCTCCCGGCTTGTTGAAGACCTCCATGGACGGGTCGGCCAGGGTCCGGATCCGGAAGAGATAGATCGAGCGGCGATTGCGCAGCGAGCGGGTCGGCGAGGGTTGGTAGGCCATCGCGATCCCGCCCATGATATGCCGCGGCTGCAGCGCCACCTCCCGGTTGATGAAGGGAAAGACCCCGGGGCCTCCCATGGTGAGGTCCAATTCGCCCGACACCATCAACATGCTGTCCCGGATTTCCTCGGCACTGAGACGCCGCGGGGGGAACCACGAAAGCAGCCGGTTTTCGGGATCCAGCTCGTCCGCCTCGTCCCGGTCCGGGCTCGCCGAACTCCGGCAGTAGGTCTCGGAGGTCATGATGAGGCGATGCAGCTTTTTGATCGACCAGCCGTTCTCGACAAACCAGACCGCCAGCCAGTCCAGCAATTCCGGGTGGGACGGCCGGCCGCCCATCCTGCCGAAGTTGTTGGAGGCCGCCACCAGGCCGCTGCCGAAGTGCCACTGCCAGACCCGGTTTACGATCACGCGGGCCGTGAGAGGATTTCGCTGGTCGGCGATCCAGTTCGCGAGGGCGAGGCGCCGTCCCGCGGCCTTGGTGGGAATCTTCACCTGGAACCCGGTGGCGCTCAGGGCCCCCGGTTCCACCATCCCCCCCGGGGAGGACAGGGCTCCTCCCTCCAGGATGCGGGTTTTCCCGCCGCCCCCGGTCTTCACGCTGAAGGACTGGGGGACGAACCGCTCGAAAGCGCTCTCAAGGTAGGCGTTCCGCTTCTTGGTGATGCGTTCAAAAGAGTTCTCCTTGTCGAGCCTGGTGATTTGTTCGGGGCCGAGATCGCGGATCCGTTCCAGGTGTTCCCTGCGCTCCGCAAATTCCCGGGTCTCCGCATCCAGAAACGGAGTGGCCGGCTCGTCGAACTGGGTGGATGCAAAGACCGCCTGGATCCGGTAGTAGTCGCGGGTCGGGACCGGATCAAACTTGTGATCGTGACAACTGGCGCACCGCAGGCCCTGCGCAAGGAAGGTTTCCCCCACGCTGTTGGTGACATCATCGAGGAATTGCTGTCGCGTGACCGCTGCCACGCTCATGCCGGTCTGCTCCCACGGGCCCATCCGCAGGTAGCCGGTCGCGATCCGGCCCTCGGGATCGTCGGGAGCCAGTTCCTCACCCGCAATCTGCTCCTTCACGAATCGGTCGAAACGCTTGTCGTTGTTGAAGGAACGAATCACGTAGTCGCGATAGCGCCACGCGTGCGGACGTTCCCAGTCGTTGGCAAATCCGGAAGTGTCGGCGTAGCGCACCACGTCGAGCCAGTGCTGCGCCATCCGTTCGCCGTAACGCGGGCTCTCCAACAAGTGGTCCACCACGGCCTCCCAGTCGCGCAAGCGGGCGACCGCATCATCCCCGCCGGGTGGCAAGCCCGTGAGCGCATGGCTGGCCCTCCGCAACAAGGTCGGGCGGTCGGCCCGCGGGGCCGCCTTCAAGCCCGCCTCGTTCAGTCGCTTGTGCACGAAGGCATCGATCGGGTGGGCAACCCCCTCGATTTCCGGCACCTCCGGCCTGACCACCGGCTGGTAGGCCCAGAGGTCCTCGGGCTGGTAGCGCCGGTTGGTCCACCCCGGCGTCGTCCCCCCACTCGTCGCGACCGTCACGGTCCCGTCCTCGCCGCCTCCCCGCGTCCCGGCCGGGACGTCGGTCTCGTCCACCCAGGGTGCCCCCAGCTCGATCCACCTCCGCAGCACCGCAACCTGCGACTCGTCGAGTCGGTCGTTCTCCTTGGGCGGCATCTCGAGACCGGAATCCTTCCACGTCACCGCGATGAACATCGGGCTCTCGTCCGGCCGGCCGGGCGCCACGGCCGGTTCCCCCGACTCGCCGCCCCGTAACATTCCAGCCCGGGTGCGCATGTCGAACTCACCCTTGATCTTCTCCGGCTTGTCACCGTGGCAGGCCATGCACTTTTCGGCAAGGAGAGGCCGGATCTTGTCGAGGTAGAGCCGCTGGCCCTCGGTCAAATCGGCACCGACGCCGATCAGGCTCGATCCAAGCAGGAAAAAAACTGGGCAGGGTCTGCGCATGAGACAACGGTGCAGGGATTACGCCACGGTGAAGGAGCCCCTGTCAATCCGGGCGCGCAGGTTCCTGGTTGTCATCCCCGGCGTTTTCCCCTTCGCTGGGTTGATGAGAGTGATCACCTTTCTCGCGCTTGCCACCATCTCATCGGTGGCACAGGACCACGGGATCTTCGTCAAGGGCTCCGCCTGGAGCACCGTCACGCAAGGCCATCAATTCGCGGAAGGGATGGCCTTCGATTCCGCAGGAAACCTGGTCTTCACCGACGTCCCGCGCAAACAGCTCTTCCGGGTCGATGCGAAAACCGGGAAGAAGACCCTCCTCGATGGAGAGACGGGAGCCACCAATGGAATCGCGGTCGGGCCCGGCGGAACCCTCTATGGGTGCGCGGGCGGCGACCGGAAGATCTACGCCTGGGACATGACGACCTGGAAACGATCCACCGTCGCGGAGGGGCCCCACTCAAATGACATCGCGGTCCGGAAGGATGGCACCATCTTCTTCACCGACCCACAGACCCAGTCGGTGTGGAGAGTCACCGCCGGAGAACGCAAACTCGAGAAGGCCGCCGCCCTCGAGTGGAACCCCAATGGAATCACCCTCTCCCGCGATCACGAGACCCTCTACGTGGCGGAGTTCTTCTCCGGGAACATTCACGGCTTCGCCATCGCGGCGGACAACTCGCTCGGAAAGGACACCATTGCGTTCAAACTCGAAACGCCCGCGGATAACAAGGGCCACCTCGACGGCATGATGATCCACCACGACGGTCGCGTCCTCAGCGGAACCAAGCTCGGCCTGCAGGTCGCTCCACCCGCCGACGACAAGGCCCCCCAAGGAAAATCCGTCGTCGTTCCGATCCCCGACAACCTGCCCCGCTGCAACTACGTCCGCATCAGCCCCGACCACAAGTGGCTCTACGCCGCCCACGCCAAGGCGATCCTGCGGCGGGAACTCGACCCGGCCTTTGCAAGGCCGTAGTTGCCAGGCAAAGCCAATGGCGATTCCAGCCCCGGACCGAGGCCGGATTCCGCCACGCTTTTCTCTTTTGTTCGGGCCATTCTCCCACACCATGGTCCCATGTTCCGGATTTGCGTGTTGCTCGCCCTCACCCTTCTTGCCGGTTCCCCCGGCCACGCCGAAAAGAAACCGGAACTGCGCCAGGGCGGATTCCTCAAGCCGGAGCAGGGCAAGCCCGAACTCGACCGCATCGCCTCCAGGTTCTCCGATCTCGACTCGTGGAAGAAGCGCCGGGCCGCGGTGCGCCAGGGAATCCTCGAAGGCGCCGGACTCGACCCACTCCCCGGCAAGACCCCGCTCAACCCGATCCGTCATTCGATGCGCACCCACCAGGGCTACAGCGTCGAGAACGTCGCGCTCGAGACCGCCCCGGGCCTCTTCCTGTGCGGCAATCTCTACCTCCCCACCGATCCTTCCGGGAAGCTGGCCGCCATCCTCTGTCCCCACGGGCACGCCCGCGATGCCAACTACACCGGCGAAGGCCGCTACCGTCCCCACATGCAATACCGCTGCGCCGCCCTCGCCCGCATGGGAGCGGCTGTCTTTTCCTACGACATGATCGGCTACTCCGACTCCCGCAAAACCGGTTGGAACCACCGCCACAGCGACCAGGTCCTGCGCCTCCAGTGCTGGAACAGCATTCGCGCCGTGGATTTCATGGTTTCCCTCCCGCAGGTGGACCCCGGGCGCATCGGGGTGACCGGCGCATCCGGCGGCGGGACCCAGACTTTTCTTCTCACCGCCCTTGATGATCGCATTGCGGCGGCGGCCCCGTGTGTCATGGTCTCCGCCCACTTCTACGGCGGCTGCGTCTGTGAAAGTGGCAGCCCCATCCACGTGCGGCCCGGCCACATCACCAACAACACGGAGATCGCGGCCCTCTGTGCACCGCGCCCCATGATGCTGATTTCCTGCGGCGGAGACTGGACCCTCAACACTCCCACGGTGGAGTTCCCCTTCGTGCAGCGGATCTACGACTTCTACGGCCGGAAGGAACTCGTCGAGAATGCCCACCTGCCCGACGACAAGCACGACTACGGCGAGTCAAAGCGGCAACCGATGTACCGATTCTTTGCGAAGCACCTGCAGTTGAAGCGGAAACCGTGGCTGAAGCCCGGCAGCGACCTGGTCGATGAGTCCTCCATCAGCATCGAGCCCCATGCCACCCTGCAGGTCTTCACCAGCGATCACCCCCAGCCGGGGCATGCCCTCAAACCAAACACCCCGGTCGAGTTGCCGCGGTAGGACCACTCAGCCCCCGCTGAACCCGATCCACGCCAGCCAGCCCGCGAGGGGAGCCACCACGGCCCCGTAGAGAACCTTTCCCTTGGTCTCGAGAAAGAAGCGGGTCCTCTTCGCGAGAAACTCCGGCCTGACAAGCAGGGTGATCCCCTTGAGCAACGAGATGTAGCCGGTCAGGGTGATCACCACCCGCCAGTTCATCTCCCAGACATTGTGCCCGGCCACCATCGCGAGACCGGCAATCACCCCCAGGAACCCGGTCACCACGAGGAACCCCGAGTCGTGCAGGCATTCCTCCATCCGTTTCCGGAAGCCCTCGCCGCTCACCACCCACAGGAGACTCATGAGGAACCCGTAGAGCCCGATCAGTTTTGCGAGGAACAGTGATGTTTCCATTCCTCATTATAGCCACGATCAGGAACGCGACCACGTGGTTTTTACTTCCCCTCCCAATCCCGCCACAGCCACCGCATGGTGTCGGGGAAGATGGCCCCGCCGTGTTTGCCGTCGTGACCGCCCTCTCCCCACACCGTCTTGTGGTCGTATTTCTTGAACTGGAGGGCTTTCTCCATCTGCAGGTTGCTCAACCACCAGTTGCCGTGCTCATTGTCGAGATCGTTCGAGCCGTCCTGCAGGAAGATGCGGAGCGGCTTGTTCTCGGTCTTGCGGATCAGGGCTGGATAGACGTGCCCACCCCGAATATTTGTGAAGCTCCCGATGTGGCTGACCACCTTGCGGAAGAGGTCCGGACGCTCCCACGCCACCGTGAAGGCGCAGATCCCCCCGGAACTCATCCCGCAAATGGCCCGCATCTCCGGATTCCCGGTCAGCTTGTATCTCTTCCCCACCTCGGGGAGAATCTCCTTCTCGAGAAACTCCGCATACCGGGGACTCAGGCTGTCGTATTCGAAGCTCCGATTCCGCTTCACCCCTTTCGGCGCCTTCCATCCCTGTACCNNAAAGCGCCCGGGATTCAGAAAGATGCCGATTGTGACAGGCATCTCGCCCTTGTGAATGAGGTTATCAAAGACCACCGGGACGCGCAGGTCGCCCTTTTCCCCGACGTAAGCGTGTCCGTCCTGGAAGACCATCACCGCCGCAGGCTTCGACCCGTCATACTGGGCCGGAACGTAGAGGTACCACTCCCGCATTGTCCCCTCGAAGACCTCGCTCTTCCACACCCCGGTGGTCACCACCCCACGAGGGACACTTTCCCGGCGCTGGGAATCAGGCCCGAGCGGAAACTCGGCCTCGTCCCGCGCACCGAGGGTGAGGTTGAGGGCAAGGAGGGCGAATAAAACACGAATCATGGGGGGGAAACGGCCGGGCCCCGGGGAGTCTTTCGCAAGCCCCGGCAACCCACGGCCTCCCCTCCCCCGCCGACGAATGAGAGGCCTGAACCAACCCCCGCCTGTGCTCTTCTACTCCCGGACCGGGATCTCCAATACCTGCCCGATTCCGATCCTGTCCGGATTGGAAATCCCGTTCACCTCCGCGATTTCCTCGGTGGAGACCGAGTGTTTCCTCGCGATCCCGGAGAGGGTGTCCCCGGCTGCGACCGTGTAGCGGACCGTCTTCGACTCCGGTGGTTCGGCACTCGGTTCGGACGTCAGCCCGGGATCCGATTCGGAGTCCGGCTCGGAGTTCGACTCCGGGACCGGGTCGGTTTCCGGCAGCGAATCGGGCTCCTTCGCCACCGCCACCGTGGTCGCCGAATCGGAAGACGTGGCCTCCCCGACCGGTTTGGCCTTTCCCGGGATGGGACCGCCTGGGCTGGATGCANNGACCCGGGTTCCTGCGGCCGGGACGGGGAGATCGATGCCGCCACCTCGACCTCGCTTACCTTGGGCGGGAGGACGGAGTTCGATAAGGTCACCTCCACCTCGTGCACCTTCGTCGGGAGCACGGAGATCGGAGGTGCGGCCACCTCATCCTCTCCGGTCGGATACTTCAGGGCCTCGTCAGTACCAAAGACCTCCTGGTGCTCTTTTTTGAGGCCTTCCAGGGAATCCAGGAGCTCCTGCCGCTCTTTTTCGAAGCCTTCCAGCGCCACCTTGAGGTCCCGCCGTTCCTTGTCAAGACCCTCAACAACCGCGAAAAGAGTCGACCACTCCGTTTCGCTCTTATTCGCCAGAATCGCGAGCGCAGCGAGGGACCCGGGATCGTGCTGATGCCATCCGCCGCTCACGGTATTCTCCAGCTCGTTGATTTCCGCCCTGAGCTCGGCTTCCAGCTTCGACACCGCATCGGCCAAGGTCCCTTCGCCCGCTCCCTTGAGCGTTTCGACCTCAGCGCGGAGATCCTTCAGGCTCCGCACCTCGTCGCGCATTCCGGCGAGGGAGGCTCCCATCCACGCCAGCCCCGCCATAACGGCTAAGGCCACGCTTCCGACCACGAGACGAACCGTCACCTCGGGGCTCATCCCCCTCGTAGTCGCCGAATGAGAGGCCCTGAAGACCCCATGACTGCGTTCATCGGACATCGCTGCGCGGGATGAGATCTAGCCAGCTCTCCGATTCACTGTCTAGGGCGGGATCGAGAATTATGAGGAAGCCACCAAGCACGCACGATCTTTCCTAACTACCGGAATATCAGGACCTCAATTATAGTTCCCGTCACCCCGGGTTCCGCCATGGAGTTGACCTTGCTTCCCGGTTCTCCGGGCGTCCCACAACGCGGGGCCCGCGGGGAATCACGTTTGAACGGAAACTCGGGGCAGTCAGCCATCAGAAAGGCGGGCGAGCCGACCCGGAGTGCGGTGACTTCAGAAACCTCCTCGAACCAGTTCCGCCCCGCCTCTCGCAGATCCCGGAATCCGGGGCTCCCCAAGCGAAATGGAGCCCTCCCATCCAAAAGCCATGCCCGGCCCGGTCGCAATCAGCACCGCCACTCCCGATCCCTCGCTGCAGACCAGCCCCGATTCCTCCAAGCCGGTCGCACCAAGGACCGTCAACTCCACGATCGCCTCCCCGCGTCCCTTGCCGGACCACAGGAATCACTCCCGCAAACCAGTCCCCCCCCTTTTTCCTCCATTTTCACACACAAATTCACCACCCCTTTCCGCTAGAAAAATAGCAGTTCGTCCGTAGGCGAAAATACCATGATCGAAATCTCTCCCGTGGGCCGCATAGACACCATGGNNTGTCCGCTCTCCTGGCCGCCACCCCTCTGCTCGCGGAACCCGCCCTCCACATCAGCACCCCCAATTTCGCCCCGGATACCGCCTTCACCCTCACCTTCGACCGGGCGGTGGTAGAACAGGACCAGGTTGGCAAGTCCACGCCGAACCGCATTCTGAAGATCGAACCGGAGGTTGGGGGGACCATCAAGTGGACCGCGCCCAACGTGGCGGTTTTCGAGCGCAACGGTGTCCCGCCGATTGGCACCACCTTCACTTTTTCGCTGCCAGAAGGGCTCACTTATGCCGACGGCTCCGCCATTCCGCCCGGCAAGCTCCGCACCTTCGCCACGGTCCCCTTCGTCTACGAATTCGGTCATTGGCGGGGCGACACCCGCAATCCGCGTTACTTCCTGCGCTTCAACGACGAGGTTTCGCCCGCCGAGTTGGCCCCTCACCTTTTCTTCGTCAACCGCAGGGGGACGGAAGTGTCCGTCAAGGTCCGACGCGGGATCTACGGCGACCTCTCCACCCCCCGGGCCATGGGACCCACCTGGGTGCAACGCTTCCGGGGCTGGAAGGCGCCCGAACCCAAGGACCTTGATCCGGAAACCGAAATCCCCTCGGCAGTCACCGTCACTCCGGTCCAACCGCTCCCGGTCGGCAGCAGTTGGAAGCTGGCCATGAAGTCGGGCCTTCCCAACGCTTCCCGCACCGCCGCCCTCCAGAAGTCCACCCGGCAGTGGGTCGGATCAGTGCGCCCCTTCCTCGTCTCCTCGATCCGGGCCGTCACCGAGGTGGACACCCCGCGTTATCTCAGCATCAGCCTCTCCAAGGACCTGCCCCAGACCGTCACGGGCGAGTTCCTGAGGGAATTCATTGTGGTCTCCCCCGAGCCGGAGGACATGAAGATCACCACCAAGGGCGGCCTCATTTCCATCCATGGCGTCTTCGAAACAGGTCAATATGAAGTCACCCTGCGGGCCGGTCTTGTCTCCACCNNGGGTCCCACCCTCACCGCTCCCAGCTTCACCGAGGCCCAGCTCGCGGTCGGGAGCCGCACTTACCCGCTGGAAACGGTCAACCTCGCCACTGCTCACATCCGGGTGAAGCGCCTCGGCGGCGAGAGTGCCCTTCGTGCCTTCCAGGGATACCGCCACTACACCGGCGATGGCCATGGCCACCAGTCGATCACGCGGCAGCATCCCATTCCCTGGCCCCTCGTGTCCGGTGAAGTCGTCTACGACAAGCTTCTCGAACTCGACAACGAGCCCAACACCTCCCGGCGCATCGACCTGAACTGGAACGAGATTCTCGGAGCAGAACAGGCCAGCGCCCTGCTCTTCGTTTCGATCGAGGGAACCCCCAAGAAAGGCCTCGGCTTCCACCGGAACCGGCTCACCCAGTTTTTCCTGCAGCTCAGCGATATCGGGCTGGCCTGGAAGCTCACCGAGGACACCGCCTTTCTCTACCTCTATTCCTGCGACACCGGGCAGCCCCTCGCCAACGTGCAACTCGATGTCTTCGGAGAGGACGCCACCGTCCTGCAGGGCACCCGGACGAACCGGGACGGGGTTGCCCGCCTGCCGCGCAACGCCGAGCAGCGGCAGCTGCGGGCCTCCCTCGGCACCGATGCCGTCATTGTGAATCTCGATGCCGGAATGCCGACCGTGTCGATGTGGCGATTCCCGGTCCGGACCCAGTGGATTCCGGATCTCCCGAGCCACCGCACCGCCCTCCTTTTCACCGACCGCAATCTCTATCGCCCGGGCGAGGAGGTGCATCTCAAGGGGATCGTGCGCCGGATCAAGGACAACCGGAGCATCTTCGACCACTCCGGGGGGGCCCAGCTTGTCATTCGCACCCCCTC
>JABAHR010028211.1_pt1 | contig 11199 bp, 8 predicted proteins | sample 7062101 | NCBI WGS metagenome assembly JABAHR01 (sample SAMN14534553, study PRJNA622989) | marine sediment metagenome | biome: marine biome [ENVO:00000428]; feature: marine pelagic biome [ENVO:01000023]; material: deep marine sediment [ENVO:00002113] | place: India: Gulf of Kutch | collected...
ACCGGGCTCAGCGACACGACCGTCACCGTCGACTTCAATCACCCGTTGCTCGGTCACGACGTGGTCTATGAAGTCGAGATTGTCGACGTCTCCGGCGACGCCGCGTAGACGGTGCGCCTGCGGTGGTGGGCGGGGCTGTCGCCCCCGCCGTTGGGGAACCGCGTGTGAGGCTCCCCGGGCCGCCGCCGGACGGCCGCGGTAGCGTGCCCGCTAGTTCATTTGAGGGACGAAACAAGGCCGTTCGTCGGTTTTAAATAGCCGTTTATCGGATAGAATTGCACGTACGACGGCTAATATGCTTCCGTGCATCCGTCGGGTCGCGTAACCAAGACTGATCGGATCGCGGCCCACTCGGCAGTGCCAGGACGAGGGCCATCGAGAACTCCTCGCCTGGGAAGCAGGCTAAACGCGCGGCAACAGCGCGGCAGCGGATTGAAACACAGAAGGATCGCATTGTGGGTGACAGGGTCAAGGTATCGCATACCGGACACTCGCTGAGCGGCTCGCACGGCGCCGGCCTTCGCGGCGAAGGTCGCGGCGCGCTGAGCGCGCGGTGCCCCGGACCGCGCACGGCGGAACGGCGGCGAGGGTCGAGCGCGGCCTTGCGCGCCTCGCGGCCCTACCGGCGGGCTGCGGGCTTTACCCTCATCGAGCTGCTGACGACGGTGGTCCTGGCGGCAATCCTGCTCGGTCTGGCCGTGCCGAGCCTGCAGTCGTTCATCCAGAACCGGCGCATCACGACGGCTGCCAACGATCTGCTGGCGGCGATGTACCTGGCCCGAACGGAGGCCATGAAACGCGGCGCCACGGTGGTGATGTGTCGCACCGGGGATCCCAGCGACCTCGGCGATGCCGGTGACGAAGATCCCGTATGCGGCGCCAACCACTACCCGTCGGGTGCCGCCAACGCCAGCAAGGAATGGGGTCCCGGCTGGCTCATGTACGCCCGTCCGGTCGGCAGTGAAGACGCCACTCTCTACAGTACGGGGACTGATGCCCTGGTGGGCATCGGGCCGGCGGCGCCGTCGGGAGTCCGCATCACGTCCGATGACGACGCCCAGACCGTGCTGGCGTTCTTCGGTGATGGCTCGCTCAATCACACGGCGCCCGTCGCCTTCGCGGTGTGCGACCACCGCGGGGCGAGCAAGGGTAAGCTGATCGCCGTGCCGCGCGGGGGACGTCCGCAGATGGCGGACGCGACGACATGCACGCCGTAGCGGGCAGCCCCGCAGGGGTAAGCGGAGCTCGCCGCAGCGCCGGCACGAGCATGATCGAGGTGCTGGTGACGGTCGTGGTGCTCGCGGTGGGTCTGCTGGGCATCGCGGGACTGCAAGTGCAGTCGAAGCGCTCCAACTTCGAGGCGATACAGCGCACGACGGCGAGCCTGCTGGCGCACGACATCATCGAGCGCATGCGGACCAACTACGCGGCGACGACGACCTATGTGGCGACAGGCGCCGAGCTCGGCGGCGGGAGTCTGGGTAACAGCGCGCCGACGCCGAGCTGCACGGGCGGGGCGACGTGTTCTCCCGCCGAGCTGGCGGCGCAGGATCTGTGGGAGTGGGAGCAGGCCATCGACGGTGCGGCCGAGGCGGCGGCCGACGGCACTGAGACGGGGGGGCTCAGCCTGCCGACCGGATGCATCGTCGGGCCGGTCGCTGGAGGCACCGGTTTGTACACCGTCTCACTCGCCTGGCGTGGACAGACGCGCACGGCCAACCCGTCCACCGGTCCCTGCGGCGAGGGCTCGGGCAAGTACGACGACGGCGCCGAGTCTGATGTCTATCGCCGGTTCCTGAGCGTCGAGGTGTTCATCGATGCCGGCTGACGCCATGACCCGCCGGCCTCTCGACGGCCGGCGCCCGGAGCAGCGGGCGCAGGGCGGTTTTTCGATCATCGAGATCATGGTCNNACGCTGGGGCTGCTGCTCACGGGGATCGTCGTCAGCATTTTCATCACAACGGGTCGCCATTACGCCCAGGACGAGCGGGTAGGGCGGATGCAGGAGAATGCGCGCTTTGCGCTGCGCGTGCTCGCCGACGACCTCAGTCTGGTTGATTTCTGGGGGCCGGTGCTAGCGCCGCAGAACATCAACGCCGCCCTGCGCAGCTGCGCCGACACGCCCGAAGCGACCCCGTGTGCAGGATTCTTTGCGGCCAGCTCGTTGAGCCTGGACGCGGCCTCGGACTGCGGCCCGGGGACAGCGGCCACGCCTCCGCCCAACTGGCTGTTCGACATTACCAGACCCGTCGAGGTGCTGCTCGACGCCACGGCTGATGCGGCGGCCAGCGCCTTCGCTTGCATCGAGGTCGGCGAGTTTCAGGACGGCACCGACGTGCTGGCGATCAAGCGCGTTCGCGCCCTGGAGCTCGCGTCCGACCGCAGCGAGCCGAACGACAGCGGCGAGGTCTACCTGCGCACCAACGGCGATGCAGCCATGCTGCACGTCTACAACGCAGGCGACACGACGACGGTTCAGGGCCCGGGGGTGAGCGACTGGCAGTACCTGGTGCACGTGTACTACATCCGTAAGGACTCGCTTGTCGGCTCGACCGACGGCGTGCCGACCCTGTACCGCCGCGTGCTCGACGGCACAGGCATGCAGATCGAAGACGGCGGCGTGGCGCGCGGGGTTGAGGCGCTGCGCGTGCTGTTCGGGATCGACACCGACGCGGACGGCATACCGGATACGTACCTTTCCGGACCCAGCGAGGCGCAGCTCGCGGCCGCCGTGACCGCGCGCGTCTATCTGCTGGTGCGTGCCGCCGAGCCGGATCAGGCCTACCTCAACGACAAGACCTACCGGCTCGGCGACCTAGTGGTGACCGGCGACGGCGACAAGTACTACCGGAGGGTGTTCACCACCACCGTGAAGCTGCGCAACCCGTCCAACCGGAGCCTGCTGAACCTGTGAGGACGTCATGAACCCGATGACATGGTGTTGCAATCCGCCCGACGCCCAGCGCGGTGTTGCGCTGGCCATTGCGCTCGTGGCGCTGGTCGGCGTCACGGTGATCAGTATCGCGTCGCTCAAGACGGGTCTGTTGGAGCTGTTGATGGCGGGCAACGAGGAGTCGCGCATGAACGCCTTCCACCAAGCCGCCAACGGGCTCGACGCCGTTGCGGCCATACCTGAGAACTTCGCGCTCGTCGGCGGTGTCGGCTACACGACCTGTACGGCGAACTACGGGCTCGATGGCCGCTCGGGTGATCGCGGCGACTGTAGTGCGTTCAACGTGACGCTGCCCGCCGGTTTCGACGACGCCGATATGGAGATGGCCGTCTCGCGGATCGATCCGCAGGACGCATGTCCGCCGGCGGGCATGAAATCGAGCTGCGAGTACTTCAGTGCGTCGAGCTTTTCCGTGCGCAGCAACTACGACGGCACCCAACACAAAGCGGGCCGATCGGTTCAGACGCAGGGCTACATGGTGTTGGTGCCGCGCATTGAACAAGGGCGTATGTAGAGCACGGTAAAACTTGCCAGGGGTGACAACGATGAAACCGCTTCCGATAGCTGCGATCCTCATCCTCTTTGCCACGAGCGCGTGGGTCCGGGCCGACGACACGGACGTCTACGTCAGGACCACGGCGGATCAGGGTGTCGGCGATGCGTACGTGATGCTGGGCCTGGACTGGCGGCCCAACCTGGGCTCGAGCGCGTGTCCCGATGAGTTGCTGTGCCCCGAGCCGGGCACGTGGGTGGAGCAATGCAGCGGGACCTATGTGGGCGGCGTCTGCGACGGCACCCTCACGCAGGTGTGCCTTGATACCTCGACCGATCCGGACACCGCTATAGAACCCATAACGTACAACGAGTGCGAAGACGTCTACGGCGAGTTCATGCCCGAACGGGACTTCTGCACGATGGCGACCGACGTGTGCGTCGATGCGCTGGGCAATACGACGGCCGTCGCGGCTGACGGCAGCTGTCCCGACGGCTGGGGACTGGTCGCTGCCGGTGATCCCGTGACGCAACCCGTCGACGGGCTGTGTCCCGCGGGAACGACCTTGGAGGACGGCGACTACACGTTCTTTCACATCATCGTCGCCGCGCTCAGGCAAACCCTCGAGCCACTGGAGAACATCCACCTCGGGCTGATGATGAGCCACACGGACACCCGTGAGTCCGGCGATGCGTGCAGCGGACCCAACCCGCCCAGGGCGGACCAGAACTGCGCCAACGGCGCCTTCATTTTCAGCGGATTCAAGGACATGGACGTTCCCGAGCAGAGGGAGGAGTTCTTCCGAAGGCTGCTGCAGATCCCTATTCCAGCGGGCAACGAGGCCCACCCCTATCAGGGCCGCGAAATGTACCTCGAGTTCTACCGCTACCTCACCGGGCAGCGCGTCTACAACGGGCACAACGGCTGGGGAGACTACGGCACCGACAACGACCAGCCGCCGTACCGGAACATCGACGACCCCCTCGACGTGCCGCTCTACGTTAACCAGCAGGCGTTGTGGCCGAACACCTACCCGGGGGTGACCGCGAACGGGTCATGGGACAAGACCATCGAGGAAGCCGTCGGCGACGGCACGTACAAGTACATCAGTCCGCTGCTGGAGACGGGCGAGTGCCCCACAGTCTTCGTCGTCAACCTGATGCATCAGGTGTCGCAGCAGGAGGTGGAGTCCGACGACGCCATTGCGGTCGAGGTCTGCCCTAACGGCAGCTGCGCAAACGTTCTCGACGGCGGCCTGGGCTTGCCGAAGGCAACCGGCTCGGAGGTTTTCCCGCAGATCATACGCTGGTTCGTGGATGCCCCTCAGCTTCCCGGCGACCTTACCCCCAACGGCGTCGAGGTACCGACCATTCGCTCGTTCTTCCTCGTCGACGAGTCCAAGGTCAACGACAAGACCACCGGCTACGCTCAGGCCGGTCTGACGCAGGTGCCTTATACGCTGTCGTCCGATCCTGAGAAGCTCAAGGCCAACCTCACGAACGTGTTCTCCCAGATTCTCAGCACCAGCTCGACGTTCGTGACGCCGACGATGCCCGTCAACGTGTTCAACCGCGCCCAGTCGCTGGGCAGCGTCTTTCTCTCGATTTTCGAGGCAGCCGAGGCGGGGACACCCCAGTGGTCCGGCAACCTCAAGATGGTGAAGCTGCAATTCAACGAGGCCACCGGCACCCACGTGCTGATCGATCAGAACGGCAACAACGCCGTCGGCCCCGATGGCCGCCTGGCGCCGTCGGCCCTCACCTACTGGACCATCGCCGACGAGCTCGCTCCGCCCGAGGCCGGCGAGACCGACTTCCTCGTCGATACGGACGGCCGAGGCGTGCGACGAGGCGCTGCGGGCCAGGTCATGCCCGGCGCGCGCGATGCCATCACGCAGACGGGTCCGGGCCTGGTGAACCCCATCGGGTCCACCACCAGCGAGTCGCCTCGCAGGCTCTTCACCGAGCCCTCGTCACATACGAACGGTACGGCGGACGCGCTGCTGCCGTTCAACGCCACGGCGGAGACAGCGCAGACGCTGATCGACGACGACCCCGCGCTCAGCGCCATGCTGACGCAGTACGTGAACGGCACGGCCGACGCCACGGACACCGCGCAGTCGGTCACGATCGACATGATGAAGCATGCCCGCGGCATCGACGTGATGGACGAGGACGGTGACGGGCTCACGGACGACGCCCGTCCCTGGTTGTTCGGCGACGCATTGCATGGTCCTCCCTTCCCGATCAACTACGGTAGCGCGAGCGAAGCCGACCCCCAGGAAGTCCGCGTGATGATGACCAACAACGACGGCTGGGTGCGCATGTTCGGTGTCGCCGACGACGACGGCGTCGAGGACTGGGCGTTCATGCCGCGGGCGGTGATCCCCAAGCTCAAGCGCTTGATGGACAACAGTCCCGGGATAGACCCGCTCCATCCCTATCTCGTCGACGGCACGATCTCGATGCTGATGATCGATAACGACGGTGACACCCTGATCGAGACCGCCGACGGCGACCGCGTCATTGCCGTGTTCGGCCAGCGCCGTGGCGGAAAGAACTACTGGGCGTTGGACGTCTCCGATCCCGACGACCCCCGTCTGCTGTGGTCGATCGGCAAGGGCGCGTCGTGTGATCCGCTGAACAACGATATCTGTGAGATCGCCCAGACGTGGTCGACGCTGCGGCCCACCCGCCTGCTCGTCGACTTCGACGAGGATCCCGCCAATCCGAACCCGCAGGAGGTGTTCGCCTTCATCTTCTCCGGCGGCTACAAGGGTGACGACGATGGCGACAGGCTCGGCGAGCTCGGCAAGGACGAGCGCACCTCCCTGTGCACCGGCACCGAGCAGCAGATCTGTGACGGATCGCTCGGCTGCAGTGACGGGACCGATCCGGTCGGCGGTGTGTGCGCCGCGCCGGCGACGTTGACGTGCGACGTCGGTTTTCGCACAGCCTGTATCGCTGATGCCACGGGCGCGGAGATTTCCTACCAGACGGAGCTCCTCGGCAGCGACGACAACGAGGGCAACGCCATCTTCATCGTCGATGCGTTGACGGGCGAGCTCATCTGGAAGGCCGTCAAGGGCGCGGCGACGGGCGCTACGCTCGACAACGCCGTCTTTACCCACACCGACCTAAACGACAGCATCCCTGCCGAGGTCACGATGCTCGACAGCGATGCCGATCGGCGCCTCGACCGTTTCTACGTCGCCGACACCGGCGGCGTCCTCTGGCGAGGCGACCTCGCCTCGGCGTTGCGATCGGGTTGGACGCTGACGAAGGTCGCTTCGGTGGGCCGACACTATGCCGACGTTGAACTCCCCGACGGCGCTACGATAACGGACGACCGGCGCTTCTTTCCGCGGGCCGACGTGGTGCGCGCCTCCGACGCGTTCGGCGATTACGACGGCATCGTCATCGCCTCGGGCGACCGGGCCCATCCCCTTGGCACGGCAGTCGAGAACTACGCCTATCTGTTCAAGGACCGCAACACGATAAGCGGCATTCCGCCCAACGGCACCACGGACGTCATCATGCACGACGACGTTCTCGATCTCACCGACAACTGTCTCGACGGCGGTGACATCGCCAATTGCTCGACGGACGCCGCCGCGGCGCAGGCGCAGCTCGACAAGGGCTGGCGCATCAAGCTCGAGCAGTGCGAGGATCTCGCAGGAACCGGCAGCTGCGGCGAGAAGGGTCTTTCCAACCCATTGGTCGTGCAGGGCATTGTAATGTTCAACACCTACGTGCCGCCGACGGAGGGAACCGTCTCCTGTGCGCCCAAGGAAGGCGAAGCCCTGCTCTACGCGGTGTCTCTGGACGACGCGGCGCCGGTGTTGAACTTCAATGAGACCAACGACACCAACGGCGTTACTCTCGACCGCTTCGACAAGATAAATTCCGGCGGTATAGCCGGCCAGCTGCAACCCGTCGGCTTCGGAGACATCATGCGCAGCGACCTGAACTTCACCAACATCCCCGGATTTTCCGGCGCCAAGACGTTCTGGTACGAGGAGGATCGCGGCGGGGCGGCGAGCGGGCTGTAGGTTATAAGTTGCCGAGGGTCAGGGGCGGACCGGCCGTCGGTGCTCCACAGAGGGGAGGGGCGCTACCAGCAGTCGAGCGGCAGCTTGCTGCCGGCGCGGGTCACGGACATCGTCGCGCAGTCCGTGTCGTCGGCCTGACCACCCTGGGCCGTGGCCCGGATGGTGTACTCGAAGGTTGTGGCGACCGGAAGAGACATGGCGTAGTAGCCGTTCTCGGTGACCGTGCGGCCGCCGAGGTCGTCGAGCGTCGGCGCGTAGCGCTTGTTGTCGAGGAAGTATTGTTCCTGCATAGCGGCGAGATCGGAGAGNNGCCTCCGAACGTCGCGAGCGCTTGACGAAGAGGTCGTAGGAAGGGATGGCGATGGCGGCCAGCACCGATACGACCACGACGACCAGCATCAGCTCGAGCAGCGTAAAGCCCCGCTGCCGCCGGGCTCCGCTAACCGGGGATGCGCAGAGACGGCGCGCCGGGCTTGCTGCGTGCCCCCGATGGGTACTCCAAACGAGCGCTCTCATGACAGGTTCCGCCTCCCGTGTGTCGACATTGGGGCGATGTTACTGAAAATAGCGCTCGTACCAGAAGGTTTTCGAGCCGGCTCCCTGAGGAATGTGCTGAATTTTCAGATCACCGCGCAGGATGTTGCCGCCGCCGAGCGGAACGAGCTGCGCGGGGATGCCGCTCGAGTCCAGCTCCTCGAAGCGCTCCAGGGTCTCGCCATTGGTGTCGTTCGACTGGTCGAAGTTGAGCACCGGCTGTGCGGCCGTTAGGTCGACGGCGTAGAACAGCCCCTCTCCTTCGCTGGGTGAGCAGATGTCGGTGATGCTCTCCACCGGCGGAACGTACGTTGTGAAGTACACCGTGCCTTTGAGCGTCAGCGCCCGCGCCAGGCTTTTCTCGCCGCAGGAGCCGGTCTGGCCCAGTCCCTCGCACTGCTGGAGCTTGATGCGCCAGCCGACGTCGAGCTTGTCGAGCGCGTCCGAATCACTGCAGTCGACCGCGTCACCGTCCGCGAGACAGTTGTCGGTGAGGTCGGCGACGTCGTCGTGGCCGATCGCCGGTGACGGCGGAAAACCGCTGAGGACGGCACGGTCCTTGAACAGATAGAAGTAGTTCACGCTCTCATCGCCCAGCGGATGGGCGCGATCGCCCGAGCCGATGAGCACGCCGTCGTAGTCGCCGGCATCGTCCCGGGCGCGCACGAAGTCGATGCGGTGGAAGAAGCGCCGGTCGTCGGCCTTGGTGTTGCTGAAGTGCCGACCCACGGATGCCAGCTTGGTGAGCGTCCACTGCGTGCGGTCGGCGCCGAGAATATCCCCACGCCAGATCGTGCCGCTGGTGTCGCCGACGTAGAAGCGGTCGGCGTAGCCGTTGGCGTCGGTGTCGATTACCGACAGGTCGGAGGGGATGCTGTCGTCGAGGTCGGGATGCTGATAGCGCTCCTCGTCGCCGGCGACGGCGCCGGCCACGGCCGATTCGACGTCGGTGTCGATCGCTTTCCAGATCAGCGAGCCGTCGAGCGCGTCGACCATGAAGATCGCATTGCCTTCGTCGTCGTCGCTGCCGGTGAAGTTGGGATCATCATCGTCGCGCGCGTCTTTGCCCATCTCGACGGGATCGGTGTCGTCGATGCCGTCGCCGCCGTCGTCCCCGTTGTAGCCGCCGGCGAACATCAGCACGAATTTGTCCTGCGGGGCCTCCCCGTCGGGGCCGTCCAAATCGATGCTCAGGCGCGCCACGCGAGGCGCCGACCAGCTCTGGCCGAGCTCACAGAAATCATGGTTGACCGGATCGATGAGCGGATCGCACGACGTGCCCTTTCTGATCGACCATAGCAGCTTGGGGCTGTCCGGGTCGCTGATGTCCAGCGCATAGTAGCTCTTGCCGCCGCGCCGCATGCCGAAATAGAGCACCACGCGGTCGCCGTCGCCGGCCTCGATGTTGCCGTCGGCGTCGTTGTCGACGACGAACGCCGTCGGCGGACCGTCGACCAGGTAAGGGTGCAGCGGCGCCACGCCGGCGTTGTTCTTCATCAGCCGCACGCGGGCCGCCATCACCTCGCGCGGCATGAAGGCCCACTTCTCGACGCCGTAGTCCTCGCGCGGCGTGATGCCGCCGGCCTCGATGGAGNNATGTGCAGCAGCCCGTCGTTGGTGCCCATCACCACGCGCACGTCGGGATTCTCCTCGGTGAAGTCGCCGTGGGCGCCGTAGTTGAGCGGCAGCGGCCGCGAGTGCAGCGAGTCGGCGACGAGCCAGGGACGCGTCTCGTCGTAAATCAGGTCGTTGTCCTCGTCGGTGACGTCGATACCGCGGATGTGCTTGAGCAGCTTGACCATCGCTGCCTGGGCCGCCGTTTGCTCGGTGGCGTTGGCGAGAGCGCCGTAGGAGCCGACGCCGGCGAGACAGTTCTCGGGCGCCGCGCACACCTTCTGGAACAGCAGGTCGTCGCCAGCGAGCAGCGTGGCGGCGACGGTGTCGTCCGCGTTGAGCGCCATGAGCGTGTCGGCCGTCCCGTTGGTCGAGCTGTCGGGCTCCGTAAAGACGATGCGGTTGGTGTTCCAGGTGGCCTCGCCGGAGAGCGGATTGGCCGTGCCGGGATGCTGGCCGGGGCGATAGCCGGGGACGACGCTGCCGGCGCCGCCGCGGTTGACGGTGCGTCCGTCGGCGCCGGGCAGGAAATCGTCGGTCGCCACCGGATCCTCGAGGTCCTCGGGGTGCGTCCAGAAGGTCAGCGCGCCGTGCGTGATGCGACCGTCGATGGCCACGGCTGCAGAGTCGTTGACGTCGACAAGAAACGGGCTGTTGGGATCACTGTCGTCGATCTTCAGCTTCTTGAGGTTGCCCACCCATTGCGGACGGCTGTTGATGTCCGCCTCGAAAAGTGCGATGAACACCTCGTTGAGGGTGCGGGCGCGGTTGAACACGTTGACGGGCACCGACGGCGCGACGAAGGTGGTGCTGACGGTGAGGATCTGCTTGAAGATATCCGTGAAGGTGGCGATGAGCTCGTTGGGATCCTCCGACAGCTCCAGGGCGCCGCCGGTGCCGCCCGCCCGCGCGTAGCTGTTGGTCTTGGTGTCGACCTGGTCGACGACGAAGTAGGAGCGCACGTTCTGATGCCCCGGAAGCGACAGCCCGTTGAATGTGCCGGCGTCGTCGGCGAGATCGATGTCGCGCAGGTACTCGATCACGGTCGGGAACTCGTTGCGGTTGCCGCTCAGGTCGATGCCCTTCATGCAGCCGTCCGTCTCGCAGTCGATGGCGTAGTCGGAGTCGGCTTCCTGCTGTGAGACCTGGAACATGACGTTCACGGTGTAGAGCGACGAGCACTCGGGCGCGCTCTCGAGCGGGCTCTGGTAGTAGCCGGTTTCGCCGATCTCCGCATCGGTGTCCCAGGGCGGCGTCGGCTTGCCGTCGACGGTGATGTCATTTTCATTGTCGAGGTTGAAGTCGCTGTCCGTGCCGTAGTCCTGCCAGCCGTTGTGGCCGTTGAACACGGCGCCGCCGCTCAGGTAGCGGAAGAACTCGAAGAAGAGCTCCTTGCCCTGGTACTTGTGCTCCTTGTTGACCTCGGGCAGCGGGATGAACTCGAACTTGTCGAAGAACTCGTCGTATTCGAAGGATTCATCGACGTCTGCCGTTGTCGGGTCGTCGCTGATCCACTTGAACTCCGAGACGATGTAGCCGCCGTTGCTGCAGCCG
>JABAHR010009649.1_pt1 | contig 11198 bp, 11 predicted proteins | sample 7062101 | NCBI WGS metagenome assembly JABAHR01 (sample SAMN14534553, study PRJNA622989) | marine sediment metagenome | biome: marine biome [ENVO:00000428]; feature: marine pelagic biome [ENVO:01000023]; material: deep marine sediment [ENVO:00002113] | place: India: Gulf of Kutch | collected...
ACGATCAGCGTGCGTTCGAACTGGCCGGTGTTCTCGGCGTTGATGCGGAAATAGGTGCTCAGCTCCATCGGGCAGCGCACGCCTTCGGGCACGTAGACGAAGGAGCCGTCGGAGAAGACCGCGCAGTTCAGCGTGGCAAAGTAGTTGTCATGCTGCGGCACCACGCGGCCGAGCCATTTCTTCACCAGCTCGGGGTGTTCGCGGATCGCCTCGCTGATGGAAAGGAAGATGACGCCGGCGGCCTCCAGCTCCTTGCGGAAGGTGGTGGCGACGGAAACGCTGTCGAACACCGCATCGACGGCGACCTTGCGCGCGCCCTTGACCCCGGCGAGCACTTCCTGCTCGGCGATCGGAATGCCGAGCTTGTCGTAGACCGACTTGATCTCCGGATCGAGCTCGTCGAGCGATTCCAGCTCGGTCTTCTTCTTCGGCGCGGCGTAATAATAGGCGTCCTGGTAATCGATCGGCGGATAGCCGACCCTGGCCCAGTTCGGCTCTTCCATCTCCAGCCACATGCGGAACGCCTTGAGGCGCCATTCGAGCATCCATTCCGGCTCGTTCTTCTTGGCCGAAATGAAGCGGACGGTGTCCTCGTTCAGCCCCTTGGGCGCGAATTCCTGCTCGATATCGCTGGCCCAGCCGAACTCGTAATCGGCAGCCTTTGCGGCGGCCTCGCGCGCGTCCTTGTCCTGGATGTCGGTCTGATCGTTCATGCCGCTTCGGACTCCGTAATCTGCGCCAGCTCGGTCAGCTTCACATTGTCGAGCGCGCCGCGCAGGGCGGAATTGACCACATCCCAATGCGGGCGGACGCTGCAACAGGCCTCCAGGGCGCAATCGTGCCGGCCCGCTTCGACGCAGGCGGTCATGGCGATCGGCCCCTCGATGGCCTCGACGATATCGGTGAGGGTTATTGCCGCCGCCGGCCGCGCCAGCTGGATCCCACCGCCCGTACCGCGCGTGGAATTGACCAGCCCGGCCTTGGACAGGGCGCTGACGAGCTTCTGCACCGTCGGCAAGGGCAAGCCTGTTTCTTCCGCCAGGTCAGCGGCCGAAACCCGCGCAAAGCCGCAGTGGCGCGCGGCGGCACACATGGTGACAACGGCATAATCGGCCATGCTGGACAGGCGCATGAGGGGAACGCGGCCTCTAATCGGAGTGTTTCAGTCCGATTTCACCTAGGGTGCAGTGCAGCAAGTTTCAACAGCAGATCGCCAGTTGCGAGTCGTTAGCAAAAAAGGGGCGGCCCCGATTTCAGGACCGCCCCACAAAGTCGAGAACTCGTCGCGTTTCGAGCGCCGAGCCCTTCGGGTCGCAAGAAATGTTTAGACGATTCACGTGACAGCAAATTGTAAGAAGGCGACATTGGCGAAACTTCCTTGCGCAGGGCGCGAAATTTGCGGCAGCAAGGCACATGCTTGTTGTCGAATCCGGCAATGCGTCGACAGACGGCAAGCGCTTTGCCATAGGCGGGCAATGCTCTACCGCCTGCTTCGCCCGGCCCTGTTCCTCATCGATGCCGAGAACGCCCATCGCCTGGCCGTCAGCGCGCTGAAATTGCTGCCTTCGGGCCAGCCACAAGCTCTCGGCGGCGCGCTCGAATCCGAAGTGGCCGGGCTGCGCTTTCCCAATCCGCTGGGCATGGCCGCCGGCTTCGACAAGGATGGCGAAGTGCCTGACGCGCTGCTCGGCCTCGGCTTCGGTTTTGCCGAGGTCGGCTCGATCACGCCGCTGCCGCAGCCGGGCAACCCGAAGCCGCGCCTGTTCCGGCTGGAGGAGGACGCAGCGGTGATAAACCGCATGGGCTTCAACAATGGCGGCGGCGAAGCGGCGGCGGCACGGCTGGCCAAGCGCAAGGGACGCGGTGGCATCGTCGGCATCAATATCGGCGCCAACAAGGACAGCACGGACAGGATCGCGGATTATGCCCGCATGACCCGGCTGATGGCCCCGCTGGCGGATTACCTCGCGGTCAATATCTCCAGCCCCAACACGCCCGGCCTGCGCGCCCTGCAGGACGAGAGCGCGCTGACCGGCCTGATCGAAACGGTGATGGAGGCGCGCAGCGAGGTCTGTGCGGAAGGGGGACCGCCAGTGTTCCTCAAGGTCGCGCCCGATCTCGAACCCGCCGATGTCGACGCCATTACCCGCATCGCCATGGATTCCGGACTCGGCGCGCTGATCGTCTCCAACACCACGATCGACAGGCCACCGCTGAAATCGCGCCATGCCGCCGAGGCCGGCGGCCTTTCCGGGCGTCCGCTCAAGGCCAAGGCGCTCGAACGACTGCGCGATTTCCGCAAGGCCAGCGGCGGCGCGCTGCCGCTGGTGGGCGTAGGCGGGATCGAGAGTGCCGAAGATGCGTGGGCGCGCATTCGTGCCGGCGCCAGCCTGGTGCAGCTTTACAGCGCCATGGTCTATCGCGGGCCGGGCATCGCACGGGAAATCACCGCCGGGCTGGAACGGCTGATGCGGCGCGACAGCTTTGCCTCCATTGCCGAGGCGGTGGGCAGTGAATAGTCTCCCTGCGATGCTTCGCCAACTGCTGATCCTGCTTGCAGCACCTTTTGTCCTGGCTGGCTGCGCCCATGCGCAGGATGCTGCGCCTGCAGCACCCGAAGCGCCGATCCAGCAAGGCGGCGTGGCAGCGGGCAACGATCCGCGTATCGGCCCCATTGGCGAGCAGATCATGGCGCGCGGCGGCAGCGCGGCCGATGCTGCCATTGCCATGATGCTGGCGCTGGCGGTGGTCGAGCCGCAGAGCTCGGGACTGGGCGGCGGCGGCTTCCTTGTCCTCGGCGCGCCGGACGGGACGGTGGAGGCATTCGACGGGCGCGAGGCGGCCCCGGCTGCGGCAGGCCCGGACTGGTTCCTCGAAGCGGACGGCAGCCCGCGCGACCGCCGCGCAGCCACGCTCAGCGGTCTTTCCGTGGGCGTGCCGGGAGCCGTTGCGCTCGCCGCCGAAGTCCATGCCCGGCACGGCAATCTGCCCTGGCCGGAACTGTTCGCGCCCGCCATCGCCCTGGCGCGCGACGGCTTTGCCGTGACCCCGCGCCTCAGCGGATCGCTCGCCAATTACGCTGACCGTGGAGCGCGCGATCCCGCCGGGGAAGCGATGTTCTACGGCCCCGGCAGGACTGCCCCTGCCGCAGGGCAAGTGGTTCGCCTGCCGGCACTGGCCGAAACGCTGGAGATGGTCGCCAGCGAGGGGCCGGAGAGCTTCTACCGCAGCGCATTCGCCGAACAGATGGCTGCAGCCATCGCCGCCGACACGCCGGGCGATGCACGGATGACGCCTGCCGATTTCGCCAATTACTCCGCGCAATCCCGCGAGCCTTCCTGCGTGCTTTATCGCCTGCATCGCGTGTGCACGATCGGCCCACCCTCTTCCGGCGGCGTAGCCCTGCTGGCCATGCTGGGGCAGCTTGAAGGCTTCGACCTTGCCGCCCTCGGCCTGCGCAATCCGCAGACCTGGCACGTATTCCTCGAATCGCAGCGGCTCGCCTATGCCGACCGCGATTTCTATGTCGGCGACCCCGATTTCGTCGACGTGCCGCTCCCCGGCATGCTCGATCCAGCCTATCTTGCCAGCCGTGCGGCGCTGATCGACCCACAGGGCGCCAGCGACAATGTGACGCCCGGCAGGCCCAACGGCGCGCCGCTGGCCCTCGCTGCCCCCGCGCAATGGCCCGAGCACGGCACCACCCATTTCGTCGCCGTCGCCGATGACGGCAGCATGGCCAGCCTGACCGCCACGGTGGAAGGCGCTTTCGGCTCCGGCCTCGTCCATGGCGGGTTCTATCTCAACAACGAGCTGACCGACTTCAGCTTCATTCCCGAGCGCGCCGGCCGGCAGGTGGCCAATCGGGTGGATGGCGACAAGAGGCCGGCCAGTTCGATGACGCCGACCGTGGTCTACGATCCCGAGGGCGCGCCGCTGTTCGCAGTGGGCGCCGCCGGTGGCGGGTTGATCCCGGTGCAGACGGCGCGGGCGATCATCGCCGTGGTCGATTTCGGCCTGCCGCTGGAGCAGGCGCTCGACCTGCCATTCGTCATCGCCGTGGGCGACGACATCGTGCTGGTCGAGGAGGGCACGTGGATGGAGGGGCTGGGCCCAGCATTCCTCGCCCGGGGCCACAATCGCGTTGTGCCGTTCGGGCAGCTGCTGCGCACCACTGGCGCCCTGCGCGGCGAGAACGGCTGGCAGGCACGGATGGACCCCCGGCTCGACGAGCTGGTGCTGATCCCCGAACGGCCGGATGAGGCGCCTTCCGTGGAAGCGGGCTTTTCCGAAGGCATGGGCCGCGGCGATGCTCAGCGACAGGGCCAGCAACAGGACCAGCAACAGGACCAGCCTGCCGAGTAAGCTTGCCGCACGGGCGTGCAGACCCTAATCCTCTGGCAATCCGTGCAGCAAGGAGAGTCCCGCCCGTGCAGCTTGCCGATATCGAGAATGCGAAAAGCCTTGTCGGCCTGTTCCTGCAGCGCGCCGACGAGCGGGGCGACAAACCGTTCCTGACCGCCAAGATCGACGGCGAATGGACCTCGATAAGCTACGCCGAAGCGGCGAGGCAGGTATGCCTGCTGGCCGAAAACATCGTGGCCATGGGCGTCAGCGCCGGCGACCGCATCATGCTGGTTGCGGAGAACCGCCCCCAATGGTGCCTTGCCGACCTTGCCATCATGGCAGCAGGTTGCATCACCACCCCGGCCTACACCACCAACACCGTGGGCGATCATTGCCACATCCTCGACGATTCGGGCGCCCAGGCAGTGGTGGTCTCCAATGCCAAGCTGGCCAAGCCGCTGTTCGAGGCGATGCTGCGCGCCGGCCATGCCCACCACGTCATCGCCATGGACGAGATCTCCTCGGCGCAGAACGGCGCCTACACGCTGCATGGCTGGGACGAGATGCTGCAAGGCGATGCCGAGCAGGCGCGCGCCAATGTCGAGGCGCGGCTGGCAGGCGTCACGCGCGACGATCTCGCCTGCATCATCTACACCAGCGGCACCAGCGGCTCCCCGCGCGGCGTGATGCTGCATCACGGTGCAATCCTGCACAACGTGCTCGCCGCGGGCGAAATCCTCTCGCGCGATTTCGGCTGGGGGGAGGAGCGTTTCCTCTCCTTCCTCCCGCTCAGCCACGCGCTCGAACACACTGGCGGCCTGTACCTGCCGATCGGGCTTGGCGCGGATATCTGGTTTGCCGAAGGGCTCGACAAGCTGGCCAGCAATCTCGAGGAGGCCAGCCCGACCTTCATGATCGTGGTCCCGCGCATGTTCGAGTTGCTGCGCGGCCGGATCATCAAGGCGGTCGAGAAACAGGGTGGCGCGGCCGAATGGTTGCTCGGCAAGGCGCTGAACCTGGGCGAGCGGCAGATTGCCGGAAAGAAGGCGCTGCGCGACCTTCCCACTGGCTGGATGCTCAACTTTACCCTGCGGCCCAAGGTGCGCGACCGCTTCGGCGGCAGGATCAAGGCGCTGGTTTCCGGCGGCGCCCCGCTCAACCCCGAAGTCGGCGGTTTCTTCCAGGCCATGGGGCTGGTGATGCTGCAGGGCTATGGCCAGACCGAGACTGCCCCGGTGGTCAGCTGCAATTACCCTTCCGCCGGCATTCGCCTGCACACGGTCGGGCCGCCGCTCAGCGGCGTCGAGGTCAGGATTGCCGAGGATGGCGAGATTCTCGTGCGCGGCGAATGCGTGATGAAAGGCTATTGGCAGAACCCGGCGGATACGGCGCGGGCGATTGCCGATGGCTGGCTGCATACCGGCGATATCGGCCACCTCGACGATGGCGGGCGGATCGTCATCACCGATCGCAAGAAAGACCTGATCGTCAACGACAAGGGCGACAATATCGCGCCCCAGAAGCTGGAGGGCATCCTCACCCTGCAGCCAGAGATCGCCCAGGTCATGGTTAGCGGCGACAAGCGGCCCTACATGGTCGCGCTGATCGTTCCCGATGCCGAATGGGCGGTGCAATGGGCGCGCGCCAATGGCGAGAAATTCGACCTTGCCGCCCTGCAGGACCTGCCGGCCTTCCGCACCGCGATCAAGGCCGCCATCGACCGCACCAACCAGGGTCTCTCGGTGATCGAGAAAGTGCGAAAGTTCGCCTTTGCCGACGAGCCCTTCACGGTCGAAAACAACCAGATGACGCCGACGATGAAGATTCGCCGGCCCTTTATTCGCGAGAAATACCAGGAACGGCTGGACGCGCTCTACTGAGCGGCTTCAGGCGGCCTCGTCCTCGATCCGCTCGGGGAAGAAGCACGGCTCGGCATCGGACCAGGCCGGTGCCGTCGCTGCCGATTCGCTGAGGCTCTGGAGCAGCATCTTGCGGCGATAGGGGCGTATCTGCGGCAGCGCCGCCGCACCGCAGAAGGCTGCCGGCAGCCACGGCCGCACTTCGGCACCGAGCAGGCGCTCGTAGAGGAAGCGATAGGCTGAGAAGCTGGAGATCTGTTCCTGCGCCAGGTCCTGTGCGGTGATGCGCACCAGCGAGCCGATGAAACTGCCGAGACCGTCCATGCTGTCACTGTCCGGTATGGCTTCGCGCAAGGCGCGGAGCTCGCGGTAGGCGATATATTGCGCACGAATACTGGCGCTGCCGCCGCACTGCCGGCTCCAGGCCTTGAAGGCATCGCCGCGGCCCATGCCGACATCCAGGCTGCGCTCGATGAAGAGCTGCTCTTCCGCCGTGAAAGTGGCGAATTCGCGCATCTCGGAGATGCTCAGCGTCGATGTTTTCGCTCGTGCCATTACGGCCTCCTCGGGTCGATGGAGGAAGCTTGCGCCCGATATGGTTAAGATTTGGTGTTTGGTTAATGAGGGGGGGTGGCTTGTTGATTTTCGCACGCGGTCACATGTTTGGCCTCAAGCGCCGGCGGGGCCATCCGGCCCCTTGGCTATCCTCGCTTAAGGCCAGCAGAGCTGGCCACGCTGCGGGCGGGCAGTCGCCCTTTGGCTACCGCGACCAAGAACCGGGAATGCCATTGATCGGTAGCGCTGGTTCGGCGCGCGAGAGCGCCGCAAGGCCGAACGGCCGCCCGCAGCGGCCCCGCAGTCCGAAGGACGGAGGGAATAGCCGTGAGGACCGCGCGCCCGGATGGGCGTGCGGAAAGCAAGAGACTTAAATCAATCCGGCCAGCGGCGAACTGGGGTCGGCATATTTGCGGGTCTTCATGCGGCCGGCGAGATAAGCTTCGCGCCCGGCAATGGTGGCGTGCTTCATCGCCCGGGCCATGCGAATCGGGTCCTGCGCCTCGGCAATGGCGGTATTCATCAGCACGCCGTCGCAGCCCAGCTCCATCGCCTGTGCCGCTTCCGAGGCCGTGCCAACACCGGCGTCGACCAGCACCGGCACGCCCGCGCCCTCGACGATCAGGCGAATGGTGACCTTGTTCTGGATGCCGAGCCCCGAACCGATCGGTGCGCCCAGCGGCATGATCGCCACCGCGCCCGCCTCTTCCAGCTGCTTGGCGGCAATCGGGTCATCGACGCAATAGACCATAGGTTTGAAGCCTTCCTTCGCCAGCACCTCGGTCGCCTTCAGCGTCTCGCGCATGTCGGGATAGAGCGTGCGCGCCTCGCCCAGCACTTCCAGCTTGACCAGATCCCAGCCGCCAGCCTCTCGCGCCAGCCGCAAGGTGCGGATCGCGTCTTCGGCGGTAAAACAGCCGGCGGTATTGGGCAGGTATGTGATCTTCCCGGGATCGATATAGTCCATCAGCACCGGCTGGCTGGGATCGGAGATGTTCACCCGGCGCACGGCGACGGTGACGATTTCGGCGCCCGAGGCTTCCACGGCAGCGGCGTTCTGGGCGAAATCCTTGTATTTGCCGGTGCCGACGATCAGCCGGCTGGTAAAGCGATGGCCCGCCACCTCCCAGCTATCGTCATCGCTGGCAGAGCCTCCGCCGACGAAGTGAACGATCTCCAGCACGTCGCCGTCGGTCAGCGCTGCCTCCTCCAGGGTCGAGCGCGGAACGATCTCGCCATTGCGTTCGACCGCCACCTTCTCCGGCTTGAGGGATAACTGGCGCACCAGTCCGGCGATGGTGGCGGCATCGGTACGGCGGGTCTCGCCGTTGACGGTAACTGATATGGGCGTGCTCATAGGCTCGCCGGGATAGCGAGGTTCACGCAGCGCGCAAGTTCAGTATGTGTCCGCCGGCAACAAGGAACACGCCGATAATCGTCAGTACGGCTTCCGGCGCACCATGTCCGACCGCCAGTGCGCCGCCCATGAAGGACAGGCCGGTCATGGCGACGACGAAAGGCAGGCGGCGGCGATGGCGCACCGCACCGATACCGATGGCGACGCCAGCGACGATCGTTGCCAGCAGCAGGCCGATGCGATGGATTGCCGGATCGAGAAGGAATGTCGCCCCGAGGCCGAGACCGGCCACCAGCACCAGGCCAGCAAGGCAATGCAGCAGGCACAGGCATGACAACAGCACACCCACACGGTCCAGCCGGCCGCGAATCCTTGGAAGCAGCGAATCCATGGGCTTCATTTATGTAACGCTATAACATTGCGCAATCCCTTTCGTGCAGGAGGCACGCGCGTTGTGGCAAATTGCGCACTTGCGCTCTCGCGGCGCGGCGCGCACATCGGCGCCAATGGAAGCAGAGACAACATCGGGAAACATGCAGGAGACGGCGACGCCTGGCAGCCGACCGGTGGCGATTGCCTACTGGCTGTTCGCGGTCGCCATCATGGTGACGGTGATGGTCGCTGTCGGCGGGATCACACGACTCACCGAATCGGGCCTTTCCATCACTGAGTGGAAGCCGGTGACCGGCGCCTTGCCCCCTATGAGCGAGGCGCAGTGGCAGGAGGAATTCGCCGGATACCAGCAGATCGGCGAATACCGGCAGGTGGCCGGCCCCGCGGGGATGACGCTGGAAGACTACAAGTTCATCTATTTCTGGGAGTGGTTCCATCGCCTGCTCGGACGGCTGATCGGCTTGGCATTCGTCTTGCCGCTGGCATGGTTCTGGGCCCGCAGGGCGATACCGGGCGGTTACAAGCCGCGCCTGCTGGCGCTGCTGGCGCTAGGCGGGCTGCAGGGCGCGTTTGGCTGGCTGATGGTCAGCTCCGGGCTCAACACCAGCATGACCGATGTCTCCCATTTCTGGCTCAGCGTGCATCTGCTGACGGCCCTGTTCACGCTTGGCGGCCTGGTCTGGACCGCGCGCGACCTGCTGGTGCTGGCACAAAGGCCCGGTTCGCGGCCCGCACGCCTCACCGGCCTTGCTCAGCTCACCGGGCTCATATTGTTCGTGCAACTGCTGCTCGGTGCATGGGTGGCCGGGCTCAACGCCGGACTCGCCTCGGACACATGGCCACTGATGCAAGGGAGGCTGATTCCGGAGGTAAACTGGCAGAACGGGGTGTTCTGGGCCATCGGCCATGATCCCTTCCTGCTGCATTTCCTCCATCGCTGGTGGGCGTGGATTGCGGTGGTCGCGCTGGTGGTGATGGCCCGTGCACTCAAGCGGCTGGGAGACCGGCCGTCCTCGATCTACATCCATTCCGCATTCGGCACGCAGATCCTGCTCGGCATCGCCACGGTCATGACCGGCGTCGACCTGTGGCTCGCCGTTGCCCACCAGCTGGTCGGTGCCTTGCTGGTCACGGCCACGGCCTGGGGCGCGCACCGGCTGGGACAGCGCCAGTCGTGAGCGGCCAGGATGGATCAGGCCCAGCACTGGTCTGGTGCCCGTTCCCGGATGTAGACGCCGCCCGCGCCATCGCCGGCACACTGCTGGACGAGGGGCTGGCGGCCTGCATCAACCTTGTGCCGGGCATGGTCTCGCTGTTCGAATGGCGCGGCGAGAGGGGCGAGGAAAGCGAGATCGGGGCGCTCATCAAGACCGACCGCAGGCGCATGAATGCGCTTATTGATCGACTTGCCGAATTGCATCCTTATGATACGCCGGCGATTATCGGATGGAATGCCGATGCCAGTAACGAGGCAACTCGCCTCTGGCTTGGCGAATTGGTGGATGGAAAGGGCCCGTAATGAGCCGCCAGGACCGGCGCAGCATGCTGAGGATGGCCATCGGGGCAGCGCTTGCTCCGGTGCTGGCTTCACGCGCCCTCGCCACCCCCGGCCAGTCCACACTTCCGATAGCCATCGCACCGCCCGGCGGAACCATGGTCTTCCGCCGCGAGCTCGACCGCCAGCTTGGCGGAAGCGCGCATCTCGTGGTCACTCGAGAATTTGCGGTCCGCTTCCTGCCGCGCCCGGGTGGCTACGAAGTATCCGGCCGGCAGCTTTCCGCCCACGTGGATGCCCCTGCCAACCTCGCCGACCTGGCCCGGCTCGAGGAACAGCGGGTGGAGCGCGGGATCTTCCCCCTGCGGCTCGACAGCGGCGGCCTCATCCTCGATGGCGAGGCAAACCAGCCCGGCGAAGAGATCGAGAGCGCCTTTCGCATAGCCGCCCAGCGGCTCGGCCTCGCTAATGGCACGCAGGATGGCGCAGACGAGCTGGCGCAACTGGTCGAAGCGATGCATCGCGCCGGGTCCGGCATTACCAGCGAGCTCCCCGCCGACCTTTTCGCCCCGCTCGAGCAGGAACGGCGGCAGGAACGGCAAATCGCCCTGCCCTGGGGCGGCGAAGGCATGGTGCACATGCTGTTCAACGCCGATCGCGATTCCCGCACCGGGCTGATGCGGCGCGCCAGCCGCGAGATCGTGACCGAGCTGATGGGTGATCGCCGTCGCACGCTGGAGAGCTGGCAATTGCTCCCCGCGGCGGAGAGAATTTCGACCACCTGATTCTGCCCGATTCTGCGGCAAAGATTTGAACGGTATTATTTTACCTCTCCGCTAAGCCGCATGAATGCTTGACTTGGCGCTCCTTTGCGCACAAATGCGCGCCTTCGCTGGCTCCGGGCCAAGACCCGGGACTTGCGGCGAACCATTCGCGAAACAAGGAATAATGAAGCCATGAAGGCGCTGACCAAGACCACGAGGTCGATCAAGCCGGCCGAGGTCGAAAAGAAGTGGCACATCATCGATGCCGAGGGGCTGGTCGTCGGCCGCCTCGCCTCGATCGTCGCCAATATCCTGCGCGGCAAGCACAAGCCGAGCTACACGCCGCATGTCGATTGCGGCGACCATGTCATCGTCATCAATGCCGACAAGGTGAAATTCACCGGCAACAAGCTGGGCGAGAAGGTCTA
>JABAHR010015134.1_pt4 | contig 11197 bp, 15 predicted proteins | sample 7062101 | NCBI WGS metagenome assembly JABAHR01 (sample SAMN14534553, study PRJNA622989) | marine sediment metagenome | biome: marine biome [ENVO:00000428]; feature: marine pelagic biome [ENVO:01000023]; material: deep marine sediment [ENVO:00002113] | place: India: Gulf of Kutch | collected...
GGCATATCCCAGGCAATCGGATTCCTGATCAGTTTGCCATCCAGTGACCAGGTAATACCGTGGAAGGGACAGACGAAGTCTGTCTTGCGGCAGTTCCTGGTAATCAGTTTGCGCCCGCGGTGCAGACAGGCATTGAAATAGGCCCTGAAGCCGTTTCCAGTGTTCGCGATGATCAACGAGCGATCGGCGATCTCGTAGTGGAAACAATCACCCGAATTCGGGATGTCATCGACCAGGCAAACCATCTGCCAGGTTCGGGTCCAGAGGTATTTGTTTTCCTGCGCGTAAAAGTCGGCACACCAGTAACGGTCGGCGGCGATCGGGTCGGTACCCGTTTCAACGACGGGTCCGTGCGCGATGTTTTTCGGTGCTCCACCGACGTCGCGATTGACGATGTCTTCGTAGCAATCGATCGGTCGTTCGCCCGGTTTGTTTGTCATCACAAATATCCGCTTTAACCCGCAATTATAATCGCTTATTTTGGCGTCGCGATGCGCCCCACATAATGAATAGTTCCATAATCCGGTAGCCGCGATACGATTGTCCATAGTCTGTTCCGTGTAGCAACTTGAAAAGGCTATGATTTCATTGACAGAAGCGGAAACGTTGGGCGACATCGCACGCCTGCAAGCGCGCAACCTTCCGACCAAACTAGCCCTGCGGTTTGGGCAGCAGCAACTGAGTTACGCAGAGCTGAATGAGCGCACCAATCGCGCGGCCAACGGCCTGCTGGCGATGGGCATCGCAGCCGATGAACGCGTTTGCTACCTCGGCAAGAATTCGCTTTACTATTTCGAACTGCTGTTGGCACTGGCCAAATCCGGAGGCGTCCTGGTGCCTTTGAACTGGCGCCTTACGCCCGACGAGCTTGCGTTCAACATTTCCCACTCGGGCGCCAGAATCGTATTTGTGGCCGATGACTTTGCCGCGATTCTCGACGAGGTTCAGGCAGCCCTGGATGACGTTGTGTTACGCCCAATGCACTTCAAAGACTACGAAGGCTGGTTGCGCGCTCAGGACCTCACGGACCCACAAGTCGAAACCGACACGGACAGGGACGTTCTGCAGCTCTACACGTCAGGCACGACCGGGAAACCGAAAGGAGTACGCATTTCGAACCGGGCTTTGCTGGCCGGGCGAGCCAGGGAATCCGACCCGCAAACCCCCGCCTGGAACAAATGGCATGACAACGACATCAGCCTGATTGCCATGCCGTGTTTCCACATTGCGGGAACCGGCTTCGGCCTCAACACACTCTACGCCGGTGCGACCGGCATCATCGTCGAGCAGTTCGATGCCGGCAATCAGTTCGACTTCATGTTGAAATACGGCATTACCAAGCACTTCATCGTGCCATCGGCGCTGCGTGCTCTTTTGAATGACAAGCGTATCAAGACAACTAAGCTCCCGGCGCTCGAAGTCATTTCGTACGGCGCCTCGCCGATACCGCTAGACCTGATGAAAGAGTGCATCGACACCTTTGGTTGTAGCTTCGCGCAGAAGTACGGCATGACCGAGACCAGCGGCACCTGCGTCGCGCTGGGGCCCGAGGATCACACCATTCCGGCGAATCCCCGGATGAAGTCGGTAGGGAGGCCGTTCAGCGAAGTGGCGCTTCGTATTGTCGACAAAAAAGGTCGCAACCTGCCCACCGGAGCCACTGGCGAAATTCTCATCAAGAGTCCGACCAACATGAGTGGCTACTGGCGTGACGAAGAAGCCACCGCCAGCGTGTTTTATCCGGGAGGCTGGTTTCGTACGGGCGATATCGGGTACCTGGATGAAGACGGTTATTTGTATCTGCAGGACCGTCTCAACGACATGATCGTGTCCGGCGGCGAAAACGTTTATTCAGCGGAGGTCGAGGCGGCGTTGTCGGAGAATCCTGCCATCGCCGACGTTGCCGTCATTGGCGTTCCCGATGAAAAATGGGGCGAAGCCGTGAAGGCCTGCGTTGTCCTGAAGCCGGGCCATTGCGCGTCAGCGGATTCGATCATCGCCGATTGCCGCAGACGAGTCGCCGCTTACAAGGCACCGAAATTGGTCGATTTCGTCGACGCTTTACCTCGCAATGCATCGGGCAAGGTGTTGAAAACCCGTTTGCGCGAACCCTACTGGCGCGGCAAGACGCGGGGCGTCAACTGACCGCCGTTCCCGTTTCAGTCCGGCACCGTGACCACCAGACGGCCCATTTTCTTGCCCGTAAACAGCAAATTGTAGGCATTAGCAATGTCATCGAACATCTCTCGCTTGTCGACAATTGCATTGAGCTTGCCGCTATTCAGCCATTCGCCCATCTCGACGAATGCCTTCGCGCAGGCTTCGGTGCCGAAAAAGGAAGTGATCAGAAACCCTTCCATGACCGCCTCATGGATTAGCAGGTTAAAGAGATTGGTGACCGGCGCACCGCCATCCGTGTTGTTGTACTGCGCGATCATGCCGCAAACTGCGACACGTGCATTGCGTGCCAGCGTAGCGAGCGCTGCCTCAAGTATTTCACCACCAACGTTGTCGAAGTAGACGTCGATCCCGTCCGGAAACTCCTTACGCAAATCCGCCTGCAAATCACTCGTGTTGCGATAGTCAATACAGGCGTCCGCGCCATACTCGGTCACGACCCGTGCACACTTTTCCGGACTGCTCGCTGTGCCGACGACCTTCGCCGCTCCCTTCAATTTTGCGATCTGCAGTACGAGTGACCCGACGCTGCCCTCCGCCGCGCTCACGAATACGTTGTCACCGGGCTTCATCCGCGCTATATCCATGAGGCCATACCATGCCGTCGCGCCGCTCGTACCAAGGGCGTGAAGGTATTGCACGAGATCGTGACCGGAGTCTGTATTCATCGGCGCCAGCACACCGAGCGCACCCGACTGCGTCTCGCTGACCTCGGCGATAAAGTACTTGCCCCATGGGCCGAGGCCGGTGACAATCAGGCCGGGCTCGACATCCGGATCATTTGAAACAATGACTTCGCCGACCGTCACACCCCAGACCGGCCCGCCCAGCGGCAGTGGCTCCATGTAACCGCCGGTCTCGCTCATCCAGCCGCGTGTTGCCGGGTCCATCGCCAGGTAACGAATCTTGATCAGGCATTTGCCGTCGGCAATCTCGTCAATGATTTCTTCTTTTAATTCCAGATCCGACGGCTGCAAAAGCCCTACGGGCCGTTTCATCAAATGCCAAGTCTGATTTCGGTAACTCATGATACTCCCTGCCGCTCGTATGGCTTCACACTTCGTGTTTGTGGATGGTGCGGAAACTGCGGCTCTTGAAGTACCAGCGCCCGTCAATCCTGACAAACTCGTCAACATAGTAACCGCGATGCCGATGGCACTGGCCATCCTTGTCGAACACTTCTGACGTGTAGCAGGTTCCGCTGGCGGTGTCGCCATCGATCTCAATCGAACCCGCAGTGGTCGTGAAGATAATGCCGGGATAATCCTGCATGGCATTAACCCACATATCAACGATCGCTTGTTTGCCCTCGATCGACCCGTACTCGGGAAAGTCCGGCATATGCCAGGCCGAGTCTTCCGCCCAGAGCGCCCCCCAGCGGTCGGCATCGTTCTGGCAGACCGCGTCGGAGTAAGCATCCCACAAATCGCGAATTGCCATTCGATCTTCTACAGAACCTGTGAATGTCAAAGTCGTTTCCTCATCAGCGCAAAGTACTGCTCCCAGCAATAATCTAGTGTAATGCGGTGAGTGGGAAAACTGTCGAATCTGTCAGATGAAGCGCTGTCCGCCTATGCCCTAGACTAGGCTCCTCCGGGAGAAAATCTATGAACGCAGCACTGACGGACAAGACGATCGTTGTCCTAGGCGCATCGAACGCCACTAGTATGGGTGCCGCCACGGCCCGCAAACTGACTTCCGCCGGGGCCAACCTGGTGCTGTCCGGCCGCAAGGAAGAGCCGTTGCGGGCAGTGGCTGACGAGATCGGCGCTCGCTACAAAACCGCCGACATTACACACCACGATGAACTTGGGGCCCTGGCTGATTTCGCTTTCGAGCAGTTCGGCGGCTTGCACGGGGCCATCAATTTCGCCGGCGCCGAAATGCCCGGCGCCATCAACGACCTGACTCCGGAGTTGCTGCGCGCATCGGCCGAGTTGCACTTCGTCGGCAGCACACTCTTCATACAGCAAATGGCGCGCCGCATGACAAACGGTGGGTCGATCGCCACGGCCTCATCGTTGACCGCACTGCTGGCACCCCCGGGTCTGGCGGCGTATGCCGGGGCGAAAGCAGGCGTCGACCATGTCGTTCGGATCGCGGCTGTCGAATACGGCGCAGCAAACATCCGTGTCAATTCGATTGCGCCAGGATTGACCGAGTCGGCTATGACCGCCGGCTATTTCACCGTCCCGTCAATCATCGATGCGTTCCGCAATGAGATCCCGCTGGGGCGTACTACGTCGGTTCACGACGTAGCAGCCGCCGCCTGCTGGCTGATGTCCGATGAGTGTTTTGTCACCGGGCAGGTCGTCGATATCAGCGGCGGCCAGTCATTGAGACGGACGCCGACAATGGCTGAGATGGGACTGACCTGATGGCAGAGAATCGTCAGATCCTGCTGGTCAAACGGCCCGAGGGTGCGCCGACGGCAGACTGCTTCGAACTGGTGAATAACCCGATACCTGCGCTGCAGGATGGGCAGTTCCTGTTGCAGAACCACGTCATCTCGATGGATGCCGGGGTGCGCGGATTTCTCGACGAGAGGTCGCGTTACGGCGACTTCGCGCCATCGGTCGCTTTGGGCGCGCCTGTGAATGGCATGACGCTGGGAACCGTCATGGAGTCTCGACACCCGGAGGTTAGGCAANNTGGCGCATTGGGAAGAATACTCGGTGCTGGACAGCGCGATCGGGCTCGAAGTTGTCGACCCGCTGCCCGGCGTACCGCTGCGGCACTACATGGGCATTCTCGGGCCGGTCGGACTGACTGCGTGGGTCGGGATGCGAATCATCGGCAATGTGCAGGCCGGTGAGACCGTCGTAGTGAGTGCGGCCGCCGGAGCGACCGGCAGCGCCGCCAGCCAGATTGGCAAGCTGTTGGGTGCCCGGGTCATTGGCCTGGCAGGCGGGCCGGAGAAGATCAAATTTCTGCGCGCGCTGGGCCTGGACGATGCGGTGGATTACACCGCTGTCGACGATATCGGGGAGTCCGTACTGGCGCTGGCGCCTGAGGGAGCAAACGTGTTCTTTGACAACGTTGGCGCCGAAGTACTGGACAGCATGCTGCCGGCAATGGCGAACCACGGTCGCGTGGTGAACTGCGGCATGGTGTCCGGCTACAACGATGCGGACAACCCCTATGGGGTTAAGTCGCTCTGGCAACTGATACTCAAGCGCTTGACCTTGCGCGGATTTCTGGTCTTCGATCACATGGACGAAATTGCCATCGGGCAGGGAGAACTGGACAATTGGTACGCCAGCGGAAATCTCCGGATTCACGAAACGGTTTACCAAGGGATCGCTGCAACACCGGATGCCTTTATCGCACTGCTCACGCGAAGAACGACCGGCAAGGTGTTGGTCGAACTGAACTGACAGGAACATATCTGATGCAATACGAGAAGAAGGCCTTGCTGCGCGCCTACCGGCAGATGCGTGTCATTCGGGACTTCGAAGAACGTTTGCACGCCGAAATTCAGACCGGCGAAATCGCCGGTTTCACGCACCTCTACGCGGGGCAGGAAGCCGTCGCCGTGGGCGTTTGCGAGCACCTCGACCATAACGACAAGATCGTCTCCACGCATCGCGGCCACGGTCACTGTATTGCCAAGGGTTGCGACGTCAAAGGGATGATGAAAGAAATCTGGGGCAGCCAGGCCGGACTCTGCAAAGGCAAGGGCGGCTCCATGCACATCGCCGACTTCGACACGGGCATGCTCGGTGCCAACGGCATCGTCGGCGGTGGTGCGCCAATAGCCGTAGGCGCTGCGATGGCGGCCTCGATCGACAAGACAGACCGTGTTGCTGTGGCGTTTTCCGGTGATGGCTCTGCCAATCAGGGGACGACTTTCGAGGCAATGAACCTGGCCGTCGTCAGGAAGGCGCCGGTCATCTTCATTTATGAGAACAACCACTACTCCGAGCATACCGGCGCCAATTACGCCGTCGGCACGCATAAGGACATCGCGAGCCGTGCCGAAGGCTTCGGTATGCAAGTGTGGCGTGGCGACGGCGCCGATTTCTTCTCGGTGTACGAAACGATGGCCGAAGTGCTGGAACACGTGCGCAGCGGTGGTGGTCCGGCGTCGGTAGAGTTCGACACCGAAAGATTCTACGGTCATTTTGAGGGCGACCCGCAAATCTACCGCGGCGACGGGGAGCTGGATCGAATTCGCGCCGAACGCGATGCGCTGAAAAAGTTTCGCGACTATGTCAAAGCAAACGAGCTGCTTCGGATAGCCGAACTGGATGCGATCGACACGGAAGTTGCAGCGCTTATCGATGAAGCGGTTGACGAGGCGCGTTCGGCGCCGCGACCGACCTCCGAGGACGTCCTGGATGACGTTTACATTTCTTATTGAGTCCAGGGGCCCGACGTCATGATGTACCGTGAAGCCGTCGCGAAAACATTGCACGACGAAATGGAGCGAGATGAGGCTGTCATATTGCTCGGCGAGGATGTCGCGGGTGGCATGGGGACCGACGGTCAGCCAGGCGCGAACGGTGGCATCTGGAGTACGTCTCCCGGTCTCTACGACCGATTCGGTCCCGATCGCGTGATTGACACGCCAATCTCGGAAAGCGCCATCATCGGCGCCGCCGCAGGGCTGGCGTTGAATGGCAAGCGCCCGGTAGCCGAACTGATGTTCGCCGACTTCGTTGGTGTCTGCCTCGATCAGATCTGGAATCAGATTGCGAAGTTTCGCTACATGTTCGGCGGCAAGACGCGCTGCCCGGTCGTGATTCGCATGGCGTATGGCGCGGGCTTTAACACTGCCGCGCAACACAGCCAGGCCGTCTACCCGCTGCTCACGTCGATTCCGGGCGTCAAGGTCGTTATGCCATCGACGCCGGCGGATGCAAAAGGTCTGCTCACGCAGGCGATCCGCGACGACGACCCGGTGATATTCATGGAGCACAAGGCACTGTATCGCAGTCAAGGCGACGTTCCGGACGGTGAGTTCCTATTGCCCTACGCCGACGCCAGACTGGTGCGTGCCGGCGGCGACGTCACCATCGTGACCTGCGGATTGATGGTCGGTTTTGCCGAACAGGCAGCAGACGCCCTGGCCGAGGATGGTATCGGCTGCGACGTGATCGACCTGCGCACGACGAGTCCGTTGGACGAAGAAACGATTCTGGACTCGGTAGAATCGACCGGTAGACTCGTTGTCGTCGACGAAAGCCCGCCGCGTTGCAGCCTGGCAGCCGATATTGTCGCGCTGGTTGCAGAGCAGGCGTTTGCGAGCCTGACTGCACCGCCGGAGACGGTTACGGCTCCGCACACGCCGGTGCCGTTTGCACGCGAGTTGGAGAAAGCTTACCTGCCGTCGCCGGCGAAGATCGAAGCCGCCGTACGCAAAGTGCTGAACTGGCGTCAGGGGTCGCGATGAAGCGGATACGCGCATTCACCATGCCCAAATGGGGCATTGAGATGACCGAGGGGACGGTCGCCGAATGGCACGTAGCCGAAGGCGATTCCTTCGCCAACGGCGACACGCTTTGCCTGATCGAAACGGACAAAATCGTGAACGAGGTCGATGCGGAGTTTGACGGCACTCTGCGCAAAGTGGTCGCCGCAGCAGGCGAGACTCTGCCGGTCGGAGCTTTGCTCGGCGTATTCGCGATTGACGACGTTAGCGACACCGAGATTGACGAATTCATCAGCCATTTCGAGGCGGCGAATATCGCCGTCGCCGCGAATGCGGGCGAATCGAAGGCCGATGCTGGGGGCACCTCGAACGCCGTTGCGGAAACGGCGACGCCGACGGTGACGACTGACCGGCCGATCAGTCCGGAGGCGTTGAAATACGCGCAGGCGAATAACCTGGACCTGACTGCAGTTGCCGGTTCCGGACGCGGCGGCCGCATAACCTACCAGGACGTGCAACAATTCGCGCAACCGGCGGCGCGCCCCGATTTGCTTGGGCCGATGGAAGTTCCGGCCAGGCTCGACAGGCATTTTGCCTCTCCCTTTGCCAAGCGTATCGCGGCAAAGCACCAGATCGACCTGAGCAAACTGACCGGCACCGGGCCGAGAGGACGGATCAGTCGAGCTGACGTGGAATCCGAAATCCGGTCCATGCGTCAGACTGGCGCTGCCCGAACGCCGTTTGTACCAGCCGAAAACCACCCGCAGATTGAGACCATGGACAAGGTTCGCGTGGTTATCGCGCGACGGCTTACCGAGGCGAAGTCCACGATTCCGCATTTTTACTTGCGCAGCAACGTCCGCATGGATGCACTGCTTGCCATGCGCAAAGCGCAAAACTTGGTTCTGCAAAGCCGGGCGTCGATCAACGACTACGTTATCATGGCGGTATCAAAGGCTCTCGTCATGCACCCGAAAGTGAATATCCAGGTCCATGGCGATGCGGTCCACTCGTTTCCGCACGCCGATGTGGCCGTCGCGGTCGCAACGGAGAGCGGACTGGTCACACCCATTCTGCGCAACGCGGATGGAATGCGCATTGATACAATCGCTCAGACAACGAAGGCGCTGATTGCCAAGGCGCAGTCCGGCAAGCTCAGCTACGAGGATATCGATGGCGGCACGTTTACGATTTCTAACCTCGGTATGTTCGGCATCGAGCAGTTCGACGCGATCATCAATCCGCCGCAGGGCGCAATCCTCGCGGTTGGCGGAATTGTGCGTAGCTGGGGCGAGGACGAAGACGGACATGGGCGCTTCGAAAGCCGCATGGCATTATCGATGTCCTGTGATCACCGCGCTATCGACGGTGCCGTCGGCGCTGCGTTTGTCGCCGACGTCAAAACATTTCTCGAGGACCCGGATACACTGCTCACTGATCGACAGTAGCTCCCTGGGCCATCATGACAACTGCCTTTCACCACGTCATAGACGTGGACAACTTTCCTGAAGACGATCGACACGTCGTGATGGTCAATGGCTGGCGCGTATTCATAACACGCAACGACGGCGACTATGTCGCGATAAACGACCGCTGCCCGCACGCGGGATCCGTCCTGTCGACGGGCCGTATGCGGCGTGGCTACATTATGTGCCCACTGCACGGGGCGCGCTTCGAGCTGCGTTCCGGTCGATGCGCCGGCGGCGCCTACTCGGACCTGCGCATGTTCCCGCTCCGAATTCGAGACGGCAGGCTGGANNCTGCGGCAATTGATCCCCGACCTACAGTACCTCGGCAAGTTACAGTCTGGTCTGCAACAATAATGGTCAAACCGGTCGAGCTCGGTAAAGCCACAATGCGCAGGAAAGTATTGGATGCATGCCCGAATTTTCGGCAATTAGGCGGCTATCCGTCGAGAAACGGCGGCAAGATTCGCGACCAGGCGATTTTCCGGTCCGGTGAACTGTCGAACCTGAGTGATGAAGACGTTCGAAGGCTGGAGTCTCTCGACCTTTCCCGTATCGTCGATTTGCGACACTGCTCTGAGATCCAGTTGAAGCCGAATCGGTTACCGCCGGCATTGCTGGATCGGCAACTGCGAATTTCGATCGCCCCAGGGCAACTTGGCGACGTTTTAGAGAACAAGACAGTCGCGGCAGTAGAACGACACATGAGCCAAATGAACGCAGAGCTGGCGTTGCGACAATCCGAATCATTCGGCCGGTTCCTCGGCCTGATGCTCGACGTCGGCAAAGGGAATGTGCTGTTTCATTGCGCGGCCGGCAAGGATCGCACCGGCTTCGCAGCGGCTCTGATCCTGATGGCCCTCGACGTGCAACGAGAGATCATTATGGAGGACTACCTGTTGTCATCCGAGTATTTCGTGTCGGAAAAAGAGGCGGATCAATTTCTCGCCGGGCAACCTGGCACACAGGAGGCATCGTCAGCTCCGCGCGACATACTGATGGCTGTCCTGAGCACCAAGCGAAGGTACTTGCAGGGCGCATTCGATGCCATCGATGCGAGATTCGACAACACCGGCGACTACCTTACCGAAGTCTTTGATTTCGATTGCGAAAAGCAAGCCAGGCTGCAATGGAATTTCCTGGAATAGGAAACAGCTCAGGCACCTTACGTTTTGAGACCGGCGAGGCGTTCCTTGGTGTTGGTGATTGCCGGGTAGTTCCGCTCGAGTGCTGCGATCAACGCCTTGTTCATGGGTAGTCGCGACTGGGCCAGTGCGTATAGATCTTTGATCGCGGCAACGGTCGCGCAGGAGTTCGCCGCGATTTGCGCGGCACGCTCGGCGACGAGTGCATCCAAAGCGAAATTGTCCGCTTCGGCCGCATTCGCAATGCATTGAGCGCCCGCGGCCGGCTCAACGTGATCGTCAAAACACGATCATTGCGCTCTGTCAGCAGGTGTTCGGTCGGACTCACAGACTATGGCTCTTTTTTCGAACCAGCGGATCGTAGCGCGCCTACGAATCGGAACCGCTTCGGGCCTTGCTCGCCGCCGCACGTTGAAACTGGCCCGGCGAAAAATAGTAAGGTCTAATCTCGATGACTTTGCCGTCCTTGAAGCGGAAAAACTCGAGCAGCTCAATGGGATCGAGATCCGGATCGGCCAGCTGAAAGACCACTTTCGACGCACAGCAATCGTCGCCCGCCATGAAGAAATCACGTGCGAGACCGACGGAGTCCACGGCGGCAAAGGTCTTCGCAAATACCTCCCGCAATCCGTCCTTGNNACGTGCCAGCCATCGGCAGTTCCGCAGCCTCTTCGATAAAGAAATCGTCGTGGATGTAAAGCTCGAGCGCCTTTTCAAGGTCCGTCGTCGCCGTCTCGTAGAGGGTGTCAATAAAAGACTTCATTTCTTCACGTTGCATAATTCTGTCCCGTTTCGTATTTCTCGTTCAATCGCTTAAAAGCCACTCATCTCTGCCACGCGATCCGTATGGTAATCGCTGTCGCCGTATAACTTTTCCGTTACCGCAATCCTCTTTACGTAGAATCCGGCATCGTATTCGTCGGTCATCCCGATGCCACCGTGAAACTGAATGACTTCGTTAGCCACGGTTGCCGACACCGTACCGGCTTTGGCTTTCGCCATCGAACACAGCGCTCTTGCATCCGGCGATCCGT
>JABAHR010009904.1_pt1 | contig 11185 bp, 15 predicted proteins | sample 7062101 | NCBI WGS metagenome assembly JABAHR01 (sample SAMN14534553, study PRJNA622989) | marine sediment metagenome | biome: marine biome [ENVO:00000428]; feature: marine pelagic biome [ENVO:01000023]; material: deep marine sediment [ENVO:00002113] | place: India: Gulf of Kutch | collected...
GCCGTCAGCGAAGACGACTTCCCGCTCCACGCGCTGACCCAGCGCCCGATGGCGATGTATCACAGCTGGGGCAGCCAGAATGCGTGGCTGCGCCAGATCCACGGGGTCAACCCGCTCTACGTGCCGCGCAAGGTCTGGGATGCCCATGGCTTCGAGGAAGGCGACTGGGCCAGGCTGACCTCGCCGCATGGCGAGATCACGGTGCCGGTGGCGCTGATGGAGGCGCTCAACCGCGACACGGTCTGGACGTGGAATGCCATCGGCAAGCGCCGCGGCGCCTGGGCGCTGGATGGCGACGCGCCCGAATCCAACCGGGGCTTCCTGCTCAACCACCTGATCCACGAGCTGCTGCCACCCAAGGGCGACGGGCTGCGCTGGTCGAACTCGGACCCGGTGACGGGGCAGGCAGCCTGGTACGACCTGCGGGTGCGGATCGAGAAGGCCGAGGGCGGCCCGCTCAGCCCTGACATCGCGGCGCAGCGCTCGCCGGTGGGCTCGGGCCCGGCCAAGCTGGAATATGGCAAGGAGTGGACATGAGCGCGCCCGCCACCGAGCGCATCCACACCATCACCGGAGGCGGCGGTGTCCGCCTGCACCTGCGCGACCGTGGCCCCGAGGACGCTCCGGCGATCCTGTTCCTGCACGGTTGGTCCCAGGCGCATATGTGCTGGCAGGCACAGATGGACAGCGACCTTGCCCGGACCCATCGCCTGCTCGCGCTCGACCTGCGCGGCCACGGCGCAAGCGACAAGCCTGAAGACCCGGCGGCCTATGCCGACGGCGCGCTCTGGGCGCGCGACATCGCTGCCGTCATCGAGACGCTGGGCCTGCACCGCCCCGTCCTGGTCGGCTGGTCCTATGCCGGCCGCGTCATCGGCGAATATCTTGCGCGCCATGGCGATACAGCGCTGGGCGGGCTGATGCTGGCAGGGGCGATCCCGGCCAGCGGCGCGGCGCGGCCGGACTGGATGATGGGCCCCGAAAGCCCGGGGCGGATGCCGGGCCTGGTCTCGCTCGACCAGCCGCGCTGCATCGACGCCACCGTCGCCTTCGTCCATGCCTGCACGGCGGAGCCCCTGCCGCCCGAGGTCCACGACCGCTTCCTGGCGTTCAACATGCTCTGCCCGCCGCACGCGCGGCGCGGCCTGGGGATCGCCGAGTCCGACACCCGCCCCGCCTACGCCCGCGTGACATGCCCGGCGATCGTGGTGCACGGCGCGCTCGACCGCGTCGTCTCGCCGGCCTGCGCCGAAGAGTTCGCCCGGCTTATGCCCAATGCGCGGATCGAGATCTTCGACGCGATCGGCCACGCTCCCTTCATCGAGGCGCCCGAGCGGTTCAACGCCCTGCTCGGCACGCTGGTCAGGGAGGTAAAAGCCGCCGCATGACACACGCCCGTTGCCCTTCCGCTTGCCATGAGCAAGCCAGACGCTTGCCAGACCGCCCATGACCGACCTTCCCAAGCACACCGAGAAGTCCCTTGGCCTCGTGATCGACCTCGACACCTGCGTCGGCTGTCACGCCTGCGTGGTGTCCTGCAAGGAGTGGAACACCGGCGGCTACGGCGCGCCCCTGTCCGACCAGGATCCCTACGGTGCCGACCCCGTGGGCACCTTCCTCAACCGCGTCCACACCTTCGAGGTCAAGGCCGAGAACCGCCCGGCCCAGCTCACCCATTTCCCCAAGTCCTGCCTGCACTGCGAAGACGCGCCCTGCGTCACGGTCTGCCCCACCGGCGCCAGCTACAAGCGCGTCGAGGACGGCATCGTGCTGGTCAACGAGAGCGACTGCATCGGCTGCGGCCTGTGCGCCTGGGCCTGCCCCTATGGCGCGCGCGAGATGGACGGGACCGAGAAGGTGATGAAGAAATGCACGCTCTGCGTCGACAGAATATACAATGAAAACATCCCCGAAGAGGATCGCGTGCCATCCTGCGTCCGCACCTGCCCGGCGGGCGCGCGGCATTTCGGAGACCTCTCGGATCCCGAAAGCGGCGTCTTCAAGCTGGTCGAGGAGCGCGGCGGCATGGACCTGATGCCCGAGCAGGGCACGAAGCCCGTCAACAAGTACCTGCCGCCGCGCCCCAAGACCGACACCGCCCCCGAGATGGACGTGCTGGGCCCCCTGCTGGCCGAGTCGACCGAGGATGCGGGCGGCTTCTTCGGCTGGCTCGACCGCGCGCTGGAGAAGCTCTGAGATGCATCCCGCCCCGTCCCTCATCGCCTTCACCACGCTCTCGGGCCTCGGCTTCGGCCTGATGGTCTTCCTCGGCATCGACCCGCCCGAGAAGGGCGGCTGGGTCATGGCGGTTTTCGCCATTCTTTCGATGGGCCTGGCCGTTGCGGGCCTGCTGTCCTCGACGCTGCACCTGGGCCACCCCGAACGCGCCGTCAAGGCGCTCAGCCAGTGGCGCAGTTCGTGGCTCAGCCGCGAGGGCGTGCTGGCGATCGCGACGCTGGCGGTCTTTGGGCTCTACGCAGCGGCGATCGTGCTGGCCGGGGCGACAGTCGCGCCGCTGGGCTGGCTGGCGGCGCTGTTGGCGCTGGCGACGGTCTATGCCACCGGCATGATCTACGCCCAGCTGAAATCGGTGCCGCGCTGGTACGGGCCGCTGACGCCGACTCTGTTCGTGCTGTCCGCGCTGACCGGCGGCGCGCTGCTGGCCGGGGCGATGGACGCGGCCGCCTGGCTGCTGGCGGCGCTGGGGGCGGTGCAGATCGCCGCCTGGGTGCGCGGCGACGGTGCGCTGGCGGCCTCGGGCACGACAATGGAGACGGCGACCGGGCTGGGCTTTCTGGGCAAGGTACGGCTGCTGGAGCCGCCGCATACCGGCTCGAACTACCTGCTGAAGGAGATGGCCTTCCGGGTGGGGCGCAAGCACCGCGCCAAGTTGCGCGTCATCGGCTTTGCGCTGGCGGTGGCGCTGCCGCTGCTGCTGGCGCTGGCGACCGAGCCGCATCACCTGCTGGGCGCGGTTATAGTGCTGAGCCACATCATCGGCATGCTGGTGCTGCGCTGGCTGTTCTACGCCGAGGCCGAGCACGTGGTGGGGCTCTATTACGGCATCGGCGCCGAGGCCTGAGGGCAACGCCTATAGCGAGAGAAGGGCGCGCGCCCGACGGCGCAAGCGCCTAGCGGGAGATCGGATAGCAGCGGTACGGTTGAACCTTGGCGCCTACCAGGGCGCCTCGGGGTCGAGGCTCAGCGCGCTCATCAGCCCTTCGAACGCGGCCTGCGCCTCGGCGTCCCATTCCGCGCGCGGCGCGGCGAACAGCGTCGCCTGCGAGCGCAGGATCAGGCCGTCGCTGAGGATCCGCAGGCCGTTGTCGCGCAGCGTGGCACCCGTCGAGGTGATGTCGGCGATCGCCTCGGCGGTCTCGTTCTTGACCGTGCCCTCGGTCGCGCCCTGGCTGTCGACCAGCTGGTAGTCGGCCACCGCGCGCTCGCGAAAGAAGCGCCGCACAAGGTTGTGGTACTTGGTCGCCACCCGCAGCCGATGGCCATGCTCGGCGCGAAACGCCGCCGCCGCCGCGTCCAGATCGTCGATGGTCTCCACGTCGATCCAGAAATCGGGCACCGCCACGATCAGGTCGGCATGGCCGAAGCCCAGCTCGGCCATGGTCGCCAGGTCGTGGCCCTGCTCGGCCACCAGGTCCTGCCCGGTGACGCCCAGATGGATGCGGCCCGCCGCCAGCTCGCGCGGGATCTCGCTGGCCGAGAGCAGCACCAGTTCGACGCCGCCGACCCCTGTCACACGGCCGGAATACTCGCGGCCCGCGCCGGTGCGCTCCATGCCGACGCCGCGGGCGGCGAACCAGTCGAAGGTCTGGTCCTGCAGCCGCCCCTTGGAAGGTACCCCCAGCTTCAGCGCCATCATGCGGCCTCCAGCGCCAGAAGGGCCTGAGGGCGGATGATGCCGCCCACCGCGTGGATGCCCCGGCCGCCGCCCAGCACGCGGGTCAGCGCGTCATAGCGGCCGCCCGAGGCCACCACGGGCAGGTCTTCGCGGCCCGCGGCGTAGAAGCCGAAGACGAAGCCGTCGTAATATTCCAGCGTGGTGCGGCCCGAGGCGGCCTCGAAGGGCAGGGCGGCGGCGTCGATGCCGCGTGCCTCCAGTGCCGCGAGGCGCCGGGCGAAGCGTTCGACGGCCTCGGCAGGGGCGTTCAGGCGCCGCAACTGCTCGAGCACCGTGCCGGCGGGGCCGGACAGGTCCAGCAGCGCCTCGATCAGCGCCAGTTCCCCGGGGGTCAGCGGCGGGGTCTCGGCCTCGGCACGAAGGCGCTCGACCCGAGCCATGACCTCGGCGACGCCGCGCTTGCCGAAGGGCTGGCCGCGCGCGAGGATCGCCGCCTCGACGTCCAGCGGAAACGCGCGCCGTTCGCCGCCATTGGAAAACCGCTCCAGCAGCCGGTGGAACCGCGAGGGCCGCCACAAGTGGCGGCGCAGCGCGGCGCGGCGGGCCTCGGTGGTGTCGAGCGCATCGATGGCGGCCAGCAGGATGCCCATGTCGCCGATCGCCACCTGCAGGCCGCGCCCGGCAAGGATTTCGGCGATCAGGGCGAAGGCCTCGGCATCGGTTTCGGCCGGGTCGGTCTCGGGGGTGTCGAACAGCTCGATGCCGCATTGCAGGTATTCGCGCGGCCGCGTGGTGCCGCCCTGCTTGCGCCATACCGGCCCGGCGTAGCAATAGCGCGCGGGGGCGGCACCGTCGCTCATGTGCCGCTGCACCACCGGCACGGTGAAGTCCGGACGCAGCATCAGCTCCTGCGCGCCCTCGCGGGTGGTGAAGGCGCGGGCGCGGATATCCTCGCCGTAGAGGTCAAGCAGCACGTCGGCCGGCTGCAGCGCCTGCGCTTCGAAGCGCTCGGCGCCGGCAGCCGCGAAGGCGCCCATGATGCGCGAGATTTCCGTCTCGAGCGCGGTCATTTGCCGTGGCGCGCCCGGATCGCCTGGACCTGCGCAACCAGATCGGCCCGCGGGGCCTCGACCTGGGCGGGGTGCTCTTTCCACTCGTCGTAGGAGGTGATCTCGGCCGCGAGTTTCGCGCCCAGTTCCAGGTCCTTCAGCTGCACCACGTCGCGCGCGGCCTCGTCCTCGCCCTGGATCACCGCGACCGGGCTGCGGCGGGCGTCGGCGTATTTCAGCTGCTTGCCGAAATCCTTGGGGTTGCCGAGGAACAGCTCGGCCCGGATGCCGGCGGCGCGCAGCTCGCGCACCATCGCCTGGTAGGCGGGCAGGCGGGTGCGATCCATCACGGTGACCACCACCGGCCCCTCGGCCTCGGTCTGGCCCAGCCCCTTGGCGCCCAACGCGGCCAGCAGCCGGTCGACGCCGATCGAGATGCCGGTCGCGGGGACGGCCTGGCCGGTGAAGCGCTTGACCAGGTCGTCATAGCGGCCGCCGCCGGCGACGCTGCCGAACTGGCGCGGGCGGCCTTTCTCGTCGAGCGTCTCGAAGGTCAGCTCGGCCTCGTAGACCGGGCCGGTGTAGTAGCCGAGGCCCCGCACCACCGAGGGGTCGATGATGAACTGGTCGGGGCCGTAGCCCTGCGCCGTCACCAACTCGCCGATCTGCTCCAGCTCGTCGACGCCCTGGTGGCCGGTTTCCGAGCGTTCGACCAGGCCACGCAGGTTGGCCACCGTGGCCCCGGCATCGGCGCCGCGCGCCTGCATGAAGGCGATGACGACCTCGGCGGCGTCCGCCGAAAGCCCCGCGCCCTCGGTGAAGTCGCCGCTATCGTCCTTGCGGCCCTCGCCCAGCAGCGCGCGCACGCCGTCGAGGCCCAGCCGGTCGAGCTTGTCGACCGCGCGCAGCACGATGCCGCGCTCGTGGGCGTGGGCGTCGGGGTCGGCGGGGTCCAGAAGGCCGACCACCTCCATCACGCCGTTCAGCACCTTGCGGTTGTTGACGCGCACGATGTAGTCGCCGCGGGCGATGCCGACCGCTTCCAGAACGTCGGCCAGCATGGCGCAGATCTCGGCATCCGCCGCCATCGATGGCGCGCCCACCGTGTCGGCGTCGCACTGGTAGAACTGGCGGAACCGGCCCGGCCCCGGCTTTTCGTTGCGCCAGACCGGACCGACCGCGTAGCGGCGGTAGGGGGTGGGCAGCTCGTTGCGGTGCTGGGCGTAGACGCGGGCCAGCGGCGCGGTCAGGTCATAGCGCAGCGCCAGCCAGGTGTCGTCCTCGTCCTGCCAGGCGAACACGCCTGCGTTCGGACGGTCCACGTCGGGCAGGTACTTGCCCAGCGCCTCGACCGTTTCCACCGCGCTGCTTTCCAGCGGGTCGAAGCCGTAGGCATGATAGACCTCCGTGATCCGGCGCAGCATGGCGCCGCGCGCGGCCACCTCGGCGCCGAAATAGTCACGGAAGCCGCGCGGCTGGATCGCCTTGGGGCGCGGCGTCTTGGTCTTATTCTTCGCCATGAAGCCTCTCTCGGGTCTGGACGCGCGTCTGTTAGCGCAGCGCCCGGGGCGGGGCAAGCGGGCGTCCGCCGATCTGTTTGCCATAGGCGAAGGAATCGCCAATAACGCTCGCTGGTACGAGACTATTGCGAGTAAGGAAATGATCCGGAGCATCCTGTTGGCCGGACTGGCCGCCTTGATGACCGCCGTTGCGGCCTGCGCTCCTGCAGAACCTGATGTCAGCCGCAGTGCTGCAAACTTCACCGAAGCCGATTTCGAATGCCTGCGCGAGGCGGTCTATCACGAGGCCGCCGGGACCTCGGTCGAGGGCGGCAAGGCCGTGGCCGCCGTCATCCTCAACCGCGCCAAGGATCCGCGCTTTCCCGACAGCGTCTGCGGCGTGGTCTCGGACGGGCAGGAAAAGGGCCGCTGCCAGTTTTCATATCGCTGCGACGGCGTGGCCGAGCGCTATGACGACGCCGCCAAGCTGGCCAACGCCGAAACCGTCGTCGCGATCATCGCCGAGAACCCCGAAGTGGACGTGACCGACGGTGCGCTGTTCTTCCACGCCACCTGGATGCCGCCGGGCTGGTTCGCCAGCCTCAAGAAGACGGTGACGCTGGGCGGGAACATCTTCTACGCCAAGCCCCTCTGAGCCGGGCGCGGGGCCTAGAACTCCGCGCCGATGGTGCAGTAGGCGCCGCGGTGGAACACCAGCGGCGGGCGTTCGTTGACCTGCATCCGCAGCACCTCGCCGACGACGATCAGGTGATCGCCGCCGTCATGCCCCGCCGAATGCGCGCATTCCAGCCGCGCGGCGCAGTTCTCGAACAATGGCGCATCGCCCAAGCCGGGGCTGTGGGCGATGCCTTCGAAATCGTCGCCCGTCCGGGCGAATCGGTCGGCCAGCCAGCGCTGGTCCTGCGCCAGGATGTGGATCGCGAAATGCGATGCCGCCTCGAAGGCGGGGTAGCGGCTCGAGCGGCGCGCCGGCGACCACAGCACCAGCGGCGGATCGAGTGAGACCGAGGCGAAGCTGTTGGCGGTGATCCCCAGCGGACCGGTCTCGGTCGCCGTGGTCACCACGGTGACGCCGGTGGCGAACCGCCCCAGCGTGTCGCGCAATTCCAGTTGATCCAGGCTCATCGCGTCCCCTTTCGTCCGGGGGAGAGAAATAACGCAGCCAGCAGGCTGTCAATCTCTGGCGCCGATTTTCGCGGCAAAAGCCGCCCGGGACCAGAAAATTCCCGAACCAGGGGCGGCATGCATGCGTTGACTGGACCACAGGGGCGCTGCACCCTGACCGATGAGCGCGAAAGCACAAGGAGGAGCCGATGTCTGACGACCGTCTGCAAGCCCTCGAGGAAACCGTCACCCACCACGCGGCGGCGATCGACGACCTGTCCGATATCGTCCGCGCCCAGTCGCAGATCATCGACCGGCTGGAGCGGCGCCTCGCCTTGCTGATGGAGCGCGCCGCCGAAGCCGAGGCCGAGGCGGGCGGCACCGTCACCATCGCCGATCAGCCGCCGCCGCATTACTGAGCCCATCGCCGCAAAGGAGCCCCTCATGTCCAGACCCGTCACCGCCATCCTCGGCACCGGCCCCGGCAACGGCATGGCCTTCGCCCGCAGGTTCTCCGCCGAGGGCCACGCGCTCGCGCTCTGCGCCCGCGACGGCGATCGGATGGCCGAGTGCGCCGCCGGGTTCGACGGTGCGCGCGGCTATGCCTACGACGTCCGCGACACAAAGGCGGCGCAGGAGACCTTCGCCGCCATCGAACGTGATCTGGGGCCGGTGAATACGGTCATCTACAATGCGGGCTCGGGCGCCTGGGGCTCGGTGGACGAACTGACGCCGGACGACCTGATGGCCAACATGGACGTGAATGCCGCCGGGCTGATGCGCGCGGCGCAGGCAGCGCTGCCGCAGATGCGCAACCAGGGTGGCGGCAACATCGTCGTGATCGGCGCCGGCGCGGCGACCCGGGGCCGCGCGGCGACCATCGCGTTCGCTGCCGGCAAGGCGGCGCAGCGGTCGGTCGCGCAATCGCTCGCGCGTCACCTTGGCCCCGAGGGCATCCATGTGTCCTATGTGTTGATCGATGGCGTGATCGACCTCGAAAGCACCCGCGCCCGAATGCCGGACAAGCCCGACAGCTTCTATCTCAAGCCCGATGCCATCGCCGATGCCGTTTGGGGCCTGACCCGGCAGGATCCGAGCGCATGGAGTTTCGAGATCGACCTCAGGCCGTTCGCCGAGTCCTGGTAGCAGCCCCCGCCTATTTGCCGGTTGCGCTGCGCGCCAAGCTGGTCTTGCGTCCCGGCCCGCGCAGGAGCGAGTCCGCCTCGGTAGCACCGGGGCGCAGCGTCTGCATCCCGTATTGCTCCATCAATTTCCTGTGCGACGCCTCGAGTTGTGCGGTCAGCATCTGCCAGATCAGATCCCGCCGTTCCTCCACAATGTCCTGTTCGTGGTTCGATTTGTATTGGAACATGACCCCTGCTTCCTGATTGTTGACCACCACAAGAACGAAGATCGTACAGCGGTGACACAAAAGCAATCGGGCGCCGCGTGAGAATTGCTCTCTGGCAAACAAGGAGTTAATGCCGGGAGAGCCCGTCGCGGCGGACCGGCAGAGATTAGGGGATGGCCGCCGTGGCTGGGCGAGCGTTGATATTCATCGGGGGCTGACGGGCAGACATGCAGGCCATATTCCTAGATCTGGACGGGACGCTGATCGACCCCAAGGAAGGCATCACCGGCGCGATCCGCCGCACCTTGGCCGAGCTGGGCGCCGATGTGCCCGAGGTCGACGATCTGACCTGGTGCATCGGCCCGCCGGCGCATCACAATTTCGAGGTGCTGCTGGGCCCCGGCGCGGATATCGACGAGGCGGTGGCGCTCTATCGCGCGCACTTCGCCGAGTCGGGCCTCTACGAGGCCGAGCTCTATGACGGCGTTGGAGAGATGCTGATGGATCTGCGCGAGACCGGCGCAGGCGTCTGGATCGCGACCTCGAAGCCGCATCTCTTCGCCACCCGGATCACCGAGCATTTCGGCATTTCCGCCTGGATCGACGGTATCTTCGGCGCCGAGATGGACGGGACCAACGCCGACAAGACGCCGCTGCTGGCGCATGCGCTTGCCGAGACCGAGGTCGACCCGGCCAACGCGGTGATGATCGGCGACCGCCGCTTCGACGTCGAGGGCGCCCGCAACAACGGCATCGCCAGCCTCGCCGCGCTGTGGGGCTATGCCGACCCAGAGGAGCTGTCGCTGGCCGAACCCGACCGCATGGCCGGCCACCCGCTGGAGGTGGGCGAGATCGTCGCCGAGATGCTGGGGCTGCTGGACTGAGCCGGGCTCAGCCCATCGCGCTGGCGCTGGTGGTGTGGTGGAACTTGCGCGCGTCGGAGCGGATGCTCCAGATGCCGATGGCCGCCCAGGTGACGACGTAGAGCGTGCCCATCCCCAGGATCAACACGCCGGGCAAGGGCCCGATGGCGGCGCGCTCGACGAATTCGCTCGGGTTTGCCACCGGGGTGGGGTGGACGATCAGCTTGCCGACATAGGCCACGGTCTGGATCGCCAGGATCCAGAAATAGTTGCGCCGGATCCGCCGCCCCACCGCGGTCATGAAGGCGACGTGATAGCGCGGGTGCCAGTAGTCGTCGGCCAGGATCTTCTGCCAGTTCTCTTCGGTGTGCAGGTCGCCGTCATGCAGCATCGGGGCGTAGAAATGCGTCTCGAGCCAGCGGCAGCGCGCGCGCCAGACGTTGAAATAGCGATAGCGGCGCGCCTCGAGCAGCAGGAAGAACAGGATAAGGATGCCGACCAGGATCAGCGGCAGCGGCGAGGCGCCGGGCGAGGCGAAGGCGATCGACAGCGCGATGCCCAAGGTGACGACCGACCAGTTGGTCGTGGTGTCGAGCCGCTGACGCCATAGCGTCGAGCGGTAGACCTCGCCACGGTAGAGATGCGCGAGCGCGCCGATCTCGGCGGCGCTGAAGGACCGAACCTCTTCGGGTTCTTGCTTGGTATCCGGCATGTCCATCCCTTGGTCGTCCGGGTGTGTCCCCGGTCCCGACGGTCAGTCTGGCATGCCGGTACCGTCCTGGTCAAAGCCGATCACAGTGGCTGTGTTCCGTCGCAATCCGCAGATGCGGCAGTTCCCGCCGGGACGTGGCGGCCGGCCGGGCACCGCCTCGCGACGGCTGACCGGGAACGGCATCGGCGCGCTGCGATTGGTCCGTGCGCGTGGCGATCATGAAAGATTGTGCATAGAGGCTCAGCATCGGTCTATCTCCTCGTTTCGCGTCCATAGCGACTTTATTTGACGAATCGGGGTCCAGATGCCAGTCAGGAATATATTCAAAGCGTAAGTTGAGATTACATATGGAATGGAGCAAGCTGCCCTCGTTGAACGCGCTTCGGGCGTTCACCGTCCTGGCCGAAGCTGGCGGCGTTGCGCGCGCCGGGCAGATCCTGAACGTGAGCCATGCCGCGATCAGCCAGCAGGTGCGGGGGCTCGAGAGCCGCCTGGGCACCCAGCTGATCCGCCGCGACGGGCGCGGTACCGTGCTGACCCCCGAGGGCGTGCGCTTGGCCAAGGAGCTGAGCGCCGGCTTCCAGACCATCCGGACGGCGGTGGGCGCGCTGGCCGAGGCGGATTCCGACCGGCCGCTGCAGGTCACCATGACGCCGGTCTTCGCCACCAGCTGGCTGCTGCCGCGGCTGAGCGAGTTCCGCGCGGCCCATCCGGGGATCGAGCTGATGCT
>JABAHR010010694.1_pt1 | contig 11177 bp, 13 predicted proteins | sample 7062101 | NCBI WGS metagenome assembly JABAHR01 (sample SAMN14534553, study PRJNA622989) | marine sediment metagenome | biome: marine biome [ENVO:00000428]; feature: marine pelagic biome [ENVO:01000023]; material: deep marine sediment [ENVO:00002113] | place: India: Gulf of Kutch | collected...
GCCGCGATGATCGCCTGGGCCGGGATCGAGCTGGAACACACCGCCGGCACCCCGATCGTCGCCCGTCCGCGCTGGCCGCTGGACGAGGCCGCCGCGCCGCTGTTGGGCGCCGGCAAGAAGGGAGCCAAGGCATGAGCCCGATCACCGTCATCGGCGCCGGCGCCTTCGGCACCGCGCTCGCCATCGCCTTCGCTCGCGGCGGCGCCCCGGTACTGCTGGTGGCCCGCGACGCCGCCGCCGCGCAAGAGTTGCAGACGCATCGCGAGAACCGCCGTCGCCTGCCCGGCGCGCCGCTGCCCGCTCGGATCGAGATCGCCGACACCCCCGACATCCGCCCCGATGGCGGCATCGCCGTGCTCGCGGTCCCGGCACAGGCCAACGCGCCCTTCGCCGCGGCCCATCGCGCGGCGCTGTCACGCGGGCCGGTCGTGCTGGCGGCCAAGGGGATCGACCTCGCCTCGGGGAAGCTCCTGTCCGACGTCGTCGGCGCGGCCCTGCCCGGCACGCCGCTGGCGGTGCTCAGCGGCCCGGGCTTTGCCGACGAGATCGCCGCCGGCCTGCCCACCGCGCTTACGCTCGCCGCGCCCGACGACAGGCTGGGCGAGCAATTGCAGACCGCGCTTTCGACCCATGCGCTGCGGCTCTACCGCTCCACCGACATGATCGGCGTGCAGCTGGGTGGGGCGCTGAAGAACGTGGTCGCCATCGCCTGCGGCATCTGCTCGGGCGCCGGGCTGGGCGAAAGCGCCCGCGCCGCGCTGATGACCCGCGGCTTCGCCGAGATGGTGCGGCTGGGCCAGGCAATGGGCGCACGGGCCGAGAGCTTCCAGGGGCTGTCGGGCTTCGGCGACCTGGCACTGACCGCAAGCTCCGAGAAAAGCCGCAACTACGCCGCCGGGCGCCGCATCGGCCAGGGCCGGGCGATCGCCGGCGGCGTCACCGTCGAGGGCCTGGACACCGCCCGCGCCGCCGTGGCTCTGGCGCGCGCGCACGGCGTCGAGATGCCGGTGGCCGCCGCCACCGTCGCCGTACTGGATCAGAAGCTGAGCCTGCGCGAGGCGATGGACGCGCTGCTGCGCCGCCCGCTACGCACCGAGGAAGATTGAAGGGAGAGACCATGCGCTACTGGCTGTTCAAATCCGAACCCAACACCTGGAGCTGGGACGACCAGGTCGCCAAGGGCGAGGAGGGCGAGGAATGGGACGGCGTGCGCAACTACCAGGCGCGCAACAACATGCGCGAGATGAAGGTCGGCGACCGCGGCTTCTTCTACCACTCGCTGAAGGAGAAGAGCATCGTCGGCATCGTCGAGGTGATCGCCGAGGCGCATCCCGACAGCACCACCGACGACGACCGCTGGGAGTGCGTCGACATCAAGGCCATCGGCCCGATGCCGACCCCGGTGACCCTGGAGGATTGCAAGGCCACGCCCGAGCTCTCGGACATGGTTCTCGTCAACAATACGCGGCTTTCGGTGCAACCGGTGACCGAGCGTGAATGGCAGCTGATCTGCAAGATGGGAGGCTGGACCGGAGGTTGAGCGGCCGCACGCCCATTTCGCGTCTCGGCGCTTTTTTCGCGACCCGATTCTCGCTATCCTGCGCGCAAACACATAACGACGAGCAGGATTATCGTGAAACGCATTGCCCTCGGCATCTTCGCCGCCTTCACCATCGGCCTCGGCCCCGCCCTGCCGGCACAGGAGACACGGCCCATGCTGCGCGACCAGGTCCCGGCCTCGACATCCCAGGCGCTCAAGGGCTTCGTCCGATGGCGCGAGGGGTTCCGCGCCCAGGCCAGCGCCGCCGGGATCAGCCGGGTGGTGTTCGACGCCGCCTTCAACGGCGTCACGCCCGACCCGGAGGTGATCAAGCTGGACCGCAAGCAGGCCGAGTTCACCAAGCCGCTGTGGGAATATCTCGACACCGCGGTCTCGGATGCCCGCATCGGCAACGGCCAGGAGAACTGGCGGCGGTTCGAAAGCCGGCTCAAGGGGATCGCCCGCACCTACCGGGTCGAGCCGCAGGTCGTGCTGGCGATCTGGGGGATGGAGACCAACTACGGCGGCTACCGCGGCAGCAACCACACCATCCGGGCGCTGGCCACGCTGGCCTATGACGGCCGGCGGCGCAACTTCGCCGAAGAACAGCTGATCGCCGCGCTGAAGATCCTGCAGGCCGGCGACATCGCGCCCTGGGACATGCGCGGCTCCTGGGCCGGCGCGATGGGGCACACGCAATTCATGCCGACCAGCTACCTGGCCTATGCGCAGGATTTCGACGGCGACGGCAAGCGCAACATCTGGGGCGAGGATCCGACCGACGCGCTGGCCTCGGCTGCGGCCTACCTTGCCCGGCACGGCTGGAAGGCCGGCCAGCCCTGGGGCGTCGAGGTCCGGCTGCCCGAGGGCTTCAACTACGGCAATGTCGACCAGAACATCCGCCGCCCGGTGGCTGTCTGGACGCGGGCCGGCGTGCGCGACGTGGCCGGCAAGGCGGTTCCGAACTACGGCGAGGCCGCGCTGCTGGCGCCCGCGGGCGCGCGGGGGCCGGTGTTCATGGTGTTCGACAACTTCCGGGTCATCAAACGCTACAACAACGCCACCTCCTACGCGATAGGCGTCGGTCACCTGGCCGACCGGATCGCCGGCGGGCCCACCTTCCGGGCATCCTGGCCGCGCAGCGACCGGCCGCTGTCGCGCTCCGAGAAGGTCGAGATGCAGGAACGGCTGACCGCCCGGGGCTTCTCGACCGGCGGCGCCGACGGGCTGATCGGGCCCAACACCATAAACGCGATCCGCGGCTACCAGCGCAGCCTGGGCATGGTGCCCGACGGCTACGCCTCGCACGCACTTCTCCGCCGCTTGCGGGGCGGCTGAAGGACATCAACGTCGGAGGCGGGCCCACGGCCCGCTTTTTTCTGCTACTGTCGGCTGTTGACCCCTGGCCGGGAAATCGAGGAGCCTGCAATGCAAGACGAAGACGCCATCCGAGAGCTGGTCGGAAACCATTTCGAAGCGATGCGCTGGACGAGCGGGGAAGAGGCCGACTGGAACCGGTTCGCCGCGGATTTTCTGCCCGAGGCGCAACTTTTCCCGGCCGCGCGCCCCGTCCAGACCAGGAGCGTCGAGGGCTTCATTGCACGCATGAAGGCCGTGGCGCAGGGCGGCCTGCACACATTCGAGGAACACACCCGTGGCATGAAGATCCTGCGCTTCGGCAACGTCGCGGTGGTGCTGGCGTCCTCGGAGATGCTCGAGAACGGCACCGAGACGAACCACGACATCAGTGGCTACCTGCTGGTGAAATCGGAGGGCGCCTGGCGGATCGCGGCCCACGCCTGGGACAAGGTGACACCCGAGAACCCCTTGCCCGACGAACTGCGCTGAGCCGGCTCCGCCCTGTCATCGGGCTTCGGAGACAAACCGGGGCAGCGCCCTGTTCGGCGACCGTCTCATCCGGAGACCCTGGCTGACGTGCCCCGGCCGGACGCGGGGGCCTCGACGGCCCCCCGCGGACGGCGCCCCCGAGCTCAGGCGGCGCCGGTGCCGAACGCCTCGTTGCGGGCGACGTCCATCTCGCTGCGCATGCGCCGGATGGCGCTGTCGAGCCCCGAGAAGATCGCCTCGCCGATCAGGAAATGCCCGATATTGAGCTCCATCACCTCGGGAAACGCGGCTATGGGGCGCACCGTATCGAAGGTCAGCCCGTGGCCGGCATGCACCTCGAGCCCCAGCTCGTGGGCATAGGCCGCCATGTCGCGCAGCCGCCCGAGTTCGGCATCGCGCTCGGCGTACCGGCCCTCGGCATGGGCGTCGCAATACGCGCCTGTGTGCAGCTCGATCACCGGCGCGCCGATGCGGGCCGCGGCCTCGATCTGCACCGCGTCGGCGGCGATGAAGATCGACACGCGGCAGCCCGCGTCGCGCAGCGGCGCGATGAACTGCGCCAGGCGGTTTTCGTCCTTGGCGACCTCGAGCCCGCCCTCGGTGGTCCGCTCCTCGCGCTTTTCCGGCACGATGCAGACCGCGTGCGGGGTGTGCCTGAGCGCGATCGCCTGCATCTCGTCGGTCGCGGCCATCTCGAAGTTCAGCGGGACCGAGATCTCGGCGATCAACCGCTCGATATCGTCGTCGCGGATATGCCGCCGGTCCTCGCGCAGATGGGCGGTGATGCCGTCGGCGCCCGCCGCCTCGGCCAGCCGCGCCGCGCGCACCGGGTCGGGCACGTCGCCGCCGCGGGCGTTCCTCACGGTGGCGACGTGGTCGATGTTCACGCCCAGGCGCAGGCGGCCCAGCGGTTCGGTGAGGCGCGTCATGGCAGCTCCTTCTTCGGCCGTACCCGGCCAGGCTTCAGCCCTTGTCGGCCAGGGCCGCAGCGGCTTCTTTCTTCTTGCGCAGCTTTTCCTGGGCACGGGCCAGCAGTTTCGACCGCCGCCGCGCCTGGTAAGCGGCGACCAGCGGCCGGGTCAGGAAATAGAACACCGTCGCGGTAATCAAGCCCGGGATAAGCCCGCCGACATAATAGGGAAGAAAGAGGTCGGACCAGAACTGCGCCAGCTTGTCCCAGGCCGGCTCGCCGAGACCGAAGAGCGCCAGGAACGACTGCCAAAGACCGTCGAGCGCGCCGACGAAGGCGTCGCGGACCGAGAGGAAGCTCTCGGCATCGCCGCGCATGCCATAGATCCAGCGGCCGCTGGTCAGTGCGGCGGTGGCGATGAAGGGAAAGGTGACCGGATTGCCGACAAGCGTGCCCAGGAACGAGGCCAGCAGGTTGCCGCGCACCAGCAGCGCGCACAGCCCGGCATAGACGAAGTGGAAGCCGAAGAAGGGCGAGAAGGACACGAAGACGCCGCAGGCGAAGCCCAGCGCGATCTTGTGCGGGGTGTCGGGAAGGCGTTTCAGGCGATGGCCGAAATACTCGATGGCGCGGCGCCAGCCATTGGGCGGATAGATGAAGTCACGGATCCGGCGCGCGAACGAAAGAGGTTTGCGTCGCTTGAACACCATCGAATTACCGTACCCTCACATTCGCCCCTGTCGCAGGGCCCCCCTAGAACCTAGAGCCAACAGGTTCCGCGACCATGCCGCGGAACCGGCTCACCTCGGCCACCGCCGAATCCGCCTCCAGCGCCGTCTGGACGTTGTGGAGGTGTTTCACGTCCCTGACCTCCAGATCAATCACCATGCGGTAAAAATCCGGTTTGCGGTCGGTGAAGACGATGTCGCTGATATTGGCGTGTTGCTCGCCGATCAGCGTGCATATCCGGCCCAGCACGCCCGCGTCGTTGGCTATCGTGGCCTCGATACATGCCAAATGCGGCACCTGTTGGGCGTTGTCCGTCCAGGCCAGGTCGATCCAGGCCTCGGCGTCGTCCTCGAGCGCGGCAAGCGTGGCGCAGTCGATCGCATGGACCTGCACGCCGTGGCCACGCACCGGGATGCCGATGATCCGCTCGCCCGGGATCGGCTGGCAGCAGGGCGCCGGCTGCGCCTCCTGCCCCGCGCCCAGACCCACGATAAGGACATCCTTTTCCGGGTCGATGGCGCGCATCTCGTCGCTGCTGAGCAGTTCGGGATAGAGCGTGCGAAGCAGGTCCTGCCCGGTCAGCTCGGCGGCGCCCAGGCGCGCCAGCAACTCGTCGGAGTTATCAAGCAGCAACTGCTTGGCGGCGGTGGTCAGCGCCTTGTCGGTGGCCTTCTTGCCGACCCGCTCGAGCGCCACGCGCGCGATCTCGCGGCCCAGGCGGATATGCGCGGCGCGGTGTTCCTCGCGCAGGCTGCGGCGGATCGCCGACTTCGCGCGGCCGGTGACCACCATGTCCTCCCAGCTGGGCTGCGGGCGCTGGCCCTCGGCGCGGATGATGACGACCGACTGGCCGTTGCGCAGCCGCGTCCACAGCGGCACCCGCTGGCCGTCGACCTTGGCGCCGACGCAGGAGTCGCCGATCCGGGTGTGGATGGCGTAGGCGAAGTCGATCGGCGTGGCGCCGCGCGGCAGCTTGATCACCTCGCCCTTCGGCGTGAAGCAGAACACCTGGTCGGTGAACATCTCCAGCTTCACATGCTCGAGGAAGTCGGCCGGGTCGGCGGCGGCCTCGAACTGCTCGGTCAGTTGCGCCAGCCACCGCACCGGATCGACCACGAAGGGGTTTTCGAAGCGCTCGCCCTCGCGGTAGGACCAGTGCGCAGCGACCCCGGTCTCGGCGACCTCGTGCATCTCGCGGGTGCGGATCTGGATCTCGACGCGCTTGGCCGAGCGGCCCGAGACCGTGGTGTGGATCGAGCGGTAGCCGTTCGATTTCGGCTGGCTGATATAGTCCTTGAACCGCCCCGGCACCGCCGCCCAGCGCTGGTGCACCGCGCCCAGCACCTTGTAGCAGTCGTCCACGTTGTTCGCGATGATGCGGAAGCCGTAGATGTCCGACAGCCGGCCGAACGCCTCGCCCTTCTGCTGCAGCTTGCGCCAGATCGAGTAGGGCTTCTTCTCGCGCCCCACCACCTGCGCCGCGACCCCGCGCTGGTCCAGCAGTTCCTGGATGTCCTCGGTGATCTGCGGGATCAGGTCGCCGGTTTCCTTCTTGAGGGTCACGAAGCGGCGCATGATCGACTGGCGCGCGTCGGGGTTGAGGACCTTGAAGGCGAGGTCCTCCAGCTCCTCGCGCATCCACTGCATGCCCATGCGGCCGGCGAGCGGCGCGTAGATGTCCATGGTCTCGCGCGCCTTGCGCTGCTGCTTTTCCGGGCGCAGGTAGCGGATCGTGCGCATGTTGTGCAGCCGGTCCGCCAGCTTGACCAGGATCACCCGCAGATCCTTGGACATCGCCATCAGCAGCTTGCGGAAGTTCTCGGCCTGCTCGGTCTCGACGCTGGAGAGCTCGAGGTTGGTCAGCTTGGTGACCCCGTCCACCAGGCGCGCGATCTCGTCGCCGAAGCGCGCCTCGAGCGTGTGGAAGGTCGAGCCGGTGTCCTCGATTGTGTCGTGCAGCAGCGCGGTGACAATCGTCGCATCGTCCAGCCGCTGTTCGGCGAGCAGCGCGGCAACCGCGACGGGGTGCGAGAAATACGGTTCGCCCGACGACCGGGTCTGGCCCTCATGGGCGGCCCGGCCATAGGCGTATGCGTCCTTGATGAGCGCCGCATTGGTGCGCGGGTTGTAGACCCGGATCAGCTCGACCAGTTCGTCGTCGGTGATCATGCGCACCTCTGTGCCGCCCGGCCGCGGGGGCCGGCCGGCAACGGTCACCCTTCGCCCTGCGCCTCCATCAACGCGCGGAGCAGTTTCTCTTCGGACATGTCGTCGTCGGCCGGGGCCGGCTGATCGTTCGACATCAGCAGCGCCATCTGGTCCTCTTCGGGTTCGTCGACCTCGATCTGGCGCTGATGGCTTTCGATCGCGCTCTCGCGCAGCTGCTCTGCGGTCAGCGTCTCGTCGGCGATCTCGCGCAGCGCGACGACCGGGTTCTTGTCGTTGTCGCGATCGACGGTCAGCTGCGCGCCGGACGAAAGCTCGCGCGCCCGATGGGCGGCAAGCATCACCAGTTCGAACCGGTTCGGGACCTTGTCAACGCAATCTTCGACGGTCACTCGGGCCATGGGCCACTCCTAACTCGCTCGTGTCGGAAAACCGTTACATAGTCGCCGTGCGCCAATGATGCAAGGCGAAAGCGCGGGCTGCGATGGGGATTATTCGGCCGCGTCGCGCTCGTCCCGGGCACCGTCGTCGGCGGCGATCCCGTCGAATGCATCGGCAGGCAGCGCCGCCAGCATTTCGCGCACCGTCTGCCCGAAGACCGGGTGCTTCCAGTCGGGCGCAATGTCCCTGAGCAGGGTCAGGAAGGTCGGGGATGCGTGCAAAGCCGGATGCGGCAGGACCAGTTCCTCGGCCAGGACCGCGGGGTTCTGCACCCGCCGGCGGAAATCGAACGGGTTCGGCAGCACCTGGTCGCCGCAGGCAAGCAGGTCGGTGACCAGCACGTCGCCGGCCTCGGCATCGCCGCTCGGCGCCTCGCCGGTCAGCGCGATCTCGACCTGGCGCAGCGCCGCCGCGACCTGCGGCGGATCCAGGTCGCTATGCGCCGCAACGGCGACCCGCAGATAGTCCGGCCCGACGCCCTGCGGAACAGCCGGGGCGACAAGGAATCTGCTTTCCGCCGCGACCTTCATGTCGCGCCCGCCCAGCAGCCATATTGCGTAGGAAAGGATGTCGTAAGAAGAAAGGTGATCCTCGGATCGGTTCGACCCCAAGGCCATCAGGTAAAACATTATGCGCGACCGTTTTTGGCTTTCATATGCAGGCTCACTGTCATAACCTGACGGAGTTGTCATTTTCTGCAAGCCTTTTGTGTACTGAAGGGCCGCAGACACCGGGAGAATACAGATGTTTTATCGGGATGAGCGGCTGGCCCTGTTCATTGATGGGTCCAACCTCTATGCCGCCGCGAAGGCACTGAATTTCGATATCGACTACAAACTGCTCCGCGCCGAGTTCATGCGGCGGGGAAAACTCCTCCGCGCCTTCTACTACACCGCGCTGCTTGAAACCGAAGAATATTCTCCGATCCGGCCGCTGGTGGATTGGCTGAACTACAACGGCTTCACCATGGTCACCAAGCCGGCCAAGGAGTTCACCGACTCGATGGGCCGCCGCAAGGTCAAGGGCAACATGGACATCGAGCTTGCGGTCGACGCGATGGAGCTCGCGCCGCGGATTGACCATATAGTCCTATTTTCAGGCGATGGCGACTTTCGCCCTCTGGTCGAATCACTTCAACGGCAGGGTGTTCGCGTTTCGGTGGTGTCGACGATTCGCTCGCAGCCGCCGATGATCGCCGACGAGTTGCGCCGCCAGTGCGACAACTTCATCGAGCTCGAGGACCTGCGCGAAGTCATCGGCCGCCCGCCGCGCGAGGACGCGCCGCAGCGCCACCAGCGCGAGAACGCCGACACGTGACCCCCCTCGCGATGGCGTCGGTGCGGCGCCATTACGAGGCTGGGTTACAGGCATGACACGGGCCACCGGGCGCCACCCCGCCACGCTCCGCTGACGCGAAGCGGTCTCGATGCCCGCATGTCGGGCATCCGCCCCCGGCTCGGGCGGCGGTATGCTTGCCCCATGCCGGCGCATTGCCTAAGAGTGGGGCCGTCAGCCCACCGAAGGAGGCCGCATGCCGCCGCACCTGAATCTCTATCTCGCCGCGCCGCGCGGGTTCTGCGCCGGCGTGGACCGGGCGATCAAGATCGTCGAGATGGCGCTCGAGAAATGGGGCGCGCCGGTCTATGTGCGCCACGAGATCGTGCACAACCGCTACGTCGTCGACGGGCTGCGCGACAAGGGCGCGGTCTTCGTCGAGGAACTCGACGAGTGCCCCCCCGACCGGCCGGTGATCTTCTCCGCCCATGGCGTGCCCAAGGCGGTTCCGGCCGAGGCCGCGCGGCGCGAGATGGTCTATGTCGACGCGACCTGCCCGCTGGTCTCGAAGGTCCATATCGAGGCCGAGCGGCACCACCAGAACGGGCTGCAGATGGTGATGATCGGCCATGCCGGCCACCCCGAGACCGTGGGGACCATGGGCCAGTTGCCTGACGGCGAGGTGCTGCTGGTCGAGACGCCGGACGATGTGGCAACCCTCGAGCCCCGCGACCCGGAAAAACTGGCCTACGTCACCCAGACCACCCTGTCGCTGGACGACACCGCCGAGATTGTCGCCGCGCTCAAGGCGCGCTTCCCGGCCATTGTCGGCCCGCACAAGGAAGACATCTGCTACGCCACCACCAACCGCCAGGACGCGGTCAAGGCGATGGCGCCCCATATCGACGCGCTGCTGGTGATCGGCGCGCCGAACTCGTCGAACTCCAAGCGGCTGGTCGAGGTCGGGGCGAAGGCAGGCTGCAGCTATTCCCAGCTGATCCAGCGCGCGACGGACATCGACTGGCGCGCGCTCGAGGGCGTCGCCGGGATCGGCATCACCGCCGGCGCCTCGGCCCCCGAAGAGCTGGTGAACGAGGTCATCGACGCCTTCCGCGCCCGCTTCGACGTCACCCTTAAAGAGGTCGAGACGGCGCAGGAACGCGTCGAGTTCAAGGTTCCCCGCGTATTGCGGGAGCCGGCATGACCCGCGTCCCCACGCCCGCCGCCGCGCTGGGCGCCGCGGGGCTGCTGCCCTTCATCGCCGGGGCGCTGGCGACGCATGGGCTGATGCCGGGGATCTCGAGCCCGGTTACCGGCCTGTTGATCCTGCAAAGCTACGGCTCGGCCATCCTGGCCTTCATGGGCGGCTGCCTCTGGGGCTTCGCCGCGCAGGCCGGGCGCGCCGGCTGGAGGGAACTGGGGGTCAGCGTGGCGCCCGGTCTCTGGGCGTTTTCGGTAGCGTTCTCGCCTGACGCGTTGCTGTCGCTGATCATCGGCTTCGTGTTCCTGTTCATCCTCGACCTGATGTTCCGCGGCTGGGGGCTGGGCCCGGCCTGGTGGCTGCGGCTGCGCTTGCCGCTGACCCTGGGCGTGCTCGCCTGCCTGATCGCCGGAGCGCTGGGGTGACCTTCGACCCGCAGACGCTGGAATTCTACAACACGCACGCCGCCGAATACGCAGACTTCGCGGCCGAGGATCCGGCGCATCCGCGCCTGCAACGTTTCATCTCGCTGATGCCGGCCGAGGCCCGCGTGCTCGACCTGGGCTGCGGCACCGCCTGGGCCGCTGCGGCGATGCGCGACGCGGGCCTTCAGGCCGACGCGATGGATGCGAGCGAAGGCCTGGCGGCCCAGGCGCTGGCGCGCCACGGCATCACCGTCCGGCTCGGCCGGTTCCGCACCCTCTCGGTCCGCCAGCGCTATCACGGCATCTGGTGCCACTTCGCCCTGCAGCATGCGCTGCGCGAGGACCGGCCGCAGATCTTCGAGCGGCTGCACACCGCGCTGAAACGTGGCGGGCTGCTCTATCTCTCGGCGCAGAAGGGGCCGGTGGACTGGCGCGACGGCCACGACCGCCTCTACTGCCCCTTCCGAGAGGAGGAGCTGCGGAACCTGCTCGCCACAGCCGGGTTCGCCGAACCGGAATTCGAGACCGATAGCGGCAAGATGTATGACGGCAGCTCGACGCTGAACATCTATGCCTGGGCGCGCAGCGATGCTTGAGATCACCGCTTATACCGACGGTGCCTGCTCGGGCAATCCGGGCCCC
>JABAHR010000388.1_pt8 | contig 11172 bp, 9 predicted proteins | sample 7062101 | NCBI WGS metagenome assembly JABAHR01 (sample SAMN14534553, study PRJNA622989) | marine sediment metagenome | biome: marine biome [ENVO:00000428]; feature: marine pelagic biome [ENVO:01000023]; material: deep marine sediment [ENVO:00002113] | place: India: Gulf of Kutch | collected...
CAGCAATTTTGGGAAGCCTTTTAGGAACAGCAGCAAAAAACAAGGTCGATAAACTCACCTTTATCTCAGATGAATCGCTCGCCAGCTTCTCAGATTGGGTGGAGCAGCTGATCGCTGAGAGCACCGGTAAATCTGGCACTGGAATTCTTCCTGTCGTTGGAGAAGAATTTACAAGCGATCTGTCCCGATATGGATCCGATAGATTATTTGTATTGCACCAATTGAACGCCTCAGAAAAAATGGGGAAGATTGCCCAGAAGCTTAACAATGCAAGGCTGCCTTTTATTCAAATTCAACTCAAAGATAAATATGAACTTGGTGGTCTCATGTTAATATGGGAACTTGCGACTGCAATTGCCGGACACATCATGGAAATCCATCCATTTAATCAGCCCAATGTTGAGTCTGCAAAAATTCTGGCAAAAAAATCTGTTCATTCCTATGAAGAATCAGGTAAATTACCTGATCAAAACACGAGCCCACTGACACCTGAAAGCGTCACAGAATTTTTACAAACCCTTCGACCTGGCGACTATGTTTCTCTTCAAGCTTACGTTGACCCATCAATTAGCATTGAGAGAGCATTTAGAGAACTCCAAGCTGCCCTCAGGGATAAATATCATGTTGCCGTCACATTTGGCCTTGGACCTCGTTTTTTACATTCTACCGGTCAGCTTCACAAAGGAGATGCGGGACGAGGGGTTTTCCTGCAATTTGTATCCCATCCAGATGAGGACATTCCAATTCCAGACCAGCCCGGTTCGAAGGAATCTTTTATTACATTTGGTATCCTTAAAAAAGCGCAAGCAATAGGCGACGCAAAAGCCTTAATTCAGGCTCAACGCAGATTGATTACCTTCTCCATAGATAAATCAATCGATGAAAATATCAGTACGTTAGCGGCGAGACTATAATGGGACAAGAAGATTTAAAAATTAAAGCCGGTGAATATGCCGTTGATCAATTCATCAAGTCTGGAATGCTGATTGGACTGGGCGTAGGCAGCACCGCCATTCATGCTATCCGGCGAATCGCTGTTTTGATCAAAGATGGGACTTTAAAGTCAATCACTGGGGTAGCCTGCTCAAAGTCAGTTGAGGAATTAGCAATCTCACTTGAAATACCATTAATCGACTTAAAAGCTGATACAAAAATAGATGTCACCATAGATGGTGCCGATGAGGTTGACCCACAATTGAATTTGATCAAGGGCGGGGGAGGTGCGCTAACCCGTGAAAAAATTGTTGCCCAGATAAGCCGCAAGGAAGTGATTGTCATCGATCAAAGTAAATATTCAAATCAACTTGGTACACAATGGCCAGTCCCAATTGAGGTGATTCCATTTGGATGGAAAACTCAAGAAAAGTTTCTCCAGTCCTTGGGAGCAAACCCAATACTACGGACAAATGATCAGGGGAACCCATTCATCACGGACCAATTCAACTTCATCATCGATGCTGATTTTGGAACCATTCAAGAACCATTTTTGCTTGCAGACCAGCTTAAACAGAGAACGGGTATCGTTGAACACGGGTTATTTATTGATCTCGCCACAGATGTGATCATCGCAAATGAAGAAGGAATAATTCACAAAACTCATGAAACCTGATGTTCAAATCGCTTCTACAGAATCAGAATGGGTAAAACTGGCCTCAAGTACAATCATTTCCCAATCGATTGAGACGATCCAAAAACGAAGATTATTTTCACTCGTGTTATCGGGGGGCAGCACTCCTGAACCTGTTTATCAATCTCTTTCTTCGCCAAAAAATCGAGGATTGCTAGACTGGAACCGCATTTATATTTTTTTTGGTGATGAACGTTGTGTGCCACCAACCGATAAAGCGAGCAACTATAAGATGGCACGAGAGACCCTCCTTGACTCTATACCGATACCGGAGGAAAATATATTTAGGATGAGGGGAGAAATTGAGCCTGAAGAGGCCGCTATGGCATATGAATCGGAAATCAACCATTTTTTTGCAGGCAAAGAAAAACGCTTTGATACCATTTTGCTCGGGTTAGGTGACGACGGTCATACCGCATCCCTGTTCCCCAACACACCAGGACTGACAGAGAGTCATCGGTGGGTAATCCCTAATGAAAATCCATATTCAAATTCCATGCGGCTAACCCTCACCTATCCTGCGATCAACAGTGCGAGGCAAATTGTTTTTCTGGTTAAGGGCGAGAAGAAATCAAAAATTGTTGCAGACATCATCCAAAATCAAGATGGGTCCCCTGGTTATCCAGCACAAAGGGTGAGAGGTAAGGAAGACCCGCCAAAATGGATCATAGATCAAGATGCAGGTTCAAGACTATCATTGGATCGCAATTAAAGATTATCAATGGAGGAATTATGACAAATTTTTATACTCCCAAAAGCGCAATGGCAATTTTTGCACACCCAGACGACATTGAATTCGGCGTCGCGGGAACCTTAGCAAGGTGGGCAAAATCAGGGGCAAAGATAAGCTATGTTTTATTAACAAGTGGAGATGTCGGCATCGATGATCCGGAAATTTCCCAAAAAGAAGCCATCCGTATCCGTCAAGAAGAAGCGCGCAAAGCGGCTAATATTGCTGGAGCGGAAGAGATTATCTTTTTGGGTCAGCCAGATGGTTTGCTGCAAGCTTCCATCGAGTTAAGGAAAATGTTGGTTAAGGAAATTCGACGCTTCAAGCCAGAAGTGGTGATTTGCGGAGACCCCACTGTCACGTTGCCCAGCGAAACCTATATCAATCACCCTGACCACCGTGCTGCCGCAATCGCAGCAATTGATGCAGTTTTCCCAGCATCAGGCCAGCCATCGTTATTTCCTGAGATTGAAGAAGAAGATGGATACAAAGCCCATAAACCTCGCAAGGTGTATATTCATTCATGGTCTGAAGCTGACACAAACACTTTCATCAATATCAGTGATACGATTGATCTAAAAGTCAAAGCACTTAAAGCACATAAAAGTCAATTGAATGGGTGGGACCCAGAACCAATGATCAGAGAATGGGCCGCAGAAGCTGCAAAAGGCAAAGAAATGGAATTTGCTGAAACTTTCAAGGTGGTCACTCTAGTGAGTGATGAAGATTGGGAAATTTGCGAAGGCGACCCGATTAAACTCTTTTATGCGCGCAAATCCAAGCGAGAAAAAGAAGAAAATCCCACTGGGTGATTAACCTGCACATTCAATTTACTGATCATTGAGCAGTCCAGACAAAATGGATACCGGATGTAATGCTTCCGCTCCTGTCCCGTCCTCAACTTGTGCCCGGCAGGATGCCCCAGTAGCGCAAACAATTTTACCTGGAGACTTATCTCTCACTGCTGGAAGTAGAAACATTTCAGCCACCTGCATGGAAAGCTCGTAGTGTTCATTCTCGTATCCGAAAGCACCAGCCATTCCACAACACCCAGAATCGATCAATTCAACCTCACATCCAATATTTTCAAATAGGCGCATTGTGGCGTTTACACCAGAAGGATAGCCATCAGCACCTGGTTTTTGCGCTTTTTGATGGCAGTGACCATGAAATAAAACCGAGAGATGGGAGCCGTCTAGCAATAATTTCTCGAATCTTGGTCTAGAAAGAACACCTGGGCGTATTAGAAATTCCTCTACAGAATAGCTGCGCGATGCAATTGCACGGACTCGCTCATCTCCGGGCAGCAAAGAAAAGAAATCATCTTTTAACATCGATAATTCACTAGGTTCCAAAACAACCACGGGGAAAATTCCATCAGGATCTATATCATCGATGGCATCAATCACATTTCTTGCATGCTTAATGGTTGCCCTAATAAATCCTTTGGACAACCTGGTTCGGCCGGTTCCTACGACTGGCAAATAAAGAATTGAATATCCGGCTTTCTCGAGCAATTCACCCGCCTGACTTAATAGCTCAGGGGAGAAATACTCGCTAAAGGGGTCGGATAGAAGGATCGCTTTATTTCCCTTATTTGTCACCGATGGAGAAGCTTTTCTCTTTTTCGAGTTTAACAAAGGAAGTGTCCGGTTTGAAGAAATTCCAGCAAACCTTTCCAACAACATTTTCCCCAAACTGCTCCGGATTAAGGAATTGACCAAACCCGAGATTGGTAATCCAAACCGGGCAAATTCAGCAATAAACCCGAAGAGGTAATCACGAATTGGCCGCCTGTGTGCCTGGTAATAATGCTGGAAAAATTCATATTTCAGCTTTGCGACATCCACCGCAGATGGGCATTCTGCCTTACAGCCTTTACAAGCCAAACACATGGATAAACTTTCATATGCTCCCTGCTCTGCCTCGGTAAATGAGAGATGCTTACCAGAGATTAATTCTCGTAGTAAATTCGCTCTTCCCCTCGTGCTGTGCATTTCTTCCCGGCTCGCCTGGAAAGTGGGACACATTGAACCTGTTTCTTGGCGGCAAACACCAGCGCCATTGCACATTTCAATGGCACCAGCAAAACCGTCCACCTCACTGAAATCTTGCAAGGGTTCCCAGAGTTCAGTATGATAATCTAAACCAAACCGCAGATTCTTATCCATTGGCACTGGATCGATTATTTTTCCTGGATTCAAGATACCCTTTGGATCAGCGGCTGTTTTTAATTTCGCGAAAGCCGAAACAATCTCGGGACCATAAACATTTTCAAGCCACTCAGCTCTCGCCTGGCCGTCCCCGTGTTCGCCGCTTAAAGCCCCTTGATATTTAAGAGTCAGTTTTACAAGCTCAGCAGTAATCCCACGCATCGCCTCAATTCCAGATGCAGATTTTAAATTAATCACCGGCCGGATGTGGAGGCATCCCGCTGACGCATGCGCGTAAAAATCACCACGCGTCCCGAATGAAGCCACCACCGCCTCAAATTCACGCACAAAATTTCCCAACTGCTCAACAGGAACCGCTACATCTTCAATAAAAGGAATTGGCTTCGCATCCCCCACCATATACATGAGCAAACCCAAACCAACTTTTCGAACTTCCCATAACTGCTGCTGCTTGAAATCATCCTCCAGGATCAGTGCGTTTGGTCCCAATCCTCTCGCTAACTGCACTAGAGATGCCTTGTTCTCTCCAGAATACTCAACCAGCAGTAATGCCGCAGGGTCTCCATGCAAAAAAGATAGCCGGGCAGCATAAGCCGGGATCGTCCTGGCGCGGGAAATAATTTCCCGCGGTACAAGTTCTATCGCAGAAGGTCCACTTTCCAAGATAATTGGTGCTGCATCTGCCGCCTCAGCCACACTGTTATATGCCAGCACAGCCAATACTTTTTGTTTTGGAACGGGAACCAAATTTACTTTCATCCGAGAAAAAACTGCCAGCGTACCTTCAGAACCAACAAGCAAAGGGGCCAAGTTTAATTTTCCAAACTTAGTTGGCGGATATTGATTCCCACTCCACCTTGGCGGCCGAGTATCGGACCAGGGTATCAGATAGTTCAATGCATAACCGGAAGAATTTCTCCATGTTTTCGGCCATTTCTTCTTAATTACACCCTCATACTGAGTGCGAATCTCCATAGCAGTTGCAAATATCCTGGCTTTTATATTTTCGCCTTTGCTAATCTGTCTGATCTCTGCTTCTGAATATGTTTTAAACGTTTCTTTCATTCCATCAGCAAGGACCAGTTCAGCTTCTATCAAATGATCTGCTGCCATACCAAACAATATGGAATGTGCTCCCGTGGAGTTATTCCCGAAAATACCCCCCAAGGTAGCCCTATCCGCCGAGGCAGGATCTGGACCAAATTGCAGATTATGTTTCGACAATGCTTGATTAAATGTCGAGAGAACCAACCCGGGTTGAACGATTGCGCTCCGATCTTCCGGGTTTATTTCTTCGATTTTATTCAAATAACGAGAACAATCGATCACCAAAGCTTCGCCAACGGTCTGACCAGCAAGGCTGGAGCCCGAACCCCGCGGTAAAACCGGGATATTATACTCTGAACACATTTCGAGAATCGCGATGAGATCGTCATGCACCCTTGGAAATACGACACCTAATGGTTCAACCTGATAAATTGAAGCATCCGTGCTGTACAATATTCTGGAAGCGGCATCCAACCGCACCTCTCCCTCAATTTGCTTTTCGAGCTCAAATTTGAAATCCGTTGAAATTTCAGATACCATCATTCCTCCGGTGATTTATACGATCTTTACACGATGGCATATCCCCCCTAAAACAAAAATTAAAGTGCTCTTGCAAGTACCAACCCGAATATCGTAACCACCAACCCAAGATGTAATAACAAGTCTATTCGGGTGATGTAAGCACCTGGAAACAAGATCGCAAAGATTAAGTTTAGGATGATCAAAGCAGTACCTAATAATGGCAGCAACCCTTTTCTACCTGCCAGATATTCAGAAAGGCGATCCAGCCAAACAGAAAAGAATGCTTCAACTTTCCTCATTGTCAACAGCCTCCTCGGAAGTATCTTCATGCTGCGCATTAATTTCAAAATCTTTATACCTGGCTAATATACGACCCGGTATCCTGCCAGTAATTCGAACACCTTCTCTATTATGTTCGATCTGTTCAACCTGGCCTTGCTCGTGGAACAAGGCTGTGAGTGCCCCTTCACTATAAGGGAGCTGAACCTCAATCGGTACATATAATTCGAATAATTTTGCATGGATTGCATGCAAGAGATCATCAATTCCCTCACCGGTTAGGGCAGAGACGGCCACAGTATCTTTTAATCCAGCCAGCTCCAGATGCTGCTGAGCGCTGGATGCCTTACCTAATCGATCTATTTTATTCAATACGGTCAGGATAGGGATATGATCTGCCTCAATCTCTTCCAAGGTTTGCAAAACAGCTTCCGCTTGAGCCTTGGCACTGGGATGTGTAACATCGACGACATGAAGGAGCAAATCCGCCTCAGAAATTTCTTCAAGTGTTGCTCTAAAAGCGGCAACCAAATTGGTTGGAAGCTTCTGGATAAATCCCACCGTATCTGTAAAGAGCGCCGCGGTACCTCCTGGCAGTTCTACACGCCTTGTAGTCGGATCTAGAGTTGCAAACAATTGATCAGCGGCATACACCTCAGCACCAGATAGCTGATTCAGGAGAGTTGATTTTCCAGCATTCGTATACCCAACGAGTGCAATCACAGGAATCCTCGACTTTTTCCTCCGAGCACGGTGTCTTCCACGATGCGCCCTGACTTTTTCCAATTCAGTTTTCAAAAAATCTATTCTGCGGTGGATATCTCGCCTGTCAACCTCGAGCTGTTTCTCACCAGGCCCGCGCAATCCTACCCCTCCAGCGCCTGACCTGCCGCCGCCTCCACCCGCCTGACGAGCCAAGTGGGTCCACGCACGCGTTAGGCGCGGCAACCTGTATTCATATTGGGCCAATTCCACCTGAAGCGAACCTTCATGAGTATTGGCATGCTGAGCAAAAATATCTAATATCAAGGCTGTTCGATCAATTACCCGGACCTTCTCAGTAAACAGTTTTTCTAACTCCCTTTGATGGCGGGGATTCAATTCGTTATCAAATAGAACGATTTCGGCATCCATTTCATCAACCAGGGCTTGAATTTCTTCGGTCTTTCCTGACCCAATATATGTTTTTGGGTTTGGCCTATTGAGACGTTGTTGGGTCTCTCCGACAACGTTTAAGCCAGCCGTATCTGCCAGTCTGGCAAGCTCAGAGAGCGATTCTTCAAGTGGCAGAAGATTTTCATCTCCAAATATGTCAACTCCGACTAATAAAGTTCTTTCTTTGGGAAGAGTTGTTGGATACGTATTCTTTTTAGTCATTAATGATCACTTTTTGGGTTAGATTCACGGATGCTCCCCTCTGCAGCATGAAATAATTTCGCAACCTGTTCATCTGGTGGTTGCTTTCGTAACGGTAATAAGATATGAAAGGTGGATCCGGGAAGTTTTTCTTCATCATAGCCTTCCGATTCTACCCAGATGGACCCTCCATGAGCCTCCAAAATCCCTTTGGTAATTGGTAAACCCAATCCGGGACCTCCCCCTTTGAAGTTAATTTTACTGCTTGAGTGAAGTCGAGTATCACCCAAGCCGCTGAATTTTTCGAAAATTTTCAACTGGTCTTGCTCGGCAATCCCGATTCCATTATCGGTTACAAGAATTTCCACAAACCCTGAAAACATCCGACCGTTGACCTCCACTCTCCCCCCATCAGGAGTGAATTTGATTGCATTTGAAAGCACATTTCTCAAAGCTTGTTGGATGCGCTCCGGATCAGCAAACATCATTTCTCGTGAGCCAGGAAAATTCTCAACGTCCAGGTTAATTTGACGCTCATTCACAATTTCTTTAAACTCAGATTGCAGACCGGTCATCAGCTGATTAATCCAAGTAGGTTGGAATTTTAAGGAGAGTAAGTCATTATCAATCATTGATACATCTATCATATCATTGATAATCTCGCCCAAACGCTGAATTCCTTTTCCTATTCCACTGAGCAAAACAGAAATCTCATCCTTATTTGGGTATGGTTTTACCACATCCCGCAGCATTGATGAATAGCCTTCAATAAGTGTCAGTGGGGTTTTTAGTTCATGTGCAGCAACGGCAATAAAATCTGATTTACTGCGATCAAGCAAGGAAAGATTTGCAGTTACTCGTTCCAGCTTTGTGGAATAATAACTCACGCGGACAAGTGTCTCATGCCTGGCAACCTGCTCATAAGAATAATATAAAACAGGCATGAGCTTTGAAACAAGCTTGTTTGTATCTTGATCCGTGAGCATGTCTCTGCTGGTGTCGATGATTTCATCAATAATCACGTTTAGAACAGGGGACAGGGTAATTTCATCCCTCTCAATATCCGTTTCTGTTCTGGACGCCGCCCAATCAATTAAGATGGGATGCAGCCAGCCAGGATCTTCGTTTTCAACAGCTTGCAAAAGAAGTTCAAAGAATCTCTCTAGTTCTTCGACCAGATATTTGCGCCCAAACTCACTATCCCCTAACCTCCTGCTCGCTCTATCAAGCCAAGGATCGTGAATTTTCTTGAGTATTTCGGTAACTTGCATACCTTAATAGTTTACGATAGGTTACACTTTTTGCCAACCATCCTTACGCCTTTGTTAGGGGGTACATGGCATTTTCATTTCCTCAATAACCGATCAACCATAAAATCCCAAAACTATTAATCTAGTCAAAACTTCACCTTTTATTGCTTTTCAAGTTACAATATTATTGGAGTAAATCATAAAATCTTCCTTGGCTAAATTCCAATGATTTGGAATTAAAAATATTTAAAATGAACTGGAGCACAACATGGCAGATGTAATTGAGTATAAAATCTTTGGGGATGATCTTCAACTTGTCGAGATTGACCTGGATCCCAATGAGGGCGTACGTGCGGAAGCAGGCACGATGACCTACATGGAGAGCGGTATTGATATGCAGACTTCAACAGGCGGCGGAATTCTACGTGGCCTAAAAAGAGCTGTGACGGGCGAAAGTTTTTTTATCACAACCTTCACCAACCAAGGATCACAAAAATCTAAGGTTGCATTTGCAGCACCATACCCGGGAAAGGTAATCAAAATCGATCTTTCCACCGAAGGCGGCAGGTTTATTTGCCAAAAGGATTCCTTTTTATGTGCCGCTCAAGGGATCGAGGTTGAAATTGCATTCACAAAAAAGTTAGGGGCTGGTTTATTCGGAGGCGAGGGCTTCATTCTCCAGCGATTAGAAGGCAATGGGCTTGCTTTTGTCCATGCAGGCGGAACGGTAATTGAAAAAGACTTAAAACAAGGAGAATCAATCAGGGTTGATACGGGTTGTATTGTTGGCTTTTCCCCATCTGTAAATTACGACATCAACTTTGTGGGCGGTTTTCGCAATGCCTTATTCGGAGGAGAAGGATTATTTGTTGCAAAGCTCAGCGGACCGGGAAAAGTTTATTTACAAAGTTTGCCCCTTTCTCGACTTGCGGACCGACTTAAGGCGGCTCTGAGGTCCCAAACAGGCGAAAAATCAGGGGCTGGTGGTTTAGGTGGAGATATCCTGGGAAAAATTATCAGCGGATCATAATAAAAATAGTGAACAAACCATCGTATTTGATAAAAATCTACTTCCCAATTTTCATGACATCAAGCTGATTAACTAATCATTTGTGACAAAACAACTGTGAGTAATTTACTTTACAAAATCGCTAAACCATTTTGGCCAGAACTTGAAAGTATGAGCCATCCCAGAAAGTTGGTTGGTGTAGGAGATGTAATCACCAGCATTTACGCAATTCCTATGGTCTTGGTCGGGGGATTTTGGTTATATCGTGAAACAGATTTTAATTTGATTGCAACTCAATGGGATCGACTTCTTGTATTCCTGGCAATTATTGCTCTGTTTACATACTTGAACTTTTTTATGATCATCGAATTTCGGGAAGACAGGTATGGGAGCGCTGATGGCGCATTTAACAGTATGGCAGTATGGGCTGCAGCGCTGGTGTTTGGCCCAACAAGTTTATGGCTGATTCTCCTACTTCAAACGATCCAATTTGTCTCTAATTGGCCACGACTGAAAAGTCCTGCTTCAAAGTGGAATTCAGTTCGAAATTTTGCCCTATCTTGTTCCGGCTTTACTTTGCCGTTCTTAATCGGGCTGGAAGTCTATCAAAGAATGGGGGGACAATTCCCAATAAAATCTCTGGACTACACGGATGTATTAGCAGCTTTTACTGGGATCATGGTGAATTTTCTCATTCTAGTCAGTATCTGGATTCCATATTTTTTGTATGCGCTTTACACTCAAAAACAAGTTACTCACACAGCCAATCTTAGACCAGTAATCCAATTCTTTTTTATGGCACTCGCCCTGCCTACTTTCGCCCACCCATTTTCTATATTGGCTGCAGGGCTGTATTCCGTCAATGGGTTGTTTTCATTTTATTTTTTCATCGTAGGATTGGTAGTTGTTGCTTACCTTGCCCGGCAGTTCAGTCACCTGGCAGAAAGCAACCGGCAGCAATCCCGCCAATTAGAAAAACTCGAATCCTTGGGAAGATCGATCCTCACTGCCCCACCAGATATGTCCACCCTTCCAGACCTTCTCTCAGAGCACTTGCCGACAATGTTTTCTGCCGGTGTACTGGTGGTTTGGGTTATCCCCGGTCAAATCCTGTATAAATCTCCAGAAGACCTAGAGATGGAATTTGGGTCAATGTGGGAATGGGTTCAGGAAGTAAC
>JABAHR010003320.1_pt1 | contig 11165 bp, 11 predicted proteins | sample 7062101 | NCBI WGS metagenome assembly JABAHR01 (sample SAMN14534553, study PRJNA622989) | marine sediment metagenome | biome: marine biome [ENVO:00000428]; feature: marine pelagic biome [ENVO:01000023]; material: deep marine sediment [ENVO:00002113] | place: India: Gulf of Kutch | collected...
CATCTACGGCAACACGATGGTGAACGGCGAGACGATCCGCGTCGACGGCGCGATCCGGATGCAGCCGAAGTAGGCGTGCTTTCGTCGCGCGGCCGTGCGGGGGTGTTCCTCTCCGTCATGGCTCGCTGCGCTGCGCTTTACTTCCGTCGAGGAACACCCGGTCGACCCAACCGGCTCCCGGAAACTGCCCCTGGCGGTCGGGCGGTGATGTTTTTCGAGGAAGTAGAGCGGACCGAAGGGAGCCATGACGAGAAAAATCATCGCCGCCAGACCGCCAATGTATTTCAGGGGGGACCGGGGACGGTCTGAGGATGTAATCAGGGCCAGCAGGGTGCGCCGGGGTCGTCGAGGATGACGATGCGCGGGTTGTCGGGATCGACGGGCGCGCCGATCGCCCGGCCTTCTGCCTGCGCATTGATGATGGCATCGAGCACGAGGTAAACGAGTTCGGAACCGGGTCGCGAGGCCGCGACACCGTCAGGGAAACTGTACCCATCACCGCCCCGATACAGGAAATCGGGCGCCACAACACCATACTCGCGCACCGGCTCTATCTCATGCCAGTCCCCGTTACCCGGCAACTGCAGACTTACGATGCGCTCGCCCTCCGGACGGGAACGGTCGACGCACACGCGGAACCCCGATACCTGGGGAAAGTAGCCCTTGCTCGGTCCCGTGCCCCGGTAACCCGCTTCCAGCACGGTCCGGAATTCCGCGCCGGTCATCGTGATATGCCGAAGGTAGGAAGAAAAGCCGAAGGTCCGGCCGATGTCTTCGAACGCGATGTCGCCAATGATGTAGTCGTCGATGCGCAGCGTGCCGCTGTTGATGAACGCGAGTTCCGCTTGCGGCTCGCCGAAAGCGCCGCGCATCTGGTCGACGACGAAGTTGCCCCAGTTGCTTTCCTGGTTACGGATCGTGACTTCGCGCGCATCGAGCGGGACGGCCGCCTCGCCGACCGTTGCCGTCAGGAAAGGAAATCGCTCGAGCAATCGGCCACGCCATTTATTTTCGATCTTCGCGTATTCGGCATCAGGCTGTACTGTCGTATCGACGTCGATTAACTGCGCTTCCATCGCAGGCATGCCGTCCGCATCGAAGCTAACGTCGATGCGCCAGATCCTGCGCGCATTGGATGCGCCCTTCATAACGGCCGCGCGATCCTCGCGCAGCTCGCTGAACTCCGGTTCGTGCTCGTGCCCGCCGACGATGAACATGAATTGCGGGTACTTCGCGCGAAGCGCGGCGATCTCGACGTCCGTCCAGAGATGCAGGTGCGTCAGCCCGATGATGAGATCGACCCCTGCCGCATCCAGCGCTTCGATGGCATTCTCGGCACGCTCGAAATAGCCAGCCTCGGTCGGCACGTAATCGCGTTCGTTACCACCGTCTTTCTCGTGCAGAAGCAGACCGAATAGTCCTACCCTGCGCCCATCGGCCTCGAACACGAACCGTTCGTGCAGCGCACGATCAGCTTCTGCATCACCGGTCGCAAAGCGATAGTTGTCGCCGACCCAGTCGAAATCGGATGCCTTGACGGCCTCGATGAGATGATCCGGCGTACGCGGATCGAACTCGTGATTACCCGCGACGACATACATCGGCGCCACGGCGTCCATGAAGTTGAAGGCATCGACGATCTGCATGCCGTNNACGGATACAGGAAATCGCCACCGTGCAGGATGCGTACGTCCCGGCCCTCGGCCTGCAGCTCGCGGACAAGCGTGACCACACGGCCAAATCCGCCGGCAGCGCCGTCTTCGACGGCCCCGACTCGGTAGGTGTCGTTCAGATGTATGAACGTGATGCCGGAAACACGCGGTGGCTCTTGCGGTGGCTGTCGGGGTTTAGCACCGCATGCGATGACGCAAAGTGCGCATATCGCTAAGAGCAGGGAATTGCGAATCATGGGTGCGCCTTGTCGTTCTATTTTCGGTGATTCTGCCTAACGGACGCCGGTTTTGCGATTGCGGATTCTACGGGCTGGTACAATTCGCGCATGATTGACCGATCCCTCTTGCTCTCGATAATCCTGCTGCTGTCGGCCTGCGCTGCGGAGCCGCCGGCGCCCGATCCGACCCGCGATGGTGGCCTGCTGTGGGTCAAGCACTCCGCCGAGTACCGCGCCATCACGGAGCAGGTCTATGCGGATGCAACGCGCGACCTGCCCGCCTTTATAGAGGATACTTCCTGGAGCGTCATCCCAGGGCAGGACGATGCCGCGCACCTACCGGTTGCGATCATCCTCGACGTCGACGAGACCGTAGTCAGCAACATCGACTTCCAGCTCACGTTCGAGCGGCCGTTCGAGAACTGGAAGCTCGACGAGTGGACCCGCAACACGGTCGCGACGCCCGTCCACGGCGTAAAGGAGTTCGTCGAGTCGGCACGCGCCGCGGGCGTCACCGTGTTCTTCGTAACGAATCGCCCGTGCGAACTCAGGGAAGGCATCGACGACCCTTGCCCGCAGCGACAGTCGACGATCGACGACATCAGCGAGGTCGGCATCGAAACGGACGCCGACCACGTCTTCCTGTCGGACGAGCGCGGCTGGAACCGCGAGAAATCGACACGCCGCAACCACGTCGCCCAAACGCACCGGGTGATCATGCTGATCGGTGACGATCTCGGCGACTTTCTTCCCTGCGTGCGAAGTAAACCCTATGCGCCCTGCACCGAGAAGGCGACCGCTGCCAGCCGGATTGAGATGGTCGAAGAGACCCGGCACCTCTGGGGTAACGGCTGGTACATACTGCCGAACCCGATGCACGGTTCGTGGACATCCGCCATCCCGCGCTGACGGTGTTTTTTGCCCCGTAAAGGCGTATGCTGTTACGCCTTGAGGCCCGGTAACACGTTGAAAAGAAAAAGAACTAACGGTTATAAGCCGCGCCGGGCCGCCACCAGCTAGCGAGGTATCTCATGGCCAAAGTGAAGTGCGGTCTGATCCAGATGGGTCTGAAAGGCGATGGGTCGATGGAACCGCTCGCAATTCGCGACAAGATGATCGAGGCGCATATCCCGTTCATCGAAGAGGCTGCCGACCAGGGCGTGCAGGTACTGTGCTTCCAGGAGGTCTTCACGCAGCCCTACTTTTGCCCGAGCCAGGACAGGAAATGGTACGCCGCTGCAGAGAAGGTGCCCGACGGCCACACGACGAAGCTGATGCAGGAGTATGCGAAGAAGCACGGCATGGTGATCGTCGTCCCCGTCTACGAGGAACACATGACCGGCGTCTACTACAACACCGCCGCCGTGATCGATGCCGACGGCACGTTCCTCGGCAAGTACCGCAAGACGCATATACCGCAGGTCGACCCGGGCTTCTACGAGAAATTCTTCTTCAAACCGGGCGACATGGGCTACCCGGTGTTCGACACGGCCTACGTGAAGCTCGGCGTCTACATCTGCTACGACCGTCACTTCCCCGAGGGCTGGCGCGCGCTGGCCCTGAACGGTGCCGAATACATCGTCAACCCGTCGGCGACCGTCGCCGGGCTGAGCAAGTATCTCTGGGAACTCGAGCAGCCGGCTTCGGCTGCCGCCAATGGCGTCTTCATCGGCGCCATCAACCGCATCGGCAAGGAAGAACCCTGGGCCACGACGATGAACATGGGCGAGTTCTACGGCTCGAGCTACATCGTCAACCCGCGCGGCGCCATCGAGGCGCAGGCGAGCTATGATGAAGACGAGCTGCTGGTGCACGAGATCGACCTCGATATGGTTCGGGAGGTCAGAGACCAGTGGCAGTTCTTCCGCGACCGCCGTCCCGAGACGTACTGGCCGCTCACAGAAGAGTAGAAACAAAGCAGCCCGGAGGCAGCCATGTCCGATCTCCCACCGGTCAGTAAGCTTCGCACCGTCGGCGAACACGTGGAACTGGAACTCGGCCAGGACCTCGCCGACAGCCCGCGATACAACGATGACATCGCGCCAACGCGGGCATCGCAGCGCACCTGGTCGCGCTGGAACGTGGCAGCACTGTGGGTCGGCATGGCGATCTGCGTGCCTACTTACACGCTCGGCGGCGTACTCACGGCTTACTTCGGCCTTTCAGTGAGCGAGGCGCTCTGGACCATACTGATCGCCAACATCGTCGTGCTCATCCCGTTGACGCTGAACGCGTTTCCCGGCACGCGTTACGGCATCCCCTGCCCCGTCGTTTTACGCGCCTCCTTCGGCATTATCGGATCGAACGTGCCCTCCCTGATCCGCGCGGTGGTTGCCTGCGGCTGGTTCGGCATCCAGACGCTGTTCGGGGGCATAGCAATACACCTGCTGCTGTCGGCCGTATCGGATTCCTGGGCGGCGCTGGGCGGTACCGGCGAGGTCCTCGGCTTCTTCATATTCTGGGTTGCCAATATCGTCGTCGTCATCCGCGGCTCGGAAGCCATCAAGCACCTCGAATCGCTGGCAGCACCCATGCTGCTCGTGGTCGCGATCGGCCTCATGGTCTGGGCGATGCCCAAGGTCTCGATGAACGAGTTGCTGTCGGCCCCGGCCAGCCGGCCTGAGGACGCCCCGTTCCTGCCTTACTTCATGGCCGCGCTGACCGCGATGGTCGGCTTCTGGGCCACGCTGTCGCTCAACATCCCGGACTTCAGCCGCTTTGCGCGCTCGCAGCGTTCGCAGGTCATCGGCCAGATCATCGGCCTGCCCCTGACCATGCTGCTGTTCGCGGGGCTGGGCGTCGTCCTCACCGCCGCATCGGCCGAACTCGTCGGCCAGACGTATTCGGACCCGATCAACCTGATCGGCAAGATCGACAACCCCCTGTGGGTAGTCCTCTCGATGCTCATGATCATCCTCGCGACCATTTCCACCAACACCGCCGCGAATATCGTGTCGCCGACGAACGTCTTCCAGAACGTCGCGCCGAAGTACATCAACGAGAACAAGGGCGTGATCATCACGGGCGTCATCGGCATCGCGCTGATGAGCTGGGAACTCCTGAAGAAACTCGGCTGGCTCGAGACGGACGTCAGCGTCGAGAGCCTCTACTCGAACTGGCTCATCGGTTACTCGAGCCTGCTCGGCCCGATCGCCGGCATCATGGTCGTCGACTATTTCCTCGTGAAGAACCAGTCCTACGACGTGCTGGCGCTGTACAAGGACAACGCCGGCTACCCGGCCTGGAACAAGGCAGGCTTCATCGCGTTCCTCGTCCCGGTCGGCCTGACCCTGATCGCCATCACCACCGGGACCCTCGGCTGGTTCTACACTTATGGCTGGTTCACGGGTTCGATACTCGGTGGCTTTATCTACTACTTCGTCGCGCAAGGCGGCGCCAGGAGTTCCTCATGACAGTACTCATCAAGGGCGGCACCGTAGTCAACGCCGACAGGACGCAGCGGGCGGATGTGCTGTGCCAGGACGGCCTGATCTCAGCGGTGGGCGAAGGAATCGAGGCACCAAAGGGCGCCACCGTCATCGACGCCGGCGGCCAGTACGTCATGCCGGGCGGCATCGACCCGCACACGCACATGCAGCTGCCGTTCATGGGCACGGTGGCCAGCGAGGATTTCGAGTCCGGCACGGCCGCAGGCCTCGCGGGCGGCACGACGATGATCATCGACTTCGTCATCCCGGGCCCGCAGCAGGACATCATGGAGGCGTACCACCAGTGGCGGGAATGGGCCGAGAAATCGGTATCCGACTACACCTTCCATGTTGCGATAACCTGGTGGGACGAATCCGTGCACGAGGCCATGGGCACGCTCGTCAACGAACACGGCGTCAACAGCTTCAAGCATTTCATGGCATACAAAGGCGCCATCATGGCGGACGACGAGATCCTGGTGAACAGCTTCTCGCGCGCCATCGAGCTGGGCGCGATCGTCACCGTGCATGCCGAGAACGGCGAACTCGTGTTCCGGCTGCAGCGGGAACTGTTCGACAAGGGCATCACGGGCCCCGAAGGGCATCCCTTGTCGCGGCCGCCGCAGTGCGAGGGCGAGGCGGCCAACCGCGCGATCCGCATCGCCGAGGTGCTCAACGTGCCGCTCTACATCGTGCACAACTCCTGCCGGCAGTCGCTCGAAGCGATAACCCGTGCGCGCAACGAAGGCCAGCGCGTATTCGGCGAGGTCCTGGCCGGCCACCTGCTCATCGACGACTCGGTCTACCGCCACGAAGATTTCGAGGTGGCAGCGGCGCACGTGATGAGCCCGCCCTTCCGTTCCGCCGAACACCAGGACGCTTTGTGGCGCGGATTGCAGTCCGGTAACCTGCAGACCACGGCAACGGATCACTGCTGTTTCTGCGCCGACCAGAAAGCCATGGGCAAGGACGATTTCCGCAAGATTCCGAACGGCACGGGCGGCGTCGAGAACCGCATGGAGGTGCTCTGGCATCACGGCGTGAGCACCGGCCGCCTCACGATGAACGAGTTCGTGGCGGTTACATCTGCGAACGCAGCACAGATCTTCAACGTGTACCCGCGGAAGGGCAGCATCTCTGTTGGCGCCGACGCCGACATCGTCGTGTGGGACCCGGAAGCGAGCAAGACCATCTCTGCGAAGACGCATTTCCAGAAAGTGGACTACAACATCTTCGAAGGCATGACCGTGAAAGGCTGCGCCTCGCACACGCTGAGCCAGGGCAAGGTCGTGTACGCCGACGGCAAGCTCGACGTCGAGCGCGGCGCCGGCCGCTACGTGCACCGCCCGCCATTCGCGGCCTATTACGAAGCGCTGAAGATCCGGGCGCAGCGCAACCAGCCGACGCCGGTCCGGCGCTGAGACGACCATGCCTCCCGACATTCGCACCAATCGCCTGAGCCGCGAAGAGATCGCCCGCAATTTCAGCGAGCTGCATCCGCCGCTGTCCCGTTCCGAAGCGCTGATCGAAGCCGATCGCTGTTACTTCTGTTTCGATGCGCCCTGCACCACCGCCTGCCCGACCGGCATCGACATCCCGCTCTTCATCCAGAAGATCCGCAGCGACAACCTGCGGGGGTCGGCGCATACGATCCTGGCTGAAAACATCATGGGCGGCATGTGTGCGCGCGTGTGCCCGACCGAGGTACTCTGCGAAGAGGCGTGTGTCCGCAACACCCACGAGGACAAGCCCGTGGAAATCGGGCTGCTGCAGCGGTACGCGACTGACCCGGTACTGGACGACCACGTCCAGCTGTTCTCGCGTGCCGCAGCCAGCGGACACCGCGTCGCCGTGGTTGGCGGCGGTCCGGCAGGGCTGTCCTGCGCGCATCGGCTCGCGATGCTCGGCCATAATGTCACGTTGTTCGACCGGGAAGAGAAGCTCGGCGGACTGAACGAATACGGCATCGCCGCCTATAAGACCGTGGGCGACTTCGCGCAGCGCGAGATCCGGTACATCCTCTCGATCGGCGGCATCGAGGTGAATTCCGGGGTTACCCTCGGCGAGGACATCTCGATCACGCGGCTCAGGGACGAATACGATGCGGTGTTCCTGGGTGTTGGGCTCGCGGGCGTCCACCGGCTCGGCATCGAAGGCGAAGAGTTGCCGGGTGTCGAGAGCGCGGTCGAGTACATCGCCGACCTGCGGCAGGCGACGGACAAGGGCGAACTGCCGGTGGGGCGCCGCGTCGTCGTCATCGGCGGCGGCATGACGGCGATCGACGTCGCCGTGCAGTCGAAACGCCTCGGCGCAGAACAGGTCGACATCGTCTATCGCCGCGGTTTTGACCAGATGGGCGCCAGTGATTACGAGAAGCGCCTGGCGAAGACCAGCGGCGTCATGATCCACACGTTTGCGCGACCGCTGAAAATACTTGGGCGCGAACACGCAAGCGGCGTGCTGTTCGAGAGAACCGACCGGGACGAGTATGGCTCGCTCGCGGATACCGGCGAGACCTACACACTCGACGCGGACGTGGTCTTCAAAGCCATCGGGCAGCGACTCCGCGACGGCGTTCTCGAGGACGGCTCGATCAGGATGCAGACCGGCAAGATCCTGGTCGACGACAACCACGCGACGTCGCTCGCAGGCGTGTGGGCCGGCGGCGATTGCGTACTGGGCGGCGACGACCTCACCGTGACGGCCGTGCAACACGGCAAGGTAGCGGCGATCGCCATCGACGACTTCTTGCGAACAAGGGAGAGTGGCCATGGCTGACCTTGCTTCGGAATTCCTGGGCATTCGTTCGCCGAATCCCTTCTGGCTCGCCTCGGCACCGCCCACGGACAAGGCCTATAACGTCAACCGTGCGTTCGAGGCAGGCTGGGGTGGCGCCGTGTGGAAAACGCTGGGTGAAGACCCGCCCATCGTCAACGTGAGCGGCCCTCGCTACAGCGCCATTCACAGCAATGACCGCCGCGTGATCGGCTTCAACAACATCGAGCTGATCACGGATCGGCCGTTGCAGACCAATCTCGACGAGATCCGGCAGGTCAAGCGCGACTGGCCGGACCGTGCGCTGGTCGTGTCGGTGATGTTCCCGATGAACGCAGAGGTCTGGGCGAAATACGTGCCCATGATCGAGGACACCGGTGCGGACGCCATCGAGCTCAATTTCGGCTGCCCGCACGGCATGTCNNGTGGGCCAGGTGCCGGAGTACATCCAGATGGCGACCGAGTGGGCCAAGGCGGCGGCGAGCGTGCCCGTCATCGTGAAGCTCACGCCGAACGTCGCCAACATCCTGCCGCCGGCCAAAGCGGCGAAAGACGGTGGCGCCGATGCAGTCTCCCTGATCAATACCATCAACTCCATCATGCGCGTCGACTACGAGACACTCACGATGTACCCGGTCACCGATGGGATGGGAACACACGGTGGCTACTGCGGCGAGGCGGTCAAGCCCATCGCGCTCAACATGGTGGCCGAGATCGCGCGCACTCCCGGAACCGCAGATCTGCCGATCTCGGGCATCGGCGGCGTCACCGACTGGCGCGATGCGGTGGACTTCCTCGCGCTCGGCGCGAGCAACGTGCAGGTGTGCACGGCGGCCATGGTCTACGGCTTCAAGATCATCGACGACCTGACCGACGGCCTGAGCAACTTCCTCGACGACAAGGGCATGAAGTCCGTCGCCGAACTGGTCGGCCGCGCGGTGCCCAGCGTGACCGACTGGCAGTACCTGAACCTCAACTACGTCGAGAAGGCCGTCATCGACCAGGAGCTCTGCATCAAGTGCGGCCGCTGCCACGTCGTCTGCGAGGACACCTCGCACCAGGCCATCACGCACACCGTCAACGGCGAGCGGCGCTTCGAGGTGATCGACGAGGAGTGCGTCGGCTGTAACCTCTGCGTCAGCGTGTGCCCGATCGAAGGCTGCATCTCGATGCGCCGTCTTACAAACGGTTTCGATCCCCGTACCGGTCAGCCGATAGCGAGCAAGAAGGCCGACTGGACGACGCACCCGAACAACCCGATGCGCAAGTCGTCTTAGCAGAAGAACGAAACGTGAATGACCAGGACCTGATAGACGCAGCGCTTGCCGCGCGGACAAACGCCTACTGCACGTATTCGAATTACCGTGTCGGTTCGGCGCTGCTCGACGAGCGGGGGAAGCTGTTCGTCGGCTGCAACGTCGAGAATGCCGCTTACCCCGAGGGGACCTGTGCGGAAGCCGGCGCGATAGCCGCCATGGTCGCCGACGGTGGCAAGACGATCCGGACGATCGTCGTCGCCGGCGGGCACGACGACATCGAGGACTGCACGCCCTGCGGCGGCTGCCGGCAGAAGATCAATGAATTCGCGATGCCGGAGACCCGCGTTGTGCTATTGCGGCCCGGTGGCCACACGCGCTCTTTCTCGATCGACGAACTCCTGCCCCGTTCTTTCCACCTGTAGGAGCGCGAAAAATCCATCTTGTAGGAGCGGGCCTGGGCCCGCGAAACAGTCGGGGTTCGAGAACCGCTCCTACTGTCGAAGCAAGCTTTCAACTTCCTCGCGTGTCGGCAGCGACGGCTGCGCGCCAGACCGGGTCGCGGCCGCTGCACCTGCCGCGCAGGCAAACCGTAATGCCTCCAAAGGGTCGTCGCCCTCTACGAGGGCGACGGTCAGCGCGGCTGTAAACGCATCGCCGGCGCCGACCGTGTCGACGGCCGTTACAACAGGCGGCACTGCTTCGGCAATCAACGCGCCACCCTGTCGCAGCGAGGCGCCGCGGGAGCCGCACGTGATCGCGATCAGGCCGCCGCAGGCCTCGAGCGTATTTCCGTACCACTCAGCCTCGGTCTCGTTGACGACAACCAGGTCGGCACGCTGCAAGACCGCAGCATCGATTTCCTTCGCCGGCGCGAGGTTGGCGCAGAAGAAACCCCGGAACTCGTCCGCAGCCCGTGCAATCACGTCCACGGGGATCTCCAGTTGACAGATCAGGGCGTCTGCCGAATCGAGCATCAGCGTGGCCGGGTCCATCTGGACATTCGCGCCCGGTGCAACCACGATCTGGTTCTCCCCGGACGGATCGACACAGATGAGCGCGACACCGGTCGGGCTGTCTGCCAGTACCCGTACGTCAGAAAGATCCACCCCGGATTCGCGCAGCATTGCCAGCGCCTCGTCTGCGGCCGCGTCCTCACCGACACAGGCAACCAGCCGCACGTTGGCACCCAGCCGCCGTGCGGCCAGCGCCTGGTTCGCGCCTTTGCCGCCCGGGAACCGGCTCAGCGTCGCGCCGGTGATTGTCTCGCCGGGCGCGGGCAATCGCGCCACCGTGGCGGAGAGATCGAGATTGACCGAGCCGAGGACAACGATATCCGTCATTTCACGCCCCGAATCGTGCGAGTCTTTCTGTCAGCAGGTCGTAGAACCTGTCCGCGTCGACCGAGTAGATCCAGTTGACGTTGTGCGGACGATCCGTCACGTGCCAGAAATCGATCGCCGTGTGCCCCATTGTCAGCTCGGAGCGCGTCTCTACGGACAGGTTGCAGATCCTGCCCTCGAACAGTTCCGGCGCCAGCAGCCACGCGATCGTGCACGGGTCGTGCAGCGGCGCGCCCTCGACACCGTACTTCTTCGAATCGTGGCGCTCGAAGAAGCCGAGCATGCCGGCCGTCGCCGCCGCCACGGGATTGCCGAGCTTGCGGATGCGCTCGACCCGGGCGCGCGTGGACAGCACCTGGTGCGTGACGTCGAGCCCCATCGACGTGATCGGCCGCCCGCAACGGAATACGATGTCCGCCGCGTGCGGGTCGACCAGGATATTGAACTCGGCCGACGGCGAGTAGTTGCCGCC
>JABAHR010005090.1_pt3 | contig 11163 bp, 12 predicted proteins | sample 7062101 | NCBI WGS metagenome assembly JABAHR01 (sample SAMN14534553, study PRJNA622989) | marine sediment metagenome | biome: marine biome [ENVO:00000428]; feature: marine pelagic biome [ENVO:01000023]; material: deep marine sediment [ENVO:00002113] | place: India: Gulf of Kutch | collected...
GTTGCTCTGACCCTCCGCAAGATGGCACAGAATCTCGAGCTCCCGGGGCGTTAGGCTCTCGAAAGGCGAACGCTCGTCCGGCGCCGTGCGGGCATCACCCTCCTTGACCACCTTGGCCAGCACGCCCGTCAAGCCGGGCGCGATCACAGTCTTACCCTCGACGATGTCGCGCAATGTGATGACCAGATCATCCGGCTCCATGTCTTTCAGCAGGTAACCGCGGGCGCCGCTGCGTAGCGACTCGACGAGATCGCTCTCGGCGCTGCTGGTGGTCAGCATGACGNNGCATCTCGGGCATGCGAAGATCGAGCAGAATGACGTCCGGCTTCGTTGTCTGCGCGAGCCTCAGCCCTTCTCGCCCACTGCCAACCGCGCCGACAACCTCTATGCCGCGCCGCTCGAGCAGCCCCTCGAGCCCAACGCGAAACAGCGCGTGATCGTCAATCAAGAGCACCCGCATCGTCGGCCAACTTTCCCGAGTCGCTGTGGTCGGGACCTCGAAAGGTAAGCTCGATGCGCGTACCCTCGCCGCGCTCGCTGTCCACGCGCAGATCGCCCCCAAGACTCTCCGCGCGCTCGCGCAGGATCGACAGACCGATATGTTGCCCGGGGTGATCCGACGCGGGCGGCTCGTCAAAACCGATGCCGTCGTCTTCGATCAAGATCCGGTAGCGCCCGGAGGGATCGCTGCGGAGCATGACCCGAACCGCATTGGCGTGGCTGTGCTTGCGAATGTTGGTCAGTGCTTCCTGGATGATCCGCAGCACCTGCAGCTCCATCTCCTCGGGGAGGTCTTCGCCCTGCCACTGATTCTGGAGGAAGATCGCAATGTCCGTCTCCTGCCTGAAACGGGCCACGGCCGTCTCGACGGCCGGAATCAGACCCCGCTTGTCAATCGGCGCTCGGAAATGAGCGATGAGCTCCCTCAACTCCGCATAGGCGTCGTCAAGACTACGCTCGACCCGCTCCATCTCCTCCCAGATCTTGCAGTCGTCGCCTTGGTGCAGCGTTTCATCGAGCACACGCACCTGAAAACGAAGGCTCGCCAGCGTCTGCGCGAGGGAGTCGTGCAGCTCGTTCGCGAGCCGAGCCCGCTCCTCCATTCGTGACAATCGCTGTCGCTGCTGGTCGAGCTTCCCGCGCTCGACGGCGATGCCGATATGCCGACCGATGCTCGTCAACAGTGCCTCGACATCCTCACCGACCGCGTCGCTGTCGGCATCCACGAACAGGTTGTAAACGCCGAGTGTTCGGTCGCGATACTGCAGCGGCACAGCAATCAGACGCGCTCCGCGGCCGTCGAAGAACGGCTGCCCGATCAGCGCCTCGCAACGCTCCAGACCCGGCTGCTGCAGAACTCTGCCCTCACGAATCGACTGGCCGCACAGGCACTGTTCGGTCGACATCAAACGCTCGCGGGCGGTGACCTCCGCCCCGAGTCCGACACTGGCCACGAGCCGCATCTGCCCGTCGTCAGTGAGCACCCGGGCGCAGGCTGCGCGGGCCCCGATCAATGCCTGCAGCCGATGCAGCAGCCGTGCCAAGAGCTCGTCGAGATCGCCCGACACGCTGACGCCGGCAGCGACCTCGTAGAGCAGCTCCAGCGAACGCGTCTTCTGGGCCAAGCGTTCCGTATGCTTCTCCACCTCCGCCGCCATGTTCCGCGACAGCACCTGCATGGCGTCACCCAGCTCGTTGATATCGCGCGAAAGCGCACCGAGCTCACCGCTATGGGCCTGGGGCACGCGCGCCGACAGATTGCCCCGGCGCAGCTCAGTCGCCCACTCGCGAATTTGCGTGAGCGGACGCAGCAAACAACGCTGAACGCACACGAGCGCCGTACCGACCATGGCAACGAGCCCGACGAGCAACACGATCTGCGCTATCCACAGCCATCCGGCAAACTGTGGGTAACGCCACATGAGCAAGCCCGTCACGGCGGCCGCCAGCACCGTCGCCGCAATGCCCGAGAGTACCCAGGTGAAGTGACGGCGTGCTTCGCCAATGTCTTCGGCACGCCAGGCGATGGGGCGCGGAACGACGCTGACGCCTGCCTCCCGCAGGCGCCGCCACAACCCGGACTCCGTGACTGCACTCACCGTACCGCTCCCCCGATCGGGTGCTCGAACCGCCCAGCGTCGAGCCGTTAGTGCATCATTCTACGCGATAGCGGACCGAGTCAGGGCTCGCTGGGCGGGATGTAATGCGGATCGTTGGGATTGAGGAAGATGAACTGGAACTCGCCAGGCGAAATCTCGACGAAATCCAGGGTGGCGCCCTCGAGAAGGGGGAGACTCTGGGGCGCGATCACCACCGTTACCCCGTCCGCGCTCACGCGCGCGTCCTGAGCGGTAGCCTCATCGAAACCCAACGCATACTCGATCGAGCCGTCCTCCCTGCGCTTGGCCGCCACGCGCAGCACAGGGGGCTGTGCTTCGCCCTCGCGGGCCGCGGCCTGAATGCGCTGCGCGGCCCTCGCCGTCACCTCGAACGACATCAGGCGGCTCCCACCGAGGCTCGGGAGCGACCGATGTCCGCCTGCCCACGCCGTTGCCGGCGACAGCTACGCACATGCTCAAGGAAGCGCGCCGTCCACGGATTTCGACGAACGTGCCGCTGGTGCGCGTAGCAGGCCAAGGTGTTCCCACAGACGATCCCATCGTGCCGCCCATCGATTCCCGTGCCGCGCACGACGTCGTAGGCAAACTCGATGCCTTCGCCCAGGTTATCGATTCGCGAGTAGTGGAATTCGTGCGCAGGGATCTCCCCATCGGCACAGGGGTCGGCAGCAGGCCAGGGCGCATGAGGCGTTTCGCGCAGGCTCACATACCCTCTTCCCTGCGGTCGTTCCCACATCGTGCAGTCGACGGGAATAGCGCCCACCATGCTCCGCCGCTGCCCGGCCCAATCGATGCTGCGGGCGAGGTACATGAGGCCACCGCACTCCGCATAGACGGGATATCCGTCCAACACGAACTGCCGTATCTGCGCGCGAAGCCTTGTGTTGGCTTCGAGCGCCTCCATGTGCACCTCCGGAAAGCCGCCCCCGATGAACAGACCGTCCACGCTCGGCAGCTGCTCGTCGCGAAGCGTATCGAAATAGACGATGTCGGCGCCGTGCCCGGCGAGCCCGTCGAGGTCATCAGGGTAGTAAAAACCGAAAGCCGCATCGCGCGGGACGCCGATGCGCACGTCTGCGGCCCGCCCGGCGGGGGCCGAGTGCGACGCGCCCACGGAAGCCGAGCGCCGCGCCACACCGAGCACACCGTCGAGATCGATCTCATCGCGCACGTGCGCGGCAATTGCTCGAATCCGGCCCCTGGCGCCCGAATCCTCATTGCTCGGCATCAATCCGAGGTGACGCTCGGAAATCTCCAGCTCCGGGTGTCGATAAACCGCGCCCAACACCGGAACATCCGTGTAGTGCTCGATCACCGCGCGCAGCTTGCTTTCGTGGCGCCGGCCGCCGAGCTTGTTGAGTATGACGCCGCCGATCTCGACGTCCCGCTCGAACGCCTGATAGCCGAGTATCAGCGGCGCGATGCCCCGCGTCATCCCGCGCGCGTCGATAACGAGCAGCACCGGGGTCCGCAGCAATCGAGCCAGCGCGGCATTGCTGTTGCTGCCGTCGAGCGCCAGCCCATCGTAGAGTCCCTTGTTGCCCTCGATCAGCGCAACATCCGCGCCGTGGCTGTGTCGCGTGAAGGCATCCTCGATCTCATCATCCGCCATCGTATAGAAATCGAGATTAACGCAACGCCGTCCCGCGGCAACCGCAAGCCACGACGGGTCGATGTAATCGGGCCCCTTCTTGAAGGGCTGGACGACCCGGCCGCGTTCGGCAAGAACCGCGCACATGCCGAGCGCCAAGGTCGTCTTGCCCGACGACTTGTGCGCTGCAGAGATCAGCAACCGATGCATCGTCAATATGCTTTCGTGCTGCCCGCGACGTGGCCTGCGAACCGGAGTCGCCGGGAAACCCTGACCGGCCTCAGTCGGCGCTCGCCGCCGCGGCGCCGGTGCCTGCCTCGGCATGGGCGATCGGCACATCGGGCACGAAGGGAAGCACGCGCATGGCGACGAGGGCGATGGCGATTGCCAACGCGCCGCCACCGACCCCGAGCAGCACCTCGGGTGCGCTCGGCACGTAGCGGCCGATCTCGCCGTCGAAGAAACCGCTCGTCAGTATCATGCCGGGGAACAAATCGAGCGGATAGGCCTGGGCCCCGATGATGATCACGTAGAGGTGGGCAAGACCGCCGAGCACCACAAGCAGGGCGCCGAACGCGACGCCCCTCGCCGTGGCCCGCGTCCGCGGCAGGTAGGCCAACGCGAGCGGGGCGAGACTTCCGACGACCACGAACCCGAGCCAGTACAACAACGGATAGACGCCGCCGTCGACCAACAAGAAACGCTCCACGCCGGCGTGCTGCGCGGCATACAAATTGGTCAGGTGCTGCGCAAACGACAAGTACAGCACCGTGGCAACGAATATGCCGAGCAGCTTTCCGAGCCTCTCCACGATGACATCGTCGAGGGTCCAGATACGCCCTTTGGCTCCCGCCACGACGAACAGCGCGAACACGGCCGTTCCGAATGCCAGGGACATCGCGACGAACAACGGCGCCATGATGGCGGCGTCGTACGCCTCGCGCGCAATCAGAAAACCAAATATGGAACCCGTGCCCGTGGTGAGGACGATACGCCACACGAAGGCGAGCAATCCGGCGCCGGTCAAAAAACGTTCGAGGCGTTGCTCGAACATGACCCACAGGTAGACCGCCACGACGACGATGAACCCGGTGTAGAGAAAGATGTTCCAGGCGAAGATCGAGGCGAAGTTGTAGCGGGTCATGGCCACGATCAAGCGATCGGGTCGCCCGAGATCGAGCACCAATACCGCTAGACCGCCAACGAGCAGCGCGACGGCCAGCAGCGCCGAGATCCGCGCCCACGGCTTGTATTCGGCATGGCCGAACAGCGACGCTATGGAGGCCACGTTGAGTGCACCCGACGCCGCCACGATCAGGAATACGGCGAACACATGCGGCATCCCCCACACGATCTGATTGCTCATTCCCGTCACATGGTGGCCATTGACGTCCATATGGTGCGCTGCGTACAGCCCACCGGCGACGAGCAACGCCAGCAGCGCGAGCACTCCGTAAAAACCGGCTCCCGCGTCGTGTACGTGTCGATGCCTCACGGCTTTCATGTCCGCCACCCCCCCGGCCGTCAGACTCCGGCGTACCGGACACCGGTGTCGAGTGTCCGAGATCAGGCCTGATCTCGCGGCTCGCAACGGCGCGCAGCCGTTTGACGACGTCGCTATCGGGGTCGTTCAGATCGCCGAAGCTGAGCGCACCGCCGGCATCCGCCCCGCACGCCTCGACACACGCCGGGCTGCGGTCGTCATCCACGCGATGTACGCAGAAGGTGCAGCTCTCTACGGTGCCTTTGCCGCGCGGCGAGTACGGCTTCTGGCCACTGAGCGTCTCGTGGATGAACGAACGGGCGTTGAAGGGACACGCCATCATGCAGTAGCGACAGCCGATGCAGATGTGCTTGTCGACGAGCACGATGCCGTCGTCGCGGCGAAACGACGCGCCGGTAGGGCACACGTCCACGCACGGCGCGCTCTCGCAGTGCTGACACAGCAGCGGCAGCGAGAACGTCCGGCCCGTCGCCGGATCGTGGACGTCGGCTTTGCGGATCCACTGCGCATCGGTTTCGGGACGACCGAGGCTCTCGAGACCGTGCTCGTCATTGCAGGCATCGACGCACGCCGTACAGCCCTCGGCGCACCGCGTCGTATCAACCAGCATGCCCCAGCGCACCGCGCCGCTGACGGGCTCCGCCTCGGGCTTGGCGATCACCAGATCGATGAGCCGAACCCCGGGGGCGAGCGCCACGAGCGAGGCGCCGATACCGACGCCGGCTCGCCCTAGAAATGCACGGCGGCCGTTTTTCTCGCTTGTCGCTCCCTCTCCCATCGACCCGACCTCTGCCGCGCAGCCCGTTCAGCGCCGCGCCGCGGCCGGCAGGCGCCCGTCAACCGCGTCGGCCCGGCCCACGGCGACGAGGGGCACGGCGGTCCCCCGCGCCCGCTCGCCGCTGCGTGCCGATTCACCAGCGGGCACCGCGGCGTGACACTGAAAGCAGTCTATCTTCACGCCCGCATAGGCGTGGCAGCCGGCGCAGAACTGTCCGGGTGCGTTGACGGCCACATAGCCGCCGTCCTCCCCGCGCATGGCGTGACAGGCGATGCACTCGATCAGGCTGTGACGTTTCGTTCGAATACCGTCGTGAACGGTGCGATCCCGCTGGTGCACCAGAAACTCCATGTGATCACGTCGCATGACGTCACTCGGCTCCACGCACTGCTCACCCCGGCCGCGCGGCACGTCTGGCAGAGGCACGTCCGCAGCCGACGGCGGAGCGGGCAGCGCGAGCACCGCGGCGAGCATGATGCCCGCGAGCGTGCGGCGATACGCCGCGCCCGTCACCCTACTCCCCCATACCCATATCGATGTAGCCGGTGGGACAGACGTCGGCGCAGATATGGCAGCCGACGCAGCGGCCGTAGTCGGTATCGACGTATCGCCCCGTCGTCGACTTGTCTTTCTTGACCCGGAACACGGCGTCCTGCGGACAGTAGATGACGCAGTTGTCGCATTCGAAACACATCCCGCAGCTCATGCAGCGTTTGGCCTCCGCGATCGCGTCGTCGTCGGACAAGCCGCGGAATCGCTCCGCGAAATGACCCATCACCTCGTCTGCGCTCGGACCAATCTCCTCCCGCTTGTGTCGGGCGGTGTACGGGAAATGGCCTAGAAACAGGCGGTCGGAGGAGATTACCTCGTGCGAGGAGCGGTCTTCGTAATTGTGAATCGCATAATCGGCCAGGCAGGTTCCCCAACGCTGCTGGTGATCGTAGGCGTCCGGTTCCAATCCGGTCTCGCGCAGCTTCTGCAACAGGCTAAAGTGGTGGACGTCGACCTTTGGTCGCCGGCCCAGCTCTTCGGCATTCAGATAGTGCGCGACGCTCTCGGCCGCAATCGACGCCTGGCCGATCGCAGTCGTCAACAAATGCGGCCGAACGACGTCCCCGGCAACGAAATGGCCGGGACGTCCGGCAACCCGGAAATAGCCGTCGCTGTCGATCATACCGCGGCCGTTGTCGAGAACCTCGAGACCGGTCAGGTCAGCACCCTGGCCAATCGCCGCCACGATGAGATCACATTCGAGCTCGAACTCGGTCCCCGGCTGCGGGACCGGTCGGCCATCCTCGATGACGCACTGCGCCATCACGAGAGCACGTGCACGTCCGTCCTCACCCAGTATGACTTCCAGGGGCATGACGCGATTGATGATGTTGACGCCCTCGCGCATTGCGTCGTCCACCTCGTGCTCCGCAGCAGTCATCTCCTCACGGGCGAACAGCGCCGTGAGCGTAACCTCTGCGCCCTCGCGTGCGGCGACGACCGCAGCATCATGGGCGACGTAGCCGCCGACCACGTTCTCGATCCGATCCTTGGGATTGACCTTCTCGCTCTTGCCAAGTCGGCGGGCAACCGAGACAACGTCAATGGAGGTGTCGCCGCCACCGATACAGACGATCTTCCCGGTCGTTACCTTCAGCGTGCCACTGTTGAACGCCTCGAGGAATTTGACGCCGCTGACGCAGTTGGGGGCGTCGCCATTCGGGACCGGCAGCGCCTTGCCGACCTGACAGCCGATCGTCCAGATGATCGCGTCGAACTCACGCTCGAGCGCTGCAATGTCCGTGTCCGTCCCGACCCGCGTACCGAGTCGGGTCTCGATGCCGCCCATGTCGAGAATGCGCCGGATCTCGTGATCGAGGACGTCGCGCGGCGTCCGGTAGCCCGGGATGCCGTAGCGGAACATGCCGCCCAGCTCGTCGTGGTCGTCGAAGATGGTCGAGGCGATGCCCTTGCGGCGCAGCTGGTAAGCGGCCGCCAGGCCAGCCGGACCGCCGCCGACGATAGCCACGCGGCGCTCGCCGAGCGGCGCCATATCGACGAACTTGAAGCCCTCGCGGAAGGCCGTGTCGCCGATGAACTGCTCCACGGCGTTGATGCCGACGAAATCCTCTACGTTGTTGCGGTTGCAGCCGTCCTCGCACGGCGCGGGGCACACCCGCCCCATCATGGCCGGAAACGGATTGGCGTCCGTGGAGCGCCGAAACGCGTACTCCTGCCAGCTCAGGTCCGCCGGCGGCTTCTCGATGCCGCGCACGATCTGCAGCCAGCCGCGAATATCCTCACCCGACGGGCAGCTGCCCTGGCACGGCGGCGTACGGTGAACGTACGTCGGGCACTTGTGCGAGTGATCGGCTTCGAAGATGGCCTCGTTCCAGCTCGGCCACTGGTGATCACCGTCCTTGAAGGCGCGAAAAGTGAGCCCTCTTTTCATGTCTTCCACTGTTGTAGCCATCGTCCTACTCTATGTCTTTGACCACCTTGTACCAGTCGGCCGCCGCACACCCCTCAATCCTCGCTGCCGAGTTCGATAGCGTCCCCGACGANNGCCATGTGCGTGACGCCGTTCTCCTCCACGACGCGCTCGAGGGCCTGCATGCGCGGCACGGCGCCCTTTACCCTGAGCTCGACCAGATCATCGGTAAGCAGTCCCCCGCCCCCGCCACAGCAGAACGTATGCTCGCGGATCGTCTCGGGCGCCATGTCGACGAATCGATTGCAGGCCGCGCGCAGCACCGCCCGCGGGATCTCGAACTGGCCGCCCGGCCTGTCGCCCATGCGCGAGCCCCGCGAGACGTTGCACGAGTCATGGAACGTGACGACCTTGTCGTCGTTGGCCTCCGCATTGAGTCTCAACGCCCCGCGCTCGAGCAAATCGTAGGTGAGCTCGCAGATGTGCTGCGGCACAGGGTAGTTCGGATCGAGAAAATCGAACGGTCCGATGAGCGTGTTCCAGAAGCTGTACGCGACGCGCCACGCATGGCCACACTCGCCGACCACGATGCGCTTCACGCCGAGATCGAGCGCCGCCTCGCGCACACGGCGCGCCACGCGCTGCATGTTCTGGTAGCTGCCGATGAATATGCCGAAGTTGGCCGCCTCCGAGGCGTGAGAGCTCAGCGTCCAGCTGATGCCCGCCTGGTGGAAGACCTTGCCGTAGCCGATCAGCCCGTCAACGTGCGGCTCGGCGAAGAAGTCCGCCGACGGCGTAACGACGAGCACCTCGGCGCCTTGCTCGTCGAGGGGATAGCGCACGTCGACGCCGGTCTCGTCCTTGACGTCTTCCTCGAGCCCCTCCAAGGTATCGGCCAGCGCCGGCGCCGGCAGGCCGAGATTGTTGCCGATCTTGAAGACCTTGCCGATGATCTCGTTCGCATACTTCTGACCGACACCGATCGAGTCGAGGATCTCTCGCCCCGCCATGGTGATCTCCGCCGTATCGATGCCGTAGGGGCAGTAGACCGAGCAGCGGCGGCATTCCGAGCACTGGTGGTAATAGCGATACCAATCCTCTACGACGTCCTCGGTCAGATCGACCGCGCCGACGAGCCGTGGGAAATGCTTGCCGGCGAACGTGAAGTAGCGGCGATAGACCCCGCGCAGGAGATCTTGGCGGGCCACGGGCATGTTCTTGGGATCACCCGTGCCGAGGAAGTAGTGACACTTGTCGGTGCACGCCCCGCATTTGACGCAGGCGTCGAGAAATACCCGCAGCGAGCGGTACTTGCCCAGCAGCTCGCCCATCTTGTCGAGCGCCACCTGCTGCCAGTCCTCGACCAGCTCCCCCGGGTAACCGAGCGGCTCCTGATGCTCGGCCTTGGCCACGAAGGGCTTCGAGTGCGCCATGGCCCCGGGGCGGACCGGCGGAATTTCGAGGTAGGGCCCGAGAGCGGGCGTCTCGAACTGCGGCTTGCCTGAGGCGGACCGTGTCATGATCGCTTTCGCCCTGGTCTCAATCGGCTCGAACGTCGCGGGACAGCCGCTCGGCCCACGGCGCCACGTGCCGCCGCTCTCTGGGGTTGTCCACCTGATTGCGGGTGGGGCTGAAGAAAACGCCCGGCGCATGCAGCAGCTTGCTGAACGGAAACACGATCATCAACCCGGCCACGAGCAGCAGATGCACCAGCAGCAGCGGGTCAGCGGGCAGCGGCTGCCAATCGAAGCGCAGAAGACCCAGCGTGAAAGCCTTGAGCGCTACGATATCGGTATGCCAGACGAATCTCATGAGCAGGCCGGTTACCGCAATCGCGACGAGAAGCGCCAGCATGAGGTGGTCGGAGGGTGAGGAGATGTAGCGGATGCGGTCGACTAGAACGCGACGCAGCCAAAGCCCCACCAGGCCGCCGAGCATCACGTAGCCTGCGTACACGCCCACCCACTGAATCATCGCCACCCATGACCAGAGCGGTTCCTGGAAGTAACGCAGGTGTCGCAGCAGTACCAGCAGCAGCGCGGCGTGGAAGAGCCAGCCGAACAGCCATGTCCACTTGGCGCCTTTGAAGAGACTCTCGAAGAAGACCACCTCGCGCGCCATGCGCGCGACCACGCCACCGCGTGAAACGGGCGCCGGCGTGGTCGGGATGATGAGCGGCGCCGGCGTGCGTGCGTACACAACGACCCGGAGCGCGACGCCGGCGATCAGCACGACGGCGGCACCGTAAAACAACAGGGCGAAAAGTGCCGTCAGCAACGCCCTCTACCCTTCCCGCGCGCCGGGACCATCGTCGCCTGCGGGACGCCCTGCGGTGCCCCGCAGCGCGTTCTCACACGCAGCCGGTCGGCTTGGGCAGACCGGCGTATTTACAGGCCTGCTTGGCGGGACCGTAGGGAAACAGCTCGTAGAGGTACTTGCTGTTGCCCTTGTCCTTGCCGAGCTTCTTGCCGATGGCCTTGGTCAGCACGCGAACCGCCGGAGCAATCTGGTACTCATCGTAATACTCGCGGAGGAAATTAATGACTTCCCAATGGTTCTCCGTAAGCTGACAGTCGTCCATCTCGGCCATTTTCTCCGCAAGTTCCGGCGTCCAGTCGCTCAGATTCTGCAGATATCCCTCTTCGTCCGTGTCGTAGACTTTTCCTTCGATCTCAAGCGTCATGATCCTTCTCCTGTGTTAATTGCGCATACCGAATTCGTTCATAGCCAGGCCTGAACACGATCGTT
>JABAHR010023210.1_pt1 | contig 11163 bp, 7 predicted proteins | sample 7062101 | NCBI WGS metagenome assembly JABAHR01 (sample SAMN14534553, study PRJNA622989) | marine sediment metagenome | biome: marine biome [ENVO:00000428]; feature: marine pelagic biome [ENVO:01000023]; material: deep marine sediment [ENVO:00002113] | place: India: Gulf of Kutch | collected...
GCCTACCCCACGCAGCTGCTCCCCAACAGCCCGATGGCGGATCCCGAATACCTGCAGAAGTACCAGATAGAGGTGGATGACAAGGACTTCGTCATCAGCTGCCACAGCTTCGACGCCGACCAACTGCGCGCCATGAAGGCCGTCTATTACGCCTTCGAAGTCGCCGACGGCTACGGCCTGCTGCGGTACGTGCTGCGCTACCTGCAATGGGAGCACGGCGTCCCGGCCCTGGGCTTCCTGCACGCGCTGCTGAGCGCCATCGGCACCGACCCGGAGCGGCTGCCCGCCTTGACCTGGATTTTCCGCTTGTTCCTGACGGAAAAGAGCATGCCCGGGGGCTGGCACGGGTTTTACCGGGACATTCGACTGTTCATCATTGAACACTGCGGGATCGAGGCCGATTCGGCGCTGGACACCGTATTGGCCGTCAACGAAGCGGCGATGCCGGACGACAGCCTCGCCTACCCGCGCGACCTGCAGCTGGCGCACGATTTCCCGGCATATTTTGTGGACCGGAAGGCCGGCGGCGACTCGTCAGCACGCCGCCTGCGGGATTACCCTCCGGGCGTATTCAGGGTCGATGATCCGGACCTGCTGGCCCATATCGACATGAATTATCTGCAGTACGACTCCCACCAGTACTTCTGGGAACTCAATTCGGCCATCGCACGGCCCCGCTCCGTGTCCGATGTCAAGGATCGCCTGCGCGCCAGCGCCTGAACCGCCTCCAGACCCTCATCCCGCGGCCTCGTCCCTGGCGGCCGCCAGGCTGTAGCCCAGGCGGCGTGCGTGCGGCTCCAACGCCAGCAGCGACGGCTCGAGGTGCTTGCGATAGTTGATCCACCGCCCCGATGCGCGCTGGTAAATCGGCTCCGCGACCTGCTGATAACTGCTGGTCATGATCGGTCCGCGTCCGGCCATCCGTTGCTCGGTATCGAGCATCGCCTCCGCGGCCTCCAGTTCGAGGAATGCGCACAAGCGGTCGATCTCGGCCCGGGGCTCGGCGACCAGGTCCTCGTACTTCAGGTAATGGACCGCCAGCGGCAAGGCTCGCTCAAGCTTTTGCCACAGCCGCATGACGCGGTCGTACATCGCTGCGCTGGAAGCCAGGGTATCGAAGTGGATGAAAGCCTCGTTCACGGCATAGGCTTGCATGAAGTTGCTGACCACGACGTCACACGGATGGCGCAGTGCGAAGATGATGCGCGCGGCGGGGAACAGCCGGTGGATGAGGCCGACGTGGAGGCTCCGCAATGGCAACTTGTCGAGCGTGCGTGGCGGCGTGCGCCCGACCAGGAATCGGCGGCATTCAGCGCGATACCGCTCCCGAAGTTCCCGCACCGCATTACCGTCCAGCCCCGCCATCGAGCGAGGATAACCCCCGGACTGCGCGTGCAGCCACTCGATCACCGCCTCCAGGGTGGGCAATTCCTCGATCGAGTCCACGTCCGGATGCGCGTCCAGCATGGTGTCGAGCAAGGTCGTCCCGGAGCGGGGGAACCCGACCAGGAACACCAGGTCAGCCCCGAGGTCGTCACCCGGGTCGCCAGCCTCTGGCGCCGCCCCCGGGGCGCCCTCGTCCAACCATGCCTCGAGCGCACGGCAGCGGCGCTCAAAGCCTCCCGGATCGACATCGCGCCGCCGCACGCTGGCTGCCAAAAGCCGGTTGCCGGCATTGAACGCCGCCACGGCCTCATCAAAACGGCCCGCCCGGTCGAGCGCCGTTCCCAACTCGAACTGGACCTGCTGAGCGAGCCGCGCGGGCAATTGGCCGCCCGCCAGGCCACTCAAAACCCGGACTGCACCTTCCGCATCGCCACCGCGGCGCTGGATTCGCGCGGCCTCCAGCCGCAATGCGGGGTGGTTGGGGTCGACCTGGCGGCCGCGCGCAATGGCTTCGCCCGCCTCCCGGAGCCGATTGGCCTGTTCATGGATGCTGGCGATTTCGGCCCATGCCTCGACGTCCATCGCATCGAGCTCCAGGGCGGTCTCCAGCGCCTCCAGCGCCGCCTCCGGTTGCTGGCATTCGTGCCGCAGCAGGCCGAGGTAGCACCAGGCCTGGGCGTTGTGCGGTGCGAGTTCGATGGCCTGGTCGTAACAGCGCCGCGCCTCGTTGAACTGGCCCAGCGTGTGATGCGACAGCCCTGCATTGACGAGCGCGTCGACGTCCGCAGGGTTCCGGTCGAGCAGCTCCTCGAAACAGAACAGGGCCTCATCGACGCGCTCGACGAGCAGCAGCGTGATGCCCAGGTTCAACTCGGCCGAGCGATACGCGGGCGCCAGCTGCAGGGCCTGGCGGAATGCCTCGATCGCCTCGCCCATCGCCCCGCTGAAGCGCAGCACCAGGCCCAGGTTGTACCAGGCCTCGGCATAATGCGTGTCCAGCGCCACCGCCTTGCGCAGCGCGGATGCCGCTTGCACGGAATGGCCGGCGTTGTGCAAAGCCCGCCCCAGGTGGTTGTGCGCCGTTGCGAGGTCGGGCTGCATGGCCAGCGCGGCCTCGCACTCCCGCACGGCGGAATCCAGATCTCCACTGATCAGCGCCAGAATGGAACGGCTGACGTGGGACTCGGCGTCGTGGCCCGGCGCCAGCTGGCGCGCATACGGCAGCGCCCGCTGGTCGTCGTGCTCGCCCAGGAATATCTCCCGCAGCCGCACGGCGCAGGCGGGATCCGCATGGTTACGTTCCAGCAAGGCGACGGCGCGGTTGACCCGGCCCGCCCTGATCAGGTCCATTGCTTGCGCCAGGGGTGGAGTGTGAGACATGTAGATGGCCTTGCGGCGCGTTCACGCTGATGACAGAGCGGGGCAGCATACGCCATGAGTTTCCAGCAATTCAAGCAGGACGCCCGCGGTCCGCCCACGCCTCTCCCGCAACGGTGGCGCCGGTTTTAATGGCTGGCGATATCCCGTATTCTGTCTCCTTGCCGGGCCTGCCGGCCCTCCCGAGCCACGGAGAAATACACCCATGCTGGAGCACCGCATCAGGCGCGTCGTGATCGTTGGTGGCGGCTCGGCCGGCTGGATGACCGCCGCCGCCTTGTCGAGGCACCTGGACACGCGCCAGTGTTCGATCCGGTTGGTCGAGTCGCCCACGATTCCCACGGTGGGTGTCGGCGAAGCCACCATTCCCGGAATTCGGGTGTTCAACGAACGGCTGGGTGTCGATGAGGCCGAGTTCCTGGCGTCGACCAATGGCAGTATCAAGATCGGCATCAAGTTCGAAAACTGGCGCCAGCTTGGCGATTCCTACATTCACACTTTTGGCCGTTACGGGCTGCCGATCAACCGTGTCCCGTTCCATCACTACTGGGTGAAGATGCGCCAGCTCGGCGACCCCACGCGGTTCGAGGACTACACCATCACACACGTCGCGGGCGAGATGGACCGTTTCGAAATCCGGCCGTACGACGAGAATTCGGTCAGGACGAACTACCTGTATGCGCTGCACTTCGATGCCGGCCTGTACGCCCAGTACCTGCGCAAGGGTGCCGAACAACGGGGCGTGCAGCGCACCGAAGGCAACGTCGTCGACGTCAAGCTGAATGGCGAGACCGGCTACATCGAATCCGTCCGCCTCGAGGACGGCGAGACCATCGCCGGTGATCTGTTCATCGACTGCTCGGGCTTCCGGGCCCTGCTGAGCGAAGGCGCGCTGCAAACCGGCTATGAAGACTGGAGCCACTGGCTGCCCTGCAACCGGGCGTGGGCCGTCTCCACGACCTACCGGGACGGCACCACGGCCATCCCCCCCTATACGCGGGCCCGGGCACTGCAGGCCGGCTGGCAATGGCGCATCCCGCTGCAGAACCGCACCGGTGACGGGCACGTGTTCTGCAACGAGTACCTGGACGAGGAGCAGGCCCGTGAGACCTTGCTCGAAAACGTCGAGGGCGAAACCCTGTTCGAGCCGCGCCTGCTGAAGTTCAGGACCGGGCGCCGAAACAAGATCTGGAACAAGAACTGCGTGGCCATCGGTCTGGCCGCGGGCTTCCTGGAGCCACTGGAGTCCACCAGCCTGTTCCTGACCCAGCTCGGCATCATGCGGCTGATCCGATGCTTCCCGGATTTGCGTTTCAACCCGGCACAGCGAGATGAATACAACTTTCAGATTCACGAGAAGTTCGAGGAGGCCAGGGATTTTCTCGTGCTCCATTACAATGCCACGGTTCGCGACGACACGCCGTTCTGGAATTACTGCCGCACCATGGAAGTGCCTGAGGAACTGAAATTCCGGATGGATCTCTTCCGTGCCCGGGGACACGTCGCGTGCAAGCCTTCGGAGCTGTTCATCGAGTCCAGTTGGCTGGCGGTGATGGTCGGCCAGGGGCTCATCCCTGAGAACTATGACCCGCGGGTCGACGGCGCCGACGAATCTGCGGTTCGGGAGCTGATGAGCAGCATGCACGCGGAGATACAGCAATCTGCGACCAGCATGGCGACCCATGTGGAAACACTGGCCACGTACTGCCGCGGCGACCTGCTGGTAAGCGCTGCCTGAACCCGATGGGCGCATGCACCTGGAGCGAGGCGGATGACTGAGGCAGCGGTGAAAAGCATCGCCATCATTGGCGGCCAGGCGACCGGCTGGACCGCGGCCGCCGCCCTCGCGCAAGCCCTGCAGGGGCAGCGCATCCAGATTACCGTGCTCGAATCTGCCAGCGACCCGCTCGATGAGCCGGCCGCTTCGACCCTGCCCCAAACGATCCAGTTTCACTGGGAGCTGGGCATCAAGGAGCCGGCGCTGATGCGGGCTGCGCACGGCACCTTCAAGCTGGGCACCGAGTATCGCGGCTGGCACGGGACAGACCGCGATTATTTCCAGCCGCTGGCCCAGCACGGGGCCAACGCCGGCATCGCGTTCCATCATGCGGTCAACAAATTGCGCATGGCGGGCGAGGCGGTTCCGCTCAACGATTTCTCCCTGTGTGCAGTGGCCGCGCGGGCTGGGAAATTTTCGCATCCTACCGACGATCCCGGGTCCATTCTCGCCAGCCTGCGCTACGGATTGCACCTCGACAGCACCGGCTATGCGGGGCATCTGCGCCAATTCGCCACCGCTTTCGGCGTCGCCGTGCGGACGGGCGAAGTCCGGGCGGTGCAGGTGGACGACGGCGGCCTCATCGGCTCGGTGACCCTCACAGACGGCGAGCAACTGGCGGCCGATTTTTTCGTCGACTGTTCCGGCGCCGAGGCCAGGCTGCTGGGGCAGGCGCTGGACGTGGGGCTGGAGGACTGGTCACACTGGCTGCCCGCGGACCGGGCGGTGTCGCTGGCCGGCCCACCGGCCAGCGATCCCGCGCCCTGCACCATAGTCATGGCGCAGGATGCCGGCTGGAGCCGGCAGGTACCGCTGCAGGACCGGGTCGTCCACGAGTTCGTATTCTCCGAGCACGGCCTGGCTCCAGACCAGGCGACCGACCTCCTGCTTCGGATGCTGCCAGGCGGTGAAGCCAGTGCGGTGGCTTCGCGGTCGTTCGCCAGCGGGCGACGCAACGCGTTCTGGCAGGGCAACTGCGTAGCGCTGGGCAGGGCCGCGGGCGGCTTCGAACCCCTGGAGATCTGCCTGCTGCAACTGGTGCAAAGCGGCGCACAACGCCTGGCGAGCCTGTTTCCAGGCCGCGGTGGCAGCCCCCTGCTGGCGCGCGAGTACAACCGCCTCACGGCGCAGGAATACGAGAACATCCGGGATTTCCTGGTGCTGCAGTACCGCGCCCGAAACGGTCGGCAGACCGCATTCTGGCAGGCCGCCAGGGAAGCATCCCCGCCGGACTCGCTGGCCCACAAGCTGGCACTGTTCGAATCCCAGGGCCAGGCCTCGTTCAACATGCAGGAGACGTTCGAACCCGAAGCATGGGTGTCGGCCTACATCGGTCAGGAGCGCTGGCCGGATGGCTATGACCTGTTCCTGGACAAGCAGGATTTCGAACCGATCCGGCAGTGGCTGATGCAAATGCGCCAATTCATCAGGCAAGCCGCCGACGCCATGCCCGCGCATCGGGCCTACCTCGAACAGTACTGCCGCGGCGGTTAGGCGCTACCCGCTCCGTCGGGGCGTCGGCGGGCCCGGGGCGGTCAGCGCAAGCCGGGGGGCAGGTATCGGAACCGGGCCATCTGCTGCCCGTGATCGGCGACGATGCGGCGCACCTGCCCGGCATCCAGCGCATCCCGCCACTGGTTTTTGCGACCCGCACGAAAGAACCGCCGCGCATCCTCGTGCCGCTCGACGAACCCGCCGGCCCGTTCCTGGCTTTGCAGGCTGCCGAAGGACGAGCAAGCAACCGCCCGCCTGAGGCGCGCATCGTCACGCGGCTGCCCGAGAAACGCCACCAGTTTCCGGAAGAATTTCAGCGGTTTGTCGAGCAGGTCCTCGTAACGCAAAACCAGCACCGCCGGGTTGTCCTGCCCGGTCCAGCTGGCCACGTGCACCGACCATGAATTGATCACCTGCGGCACGTTTTCCGCCTCGCTCCGCGTGCCGGTCATCTCTTCGGCCATGAAGTCAATGGCCTGGTCGATGGTGAAGGCGAAATAATTGGCCAGCGAAACCGCCACGTCCATCGGGTTGCGCACCACGTACACGGCGCCGGAAGTCACGGCCATGTTGTGCAGCGGAAAATCCTGGTAGGCGCCCATGAAGTTGTGGGTTTTCACGAACACCGTACCGGGGGCCTGGCGCGCAATATCGGCATGCACCATCGACCGGATCGCGCACAGGTCGGCGATGCCGGCACGCGTGGTGTCGCCGCCGGCAACGTAGGGCCGGTAGCGCTCGGCGCGGGCCTCGGCGACGGAGCGCTCGTGCAGCGTGTTGATATCCACCGGCGTGGTGCCGCCGTCGAGATAATTCGCAATGAAGGCGCGCACCCAGGTATTGCCGGATTTCGGATAGGATGCGATCCAGCAGATATTGCCCACTCAGCCCACCCTCCCGCGCGTGACGGTCTTCTCAGAACGGAAACGGCGCCCGGATTGGCCGAAGTTGGCGGGCTCGCCGCTGTGGTTCACAGCCAGGCCCCTGGTTTCGAATGCGCAATACCCGCCGGGCCCGGGCAAGCGATGGACCGGTCGCGCGGCCCGACCGGGAAAATCGCCAGTCCCGCACCCGGGCGGGGCCCACTCGTCAGAGTTGCGTGACATCGTTATCAAGTCATCACTCCGGCTTGCGAAAGACGTAGAACCGGCCCGCATGATGCTGCTCCCGGTGCAGCAGCTCTCCCGATTCGATCAGCTGCAGGCCCGCGCGCTCGAATACCCCAAACCAGTCGGGGTTGGACTGGATGGCCCGGTTGACGCGCAACATGTCCTGCAACCGCAGCAGGCCGTGCTGCACATTGCCGTGAAAGCGCTCGAGGTTCGCCTGGTATTGGCGCAGGGTCCATTCATCCATGCCCAGTACGCCATTGAGCATACTCAGCACGGTCGCCATCAGCGGTGCCTGCGTTCGCTGGTAAGCCGGCAGGACTTGCTCGTGCGCGCGTGTCATGGCTTCCCGGAACTGCCCGAAATCGCGGTCGCCATCGAGGAATTCCCGGATCGTGGTCAGGAATCTGAGTTCCTCGAGCAGGGCAAAATCCCGGGCCTCGGACTCCATGTATTCCATGATGGTGGATGTCGTCTCGTGGGTGAGCATGCTCAACCGTCCGCCGGGCCGCAGCAGGTGGAATGCCTGCTCGGCCGAGCGCACCCAGTCGCAGTACTCGATGCCGTACTGGCTGGTCAGCAGATCGAACGATTCCGCCGGCTGTTGCAGGTCCTCCAGGCGCGTCTCGCTGATAAAGCGGATGCACCCAATCCAGGCTGCCTGGTCCGGAAACTTGTCCAGCACGGCCTCGGGGTCGATGCGAGCGGCGTCGAGACCCATCACTTCGAATGCCCGATCATGGCTGGCGGAGAATTGCACTGCCTGGATCGCGATGGCCCCGTTGCCGGCACACAGGTCGAGTATCCTGCCGGCGTGGGGCACCGCCTCGAACTGAAGTTCCCAGAACGCGGCAATTGCGCCATCGTAGTTGACGCTGAAGTCCTGCGGCAGCGAGGTCAGGAAACCATGCGCCCAGTAGCTGCTCCAGTGATCGGCATCGGAAGCGTTCATGTTCGGCATTGGATCGAAGATCGATTGCGCCCAGCGCCCGGGGCTCTGAGGAAGCGCGCTGCTGCGCGCGGCCCGGACCGGGAGGGCCGCACTGTAAAGCAATGCCGGACAGGCGGCAACTGTCCGGGACGCCGGCCGAAGCCCAAAAAGAAAAAGGCAGACGCGAGGTCTGCCTTTTTCCGATATTGCCCGCCGGGCTCAGAAGCGCTGACGATAACGCGCGTAGACGATACGGCCGTACCCATCATACAGGTTGAAGTCGTAGTCGCGCGAGCCGATGTTGCCCACGAGAATCGGTGGCTGGCGATTGCCGCAGTTTTGACAGCCCACCGTCAACGTGCCGTCCCAGGGCGTGAACCAATTGCCCTGCAGGTCGTGCGTGGTCCACGTCGGAACGTGGCCCTCGCACTGGCCGGCGCTGATGAAGTCGCACTGCTCGCCGATCACGCTGACGTTGTAGGCGAAACTGAAATCACCGATCTCGTAGGTGTTCCAGAGCGTCGCACGGTATTCCGGCACACCCGGGTCCTCCACGAGGTCACGGCCACCGTCGACGCTGTAGTCCGAGATGATGGACGTCTGGAAGTTCGAGGTCAGGCGACCGGCCCACAGGTCGAAGCCGAACTGCAGGTTGATGTCGAAACCACTCTGCTCGATGGTGCCCTCGTTACCATAACCGGTCACGACCTGCAGAATGGCGCCGTTGGCCGCTCGCACCACGCCGAGGCCCGGAGGAGCCGGGTCACCCGCGATTTCCCTGTTGATCAGCCCCTGCGCGGAGAAGAAGGCAATCCGGTCCTCGATCTCGATATCGTAGAAATCAATCTTGCCGAAGAACCAATCGGTCGGCTCCCAGGCCACGCCGAACGAGTACTGCGTGGACTGCTCGGAGCCCAGGTCCGGGTTGGAGGTCCGCAGCGCGTTGATCTGCAGCGAGCAGTTCGACGGCTGGCCCTGCGCAACACAGGACTGGGGATCGAACACGCTGTCCGCCGAGAACGCATCCAGCTGGGTGATGATATCCAGCGTCGGGGCGCGGAAACCCTCACCGTAGGACGCGCGCAGGGTCAGCGTATCGGTCGGCGACCAGCGGAATGATGCCTTGGGCGAGAAGTCCGAACCGTAGTCGCTGTAATCGTCGTTACGCCCGGCCAGCTGGATTTCGAAGTTTTCGGTCACCGGGATGAAGGTCTCGATGAAGAACGAGGTCACATCCCGCGAACCGCCGGCGCTGTTGCCCGCCGACCCACCAATGACGCCCGCCTCGGACAGCGAGTCATACAGATCCTGGTACTTGACCTCGCGATACTCACCGCCGATCGCCCACTGCACCGGGCCGGCCTTGGTCTCGAACAGATCCCAGGCCGCGTTGGCGAAGTATTCGGTCTGGTCGAAGATGCTGATGCGGCTGATGGTTACCTTCATCGCATTCAGCACCTCGGGCGGGTTCTGGGTCGGGTTCTGCAGGTCGTAGGCGCCACTCTCGATGAAAGCAGAGGCGTTGGAGCGCAGCAGGAAGTTGCGGCCGATGTCGGACGTCTTGTTGTCCGTGATGCGCAGGCCGGCCTCGACCTCGAACATGCCGATGTACCCCTTGGTTCCCACCAACAGGTCGTCCAGGCGTGTCTCAATTGTGGTGTCACGGTTGCCGAGCGCGTCGAAGCGATGCCACCAGTTCAACGGGCGCGGCGGACCGAATGCCGGATCATACAGCGGGCTGTCCGGGTTGGTCGGGTTGTTGGGGCTGTTTACCGAAACCGGCNNCATAGCGACCGAACGACTCGGTCTTGGTCACGGCGATGTCGGAGTACACGCTCCAGTCGTTGTTGATCTCGTGCTCGGCGTATACGAAGGCCGAGGCATTCTTGATCGATGCCTCGTCCGCGGACACCAGCGCGAAGTTGTAGGCGCAGCGCGTGCCGCTACCGTCCAGGGCATTACCGTTGCTGACGGGATAGAAGCCGCCCGGCGCATTGCCGGTGCTNNACCGCCGTCCTCGGCAAAGCTGTTGCCGTAGACTGACGCACCCGGACGGTACCATGGGAAGTCGCGCGCGAAGATGATGTCGCGGTCGTTCCACGAAGCGCCGGCGATAATGCTCGAGGAATCGCTGGCAGCGCCGAACAGAATCGAGCCTTCCTCGCGGTCACCACCCTTGGGGTCGACCTCGGAGACACCATACATGAACTCGGCGCCCTCATAGTTCTCACGGGTGATGATGTTGATCACGCCGCCCAGCGCGTCTGACCCGTAAACGGCCGAGGCACCATCGGTCAGGATCTCGATGCGCTCGATGGCCGCGATGGGGATGGTGTTCAAGTCGGGGGCGACAGCGAACGCCGGGGCTTTCGGCAAGCGCCGTCCGTTCAACAGCACCAGCGTACGGCTGGAACCCAGGCCGCGCAGTGAAACCTGCGCCTGCCCCTGCGCTGAGGAACCGGACTGCGGGCGCAGTGAGCCCGAGCTGTTAAAGGTCAGGTCGCGGATCAGGTCGGCGGCGTTGGTCTCACCGCTCAGTTCGATTTGCTCGCGATCGATCACAGTCACCGGCAGGGAGCCCTCGACGTCGACGCGCTTGATGCGGGTACCCGTTACCTGGACCCGATCGAGCTCGACGCCTTCTTCCTCCTCCTCCGCCTCGTCCTGGGCCAGGACGGCGAGGGGGGTGGCGGCCATGCCCACTGCAATGACACTGCTCAAGCCGAATTTGACGGCGTTGAATAGTGGATTACGGTCAGTTTTCATTGGTCAGATCTCCCAAATGCACTTGGATCAGTTGGTTATTCGATTGCCAAGGTCTCCGCCGCGGCTTCATCATCGGGGCTGTGCACGTACCCGGCCGTCGGGGCTCCCCCAACTTCGCACCGCATAGTAGCACTAAGTTCAACAAAATGAAAAGACTTTGTTAATAGAGTGTTAAATGAGCGGAAAAGCTTGGGACGCATGGATTCCCGGGCGGTCAGTGAATCCGGAGGCGGCCATGAACGCGGCCGGCGGGTGCCGGCCGCAGCGGGGTAAAGTACGAGATTCTCCGTATAAACAGGGCGTTACTTCTGGCCTATCTGCAC
>JABAHR010024899.1_pt2 | contig 11162 bp, 11 predicted proteins | sample 7062101 | NCBI WGS metagenome assembly JABAHR01 (sample SAMN14534553, study PRJNA622989) | marine sediment metagenome | biome: marine biome [ENVO:00000428]; feature: marine pelagic biome [ENVO:01000023]; material: deep marine sediment [ENVO:00002113] | place: India: Gulf of Kutch | collected...
GGTCAACACGCAAATTGCGGACCGATTAAATATTGCTCACGCCGGATCAATCGTCACAAGAGGCCGCGCGAAAGGTCTGGTTGTTAGTACCGGAATGTCCACTGCAGTTGGTCTGCTAGCCCTGGATATTAAGGGAGCCACAGGAGGAGATACCCCTCTAATACTTAGAATGAGCAGGTTTACCCGTGTAATTGCAGTGGCCGTGCTATTGTCAGCCTTTGGCATTGGTGCATTGAATGTATTAATGGGTAGATACGATACTGCAGAAATGCTCCTCTTTGTCGTTGCACTAGCAGTTTCTGCTATACCTGAGGGCTTACCCGTGGCAATGACTGTAGCACTAGCGATCGCAACAACTAGAATGGCTAAGCGGGGAGTTATTGTTCGTAGGCTAACTGCAGTTGAAGGAATGGGCAGTTGTACTTATATAGCTACCGATAAAACCGGAACAATAACACGTAATGAGCTTACCGTGAAAGAGCTGTATCTGTATACAGATAAAATATTCGAAATAAGTGGTAGCGGATTTGTCCCTGAAGGACGAGTACTCCTCGACAACAAACCTATTGATCCGGCCAGCAACCCGGAAGTAGAGCAAATAGCTAAGGCTGCAGTGCTATGTAATGAGGCTGATCTACATAAAAGCGATGGTGGCTGGCACTGGCGAGGGGATACAGTTGATATAGCACTTCTTTCATTTGGTAGGAAATTAGGGTTTAACAGGGAAACCTTGCTGGATTTACACCCTCAGCTGAACCAAATTCCGTTTGAGCCAGAGCTTCAGTTCTCGGCTTCCTACAATAGAGTAGATGCACTCTCAATTAAGGTATTCGTAAAAGGTGCGCCTGAAAAAATCTTAGAGATGTGTGAGATTGAAAATTTCAATATTAGGAGGAGATATCTTTCCATTGTGAAGCAGATGGCTGAAAGAGGTTACAGGGTATTGGCTTTAGCCGAGGAGAATTTCAAAGGTGATCTTGATTACTCTACAATACCTCCGGAGCCATCGGGTCTAAAGTTGCTAGGATTCGTAGGAATGATAGATCCTCTCCGAACAGAGGTGCCGAAAGCAGTAAAGAAATGCCAAGAAGCCGGTGTATCTGTTTCTATGGTTACAGGTGATCATAGTGTAACCGCTCTGGCAATCGCTCGTGACCTAGGTTTAGCTACGGATATTGCACAGGTTGTCACAGGCTCTGAATTATTGGGAAAATCAGAAGAAGCAATGAAGAGCATAGTTGCGGAAAAAAAAGTTTTTGCCAGAGTGGCTCCTCATCAGAAGCTACAAATCGTAAAGGCTGCCAGGGGATTGGGTCATTTTGTTGCCGTAACCGGAGATGGGGTAAATGATGCACCTGCACTTAGGGAGGCAAACGTTGGAGTGTCAATGGGAAAAGAGGGTACCGATGTTGCTAGAGAGGCCTCAGATCTTGTCATTAGTGATGACAACTTTGCTACTATTGTTGCCGGAATTGAAGAAGGACGTGTGGCTTACGAAAATATTCGCAATGTAATTTATCTGCTTGTCTCAACAGGAGCTGCAGAATTGGTATTAGTAGCTCTCAGTGTTATAGCGGGTCTGCCGCTCCCACTGCTTCCGGTTCAATTGCTGTGGTTGAATTTAGTTACCAACGGCATTCAGGATGTTGCGCTTGCTTTTGAGCCCGGTGAAGACGATATTTTAAAGAAGAAGCCTCGATCACCGAATGAAAGGATTTTTAATAGGCTTATGATTGAACGGACCGTGATAGGAGCTTTAACGATGGGGTTTGTTGGCTTCGGGTGCTTCTACTTCATGTTGGAAAGTGGCTGGAGCGAGCATTCTGCACGCAACGCACTGCTGCTTCTAATGGTGTTGTTCGAAGGTATCCATGTAGGAAATTGCCGCTCCGAAACAAAGTCTGCACTAGCAATGTCACCATTTAAAAGCCCTATTCTACTTATGTGTGCTGTAAGTGCGGTCTTCTTGCATGTGGGTGCAATGTACTTACCTTTAGGGCAAATATTACTCCAAACAGAACCTGTCAAGATTAATACCTGGATTTTACTATTAGCTCTAGCCCTGACAGTTTTTATTACAATGGAAATCCATAAGTGGTTCTGGGGACATAGATATAATTCAATTAAAGAATCTCATGGATTAACTGACAATTAGGGAGTGTGTGCAACAGATCTATATATATGTCAAATACCCGGACACTGTTACTATTAAACATTTAATATGAGATTATTCTAATTAGTGATCTTTTCTTGCTAATGAAATAACTTGGTAAACCTTTCAGATAAATTTTGCAATAATTTCAGTTAATTAACTTATCTCCTACTAATAATTTCTACACTATGCAAGTCCTAAAAATATTATAAATTTATAAATTTCTTATTGGTACTATATTTGCATAGAATAGTTGTAGAGTGCAATCAGGGTATTTGATATTCTAATAGTTAGGTGTAAAGTCAGTATAGGAGCGATGTTATGAGTGGACACTCAAAGCATAGATGGCGGATGGTCAATGAGCAACTTGTCCCAAGAGGAATATCCAATGAGAGCATATTGGATGCAATGTATAAAGTACCTCGACATAAATTTGTGCCTCAAGGACTTATTGAGCGCGCCTATGATGATTGCCCTCTGCCAATAGGAATGGGACAGACAATATCACAGCCCTATATTGTGGCTTTTATGACAGAGTTGCTAAATATTAACAAGGGAGACGAAGTCTTGGAGGTTGGAACAGGCTCAGGTTACCAAGCAGCGATTCTTGCAGAAATAGGCTGTGAAGTTTATACCATTGAGATAGTAGAGTCTTTGTCTTGGAGAGCTAAAGAAATTCTGCAAGATCTAGGTTACAAGAATATTCGCTTCAAAATTGGCGATGGCTACATGGGGTGGGAGGAACATGCTCCATACGACTCAATTATTGTCACTGCAGCTCCTCCTCAAGTCCCAGCACCTCTTGTGGAGCAGCTGAAAGAAGGTGGTAAGATAGTAATACCAGTTGGAGACTATTATCAAGAACTGTTGCTTCTAAAAAAGACAAAAGATGGTGTGAAACAAAAAAAAGTAACTCCGGTTCGCTTTGTACCTATGACTGGAGAAGCACAGAGACATTATAAATAGGGAGTAGCGTATGATTTCAAATAAACAGATAAAGAAATTGCTAGAGTACACTAATGATAAATACCCAATTACCTCTCTTTACCTAAAGTTGGGACCTTCAGATAGAGTAAATTATCAATATAAGACTAAGCTTAAAAATCTTATCAAGGATATAAAGTCCAACATCAGCGAAACATCTATGGGCCTCAAAGCGATGGAGTCGGTAGAGAAGGATTTAAAGAAAATTGTAAATTTTGTTGATAACAACGATAAGCTTACAGAATGTAGAGGGCTTAGTATCTTCTCAGATACTAAGAGTAAATTTTGGAAAGTTTTTAAGCTCCCAATTGTATACCGTAATCAGCTTATAGTTGATAGGTCTCCTCATTTAGGACAGCTTATTAAGATAATTGACGACTATAAAAATATTGTCACTGTACTCGTTGATAGAAAGAAAGCTAGAATTTTCAGACTTCAGCTTGAGGGGTGTAATGAGATTTTTGATTATTTCTATCCAGAGGCATCAAGAACCAAGAAATTCAAATCAACTGAAGGCAAATTCAATCAGAGACTATCTCCTACGAGTGGAACCGGCAGCCAAGTTCAGGGATATGGCGAGCATAGCTTTCACAGAACAATAGATAATGAGATACATCAACACTATAAATATGTTGCAGATAAAGTGCTTTACGCTTTTAAAGAGAACAAATTCGATTTTCTAGTGCTCGGAGGTACTGAAAAAAACATCTCTGAATTTTCTCATCATTTACATTCTTATTTAAAACAAAGACTTGTAGGAACAATTAGGGCAGATGTTACTAAAAGCAAACCCTCACAAATAGCAGAAATGACTATAGATACATTTAGAACTTACAATATAACCAAGGGAAAAAATATTTTGAAAGAATTCGAAGAGAAACTAGCTACAAGGCTTGCAGTTAATGGATTCAGACCTACCTTGAAGGCACTTAGCAGAGGACAAGTAAAGACTATTCTTATAGAAGAGAGTTTTAGCTCACCGCTGGGTAATGAGCCCATGGAGGTTGTTTACGCAGTAGATCAAGCCATTGAAGAGGCTTCTAGACAAAATTCGGAAATTGAGATTCTAAGCGGTCGAAGAGCTGGGAAAATAATAGATGGAATCGGAGCTATTTTGAGGTTTAAGTGATGCTATGAATCTACGTGGCTACATTCGATTAGTTCTATATATTTTATTTGTAGCGACAATTCTCTTTGTCTCATATGGACGTCTTGACTGGACTGCGGCGTGGGTATTTCTGGGCGTCTATGTGGCAATTATCTTAATATCCATCATTTTCATTGACCCTGAATTGATAGAAGAACGAAGTCATATAAGGCCCGGATCTAAAAGATGGGATATAGTATTGGCTAGTCTAGTAGTCGTCTTTTTGTTTCCTGCTACCTTTATTGTTGCAGGGCTCGATGCTGGGCGTTATCATTGGACATCCCCTTTCCCGATATGGGTTCAATTGTTAGCTCTAATAGCATACATCATGGGAAGCGCAATATCATCGTGGGCAATGGTGGCAAACAAGTTCTTTTCTACAATTGTACGGATTCAGAAAGAACGAGGGCATTACGTTGTAACTGGTGGTCCTTATAAATATGTGCGTCACCCAGGTTATTCCGGAGCAATTATTGTATCTTTTTCTATTCCTCTTCTATTGGGCTCGGTCTGGGCACTTGTTCCAGCTATTATCGGAGATTGTATTCTTATTTTTCGCACAGTACTTGAAGACAATACATTAAAGAAGGAACTGCAAGGATATAATGAATACGCTAGTAGTGTACGTTACCGCCTAATACCCGGGATTTGGTAGTAATTCCATTCGACAAGAACAATAGTTAGCACGGATTTTCGGTTCAGGACTGTACCATTTCGTGATTATTAAACTCCCTCTACTTTATGCAAAATTCCTGTATTAGGTTTGGCTCCAAGGATATTAGTTAAACCGTCTCTATCAATAGTTTCTTCCTCCAGAAGTGCCTTGGCCAGATTATCAAGTTTCTCTTTGTTGCTTTTTAATAAATCAAAGACTTTTGTGTGTGATTCATCCAACAAGCGTCTTACATCTCTGTCAATAGTTGATGCGGTTTCTTCACTATAATCTTTTCCTCTTGCTAGTTCATAGCCCAGAAACGGATGCTCTTCATTTGCACTAAACGCAATTAACCCAAGCTCACCCATACCCCAGCGTGTAACCATACGTCTGGCTAGTCGTGTGGCTTCTATAAGATCATTTTCAGCTCCGGTAGTAATTTCTCCCAAAGCCAGCTCCTCTGCTGTTCGCCCGGCTAACATAACTTGAATACGTGCTAGTAGATAGTTTAAGCTGTAATTATATTGCTCTTGGCTGGGTAGTTGTTCAGTAACCCCCAGAGCTTGTCCGCGAGGTATAATTGTTACTTTATTTACTTCATCTGCCTCAGGAGTAAACCACGCGACAATGGCATGTCCTGCTTCATGATAAGCTATAACCCGCTTCTGGTCCTGGTCGAGTAGAATTTGACGCTTCTCACCGAGACGTATTTTATCAAGAGCCTCTTCAAAATCAGATTTAGTGACTTTATTGTGGTTATCTTTAGCCGCGATAAGAGCAGCTTCATTACAAAGATTAGCTAAATCAGCACCGCTCATTCCAGTTGTTGTACGAGCAATGAGCTTGAGATCCACATCATGCTCAATTGTTAATTTCCTAGTGTGAATTTTTAGTATTTCCTCTCTTCCTATTAAATCGGGGAGGTCTAGCACCACTTGACGATCAAAACGCCCAGGTCTTAGTAGGGCAGGGTCAAGAACGTCAGGACGATTTGTTGCTGCAAGAACAATAACCTCTTCATTTTCATCAAAACCATCCATAGCAACCAAAAGTTGGTTAAGAGTTTGCTCACGTTCATCATTTACTGTTCCCATACCCGCGCCTCTTCTTCGAGCGACAGCATCGAGCTCGTCAATAAACAAAATTGATGGGGCAGCTTCTTTTGCTTGTTTAAATAAATCTCTTACTCTGCTTGCTCCCACACCAACAAACATTTCTACAAACTCTGAGGCGCTTATACTAAAAAATGGTACGGACGCCTCTCCAGCAACTGCTTTAGCTAATAAAGTCTTGCCAGTTCCAGGGGCCCCCATAAGCAGTACTCCTCTGGGAATGTGTGCACCAATAGCATGATATTTTTTTGGATCGCGCAGGAAATCAACTTCTTGTTGTAGCTGAGTCTTTGCTTCCTCTACACCCGCTACATCGTCAAAGGTGACTTTTTTTTCGTCCTCGCTATAGAGACGGGGTTTGCTTTGGCCAAACTTAAAAGCTCCATTTCTACCTCCAGCGATATTACGACTCATCCATATGAAGAAAACAAAAAGCAGTACTAATGGTAACCAGCTCAATATCAATGTAACAAACTTATTGCTAGATATGGATTTTACTTCGACAGCAACTCCCTGTTTTTCCAAAAGAGGTAATAAACTTGGGTCACCTATTTCTTGTGGAAATACAGTGGAAAACTCACTATATTCGCCGGGTTCGGGTTGTTTACTAAAGAACGACTTCCCTGCACTCGATGTGTCTTGATCTTCCAAGTTCTTTGTAGGCCAAATAATTGGAGAATCAAAAACACCAGTAATTTTATCTCCATCTATATAAACATTTTTTATGTTATCGGTCTTTAACTGTTCGACAAATTGGCTGTAATTAATTGGTGCTTGCGAAGCTGTTCTAGGCCAAAAAGCGAAGCCATTCCATAGAAGGAGTATCGTTAGGATTACCAGCCAAAATAATATTGGCCCGAGTCTTAAATTCGTTGATATTTCATTTTTATTATTATCCATAACTATCCTTAATGTAATGATAATAAATCATATATCTCTTAATGCAGATAATATATGCATTAATTTTGCAATTACCATGCCAGAAATTTTCTTATTATTTGGAAATATGTGGCATAATTTCATATATTTCATTAACAAATTGACTTATTTCCGGACATTTAGTGCAAGGCAAGAATGATTACAAAGAACTACTCAAAAACTATGATAAATTAAGATTACTGCGAAGTATCTCATTTAAGATTATTTCTGTATTTTCTAATATGGGTCTAGTAGTCTCGATAATAATTAAGTTCTCTTCACTGATTTCATCGGGTTCTTCAAAATCCAAGAGAAATCTGTCCAATATCTCCAATCTCCCGTCGGAAATAGTTTTTTCCTGCTTTTCTCTTATTGTGAGTCTTTGCTCTATAGTGTCTTTAGGTACTTGTGTTTGTATAAAATAGAAAGGAACATCTAAGGCCTCAGCCATAGCTATGATCGATCTTCTCCACTGTGCTTCTGAGAAGCTTGCATCTATGATTGTTGATATACTATTATTGATATTTGCTTCGGCACTGTTCAGTAATTCTTTATAAGTCTGACTAGTGACGTCCTTTGAGTAAATTCCTGTATCGTATTCTTCATATCTGCGTTCATGTTTGGACAATCCGGAGATTCTTTTCCTCATTATATCTGAAGAGATAAGATCAAATGATAACTCTTCTGAAAGCGCTTCTGCAACTGTAGATTTTCCAGTGCCGATCACTCCGAATACCACTATCACAACAGGTTTTGAGCCAAACAAAGCATACTTGAGTGCTAGCTTAAAAAATGAAATCGCTTTTTTTTGTGCAATATCCTTTTCGGTCTCTGGCACCTCTGAATCTAAAGCTCTTAGAGTCTCTACCTTTCCCCTTACAAATGCTCTGTAGCATTTATAAAAATCCAGCACTTCATAAATACCCTTGTCTTTCATCAGCCTGCAAATTTCGCTGATGAAAAGACTTGAGAATTTGTTGTAACCATTGTAGTCAAGATCCATAGAGAGAAATGCTACATCTGAGGCAATATCTATGTATCTAAAGTCCTGATTAAATTCTATGCAGTCGTAAATACATATATCCTTACCCTCAAGATTGATATGCTCTAAACGAAGGTCTCCATGGCAATCCCTTATCCAGCCATCATGCAGTCTTTTTGTAAACGAACTCGCGCTGTTGAGCAAAAAATGATTGTCGTAAGACTCAATAATATTGTATGTACTTGCACTAAGTGTCTTCCCTATGAACAGTTTAGAGAGGCCAAGATTTTGCGCAACTACTGATTTGATTCTTCCTGGTTGACCGTACTCGCTTATCCCGTCACAGCGGCCATGGCTATTGTAATAATCTGCCAACTTTACAGCAATCCCAGAAAAGTCAGCTTCAGAGACCTTGTCGTGAATAAGCAGATTATCTAGAAAATACTCCTCAGGTAATAGATTCATTTTTACTGCGTACTCAATAGTCTGATCTCCAGAGCCCAATTTCAGCACCCCATCCTTTAGAGATACCTCCTCAATTCCCAGATATGCCTTGCAGCAAAGTCTATTGTTAAGTTCTAATTCTCTCTCACAATAGTATTTTCTTTTTTCTAATGTGGAATAATTCAGAAAACCAAAATCAACCGGTTTTTTGATTTTATAAACATATGGCGCTGCAATGAATACATCTGATGCATGTGTTTGGATATGTTTAATTTCACTAGGAGAGTGAGGGTACGAAGTCGCACATAGAAAAAACTGAATTAATTTTGACCTATCTACTTCATTAATATTCTTCATGAGTTTAGATTACAATTAAATCAGCTTGCTCTCTCTTAGTAACTAAAGTAATTGCTTGGATTTACCTTATGGTTTATTGTAACATTCTATTAAAGTCTATTACAAAAGTTAAACGGGAGAGGACCAATGTCTGACTATGGTTGTATTTATCTTATAGAAACAACTTATAACTCTGAAAGAGATGCTAGGGAAGTAATATTTGGATACATGGAAAAAGAGAAATCCATTGCGGGAAGGACAATGAGTGTAAGGGTGATAGTAAATGTTTCTGGAGGTAGGGACAATGAGAAAGAAGCTATCCAAAAGGGGCTGACAAAAGCAAGGAAATTGTTGGATTCATCTGCCAAAGCCCCGTATGAGGAAGACTAGAATCTAATTTATTTTTTAGGTAGAGGTTTTGGCTTTGGTACAGCATTATTAATTGGTTTTAGAGTTGATAAATATGCAAAAATAGAATATAAATCTTCATCACTCAATTTGGCATAATCTTTCCATGGCATTGGGGGATTAATATTTCTTTCCAAGCTCACATGACGACCTGATCGCATTATTTCAACAAACACGTCTTTATTCCACTTACCTATCCCTGTTGTTGAATCAGGAGTTAAATTTGCTGCAAAACTGATTCCCCATTCGCCAGCCCATGCAGTAGAATCAAGCGTGGATAAAAATTCTAACCACTCTTCAGAATCAATTTCAACAGAGGGAATTTCAGGAATTTCTGAATCAGAAGGGTGCCCGGAAAGAGTTCTTTTTGTATCCGGCACTAACCCATCCTCAGTTTCGACAAGCGGGGTATGGCAATAGTTGCATTTACCTTGTATTACCAATTCTAAGCCTCTTTGTACTCTTTTTTCATTATCGCTATGTCGCTTATCTTGTGCCGATACAACAATATACGATCCTGATACTATTAATAAGATTAACAATATTATTTGGGGCATACTATAACCTCGCTAGTATAAATACAGTATTTAAGGCCGAACAACCAAAACTGGGCATGGAGCTTCACGAATAATTCTTTCTGCATCGCTACCCAATATAATTCTTGATAACCCTTTTCTATCATGCGTATTTGTTATTATCAAATCAATCTTGTTTTTACTAACATACCCTCTAATCGCCGATGAAGGGCTGGTACCATGGATAACCTGTGTATCAATCTTTATCTTAGATCTATTTTTTGTTCTGAGGAATTTCTTTTTAGCTTGGTTTGCTTTACGCTCAAGCGTTTTATGAGCTTTATTCATAAACTTCTCGACCATAGAATGAGGTATATCATAAGCTTTTTCGTCAAGCCAAAATACATATAAAAGTGTTACTGAAGCATTAAAGACCTCTGCTAAATCAAGAGATGAGGATATTGCAGAGTTAGTACTACTTGAAACATCCACAGGGACTAATATCTTTTCTATTTTATTTATCTTTTTTCTAGCTCTACCGCAAACTGAAAGGACTGGCACAGGAGATTTTTTCAATACTCTTGACGTATTGCTACCAATTAGCATTCTCTCAATAAAACCTTGGCCATGTTTGCCCATCACTATCAGATCACAGCCACTTTTTTTAACAGCTTTAATTATTCCTTGAGTAGTCTCATCACGTACAATCTTATAGGTAGAATCTATGCCCTTTCCCTTCAGTTTTTTTTGGACTCGCTTTAGTTTGTTTTCTAACCTATTTTCTACTTTCTGAGCTGCTTTTATTATGAAATCATCGGTGACAGCGTATAGAGTTGTTATTGGAATTTCTATATCACTTACGAAAAGACAAAGTATTTTCGCTCCGAATTTTTCAGCTAGAAAAATGGTATATCTAAGGCTACTATCTGCTTCTTTCGAACCATCCGTAGCCCATAGTATTCTTTTTATTTCCATCACATTATCCTGTGAATTATATATTGCTCTGATATGAAGCACTATCAGAATCATATGTTATTTCTATTATAGGATATAAGCTCCAATAAGACTAATTCTGTTTTTATTGTATTTACCCATATTGGCGTGGTTTATCATGATTGAGCCTAGAACATAAAGTTAATTATTATTCAGTTATAAGCAATAGAATGACAAAATTATTATAGGTTAGTAGCTTGCTTGTATGAATTTGTGAAATAATTTCTAGATCTCGAGATTTATGAGTTGAAGGTGGAAAGTGAATCACAATTATATGATAAAACACTTGCCAAAACCAGTTGAGTTGTCCAGTCATTTAAGTGTCCTCCTAGAAGAGTTGTTATCATCTTATCGTATACAATCTTAGTTTTTCCAAAGCTCCTTCAATTCTTTTTCTAACCTCTTTAGCTATTTCACTAATATTAGGATCACCTACCAAACCTAGAGCCGCTTCTGGATCCATTGCTGATACTATTATTTCTCCATTATCCGTTTCATAAACGAGAACATTGCACG
>JABAHR010014552.1_pt4 | contig 11155 bp, 8 predicted proteins | sample 7062101 | NCBI WGS metagenome assembly JABAHR01 (sample SAMN14534553, study PRJNA622989) | marine sediment metagenome | biome: marine biome [ENVO:00000428]; feature: marine pelagic biome [ENVO:01000023]; material: deep marine sediment [ENVO:00002113] | place: India: Gulf of Kutch | collected...
AGTATTTCGTCCAAACCCACCAGGGTCGGCTGGGCGTCACTGAACGAGCTAATGTCTACCTGAAGTGCGGTCCCTTGATTCCGGAGCCCGTCCGCAAAATTGATGTAGGGAGCCGTCAGGGCGGTGTCCAAGACCAAAGTCGATAGCCTGGTGTTACCAGACTCGACCCAGAGAGCGTAGTTGGCTGTGGTCCCCTCGGTTGGGGCACTCGCAATCTTAACCGTGGATGCGTAGGTGATCGTGCCGGTATTGATGGTGATGTTGGGCTCGATGAAATACGCCGACGCGACATCTGTGACCGTGGCGTTGGTTGTGATTGACCGACTAGAACCGATCTCGAAAATCGAAAGACGGGTGGTAGTTGCAGAGTCTCCAACAACAGCGGTATTGATCCTCAGTGCGGTGCCTGTCAGTTGGCTCGCGCCCACCGTAAAGGTGCCGCCAAGAACCGCTTGCGCCTGAGAGGTGACGCTTTGGTTTATAGCAAATTGCCCATCGACCCTCACCCAGTTGGAAAAAGTCTTGTTGCCTCCAATCGTCTGGGCGCTTGTGAGGTCAACGAAGACGTTGCTCAGTTGGCTGAATTGAGCATGTTTTACGTCACCAAGGACACCACTATCACCCCACAGGAAACCGTCGGTCGCCAGGATGGTGTCCGTAGTACCATCGGTGGCCGCGCCAATGAGGCTGTTAGCGGAACCCGTGTAATCCACACTGACCGTTGATGACGGTGCGACGAGCCCCGCTCCAGCCGCAGTTAGGGCACCAGCGGTGTAGCCCGCATCGTTGTAGAAGAGGCTTACGGGTATGTCGGCGGGACGAATTTTGACCGTGGCACCAGCGTCTCCAGAGTAGATGGAGAAGAAGTCCGTTGACAGCATGTTGCCCGTGCCATCAGGGATGCCGTTGCCGTGGAGTAGTAGATCGGTGATGTCTAGGGCGAGTGTCCGTGTCGGACCCGTTCCCGAGACCGACAGTCCGCCGTTCGTAGCATTGGCGATGCCCGTGACCACCGTGACCGGCGCGTTCGTGCCATCCCGAACACGAATTACCCCTCCCGCGTTCGCCCAGATCGTCTGGTAGCCGGCGGTACCCGCAAACGGATCGCCCGTCTCATCTTGTAGGGCGATTCCGCCATCAAAACTCCAGGCGCCTGTAATGGTTTCATTGGAAGCCAAACGGGCCAGAAGAGTGCCATCAGTGATATCATCCTCTGTTATCGCCGCGTTCTTCCAATCCGTGCCATCGTGACGGAGGTACTGGCCGGTCGAGGGCGATGAGATTGTCGTGTCAGTAAGTGAGGCGAGCGTGGTATAACCCCCGCCGGCCCCGGAGCCGTCCACCTCAATGATATTGTTGGCGACCGTCATAGTGATGCCGCCGGTGCCCTTCATCAGTGGGGCTACGAGATCAGATCCACCAGCACTCTCCGCCCGCATGATGGACGCGGAAGCCGGGGTGCCCAGGTACAACGTCCTGGCGTCTCCAGCAGTGCCGGAGCCCTGCGCCCCATCCGCCGCGTCATAGGGGGTCATAACGACCTTGATCACACTCGCCCCGATATCCGGTAGCATGTAGATGTGATCGGTGGGGTCGATAGGCGGAGTAGCGAGATCCTGATCTACATGACGCAGGATGTGCGACTCCGGGGTCAGGGGCGTGACGTTGAAGTCATACGTGTGCGTCCAGAGCGTTTCGATGTTGCTACCAGAGCCCACAGACCCGAGATGGTAAGCATCCACTACGATCCGATAGCTTTCAGTCGTAGGACCAGGGGTCAATTGGATTTCACACTTGTACTGACCGATAACCGCCATGGGGTTCCTCTATGGCGCCGAGAGATCGACTTGGTCTTCGTTGCTGTACTCGCTAAACCCATAGATACTACGACACCTTACCCTGTACCACCAAAGGGCTTGAGTCTGAAGCGTAGTGGTGTCGTTATCCGTGTAAGCCTGGGTGTTCGCGGGCAAGCCGGCCACTGTGATGTTGTTCCATGTCCCGGGGGATCCGGATACGTCTGGAGCGCGATAAACGAAGTATTCCACCTCGTCCGTAGCGTTGTCCACCCAGGTGAGATCCACGGTGTTCTGGGTGAGCCCCTCAACCCCCGATAGGTTCGTGGGGTCACCTGGCGTAAGTTTCTCCTCCGAGATCCATTGCATGATCGACGGACCAGTAACAAACACGTCAGATGTGGTGACCGAACCCGTGGGTGGTGGTCGATAGATCTCGTAGGGGTCCGACGCCGCAGGGTTGTTCGTCCAAGTCCCTGTGATGGTCAACGTGTCAGAGGTGTTGCTTGCGATGATTTTCGACTCTTCGGTGCCAGTGCCTTTGCGGAGCAATGCGGTCCAACCCGTATACAGGTCGTCCGTGAAGGGCGCATTCACGGCCCGGGCGGTGTCCACCAGAGTGCTCGCTGTCCCCCCGGTCGCGGTTGAGACCACCAGGGGCGCGTCTGCGCGGGTGGCTGTGTGCGACACAAAGACAGCGCGGACATCGTATGACGTGTTCGCTTGCGCGGCAAAAGACGTTGCCGAAAGCTCAGAGCGGCTAATGTGATTCCACGTTGCACCGGAATCTGTAGAAACCTCGACCACCGTCTCGCCGCCCGTATACTCCCATGGCGGTTTCACCCAACTCACGTTGATGATCGGGGCGGCGTTGTCGCGCTCTGTTTTGGTGACCGCCAGGGAGGTTACGTGAGGCGGCACCTCGTGCGGCGCACGGAACCGGCTCCGCACCGTCACTCCGTCAGGACTGAACGTAGGCCAATCCAGATAGAGGTCGTCATCGTAGAGCGTTGCTACGATGTCGTACTGGTTGTTTTGCTTGGTGGTGATCTTTTGGACGACAAACAGTTGGTTGTCCAGGCCGCTTACTGGATGGTCTACACACACGATGTCGCCAACCTCGAGCGGCATCGCTTCGATGTTCGCCCCACTAATGACGACGTGACGGTTTGAGAGAATGCCCTTTTGGAGATGCGCCCACGCGATCCGGACAGCGTAGGAGTAGTCAGTGATGGCTCCTAGCTCCATGGTGCGGGAATTCTTGCCGAACCGCTCTATGTACGTGTCTCCGAAGCCGTCCACGTAGGTGTCTTGCAGACGAACAGTGCCCTGGCGACCGTAGTTATCGTTCACGTCGAAGGTCGCGACGATCTCGTTCGTGATCTTATGTGTGGGCTGGTTACGCCTGAACTGCACGTTGCCGACGTTGTCTGCGGTCAGTTTGAGCGCGTAGATCGTATACTCCGAATCGGTACTAGGATTCGTAGCCCAGGCGGAGGTCACGGTGATCGTGTCACTATCATTCGATGCGATCGTCCTGACCTGACCGGCTCCCGTGCCCGCCAAGATCTCGACCTTCATCCCCTCAAGACCGCCGTTCTGAAAGCCATTATCCGGCCATGTCGGGAGGGACTCGCCGTCTCGCGCGCTGTCGGTTAGGGTGGTCGCGGTACCGCTGACGGTGCTTACGCCGCTCTTGTAGGCGCCTCCGCGCGGAGCTTCTAGAACTATCCCTACCTTTCCGTCTTTCTCGACGAGACTGCCGCGACACGCCTGGAGTAGGTCACTGATCGCCTGGGCGCGAGTCTGGGTTGTGATGTAATAGTCAGTCTGATACCGTGGCCCCGTGAACTCCTGACCTTCAGCGTCCCGCATAGTGACCGTGTCGTCACAATACCCCGCCCAGTGGACAAACGACTTGTGGTCGATCTGGCTTTCGGGGATAGCGCCCGAGAACACGTCGGACTCAGCCACTCGCTGGGGGGCACTGATTAGATCCAAGATCTGCCAGACCGGATTGCGGCTGTAGGCTATTGAGCCTTTTGTCGGGTTCACGGGACCTGTCCACAACTGAACCTTGCGACCCTTGTACTTAATTTTGAGGTCAGGCCGCTTTGCTTCCCAGAACGTCTTCACCCGTTTGGGGAGCGGTGACAGCGGATTCCAACTGCCCGTCAAATCCACAACCTCAAAGATGGACAAGTCGCGATAAGTCTTCTGGTTCGTCGGTTCAAGGTCGTATTGATCGGGGAGATCGACGATCACGTATGCCACATTTGGCATACCGCTCAGTCCTGCCAGGTTCGTGGATCCGGATATGTACTGCGGCGCCAGATCACTTACCGTCGGCGTGGTTTCGCCGGTCGATATCGAAACCCCCACGATATCCCCATCCGAATAGAACGGGACGTAGTCCAGGGGGCTGTTGTCGATGGTGACATTCTTGAGTGCAGGACTCACAATCCCCGTGTCTACCGGCCCTTCCCCGATCAAAGCGACGACGAAAGGACCTTTTCTGCCTGTCTGCCACGAAGCCCATCCGACATTGCTCTCACTTGATGGGCCGTGGGCACCCATAAGCACCGGCTCGACCCACCGCTCGCCGTATGGAATCGGAATGATGGTATCAACGGCATCCAGATACCGCGCGAGGATGCCGACAGACTCGTCCGCGCCAACCGGCAGTTCGGGGTAGTTATAGTCGAAGCCGAGGAACCTGTCGCTCTGCGGCGGGTTGTTGCCAATCTTCCACCGTCGCGCGCAACTCTCCATCGAATCGCGCGGGCACGATACGTATTCGATCGTGTATCCGACAGCCGTGGTGACCGCCTGGCTGAGTTTTACCCAGCCGGCGGCGATGTCTGAATCTTGCACCACAGCAGTTACGACCGGGGTGGCGCCGTTCTTGACCTCCACGAGGTTGTTGAGCCACACGCCTATTACACCTTCACCCTTAAGAGCCCTTCCATCCTGTTCAGCGATGTAGCCAGTGTTGTCGATGGGGATCTGGTCACCCGCGTTGTACGTGCCGGCGGCGTTGATCGTCGCGCTGAACGTGTAGCCGCAGTTCGCGTCCTTGAAGGTGTTGAGGCACTGTTTTGTGATGGTGCGTCCGATCGTACCGACGGTGATCCGGCTATTTGACATGACCGTGAGCACCATCGTGTCGTTATTGACCACAGGCTCAGACACCACGCCGGCAAAGAGGGAGACAGGACCCTCTAGTGTCGAATACGTGGCGTCCGTCGCGAAATACATGTTGACCGTGCATTCCGCGCCATCGAAAAGATCTAGGACTTCGTAGGCCGCATACGGCGATCCGCCTGGATCGGTCGTCTCTGTGAGCGTGAGGGTCAGGTGATCGACACCGGACCCAGACGATACTGTGACTCGTGGAATCTCGACGAGGTCGCCCACATAAGGCTGGGCGGCGATCGTTATATCCTGGGTCGCCAGGTATAAGATAGTGCTGTTGTCGCGCAGGATGATCGTTGCCGTGACAACCGGACGATACGAATCCGCATCAATGAGCGACTGAACAGACCCGGGAAGAGTCCGCATTACAGGATCTCAATCAGAGTGATCCCAACCCGCTCCGCGTCAAAGATGAACGAGCTTCTGTCGAGGCTNNCAAAGGGCGTCACCATCGGCGTGGGTCAACTGTTCAAAGCGTAGGGTGAACACACGCCGCGCCGCCATCATGGCTGACCGCTTTTCCTTACCGCTGTATGAGGTCGAGATGACGTTGCCGAATTGCACGACAGCACTGTGCGGATAATCGCAGTCTACCGTGCTCGCCGGAAACGCACTGCCCGCGCTGTACGGGTTTCCTGCGCCGTCATAGTTCGGCATTACGAGACTCCTAGCGTCGGAGTGAATACCCCGAACGCATTGCCAGACGTAGCACGGTCACGCTCCGCTACATAGACGACAGCGCCGGCCAATTGCTCCGCGTTGTCGCGAACGAAACCCGCTACTCCCTGTGCGTCGATGGTGTTGATGTTCAGGTTGATCACAGAACCTTGTGCGCTCTGGCCCGGGGCAAACACACCGAAGTCGATCGGCGCGCTCGAGATGGTCGGGATGGAGGGCGCACTGGCTGTGCCACCGGAGGCACCCTGAGATCGCACGGAGTTGCCAAGGGCGCTCGCAAAAGCTTTCAGGGCGATTCCAGCCGCGATTCCGGCAATCCCCACACCTGGGAGACCAAAGCCCTTAATAAGGTCGTTGAACGTCTCACTCGCGAGACCGGCCTGGATTAAGGCATCACCCATAGAGTTCAGAATACCGGCAATAGAACGCTTGAAGATGTCGCCCAAAGACACCCCGCCGGGCCTCTTGATCAGGGCTCCAAATATCTCGCCAAAGGCGTCTGTGGCCTGTTTGGCGGCGTTGCGTAGCGCGGTCTCCAAGGGGTTGGAGATTTCTTCTGTGATCTCATCAGGAGAGATTAGTTCTTTCGCCTTAACCAACTTCGTCTTCAATTCGACGACTACTTCAAGATTCCCAGTTGCTTGGGCAACGGCGATCCGGGCCTGGATGTCTGAAATCAGAGTAGTGATTGCGGTGCGGAATTGGGTCTCCGAAATCGCCCCAAGCGTAAAGTCCGCCTGAATCTCTTGGAACCGAAGGTCGATACCAGCAGTCAGAAGGTCTTGGAACCTTTCTCGTGCTTCAATCGCCGCCTGGGCGGCTTCGCGTGACCGTTCAATCTGCTGTTGAGCCGCATCAGCCGCTCGCTGATCGGCCTCAACATACCCGTCTGCCAGATCATCCAGCGCCCCAAGGATCACGTCGATTTGGGCGTCCGCCGCAGAAGCGACACTTGTGAATGCGGCATCCATCTTCCCCTTCGCGGTGGCTTCATCGAACGCTATTTGGAGCAACTCCCTCATGCGGAGCAGTTGGTCTACGAAACTGTCTTCATCGATCAAGCCACTCTTAAACTCGTTGCGGACCTGTTCTATGGCTGTCCGGAACTGTTCTATCTGCTCCTTCGCGATATCGCCGGTCCCGGCACCCTGAATCTCGCCAATCGAAGGAATGTTGATCGCGGCAAATGAGTCCGCCGCGTCACGGGCGACTACGGCGANNNCGACGGCCTTGTAGTCTTCGCCTAGCTGGAAAAGGTCGTTGAGTGCCTCTTCAAAGATAGCTCTCGCGTCAGCCTCGCTCGTCGCGGCCAGGACACCAACGAACGCTCTTTCAAACTGTTGCGCTCCCAAGCCGGCCTCCTGCAAGACTTCTATCACGTCTTGCAGACCTTCCGACATTTGGAACGCTCCCTCACGGGGGAGGAGGCTGATCGCGAGATCTTGCAACTGCTGACCGACACGTTGTGCCGCCGATGCGTCCACTGTGTCCACACCATCCATCATCGCCTGGTTGACCTTACCCAACGACTCTGCGAGCAGGGAGTTGGCGGCAGTGAGTTCTTCCACGGCAAGCTTCGCCTCGACCTGGGCAAGTTTCCAGCGTAAATACACCGCGATAGCGGTGCCTATCGCCGCCGCGATTGCAAGCACTACAGGGTTGCCGGCGCCAATAGCCAAAGTCAAAGCCGCGACGACCCCCTTGGCGGCGATTATGGCCTTCCTTGCCGCCCACAATGCCGCGCCCACCCTTGTGATCCACGAAGCAACCTTGAGACCGATGAGTGCTGACAGCACCGTAGACCAGCCACCTATTGCACTCACGATCTCGTTGACATTGCCGAGGAAATTCTTGATCGCCCCTCCGGCTTCCCTGAAGAATTCGATCAGATTCTTCAGAGAGCGTCCGATATCGAACAGTTTCTCCCTGAACTCTTGGAGCGCGTTTTCGTCATTGCGGATGGCTTCCAAGAACTGGAAGACCTGTTTGACCATGGGCCGGAACGCAACCAATAGGCCGGTGCCGGCTTCTGCCGCGATGACGGTAAAGGCGTCCTTGATATTACTGACGATACCGATCGTCGTGAGTGCGGACTCGCGCGCAAAATCCTTGAAGCGGTCCTCCACGATAGTGAAGAGGGCTTCAGATCTTGAGCCGAGTTCCTCCGCAAGCGCCTTGAACTGACGCGGATCGATACCGACGGTCGGTAGGGAGCGCGTGATCGCTGTGGCCGAGCCCTGGATCACCTTACCGACGACCTCAGAGATGTCTTGGAACGTCCTGCCAGAGATCGCGGCTAGGTCAGCAATCAACGGCAAGGTCCGCTCCGAGATCTCAACATTGAACGCCTGGAGGGTCGTTAGACCTTGGAATAGGTCCGGAAGCTCCAATGGCGTTTCGATAGCCACGTCTTGAAGCAGTTTCATTCTCTCAGACGCTAGGGTCGCGGACCCCGAGAGCGTCCGAAGTTGGGTGTTCCACAACTCCAGTTGGGCTGGCGCCTTGATCAGGATTGTGACCAGTTCGCGAAACGCGGTGGTCACAGCCGTGATGACCGCATACGCCGCCATGATCCGGATCATTCGGCTGAACAAGTTACCGAAGTTGTCCAGGTAATTGCCGGCGCTCTTGACGCGCTTACCCATAGACTCAGCGGCGCCACCCGCATTCTGGACACCACGCGCGAAGTTGTTCGCGGCGGTCGAGACTGAGGGGAACTGCCGTGCGACACGCGACAGTTGCGCGACGGAGACCGCAAGCTTGTTCAGGGCGACTGCCCGGGCTTCGATGGTTTTGGCTTGGGTGCCGGTAAGCTTGATATGGATTTCAGCAGTGTTCGCCATCACCCGAACCTAGAAGCCGATTGTGATCTTACCCGACGCCCTATCGTTGGCACCGAAGCTCGTGAGGAACGTGTTCCGGATTGCCCCCCAAGTGGATTCCTTGAACCCCACGGGGTTGCGCGGAGGTATCTCCCTCATAAGGTCTGAAGATACTACGCCAGTGTACCCTGTGCCTAACTGGGCGTAGAGTTTCCGCTGATTTTTCGCTCCCTTGGCACCCACGCGACGGCCAAGTTTCGACCGGCCCACCACCGAAATCGAACGATAGAGTTCGCCGGTGTCCTTGAGCGGCGCCTGACTTGAATTCTGGCGCTTCTCGAGTGTGTACTTGCTTGGCCGATCCATTGGCATGTTAGCGCGTGAGCCGGCATCGCTGACCCGATACTTACCCGCGTTCTGGCCCCGATCGAAGTTGTCCTTGATCTCGCGGACAATGCGGTTGGCGGCAAGGTCCAACAGGTCGCCATATCTGTGGTGTGAGTTGGCGATGCGGCTGATGTTGGATGTGACATTAGTGATACTCATCGCCGCTCCTTTTGGTTGACCCTCGCGCCGAATAGGCGTGTGGTCAGCTTGCTGATTTCTTGTTCCCCTCAGTCCACTCGCTAACGATGCGTTTGGCCTGGCTGACGATCGCGAAGACCTGGGTGTAAATGGCCGGCTGTGCCAACCATGGTTTATCATTATACAGGAGGCGAGGCGCCATTCCAGACGTATCGAACTGAATCTGTTCGATCATCAGCATTGCCCAGCGCGGGGTCGGCCAGGAGTACGGGCAGACATTGCGGCGACGGCCATCGACGACCACACGCAGAAAAGCCCGGGGGTGGGCATCAATCTGCGGGCGCCCGAGGGAGGTGAACACCTCTTGGGTGAAGCGACTGAACCCGTTGGCGAGCTGTTGTTCGCTCAGAACGTCCACCTCTAGTTTGAGGCTCCGTTCCGCCAAGGTGAATGGGTACACCTCACCCTGGAGACAGAGAGAGTTGCTCCTTGCGTCCTTCTCGCCGGATTCTAGTGGGCAGTTAGCGCACCCGTCTTTATCGCCCTCAGTGGCGAGAAAATGCGCTATCGCCGCCCACTTTAGGAGTTTCCCTGTTCTTCTGACAGTTGATTGGCGTCGAGCACATGCGACACGACTGCGTTCACGACATCCTGTGGGAGCCGCGTGTCGTTGAAGAGCAGGGCGATGATCGAAGGCTTTTCGATGACCNNTTCGATCTTCTTGATGCACTTGCGCGCGATCCGCTGGAACGACGGGACCTCTACAGAGTCCTTGCCAGTACCATTTCGGACCATGATCCCGCTCATTTCGTCGCGGGTCAGGCGCGGGTGAAACTCAAACCGCAGAGTGTCACCATCTTCTGTTTCGATGGACAGCGACGGGATGTCGTTGTCCACCAAGGAGATGTGAAGCATGTTTGTGCCCCCTCGTGGGCCTTACTTAATCGTCCGACTTCTTTTTGGCCGGCTTCGACTCAGTCTTGGGTGCCCCGTCCTTTTTGGCAAGTGCCTTGCGGGCTTTTTCGACCGCCTCGCCGTACTTCAGATGCACCCGCTGTGGCTCCTGTTCCCAGACCTCTGGGCGCGCCGCCCAAATCGGGATGCTATCAGCGTCGTCTCTTTTCATTAGACGATGAGGGTTGAGGTGTCAACGAGCGTGGTGGAATCCCAGAAACTCACAGTCCGCACATCGAAATCGGTCGTGAGATCGACCTCTACGAGCGGGCTCGAAACGTCAGGATCGACGACTCCAATCATCGGCACCTGGATGTCGATGTCCGAGTTGGCGTCTCCGCTGTTCGCCGCGAACTCTTCGGTCACCCGCAAGTTCGGCAACACGATGTCGAGAATCTGCGAGGCTCCGTTCGCGAAACGGAGAGTGGCAACGATCTTCTGGTTGTTAACCATCGCCGTCAGGAACCCAGGATCGACGTGCGCCATGCCGAGCGTGCAGTTGACCTGGGGGCGACCATCGGTCAACACCGAGCCGAAGCCGTCACTGCCGAGGTTGTCCCGGCCCGAAATGCCGTTCGTCATCTCCACCGAAATGGAATCCATCCAATCAGTAAAGGTGGCTGTCACATCTCCGGCGTTGATCGTGAGCGTCTGGAGCGAGAACGTATCAGGAGCAAACACGGTCTGGGTCGAAAGGCTACCGTTGATCCCAGGACCCCATCCGGCGGCTGTGTAGTCTGCGAGTTCGTTCGCGTCACGCCCAAACCCTTCCGCTGTGACCTGAAGAACTTGGTCGGCGCCGCGAGCGCACTCAAACGCGAGCCGGTTTACGATGCAGTTGTCGATAGAGATGCCGTTGTCCGCATCACCCAAATCGCCGTGCCCGTACAGCCACTCAAGGCCGATCGTGTACGCATCGCTCATGGTCACGAGCGCGCCATAGGAACCGGCGGCGGGGTTGTAGGAGCCGACGATCGCGCCAGTGTGGTCGGGTCGAGCGTCGAGCATCCCGAACTCAAACTGAACACCCGAGGCGCGGTACGGACTCGCCACAGGCGTGGCGGGTGCGCCGGTTACGTTGACGTTGTGGAAGAAACCCATAAGGAAGGGCAACATGTCTTCCGCAATGCCGTCAAACGCGACAGAGAACGTCGGTCGGACGCCGTGGACCGAGACCGCCGACTC
>JABAHR010013229.1_pt1 | contig 11149 bp, 10 predicted proteins | sample 7062101 | NCBI WGS metagenome assembly JABAHR01 (sample SAMN14534553, study PRJNA622989) | marine sediment metagenome | biome: marine biome [ENVO:00000428]; feature: marine pelagic biome [ENVO:01000023]; material: deep marine sediment [ENVO:00002113] | place: India: Gulf of Kutch | collected...
TAGGTCCCGAGGATGATGCGCCGTTTGACCTCCGGACCGAACCCCTCCGCTCGGCTTCGGCCATACATCTGCGGGATATCGGCGGGATTCCCGGTCCGGTGTCCATAACGCACCCCGTCGTAGCGGCTGAGGTTCGAGGAGGCTTCGGCGGGAGCGAGGATGTAGTAAGTCGCGACGGCGTAGGCGGTGGAGGGGAGGGAGATCTCGACCAACTCGGCGCCTTCCTCTTCCAGCTTTTTCATGGCGGACTCCACCACTTCCCGGACGGCGGGATCGAGCCCGTCTCCGAAGTATTCCCCCGGCACCCCCAGTTTGAGACCGGCCGGACCAGCTTCGAGCGGCCCGGTATAATCGGGCACCGCCTCGTCAAGACAGGTGGAGTCCCGGGGATCCGGTCCCGCGATCACCTGGAGGATGCGGGCGGCATCCTCCACGCTCCGGGCAAGGGGACCGATCTGGTCGAGGGAAGAAGCGAAGGCCACCAGGCCGTAGCGCGAGACCCGGCCGTAGGTGGGCTTGAGCCCGACCACCCCGCAGAGGCTGGCCGGCTGGCGGATCGAACCGCCGGTGTCCGAACCGAGGGCCGCGATGGCCATGTCGGAGGCGACCACCGCGGCCGATCCCCCCGACGATCCGCCGGGGATACGTTCGAGGTCGTGCGGATTGCGGGTCTGCCGGAGGGCGGAGTTCTCGGTGGAAGATCCCATCGCGAACTCGTCGAGATTGGTCCGGCCGTAAAGGATGGCGCCGGCCTCCTTCAAGCGGGCGGAAACAGTGGCATCGTAAGGCGAGAGATAGCCGGTTTCCAGGAAGCGCGAGGCGCAGGTGCAGGGTTGCCCGGCCACGTTGATGTTGTCCTTGACGGCAATCGGGATACCGCCCAGAGGCTTGCTGAGATCAGCGGCCTCCGCGTCGATGATGGCCCGCTCAAAATCGGAAGAGAGGTATCCGCCGATTTCCTCATCGTGAGCCGCAATGGCGGAGGCAACGGACTCGACGATCTCCCGGGGAGTGGTCTCGCCGGCAGTCAACATGCGGCGGAGCGATCCGATCGTTTCGGCGGCGAGGTTCATGGGAGTTCAGGCCTCGACGACCTTGGGAACGCGGATCTGCTCGAGGGCGGAATCGGGCGCGTTGCGCAGGAAATCCTCCCGCTCGAGGCCTTGCACCGCGGCGTCCTCCCGAAAGCAGTCGAGGACGGGGGCCGGATGGGCGGTGGGTTCCACGCCCTCCACGTCGATCCCGGAGAGGGTCTCCACAAAGGCAAGGATGCTGACGAGTTGCTGCTGGAATCGCTCCTTCTCGTCCTCGCTCAATTCCAGGCGCGCAAGGGCGGCGACATAGCCCACATCGATCTCCGACTGTCCGCTCACGGGCGGGATGGGGGAGTTTCAGGTTGCAAGTGTCAAGTTTCAAGCGCTCCCGGACGGGCTTGAAACTGAAATCCCGAGACTCAGACGCTCTGCAGAACCGAGTATATCCAGGCCGAGAGAGCGAGGATGGCTGTGACAAGCAGCACGAAGAGAAGGGCGCTGCGGGTCTGGTAACGATGCTCGTTACGGATCTCCCCGCGGCTGAGCTGCGAGTAAAACTTGTGCTCGCGCCGGCGGTCTTCGAGGTCGTCGGGAGGCGGCATGGTGGTGATCTCCTCCTCCATTTCCCGCCGAATCCGTTCCGGAGCTTCCGAAATGAACTCTTCCAACTCGTTGATGCGCGAGAGGAGCTGTTCTTCGCGGGCGTCGAAGGCGCTGTTGGCCTTGGGCTTATTGCGGAAGAATCCCATTATTTCACGAGGTAGAAAATCAGGGCAAGGCCGCCCAGCACGAGGATGGGCAGATTGAAGGCCACACCGTTCTTCATGTTGGTCATGAAGTCGCCATTCCTCTTCGATTTGGAGCGGCCGGAAGCNNGTGCGCCAGCGCGCTCTCGAACTCCTCTTCGGCCTGCTCGAGCATCAGGAGCGCACGGCTCAATTCGGTGCCCAGAACCTCCCGGTGCCAAGCCTCGGGCTCGATATTCTCAATGCGGGCCAGGTGGGCGGCGAAGGATTGCCGGGTCTGTTCGAGATCGTCGAGTTCCTGCCGCAGTTCAAAGAGTTCCCGCTCGATCGAGGTGATCGAGGTGGAGAGCCGCTCCGAGATCTCCATCTGGCCGTTAATGAAGTCTTCCTTGCGCCGGTTCAGCTCTTCCTGCTCATACTTCTGGCGTTCCAGTTGCTCGCGCTGATGCTGGAGCATTTCCAGCTGCTTTTGCGCCTCCCGCAATTTGCCGTCGAAATCCTCGCCCGGGCCTCGTCCAGACCCGTCGGAACCCATTTCCAACTGGGTTTCCTCCAAATTCAAGCGTTGGGTGTGTTCGGTTCCAGCAGGCATACCGTCTCGCAGGTTCGAGAGAGAAAGGACCCCTCGAAAATAGCGAACGTGATAAATACTGGCTAGGAAATATTTTAGTTTTCTTAACCAAATAATTGTCAAATTACCGTAATTTTATCACTTCGCGGGCCGGTCGGCCCTTACTTGGCGAGGGGAGGGAAGTCCGGACCGGCAGGGCGGGCGCCCTCTTCATCCCGGTGCTTGAAGGGGTTGAAATACCACCGCCAGACCTTGACGACAAAATTCTTGAGGTCCTCGTTGGCGAGGTAGGCACAGGGAATGAGGAAGAGGGTGATGGCGGTGGAGAAGAGGATCCCGAAAGCGAGCGAGACGGCCATCGGGATGAGGAACTGGGCCTGGATCGACTGGTCGAGGATGAGAGGCATCAGGCCTGCGAAGGTGGTGAGGGAAGTCAGGAGGATGGGGCGGAAGCGGGCCACCCCCGAGTGCATGACGGCGTCGCGNNGAACGCCCTGCCGTTTCTTGCGGTTGGTGAAGTCCACCATCACGAGGGAGTCGTTGACCACCACCCCGGCAAGGGCCATCATTCCGAAGATGGACAGGTAGGACGGGGTGATGTCCATGATGAGGTGGCCGAGGAGGGCGCCGATGATGCCGAATGGAATGGCGAGCAGCACGAAGATCGGTTGCAGGAGGCCCCGGAAGGGGATGGCGAGCAGGGAGTAGAGCGCGATGGCGAGGAACCACCAGCTCCACCTGGTCTGCGCCCCGGTCTTGTAGTGCTCCTCGATGAAGCCGCTGTAGCGCCAGCTCAATCCTTCACCCTGCGCCACGAGGCGGTCGATCTCGGGCTTGGCCCGTTCCGCGATGCTGACGATGTCGGTGCTCTTTTCCTCGGGCGAGGCGGTGACCAGCATGACGCGGGCCCCGTCCTTGCGCTCGATCCGGGCCGGGGCCTTCACGATGGTGGCGGTGGCGACGTGATTGAAGGGAACGGTGACCCCGTCGGCGGTCTGGACCTTCATGGTCTGCAGGGTGTGCAGGTTCTCCCGCAACTCTTCGGGAAGGCGGATCATGACACGGATCTCCTCGCGGTCGCGTTGAATCCGCTGGGCCTCGTTGCCGTAGAAGGACTCACGGACCTGCCGGGCCAGTTGGATTTCGGTGAGTCCGAGCTCGCGGGCCCGGGGTTTGAGTTGAATTTCCAGTTCGTCGCGGCGCCCTCCCCGGTCGACCCCGGCGCGGAAGATGCCCTCGTAGCTTTCGAGCAGTTCCTCGATCTCCCGGGCGATGGCGACCTTCTGCTCGGAGTCGGGGCCGCGCAATTCGATGTGGATGGCGTCGGTCTCGTCCCGGCGGTGGCCCTGCTGGCTGTAGAGGCGGAAGTTGTCGGCCTCGGGGAGGGGGCCGATCAGTTCGCGGAGGCGGCGCTCGAAGGCCTCATTGCGGGGGCCCGTTTCGCTGCGCTGGCTGGGCGGGAGAATCTCGATATTGACCATGCCGTACGACTCGTTGCCGGACCGGCCACGCCAGGAGGTTCCGGTGCCGCTCATGATGCCGGTGACGAGGGATTGCCCGGTCTGGGGGTCGCGGAACTCGTCGGCGAGCTTGTTGGCGGCCTCGACGATGCGCAGGACCACCGCATCGGTCTCCTCGAAGGGGGTGTCCTCGGGCATGTTGAGCCCGCAGTAGATCTGGAAACGGTCGATACTGGGCATGACCACGAAGCCGAGACGTCCCCCGCTCCACAACCCGATGGCGCCCATCGCCATTGCGAGGAAGATGGAGAGGGTGGCGTAGCGATGTTCGGCAGCGAAGTTGAGCAGGGGTTTGTAAACCCGTTGCACGAACTTCTCGAGGCCGTCCGCGATGGTCTTCTGGAACCGGGCAAAAGGACCCAGCTTCTTGCGTTGGGTCCGGAGGCGCTTGAGGTGGGAAGGCAGAACCAGCTTGGATTGCACCAGCGAGAAGAGGAGGACGGCCGCCACCACCGGCGGGATCTGGCGGGAGAAGTTGCCCCAGAAACCGTCGAAGAACATGAGCGGCACGAAGGCCACGATGGTGGTGAGCACCCCGAAGGTGACCGGGGTGGCCACCTCCTTGGTCCCCACCACCGCGGCCTCGAGGGGTTCCATGCCACTGCGCAGCTTGGTATAGATATTCTCGCCGGTCACGATGGCATCGTCCACCACGATGCCCACCACGATGATAAAGCCAAAGAGGCTCATCATGTTGAGGGTCATGCCGTACCAGGGGATGTCCAGCGGCATCATCATGAGCCCGCCGGCGAAGCTGACCGGGATGCCGATGGTCACGAAGAGGGCAACCATGGGGCGGAGGAAGAGCCCCAGCACGATGAAGACAAGGACCGCTCCCATCGCGAGGGAGGACACGAGCGTGGAGAGACGACCCCGGAGCGAGATGGACTCATCGTCCCAGATCGCAAAGTTCACCCCATCAGGATACTTGGCTTCGGCGTCGTCGATGTACCCGCGCACCGCATCGGAAATTCTGATGGCGCTCTCCGACCCGGAGCGGAGGACTTCGATACGCATGGCGCGCTGGCCGTCGTAGCGCATGATGGCTTTGCCCTCGGAAAAGCCGTCGTTGACGGTGGCGACATCGCCGAGGCGGAGTTGGGCGCCGTCGGCGGCGCGGATGATGATATTGCGAAAATCGTCGCCGCTGTAGGCCTGGCTCTTGGTGCGCAGAAGAAGGCGCCCGCCCGCGGTCCGAATCGCGCCGGCGGGAAGATCGATGGACGAGCGCCGCACCGCGTCGCTCAGTTGCTGGATGGAGAGTCCGTAGCTGCGCAGGCGCTCCGGGTCGGTCTCGATCGAAATCTCGCGATCCCGGTTCCCGGAAAGACTGACCTGGGAGATGCCGGGAATGTTGAGCAGATCGTCGCGGACCTGGTATGCGATCTTGAGGATATCGCTTTCCCCGAGCTCACCGTAGACCAACACGGTGCAGACTTCCCAGAAGGACTCCGTGCTGGGGATGCGGATACGGGGCCGCTCGCTTTCGTCGGGAAAGGTGCTGACACTTTCGATCCGGCGCTGCACCTCTTCAAGCAGTTGGCGGATGTCGGTGTCACGGTCGGGCTCGATCTCGATCTCGGCGCGGCCGGAATTGGCCTCGGAGCGGATCTCCTCGACCCCGGTGAGCCCCTCGAGGGACTGCTCGATGGGCAGGATGATGGTGCGTTCGATGTCCTCCGGGGTGCCGCCCCGATAGGTCATGCGGACCTCGACCTCGTTGAATTCGTAGGTGGGCCGGACCTCCAGGGGGATCTGGGTGAAGGCCGCCCTCAACCCGAGAAAGAGCACCGCCAGCAAAAGGAAGTTGGCGGCGACGTCGTTGCGGGCAAACCAGCGGATCATGGGGTCAATGGTCGGTGATCGGCGGGAAGTGAACGGGCTGCCGGCGGGATTGCAAATCCAATCCGGCGCGCCGCCTTGGCCTATCGTCTACGCGGGCAAATCGCCGGACTCTCACAATCTTGCCAGAATCGCCTCGCCCATCTGCGTGGTCGAGGCCCTTGTCTCGCCCTCGGCCCCGGTGAAGATGTCGCCGGTGCGGAACCCGTCCGCCACCGCACTCTCGACTGCGGCATCGATGGCCTCCGCGGCGGCCGTCTCGCCGAGTGAGTAGCGCAGGAGCATGGCGAGGGAGAGGACCTGGGCGATCGGGTTGGCGATGCCCTGGCCCGCGATGTCGGGGGCGGACCCGCCGCTCGGTTCGTAGAGGCCGAAGCTGCGGCCGTCCCCGGTGCTCGCCCCGAGGCTGGCACTGGGAAGCATTCCGAGCGAACCGGAGATCATGGCCATCTCGTCGGAGAGAATGTCCCCGAACAGGTTGCTGGTCACGATGACGTCGAATTCCGGGGCGCGACGAATGAGCTGCATGGCGGCATTGTCGACGTAGAGGTGCGAGAGCTCCACCTCCGGGTAGGACCCGGCGATTTGCATCACCGTTTCACGCCAGAGGAGGGAGTTCTGCAGAACGTTGGCCTTGTCGACCGAGCACAGTTTCCTGCGGCGGCCCCGGGCGGCCTGGAAGGCGACGTGGGCAATGCGCTCGATCTCGCTGCGGTGGTAGACCATGGTGTCGATGGCGACTTCTTCCCCGTCGCGCACCTCGCGGAGCTTGGGCTCCCCGAAGTAGATGCCACCGGTGAGCTCGCGCACACACAGGACGTCGAAGCCGTCCGGGATGAGCTCGTTTTTCACGGGAGAGGCGTGCGCGAGGGACGGGTGGCAGACTCCGGGACGCAGGTTGGCGAAGAGGCCGAAGTGCTTGCGAAGGGGCAGGAGGGCGCCTCGCTCCGGCTGCTGGTCGGGGGGGAGGCTCTCCCACTTGGGCCCGCCCACCGATCCGAACAGGATGGCGCTGGCGGCCTCGCACCCCTGCACCGTCGCCTCCGGAAGGGGTTCACCCACGGCGTCGATGGCGGCACCGCCCACCAGGAACTCCTCGGGCGCGACGTCGAAGCCGAACTTGGTGGCGGAGGCGGCGAGGACCCGGAGGGCTTCCTTCATGACTTCCGGCCCGATGCCGTCGCCGGGGAGAACCGCGATGCGATGGTGTGACATGTCGGGCAATTAGCGTCTCCCGGCCCCGAGGGAAATGGAATTCCGCCGGGATTTTGTGGTAGAGTTTCGATTTCGATGGGGCAGTCTTGCGCCGCGTGGAGCTTCTCGTGAATGTCGGCTGGCTGGTCCTGGGAGGAGGCCTGCTTTACTTCGGCGCGGAGGTCCTCGTGAAAGGGTCGCGGGAGATCGCGCTGAGGCTTGGCATCCAGCCCCTCATCGTGGGCCTCACGGTGGTGGCCTTCGGGACGAGCATGCCCGAGCTCGCCGTCAACCTCACCGCCACCTNNGGACCAGTGCCCCCGAGTTGTTGGTGAGCGTGCAGGCCAACCTGCAGGAGCCCCCCAAGGGCGACATGGCGATCGGCAACATCGTGGGGTCGAACATCTGCAATATCGCCCTGATTCTCGGCATCGCCTCGCTCATTCGGCCGATTCGGATCAACCTGCAGCTCGTCAAGCGCGAGATGCCGCTGCTGCTGGCCTTCACCGGGGTGTTCGTGGTGTTTCTGCTCGACGGCACGATCACCCGCTGGGAGGGCGGGATCCTCTTTTCGGGGATCATTCTTTACGTCTGGTCCAGTATCCGGCTCGCCAGGCGGGAACCGCAAACCCCGGCCCTCGAGGGCCTCGAGGCCGAGGAGGTGCGGGAGATCATGGACGCCGGGAAGCTGCGGGTGATTCTGGATCTGATCCTGATCCTGGTGGGGCTGGTGCTGCTCTTGGGCGGGGCGGATCGCCTGGTGGCGGGCGGCAGCAACATCGCCCTCCGGATCGGTGTTTCGGAAGCCTTCATCGGTTTGACGGTCCTGGCCTTCGGGACCTCGCTTCCGGAACTGGCGACCACGGTGGTGGCGGCAGCGCGCAAGCAGGGGGACTTCATCACCGGAAACGCGGTGGGCTCGTGCATCTTCAACATCCTGTGCGTGGTCGGCCTGGCCTCCCTGGTGGCACCCCTGTCCCGGACCGCGAATCTGCAGAATGCGGATCTCGGGTTCATGATGGCCCTCACCATCGTCATTTTCCCCTTCGTGTGGAGCCGCCGGCGGCTGGCCCGCTGGGAGGGCGCCATCCTCACCGCCTCCTATCTCGGTTACTTCGTCTACCTCCTGGCACGGGGCGCCTGAGGGGCTGAGCGAGGGTTATCCTTCCGCCACCGCCCTGCCACCGGGGAGAGGCTGGCAGGCCATCTTGTCGCGGTTCCCCTCGGCGACCCTGGCACCGCGCACCGAGCCGATCAATTTGCGGGTGGTATCGAGAAACCAGGACGCATCCTTGTCGGTGAATTCGTCGCGGGTGTGCACGGCCCGGTTGCGGGCGACCCGAAGTTCGTGGAAGACCCCCACCAGGTGCTCCGGGATCACACCCGCGCGGGCTGCGATCGGGATGAGCTGGTTGGCGCGGGAACTCGAAATCGCCACGTTCCCGTCGAGGAGCGCCCGCTGCAGAACGCTTTCGACACAGCGGAAGGCTTCCAAGGCAACCAGGTCATGATGCCCTCCCTCCAGGAGCTCTTCTGCGCGCTGCAGGTGCCCCTTGGACTGGAAGGCCAGGCGGTTGACATTCTCTTCACGGTCCCGCCGGGTCATGTGACCTGAGGCGCAACGGGCGAGAAGGAGCCCGAAGCCCCCGGCGATCCCGGCAATCGCGACCTTGGAAATCTCGCCCGCCAACGAGGAATCCGAAAGCCACACCACTCCCTCTGCCACCTTGATGGAGGCTGCAACCAGGGCAAAGACGGGTGGAAAGAGCAGGGCCATGGCATAAAAAAGATTCCCGATCCGATGGGCCACTCCCAATGGGTTGTCGGTTATGAAATCGACCGCGTAAAAATAGATGACGCACCCGAGCAGTCCGAGCATGGCATGGTAGATGACCCGAAACTGCAGGACGGCCCCGAAATACGAATAGCCGGCATCCCCGAAGTCGCGAACCACCGGATGGATGGCGAAAAGAACGCCAATCAAGGCAAGCGCAAAGACGATCTTGGCTTTGGCAAAGTCGTTCAAAGGTCAAAAAAAGTAAGGCTAACAGAGGGTTTCATACGAAAAAACCGATAGTCGGAAAAGCCAAATCAACCACCCCGGTCCTCTCATCCAGGGCGGGAATGCCGGAAAACAGCGCCCCAACCCGGGAGCCGGCCGCTCACATTTCGGGCTGGTTTCCGAGACCGGGACGATCCGGCGCGGTCCGGGGAGGCGTCTCCCGGTCCCTGCCGGCCCGGCCGATCGGATGGTGTCTCTCCCCGCAATCCCGGGCCTGCCCGCCTCACCACCCCGGGTGGCAAGGCGAATCCGGGGCTCACAGCGTGAGGTGCTGGAGTTCCTGCGCTTCGGGGTAAAGGAACTCCTTGCCCTCGTAGTTTCTCAGGAGGATCTCATCGCCGTTACTCCGCACCACGTAATTCGGGTTGAGTGGAATCTTTCCGCCGCCGCCGGGGGCATCGATCACGAACTGCGGGATGGCGTAGCCGGTGGTGTGACCCCTCAGGCCCTCGACGATTTCAAGGCCCTTGCGAATGCGGGTGCGGAGGTGTGCCGACCCCTTGATCAGATCACACTGGTAGAGGTAGTAGGGCTTGACCCGGCAGAGCAACAGTTTGTGGACGAGAGCCGATTGCACCTCCACCCGGTCGTTCACGCCTTTGAGGAGGACCGACTGGTTTCCGAGCGGGATCCCGGCGTCCGCGAGGCGCCCCAGGCCGTCCCGCACCTCGCTGGTCAGCTCCCGCGGGTGGTTGGTATGGATCGAAATGAACAGGGGATGATACTTCCGCAACATCTCGCAGAGGGCCGGGGTGATGCGTTGCGGCAGGAAGACCGGGATGCGACTGCCAATCCGCACAAACTGAATGTGCTCGATCCCGCGAAGGCGGGAGAGAATCCTCTCGAGCCGGCGGTCTGAAAGCAGCAGCGGATCGCCGCCGGAAAGCAGCACGTCCCGCACCTGCCGGGTGTTCTCAAGGTATTCGAAGGCCGCCTCCCACTGGGTCTCGAGATGCTGCTCGCCTACCCCCGATACCACCCGCGAGCGGGTGCAATACCGGCAGTAGGAGGCGCAGCGGTCCGTCACCAGGAAGAGAACCCGGTCCGGATACCGATGCACCAGCCCGGGCACCGGCATATGGCTGTCCTCACCGCAGGGATCCGTCATCTCGTCCGGATCGTCCCAGGTCTCCTCGATGCGGGGAATCACCTGCCGCCGGACCGGGCAGTCCGGGTCGTCAGGATCAAGAAGATTGAAGTAATGCGGAGTAACGGCGGAGGCCAGCCTGGTGCCGGTCAACAGGATGCCGGCTCGCTCCTCCTCGGTGAGAGCCAGGCGCGACTCGATCTGCTCCAGGCTCTGCACCCGGTTCTTCAGTTGCCACTGGTGATCACTCCAGTCGCCGGGAGGCACGCCGGCCTCGGCNNCCGCGTCGTAGTCAAAGGTCGACATCAATAAAACGACCCCGAATCTAGGAGAGTGCACAGTCTTGTCAAAAGCTGGTTGACAAAAAGCCGGAAAAGTTTATAGTTAAGTTAACTTAACTGTCTGAGCGGCGACTTTTAAAAAATGTTTTCCCAAGCCTTGCGTGATATTGCTCGTCCGACCTACGCGGAAATCCTTGAAGCCTTGAAACGATCGGACGGGATGGCTGTCTCCGAGTTGGCCAAGGAGCTCAAAATGAGCTACATGGGAGTGAAGCAGCATTGCGTGAACCTTGAGAAAAAGGGCTACCTTAAAACCTGGCGGGTTCCGCGGACCCAGGTGGGCCGGCCCGAGAAGCTGTATCGGCTCACCGAGGCTTGTAATGAGTTATTCCCACAGGCCGGCCCCGCTCTCACTCTCAATCTTTTGACCGGGGTAAAGCAACTGTACGGGGAGGCGGCCCCGGAGAAGCTGCTTTTTCACCATTTCGATGACCAGCGGGAGCGCTGGGCGAAGAAGCTGAAGGGCGCGGATTCTCTGGCGGAGAGAACCGCCCGGCTGGTGGAACTGCGCGACGCGGAAGGTTGCTTCAGCCGGTGCAGCTACGACTCGCAGACCGGGCTCCGGATCGAGGAATATCACCATACCATGGCTCCGGTTTACGACGTCTACCCGAACGCGGTGCGAATGGAGTTGCAGATGATGGAGCAGTTGCTCGGTTCGCGAGTGACGCGCAAGGTGGTCGAAGGCGGCAAGGGCCGCAAGCAGGTGGTCTACGAGGTGGCCTCCCTCGGCACGCCCAGCGATCGCCCCG
>JABAHR010011451.1_pt6 | contig 11145 bp, 6 predicted proteins | sample 7062101 | NCBI WGS metagenome assembly JABAHR01 (sample SAMN14534553, study PRJNA622989) | marine sediment metagenome | biome: marine biome [ENVO:00000428]; feature: marine pelagic biome [ENVO:01000023]; material: deep marine sediment [ENVO:00002113] | place: India: Gulf of Kutch | collected...
CTACCGCAACGACCGCAATGCGGACGGTGACTCGCATTTCACCGACGTCGCCAAGGAGGCCGGGGTGGAAGACATCTCGGCAGGCATGTCGGTCTCGTGGTCCGACGCCGACGGCGATGGCGACCGCGACCTCTATATCAGCAACATGTGGTCGAGCGCCGGCAACCGCATTGCCTACCAGCGTAATTTCCAGCCCGGTGCCGCCGCCGATCAGCGCGCCGAGTTCCAACGCCACGCCCGCGGCAATTCCCTCTTCCTCAACCGGGGCGACGGCACCTTCGAGGACGCCAGCGACGCCACCGGGGTGACCATGGGCCGCTGGGCCTGGAGCTCCCGCTTCACCGATCTCAATAATGACGGCCGGCAGGACATCGTGGTCGCCAACGGCTTCATCACCCAACCGGAAGACAGCGGCGACTTGTGAAGTTTCTACTGGCGCCAGGTCGTGGCGCAATCCCCTCTCGAAGCGGTCTCGCCCACCACCCTCGGCGACTACCTCAAGAACTGGGACGCCCTCTCTTCGATGATCGTGCGGGGGCGGCCCTTCAGCGGCCTCGAACGCCACTGTGCCTTCCTCAACCCCGGCCCCGGGACCCGGGGAACGCCCGGCCGCTTCGCCGACATCTCGGCCGCCAGCGGGCTCGACTTCATCGACGACGGACGCGGCCTCGCCACCTGCGACTGGGACGGCGACGGCGACCTCGACTTCTGGGTGGCCAACCGCACCGCCCCGCGGTTGCGTTTCCTCAAGAACAACCTGCCGCCTGACCGTGCCGCCGGGGCCATCGGGGTCGAGCTGGTCGGNNAACCGCGATGCCATCGGGGCGGTGGTCACCCTGAACGCGGGATCGGAATCCCACACCCGGGTCTTGCGGGCAGGCGACGGCTTCCTGAGCCAGTCGAGCAAGCGGCTCCACTTCGGACTGGCGGGTCTCAGCGGGGACGCAAGCCCTGCCTTCACGGTGCGTTGGCCGGATGGATCCACCGAGCAGTTCTCCGGCCTCGCGGCCGGAAAACGCTACCGGCTGACCCAGGGCTCGGGGTCGCCCGAAGAACTCAAGGCCGCTCCAGCTCCGGCCTTGCCGGCCGGGGCCATCGAACCGGCTCCCACCACCGAGATGGCACGCCTCGTCCTGACCGAGCGCCACCCGGCCCAGGCCTTCGACTACGTCGATTTTTCCGGAGAGCTGCAGCGCATCGGTCCCGAGACGGCGGGCGGGGCACCCCTCCTCATCAATCTTTGGGCCAGTTGGTGCCCGCACTGCCGGGCCGAGCTCAACGAATTCGCCGGGCACTGGGACCAACTTTCCGCCAAGGGGCTGCGCATCCTGGCCCTCAGCACCGAAGGTGTCACCGGGGACGGCTCCCGCCCCGATATTTCCGACGNNGGATATTTCCGACGCCGTTCAGCTGGTCCGGAGCTCGAACTTCCCCTTCCAGACCGGCACCGCCGGCGCCAACGGCCTGCGCGTCCTCACCGTGCTTCACAACCAGAGCTTCACCCGGGAACGCCCGCTCCCCCTCCCCACCAGCTTCCTCATCGACAGGAACGGCCGGCTGGCGGTGCTCTACAAGGGCCCCGTGAAGGCCGAGCAACTCCTCGCCGACCTGGACCTCATCGAGGCCGGACCTTCCGCCCTCACTGAAGCCGCCTTCCCCTTCCCGTCCCGCGACGGACTCGAGTTGTTCTCGATCACGCACCTGGACTTTGCCCGGGCCTACCAGGCCGGGGGCTACCAAGACGAGGCCAGGCAGGCGGCCCGCAAGGCCATCGAAGCGGCCGGCACCAGTGCCGCCAACCGGGCCCGGGCCTGGTATTATCTGGGCACCCTCGAACAGAGCCAACGGAACTGGAAAGCCGCCGCAGACGCCTACGGCGAGACCATCAGCATCTCGCCAACCCAACCCCTCCTGCAAGTCGCCCGCGGGGTGGTCCTCTGGCAGAACGGGGACCGGGAGGGCGCCGAGCGAGCCTTTTCCGGAGCCGCCCGGACCAAGCCGGACGACCCCCAGCTCATGGAAGCGCTCGGCAAGTCCCACCTCCAGATCGAGCGCTTTCCCGAGGCGGTGGCCTTCCTCCGCCAGGCGTCCGACCTCCAGCCGGACAATATCAATCTCTCCCTCACCCTCGCCCTCGCCTGGGAGAAGGCCGGAGACGAGAGAGCCGCCCTCGGGCACTACGAAAAGATCCTCCAGGACCGGCCCACCTCCCTCGAAGCCAGGAACAACCTCGCCATGCTTCTCGCCACCTGCTCCGACCCCTCCCTGCGCGATGGTCAACGCGCCCTCGCCCTCGCCACCGAAGTGAACGGGCAAACCAAGGGAACCAACCCCGCCTCCCTCCACACTCTCGCGGCGGCCCAGGCCGAGAACGACGACCTCCCCGCCGCCATCAAGACCCTCGACAAGGCCATCGCCATCGCCCGCGCCACCGGCCAGGGCCCGCTCGTCACCAAACTGAGGGAACGACGGCAGACTTATCTGGTCGCGCGGGAGTAAAACGACGGTCTCGAGACACCGGCTGGGATCGTCAAACCCGGCTGTCAGCTCACCCGCAACGTCGTGCCCAAAACCCCCGCCAAGGCGCATCGAAAACCATGCAGGGTCTCTTCGATCGCAGGGCTCTCCCGGTCGGCAACAAGCCCCTGCACCGTAAGCCAAGGCAGATAACCAAACACTCCTGAATTCCGACCGGGCGGGCCATAGCCCGCGGCATGCGCTCACCATCCCCGCAGATTGCCCTTTACCTCCCCTCCCCGCTTTTGTTCCCATGTTCCGGTACAAACCATGAGAAGATTCATCCCCGCCCTTGCCTTCGTCGCATTCCTGACCACTCCCGCCGGCCACGCCTTCGAACTGCTCAAGGGCGAGGTCATCGAGTTCATCAGTCCCGACGATCTCCTCCTCAACCCGGAAACCGCCGTCATCGCGGTCGATGTCTACGGCAATGGAGACAGCGAGATCAACGGCGTCACCTTCCACACCGACCGTTCCGGACTCGGCGGCGCGGTCGATTTCGAAGGGGTCGTCACGGTGGACGGAGTCACCGTCATTGTCCCCGATGTCAATGAGATCGACAACTGGGCCGGCGCTCCCGCCTTTTCCGGAGCCGACCCGGACTCCGCTTTCAACCTCGGCGAGGTGATGCGCGACATCCGCTGGCAGGGCGCCCCCAATCCCGTCACGATTGATATCGAGGGACTCCAGGAGAATACCCTCTACAACGTGCAACTCCTCACCAACGAGGGCGCCGACCGCAACCGNNCGAGGGCGCCGACCGCAACCGGCGCTGGGACATCTCGGTCGACGACGAATTGGTAGTCGACGACTACAGTTCCGAAGGGGGCGATGGGGTGTGGACTCCGAACAACAGCTTTGCCTACTCGGTCGACGTCGATTCCGGCGATGACGGCATCATCAACATCGTCATGCGGCAGCAGATTGACGGCGATCCCCCTCCCGGCGGCACCGACAACAACCCCATCCTCCAGGGCGTCATCGTGCACCTCCTGGCACCCGACATCACCATCGACAACGACAGTTTCCTCAGCAACGTGCCGGCCGGCACCGCTGTCGGCACCCTGACCACCCTTCCCAATCCCGCCGGGAGCTTCACCTACAGCCTGGTGGCCGGTGACGGGGATGACGACAATGCCGGCTTCGAGATCGATGGCGACGAACTCAAGACCTCCGCCGCCCGCACCAATGAAGGAGCCCGGACCTACTCGGTCCGCGTTCGCTCGGTCGAGGACGGAGGCGACACCATCGAAAAGGCCCTCACCCTGACGGCCCTCGCCGGGGCCGCCGACTCCGACGGCGACGGCCTCAGCGACGGCGAGGAACTCGACCTCGGCACCGACCCCACCGACCCGGACACCGATGGCGACGGTATCGACGATGGCGACGAGGTCGACGGGAGTCGCAACCCGTTCACCGGCATCTTCAACGATCCCGACGCCCCGCTCCCCGATCCGCCCGGCGATCCTACCGACCCGCTCGACAAGGACACCGACGGCGATGGATTGAGTGACAAGTTCGAAATCGACAACGACACCAACCCGGCCCTTGCCGATACCGATGGCGGTGGCGTTGACGACGGCGGGGATCCCGAGCCGCTCGACCCCGGTTTCGAGTGCACCACCCCCACCCAGATCATCGTTGGCGAGGTCATCGAGTTCACCAGCCCCGATGATCTCCTCCTCGATCCCGCGCTCGCCGTCATCGCGGTGGATGTCTTCGGAGACGTCGACAAGGACGTCAATGGGGTGACCTTCCGGGCCGACGGCCGCACCCCTGGTATGGGCACTGCCGAGGAAGGCCCGGTCACCGTCACCACCACTGCCCCCAACCAGATTCCGAACTGGGCTGCCCCGCCCGCCTTCAGCGGTGGACAGGGCGACTCAGCCTCCAACCTTGCGCAGGTCATGGCCTCCATCCGCTGGAATGCGGCCCCGAATCCGGTCACCGTGCTGGTCGAAGGGCTCAACCCCAATGAGGATTACCACGTCCAGCTCCTCGTCAACGAAGGGCGCCGCCGCGTCCGCTCGTGGGACATCTCGGTCAATGATGAGTTGGTGATCGACAACTTCAGCTCCGAGGGCCTCGGAGGTGGCCCCGCCAGCGGATGCTCCATTTACACCGGCGGCAACAGCTTCGCCTACGCCGGGGTCTTCACCGCCTCGGGTGACGGGATCCTCGAGATCATCAACCAGGAACAGATTGGTGGCGACCCGCCCATCGCCGGGACCGACCACAATCCCATCCTGCAGGGGGTCATCATTCACCGGGCCGCCCAGCCCATCCCGATTGCCCTCAATGTCGAGAGTGCCGACGACAACCTGGTCCTTTCCTGGAACAGCAAGGCTGGCAAGGTCTACGACATCCTGAGCAGCACCGATCTCTCGGCCGAAACCGCCACCTGGCCGGTCTTCGAAGGCCTCGAGAATATCCCGGCTGCTCCGCCCCGCAACACCGAGATCTTCGCCCGTCCCGGGGATGAGCAACGATGGTTCGTGGTGCTGGAGAAAGACGCACCCCCCTTCTTCTCCGAGGATTTCGAGAGCGGTGCCGGAGAGTGGACCCAGGGGGTCAATGACGCCAACGGCAACACGAACTGGGAGCTTGGAACTCCCTCGGCCGTGGGTCCCGTGAGCGGCGCCGGTGGCTCCGCGAATTGCTACGGAACCAACCTGTCCGACGACTACGGGTTTGACGCCGATATCTGGCTGCGCTCGCCGCCCATTGATCTCACCGATCCCGCCATCGCCGGTGTGCAGCTCACCTACGCCGAGTTCGTGGACATCGAGGAAGGCTTCGACGCCGGAATCGTCCGCGTCGTGCGGGCCAGTGACAACTCCCCGCTCGGGGACGATATGGCCAACCCGGTCGATGGTGCCGATACGGACTGGGGAACCCGCAGGCTCAACCTGCCCCCCGAGGCCATCGGCGAAATCATCAAGATCGAGTGGAACTTCACCAGCGACGACGTGCAGAACTTCGCGGGCTGGTATATCGACGACGTGAGCCTCAAGCTCAGGTAGCCGACCCTGCTTTTCCGAATGCGTGGCCCGGGCCTTCCCGCCCGGCGCCACGTCGGCGGACAGTAACCGGGCTTGAGCGCGGAGCGGACCTTCGACTGCGGTGAGGGCTTATACCGAGTGAGGGAATGATTCGGGTTATTGCCAGGATGGGTTTTGGTTCAGGTCAAGGCGCTTGGGTGCGAGTGAAGCGGGCTCCTCGACTTCCCGGGCAACGCAGCCATGGGCCAGAATCNNCGGATCGGGTCGTTCTCACCCCCTCTTCCGATTCAATAGTCAAAAGGATTCTGGAACCTGGTATTACCGCCCTCGATTCAATCCCCGCCGCCCGTTAATGGCTCCCCGTCACGAATGGCACGTCGCCAAGGCCTCTCATCAATGCCGATCCGTCTGTGGGAATCCGTGCCTGTCTGGGTTGCATCTCCCCGTCCGAATTCGTGAAAACACAGATGGGAGCTGGAGCACCGCCATGCAACCACCGCAGCGCTTATCCGCCTGCCATTCCTCCCCGTCCCACTTGAAACTGCTGAGCCAGCGGAGCAGCCAAACCCACAAGACCGCCCCGCTGGCTCGTTGAAAGTGTTCCGGCGATACAGGGCCGCCAAATAGGGGGCGCTCAGTTCTGCTCGGCCACGGTCTCGGCGTGGCGCCGGCTTTCATGCTCTGAACGCTGTCTCATTCCGTCGCCGACCTGCTTGAGCAGGGCGATCAGATAGGCGTTGAGAAAGTATTCCTTGAGCAGGAGCTCGCGGCTCTCGCCTTCCTCGGTTTTCTTCAGGATCTTCATGGTGTCGTATGGTGTGTCCTACAGGTTCGACGGATCCATTGCGTGATTTATTCCGCCGACTTTCCTGTCACTTGTTAAAGCGCCGGCCCCACCCATGGTTGTCTGGAGAATGAGGCAAGAATTTCAAATAAACGAAAGGGTTATGCCGCGTCAGTTGGCGACACCACCACCCGCATTCCGTCTTCTTCCAAGATACGCACCCTCGTCCCCTTTGCAATGTAGGCACCCTCCGCCACCACGTCGATACTCTCCGTTCCGAACTGGGCCTTTCCTGCCGGGCGCAGGTCGGTCAGCGTCTCACCGGTCCACCCGATCCGCTCCTCGTGCCCGGCGTCGGCCGTCTCGGGCAGGGAGGCTCCGCCGGCCAGCTCCTTCTCCACCATCAGGAATTTGAAGACGGGAACATCGGGCAGGAAACGCATCAGGATCAGGATCAGGATCGATCCGCCCAGCAATCCGCTCGACAGACTGAGCACCGGCCCCCGCAGGAGGTCCAGGAGACCGCCGGTGAACTCGCCAACCTTCCAGTCCCCCCACTCCACCTTGTCGACCATCCCGAAGAGCAGGGCCGCCACGATGCAGACCGCCCCCGCTATCCCGGTGATGCCCGTCCCGGGAATCAGGAAAATCTCGACCAGGATCAGGATGATGCCGAGCACGAACAAGGCGACCATCTCATAGCCCGCCAGGTTGCCCGCCACGTAGTTGCCAAAGAAGAAGATCCCGAAGGCCGCCAGCGAGATGGCACCCCCGATCCCGAAGCCCGGCGCCTTCATCTCGGCGTAGGCCGCCCCCATCCCGACCAGAATCAGGAGGAAGGAATACTTCGCGACCCACCACGCGAATTTCTCGAACGGGGTGGGCTCGGCCCGCACGATCTCCACGCCCCGGAGTCCCTCCCGTTCAGCCAGTTCCTCCACGGTCGTCACGATTCCCTTCGCCAGCAGCGGCTTGCCATCGCGCGCGGAGGTGGCCTCGCTGGCGGTCAGGGTCAGGAGTTCCCCTTTCTTCACCACCACTTCACCAAAGACGCGGTCCCGCTTTTCATCCGGAATCATCATGGCGCGAATCAACTCCGGATCGTAGCCCTTCTTCTCCGCCACCGAGCGCACGTGCGCCTCGAAGACACTGTGCAGTTTCTTGCGCATCATCTCCTCGATCTCCCCGGTGCTGCTGACCAGGCCCGCTGCCCCGATGAGAGAATCGGGATTCATGTAGATTCCGTCCGTCGCCACCGAGACCAGGGCCCCGGCGCTCAGGGCGTCTTCGTTCACAAAAGCAAAGGAGGGCACTTTCAGCCGGGTGATTTCGGTCATCATCTCCTTGGTTTTGAAGGCGTAGCCCCCGGGCGTGTCGATATCGAAGATGACCGCCACCGCCTTCTCATCCTCGGACCGCCTCAACATGCGCCGCCAGAACTTGAAGCTCTGGGTGTTGACCAGATCGCTCTCCCCGATCTTCACCACCACGATCTTTCCCTGGAAGCTCTCCTCCTTGATCTTGCCGGGCAGGTCCTCTTTTTGGTCTTCCCCCTCCTCCCGCTTCACTCCCTGGCGCTCCCGGGGCGGGGTGGTCTTTCCTGCCTCCGGCCTCGCCTTGGCCGCTCCGGTCACGATCCCGGCCCCGGACAGCCCCTCCTTTTCGAGCAGTTCTCCCACCGTCTCGACGATGCCGCGAGCCAGGAGCGGCTTGCCCTCGAAGTCGGATGCCGCCTCGCCAGCGGTCAGGGTCAGAATGGTCCCCTTCGGCACCACCACCCCCCCGAATCTTTTTTCGGTCTCGGGCGGGGTGACCATGGCCTGCACCAGCTCGAGGTTGTGTCCCTGTTGCCCCACCACGGTCCGAATCTTGGCCAGCAACATGCTGGTGAGGTTCTGCCGTTCCGCCTCCGTCTCCTGCTCGCTGGAGCGAATCACTCCCGCACTGCCGATCACGGCCCTCGGAGCGAGGTAGATGGCCTGCGCCGCCACCGCCATGAGCGCCCCGCTCCCCAGCGCCTCCCGGTTGACAAACGAGTAGGACGGCACGGTCAGGGCCCCAACCTGCTCCATCACTTTCATGGTCTGCTCGGCGTAGCCGCCCGCAGAGTCGATCTGCATAACCACCGCCCGCGCCTTCTCCTCCTCTGCCCGGCCCAGGATCTTCTCCCAGTCCCGGAACTTCCGGAGGTCGGACATGTCCTTCTCACCCATCTCGATCAGAACCACCTTGCCGGCATAACTCCCCACCGGTGCAGCCTCCGCCCCGGTNNCCCCAGCAGCAATCCTGTCCCCACAACCAATCTCTTCATGAATCGATTATACAACGGTTTTTCAGGCGCTTGGCGAGAAAATCACAACCTTATTGTAATTCCCCCGCACCTGATAGATTGGCAATTGGCGAAGTTCCGCTACACTGCCGGATCGATGCCCCGCATCCCGGAGGAAACAGTGGAACAGGTCCTGGCGGCCACCGACATCGTCGACCTCATCGGCTCCTATTTCCCGCTCAAGCGTTCCGGCTCCGTCTTCAAGGCCCTGTGCCCGTTCCACAACGAAAAGACGCCTTCTTTCACCGTCAACCCCGGCCGGCAGAGCTTCAAGTGCTTCGGATGCGGGGAGGGTGGCAGCGCCGTCGGCTTCGTCATGGCCTACGAGAACCTCCCCTTCCAGGACGCCCTCCGCAAGCTGGCCCAACGCGCCAACATCGAGATCGAGGAGGCCGAATTCGATCCCAGGGAAGACCGCCGCCGCCGCGTCCAGACCCGTCTCAAGGAATTGCACAATGCCGCCGCCCGCTTCCTCAACGAGCGGCTCCTTCAGGACCCCGAAGCCGCCCACGCCCGCGCCTACCTCAAGTCGCGCGGTTACGGCTCCGAGATGGCGAAGCGCTGGATGGTGGGCTGGATGCCGGAGCACCCCGCGGCCTTCCTGGACTGGGCCCGCCAGGCCGGATTCAAGGGGCGGGAACTGATTCAGGCCGGGATCGCCGGACTGCGTGACGAGAACAATCCCAGGTCCGGGCTCTGGGTGCGCTTTCGCGACCGCCTCATGTTCCCGATTCACAACGATTACGGCGACACCATCGCCTTCAGCGGGCGCCAGCTTCGTGAGGACCCCACCACCGGGAAATACATCAACTCCCCCGAGTCCTCCATCTTCAGGAAGTCGAGCGTCTTTTTCGGCCTCGACAGGGCCCGCCGGCACATGACCAGGGAAAAGTTTGCCCTCTTGTGCGAGGGACAACTCGACGTGATCGCCTGCCACGAAGCCGGGGTCGAAAATGCCGTAGCCTCGCTCGGAACCGCCTTCACCCCCGAACATGCCCGGCTCCTGAAGCGCTACACCGACAAGGTCGTGATCTGTTTCGACTCCGACGAGGCCGGTCATAAGGCCGCCACCCGTGCCTTCCAGGAACTGGCCGGGTCCGGGCTGGAAGTGCGCGTGGTCTCGGTCCCCCCGGGAGAGGATCCCGACTCCCTCATCAAGACTTCCGGCCCCGAGGCCTTCCGCTCCCTCCTCACCGGGGCCACCGAGTTCTTCGATTACCTTCTCTCCCACGTCGGGACCACCGGGAATCTCGACGACCCTGCCAACAAGGCCCGGGTGGTCCGGGAATTGGCCCCCTTGCTCCAAGCGCTCTCCGACAAGAATGCCCGGGAAGCCTCCATCAACTTCGTGGCGCACCGGCTCGGGCTCGGCGCCTCCGGAATCCGCCAGGCGGTGGCCGAATCCGGGAAACAACCCTTCCACACCAGCTCGCGGGACGAGGAAAAACCGTTTACCCCAACCACCCTCGAACCCGGGGTGCGGGTCCTCGCCCAACTGGCCCTGCAGTCCCACGAGGTCCTCGATTACCTCTGTGATCACACCGAGACCATTCTCACCGCCTTGGAAGGCAAGGAGGGCGAATCGGTGCTCCGCCGCATCCTGACGGTTCGCCCTGATGTCCCGGAGCCCGCCGCCGTGAACACCTTTCTCGAGGGGCTCCCCAAGGCCGATCGGGCCGCCCTCATCACCCTCCTCGACGAACCGGTCCCGCAACTCCCGCTCGAGGCCGCCACCGAGACCCTCGGAAAAATGACCTCGCAGTCCATCGCAGACCGACTCGAAGCCCTCGGCTCGCAGCTGGCGAAGCCCGACCTCACCGACGAGGAAGCCACCGAAATCATGCAGGAGATCGAGGAACTTCAGAGAATGCGGGCCGCCGCCAAAAAACCTTGACCTCGCACGACTCCTCACGAAAAGTCCCGCTCGCCTCCGGCGAGCTTGCTCCCGGGTTGCTATAATGGGAGAATTGTATCCCGGTCCCAGCCCCACTCCGAATCGGCCCCATGGCGAAAAAGAAAGTCGCGTCCCGCAAGACCACCAGGAAGACAGCCAAGAAGTCCGCCGCCTCCAAGGCTAAAGCCGCCAAACGAGCCCCCGCCCGGAAGTCTGCCCGGAAGTCTGCCCGGAAAACCGCTGGGAAGACCGCCCGGAAAACCGCTGGGAAAACCGCCAGGAAAACCGCTGGGAAGACCGCCAGGAAGGCTGCCAAAAAAGCGGTGAAGAAGAAGGCCGCGAAAAAGAAAGTCCCCGCCAGGACGGCTGCCCGCAAAGCGGCCAAGAGTGCCCCGACCAAGGTCGCCAGGAAGACCCCCAGGAAGGCCGTGGCCAAAAAAGCGGCCGCCAAAAAGGCCGCCCGGAAGAAGGCCCCCGAACCACCAGCCCCGGAAAAGCCCGCCCTCGTCGCAAAGGGCCCGAAGAGCAAGAACCGCATCGATACACCCGAAATCCAGGAAAAGATCCGCGAACTCATCAAGCTCGCGAAGGAACAGGGCTACCTCACCTACGACGACAT
>JABAHR010000598.1_pt8 | contig 11140 bp, 10 predicted proteins | sample 7062101 | NCBI WGS metagenome assembly JABAHR01 (sample SAMN14534553, study PRJNA622989) | marine sediment metagenome | biome: marine biome [ENVO:00000428]; feature: marine pelagic biome [ENVO:01000023]; material: deep marine sediment [ENVO:00002113] | place: India: Gulf of Kutch | collected...
CCGACGGGGCCGTCTGGGTCGAGGGCCGCACCATCCGCTACGCGGGCCCGGCCTGCGACCTGCCGGCGCTCCCCGACGACGTTCGCCGCGTCGATCTTGGCGGGCAGTTCGTCATGCCCGGGATGACGGAGTCCCATTCGCATCTCTCGTACTCCAACAACGGTCCTACGGAGCTGGACAAGTCCCCCGTGGAAGACGCGATGATTCACGCGGTCGCCAACGCCCGCCTGATGCTCGGCTCCGGCTTCACTTCGGCCATCAGCTTCGGCTCCGTGCACCGCATCGACGTGTTCCTGCGTGATGCCATCGATGCCGGCAGAATTCCGGGACCGAGGCTCGAGGCGTCCAGCCGGGACGTGGGGGCAACCTCGAGCAACGCGGATCTTCATCCGGACTACTTCAAGCCTCAGATGGAAGGCCTCGGAATGCTCGCGGACGGGCCATGGGCGGTCCGCAAGGCCGTGCGAATCATCCGCAAGAACCGCGGCAACGTGGTCAAGCTCTTCCTGGACGGCGAAGGGCCTGGCGGTCACGCTCCGCCCGGCGAGCTGACCTACACCGACGAGGAAGTGGCGGCCGCCGTCGACGAGGCCCACAGACGCGGCATGCGGGTCGCCTGCCACTCGAGATCCGCCGCGGCCGTCAAGCAGGCGGTCCGGTTCGGAGTCGACTTCATCGGGCATGCCAATTACCTGGACGACGAAGCCCTCGACCTGCTCAAACGTAACCGCGACCGTCTCTTCGTTGGACCGGCCATTGCCTGGGAGCTGGCCTTCCTGCGCCACGCCGCGGAGCTCGGCTCGCCCCCGGGCTCTGAGCGGTACAAGTTCTACGAGCNNGGCCTCAACATCACGCCTCACGGCACCTACGCCAAGGACCTCCAGTACTTCGTCGAGCTCTTCGGCCTGACGCCGGCGGAGGCGCTGCTGTGCGCCACCCGGGACGGCGGCGCGGCGGTGGATCCCTCGGGCATGCTCGGCACCCTGGAGGAAGGCAAGCTCGCCGACCTGGTGATCGTCGACGGCGACCCCCTGGACGACATCACCGTGGTGCAGGATCACGATCGCATCACGGCCGTCATGAAGGACGGCAAGGTGTACCGCCGACTCACCCAGGACAATCCATATCAGGCGTCACCGGCAGAGCTGCAGGATGTCCTGACTGAAAGAGCCGCAGACCCAGAACGCCAGCGGCAGGCGGCCGTTCTCCTGGAATCCAGCGCCTGAATACACCGGCCATATTCCGCGCCAGCGCAACCTGTCCCGCTGAATGAACCCACAGACGTTCGGCACGCCACGAATCGGCTGGCGCTGGCCCGCAGCCCTCATCCTGTTCCTGCTGGGGTTTGCAGGTTTTGCCACCGGCGTCGCGCCGTCAGAGCGGCCCGACGTGGCCCAGGCCGATCTGTTGACCAAGGCCTACTACAGCCTCGGGCTCTTCGTGGTGGGCGGGCTCGACATCGGCACGCCGGTGTCCGGCCCCCTGCTGGGTCGCGCCATGCTCTGGATCGCCTACTTCGGTGCGCCCCTGCTGACCGCATCCGCCGTGATCGAGGCGGTGATCCGGGTCATGGCGCCCCAACGGTGGCAGATGCGGCGCCTGCAGGATCACGTCGTGATAGTAGGTTCCGGGGAACTCACCATCAGCTACCTGCGCGTGCTGCGGGCACGCAACCCGACGATTCCCGTGGTGGTGGTGGACGAGCACGTCGACCCGGTGCGCGAGCAGGAACTGTCCCAGGCATTCGGCGTGCGTGTGGTGATCGGCAACATCACCCACGACTTCGTTCAGAACGGTTTGCGCCTGGAACGCGCGGCTCGGGTCGTCCTTCTGGGCGACAGCGACTTCCAGGCTTTCGAGGCCGCGAGCAAAATGCTGCGCCGGTTCCCGCACCTGGAATCGAAAGTGGTGCTCCACTGCGGCCGGCTGCGCTTCCTGCGCTCCATGGAGGCCACCGCCGTAGGTCGCCTCTGCGTCACCTTCAATTCCTATCATCTGGCCGCCACCAGCCTGGTGCAGCAGAGGCTTGTTGGTCATTTTGCAACGACCAGGGGCCGCGACGTGGTGGTGCTCGCCGGTTTCGGACGCTTTGGTCAGACGATACTCGAGGAGCTGCAACATCTGGCCCGGGACGACCTCGAGACGGTGGTCGTCATCGACATCGACGCTGACCGGCGGGTTATGGTCGCGGAGGAGCAACGCCGAATGGACGGCAACTATCAGCGCCTGGTGCTACAGGGCGACATCTCCCACCCAGAAGTATGGCGCTCCCTGGCGGGGTCCATCGACCTGGCAGAGGCGGCGCCCACCGTGATCCTCGGCACCGGGCGCGCCGAGGACAACCTGCGAACGGCGCTGTGGCTCAAGCAGAGCTACCCTAACGCATTCGTGTTCGCGCGCACCAACGACACTTCCGAGCTCGCCATCGAGGTGGGCAGCGAGCACGGGATTCAGGCCATCAGCATCCGCCAGCTGGTGGAGGACAACATTCCCGACGGTTGGCTCGCCTGAGGGCACCCGTCAGCCGTTCAGATGGCGGGACAGATCTCCGACGTTCTCCAGGTGCACCTCGCGCCTGATCAGAACCCAGCCCTGAATCATCAGCTCGTAATGATCGATGTAGCGCCCGCCAACGATGATCTCGTTGGCTCCGCCCAGGGACTGGTACACGGTGAAGTAGCTGCGAACGTCGGCATTGCGGACAGCGTTGTCGAACTCGAAGATGCTATTCGTGATCACGTGCTTGGTTCGTGGCGAGCAGGCCCCGCTCTGATAGGGAACGACGTTCTCGTCTTCGTCGTAGAAGATGATGACTTGCGCAAACGTCTGCAGAACTTCTTCCGAGCCGTTCAGCTCACCACCGTCCGGCATCACCACGGCCCCGTGGGCAAACAGCGGCGCCAAGGCTTCGAGATTCCCCGTATCGATCCCCTCGGCATAGCGAAACATGATGTCCTCTATAGCATGCCGCCCCTGAGAGATCTTGACCGTACGTTCCATTCCACCCTCCGTGCCAGGACACGCATTATGCCTCTTCGCCTACCGTGGAGACAGCCACCCGCCGGTACGGCGCTATAATGCAGACACACCGGGGGAGCAGTACGATGGCTACACGAAAGAACGAGGCGGCATGGCCAGACGCCTGATCGTCATGACCGCGTTGTTGACGCTGGTCTTCGGCAGCCTGTTCGGCTGGAAGGCGTTCGTGCGCCAGAAAACGGCCGAGTACCTGGCCAACGCGCGCCCACCTGCCGTGGTGGTCTCCTCCGCGGAGGCGAGAGAGGAACGGTGGCAGCAGCAGGTGGAGACCGTCGGCACGTTGTTCGCCATTCAGGGCGTGGACGTCAGCTCCGAGGTTCCTGGCACGGTGGCCGACATCAGCTTTCAATCCGGCCAGCAGATCCGCAGAGGCGATCTGCTCGTCCAGCTCGACGCCACTGCCGAGCGGGCGGAGCTGCGCTCGCTGGAGGCTCAGCTTGTCCTCGCGCGGCTCGACTACGAGCGGGCCCTCGGCGTCTGGGAGAGCGCAGGCTTTTCTCAAGCGCAGCTGGATCGAACCAAGAGTGTCATGGACAGCCTGCAGGCGCAGGTCGAAGAGCAGGCCGCCTTCATCGCCAAGAAGGCCATAAGAGCCCCTTTCGCCGGGGAGCTCGGCATTCGCGAGGTGAATCTTGGAGAGTACGTGTCGCCCGGCACGACCATCGTCACCCTGCAGACGCTCGATCCCATCTACGCAAACTTCACCCTCCCTGAACGCTTCCTGCGGGAACTCGCCGTGGGTCAGCAGCTGCGTGTGGCCGTGGCCGCGTACCCGGAGGATGAGTTCACCGGCACCGTGACGGCCATCAGCCCCAAGGTCGAGGAGACCACCCGCAACGTCATGGTCCAGGCCACCGTTGCCAACGCGGATCGGCGACTCCGACCGGGAATGTTCGCGCGCATCACCGTACTGACCGGAGGCGACCAGCGGGTACTGACGGTTCCACGAAGGGCGATTACGTATAACCCCTACGGCGAGTCCGTCTTCGTGATCACCGATCAGGACGGCTCGCTGGTGGTGGACCGTCGCCAGGTCATCACCGGAGAGATCCGCAGCGAGCGTGTGGAGGTCGTCTCCGGCCTGCTGTCCGGCGATCTCGTGGTCGCTACGGGTCAGCTGAAACTGAGGTCCGGACAACGCGTGGAGATCGACAACAGCATCGACCTGTCCGCACCGGTGATGGGACCGTGAACTTCACGGACACCTTCGTCAGGCGTCCGGTGCTGGCGAGCGTCATCAGCCTGCTCGTGCTGCTGGTGGGTATCCGGGCCGCCGGGCTGCTGGAACTGCGGGAGTATCCAGAGAGCAACCGGGCTACGATCACGGTCACCACCGCGTACCCCGGCGCGGATGCGGACCTGGTGCAGAGCTTCATCACGGTGCCCCTGCAGCGTGCCATCTCCGAAGCGGAGGGAATCGACTACCTGACCTCCAATTCACGCCAGGGCGTTTCCATCATCGAAGCCTACATGGAGCTGAACTACGATCCGAACGCGGCCATCGCCGAGATCCAGGCGAAGGTCGCCAGCCAGCGGAACATCCTGCCCCAGGAATCCATGGATCCGGTGATCGACTCCCGCACCAGCCTCGGTTGGGCGCTCATGTACTTGAGCTTCACCAGCCAGGAAATGTCCCCTGCCCAGGTGACCGACTACCTGCACCGCAGCGTCATCCCGCGGCTGCAGGCGATTCCCGGCGTCGCCAAGGCACAGATCAATGGAAACCCGACGCTGGCCATGCGCATCTGGCTGAACCCGCGCCGCATGGCGGCGTTGGGGGTCACGGCCCCCGACGTGCGCGCGGCCCTGCAGCGCAACAACTTCCAGGCCGGCGTGGGGGAGACCAAGGGCGACTACGTTCGCGTCAACCTGAGCTCCACCACCGGCATAACCGCTACGGAGGACTTCGCCAGGCTGATCATCCGAACGGACGGCGAAACGCTGATCCGCCTGCGCGACGTCGCCGAGGTGGCCCTGGATTCGAAGAACTACGACCAGACCAGCTGGTACAACGGCGAGCCTGCCATCCTTCTGGCCCTGGAGACCAGTCCGGGCGCAAACCCTCTCACGGTCTCCAGGGCAATCCGAGAGCTGCTGCCGGACATCGAGGGCCAGCTGCCCTCGAACATGGAGATGCAGCTCGCCCACGATGGCAGCCAGTATATCGACGACTCCATCAACGAGGTGCTGCGGACCCTGCTGGAAGCGATGGTCATCGTGTTGCTGGTGATCTTCCTTTCTCTTGGTTCCTGGCACGCCGCCGTGGTGCCCGCCGTCTCCGTGCCGCTTTCCCTGGTGGGCGCGTGCGCGCTGATGCTGGCCTTCGGCTTCTCGCTGAACCTGCTCACCCTCCTGGCCATGCTGCTGGCCATCGGGCTCGTCGTGGACGACGCCATCGTGGTGGTGGAGAACGTTCATCGTCACATCGCCATGAACAAGACGCCCTTCCAGGCCGCCATCGACGGCGCCAGGGAGCTGGGCCTGCCCATCCTCTCCATGACGACCACGCTCCTCGCCGTCTACGCCCCCATCGCGTTCATGGGCGGCCTGGTGGGCATTCTCTTCACCGAGTTCGCGTTCTCTCTGGCCGGGGCCGTGCTCATTTCAGGATTGGTGGCATTGACGTTTTCGCCCATGCTCTCCTCTAAGGTCCTGGTCAGCGGGGAGGAGCCTGGCCGATTCGAAAGCGCGGTGGAGGGCTTCTTCGCCCGGCTCGCAGAGCGCTACCGAGCCAGGCTGTCCAGAGCCCTCGACTACCAGCCCGTCACCTACCTGTTCGCGATGGTCGTCATGGGCAGCATCTACTTCATGTTCACGTCCAGCACCACGGAGCTCGCACCCACCGAGGACCGGGAAGTGCTGAGCGTTCAGATCACCGCACCCGAGACGGCCACGCTGGAGTACGCCGTCGCCCATGCGCAGCCCGCCGTCAAAATGTTCGAAACCTTTCCGGAACAGCGCCGTACGTTCCTGATGATCGGGGGCGGCGGGACCCCGGCGACCAGCTTCGGCGGGTTTCGCTTCACCCCCGTCGCGGAGCGCGAAAGATCGCAGATGGAAATGCAGCCGGTGCTGCAGAGGATGCTGAACAGGATCGCCGGCGTGCAGATCGCCGTGTTCTCGTTTCCCGCATTGCCGGGGGCTGCCAGCGGCCCGCCGCTGCAGTTCGTGATCACGTCGGATCAGGACTACCGCCAGCTGGACACCCTGGCCGACGACGTGGTGCGTGCCGCGTACGAGAGCGGCAAATTCCTGTTTCTCAACAAATCCGTAGAGTTCGCGCTGCCCCAGACGCGCATCGTCATCGATCGGGACCGGGCCGGCGACCTCGGCATCGAGATGAACGACATCGGCACCACGCTCGCGACGCTGCTCGGCGGCAACTACGTCAACCGCTTCAGCCTCGCCGGCCGCAGCTACGAGGTCATTCCCCAGGTAGAGCGCCGCTTCCGCGCGAGCCACGACCTGCTGGCCGACAACTATCTGCGCGCAGCTTCCGGCGAGCTAGCGCCTCTTTCGAGCTTCATCAGCTTCGAGCACTCCATCGAGCCCACTCGACGCAGCCAGTTTCAGCAGCTGAATTCCGTCACGATCAACGCCGTCATGGCACCCGGGGTGTCGCTGGGCGATGCCATCGCGTTCATGGAGGGTACCGCCGCGGAGCTCTTTCCCCGCGAGTTCTCCTACGACTACGTAGGGGAGTCCCGCCAGTTCAAGCAGCAGGGCAGCGCTCTGGTGGTCACCTTCTTCCTGTCGATCCTGGTGATCTACCTGGTGCTCGCGGCCCAGTTCGAAAGCTGGCGGGATCCTTTGATCATCCTGATCTCGGTCCCAATGTCCATCGCGGGGGCGCTGGCGTTCGTCATGCTCGGATTCGCCTCAATCAACCTCTACACCCAGGTGGGGCTGATCACGCTCATCGGTCTGATCGCAAAGAACGGCATCCTCATCGTCGACTTCGCCAACCGTCAGCAGCTCGTCGCCGGGCTCGACAAGCGCGCGGCCGTGGAGCAGGCCGCGGCGGTCCGGTTGCGGCCGATCCTGATGACGACGGTGGCCATGCTGATGGCAATGGTGCCGTTGCTGATCGCCACCGGGCCGGGCGCGGTGAGCCGCTTCCAGATCGGTCTCGTCATCGCCACGGGGTTGGGCGTCGGCACCCTGTTCACGCTTTTCGTGGTGCCAAGCGTCTATCTCCTGCTGGCCAGGGACCGCAGCGACCTCGCGCGGCGGGATCTCGCAACCCCCCTGGCGCCGGAAGTCGGGCCATGAGTTCAGCGGCAGGGCTTCGACATCTTCCCAACCTCATCTCCATCCTGCGGCTTCTCTGCGCGCCCGCCCTGCTCTGGCTCACGATGCAGGGGCTGGCGAGCGTGTTCGCCTGGGTCCTGATCGGCGCCTGGCTCAGCGACCTTGCAGACGGATGGCTGGCACGCTCCTTCGGATGGGTCAGCAGGCTGGGCGCGATGCTGGATTCCGTTGCGGACATTGCGATGACTCTCGCCACCCTGTACGGCATCTGGATCTTCCACCACGAGGTCTTCACCTCTCACGGCTGGCTGATCTGGCTGGTGCTGGCACTGTGGATTGCCGTCAACGGCATCGCGCTCGCCCGCTACGGCCGCCCGGCCAGCTTCCACTCCAGGCTTGCACAGGTCGGCATGGCGCTCTTCGGCGCTTTCGTTCTCACGCTGTTCTTTTACGGGTTCGTAGGCTGGGTCTACTACCTGTGCGGAGCCGTGTGCCTGGCCGCAGCACTGGAAACCCTTGCGATGATCTACCTGCTCGACGACTGGACGCCGAACGTGAGGGGCGGCCTCATGGCGGCGCTGCGTCGACGCAGGCGCAACCGCTGACGCCAACCCATGATCGCCAACGGGTGCTGACGCTAGTAGAGCGTCATGCCCATGGTTTCCGCCAGGGCCGGACCGCCGCCGGTGACCACGGCCACGCGGCCCTCCAATCGACTCATGTTACCTCCCAGGCAAACGCGGCTAGTTCAGCAGGGCGAAGGCGTCCATCTCGTCCAGCGCTTCAAAGGCGTTGCGCAGCAGGGTTCGGCCAAGCTGGGCGCCCCTTTCGTTGGCGAGATCCAGAGTTCCGGCGATGACCACCGCAAAGCAGAGCAAATACAGCGCGGAGACCCGATACCGCTCGCGGCAGCGCTCGAGACCGTAGTCGATGCCGTGGCTGACGAGCTCGCCATGATAAAACTTCACCAGATCGTCCTGGGCCCGGACCTCGGGCGCGACGCTTTGGGTAACAAAGTAGGCCACGTCCTGCTCCGGGGCTGAGGTGCAGACGGCCTGCCAGTCCACGAGCATGATCTCACCATCGCCAAAGAAGATGTTGTCCAGACGCACGTCCGTGTGGATTAGGCAAACGGGATCCTGGCACATCTCCTCCAGAAGCCGCCCGACGGCTGCGGGCATCCTGTCTCCCGCCTCGAGGGCGGCCGGCGAGATCAGGTCGGGAAACTGGGCCTTGACCACCGGCCAGCCCACCTGCCAACCGCCGATCATCCCGTCGCGCTGGGCGGGGTTGTTGTGGGAGATGATCTCGCCGAACCGGTCCGGCGAAGGCTGCCAGCCGTCCGCATGGAACTGCGCTATCGTGGAAAGCACCGCCCGCGCCTCGTCGAGGCTGCAACCCGCCACCTGATCACCGATCCGCATGTGCCCCACGTCCTCGAGCACAAGCACGAAGTCGTCATCGGCAGCATCGAACTCGGCCAGGTAGCAAGCCGGCGTGGGGAGCGAGATCAAAGGCGCGATGTTGCGGTAGAAGTTCACTTCGCGCCCGTACATGTCGTAGGTATGGGCGACCGCGCGGTTGTCTGCCGACGGCGAGGGAAACTTGACGATCACCGACGAAGGCTTGCCATCCGCAGCCCGAAACCTGACCCGGCGGACGAGCGCCATGATGCCCACCCCTTCGCCAAGGGAAGAGACCTCGATGTCGCTCACCGGGAATCCAAGGGCGGTGCCGAGCCACTCGGCGGTCAGTTGCTCTGGAGCCACGGGGTAGTCTTTCATGACCCTGCATTCTACCCATTGGACACTGGTTATCCATGGCGGAATACTGCCCGCCATGCCGATGCTCACCGACACGTCTCCGATCGTCTTTCGTGACGACCTGCCAGCGAGCGTCGACGTGATCGTCATCGGCGCTGGCGTAGCCGGCATCAGCACCGCGCTCTTTCTGCGCGAGCGAGGCGTCAGCGTGCTCGTCTGCGAGAAGGGGCGCGTGGCAGGCGAGCAGTCGAGCCGCAACTGGGGCTGGATACGCCAGCAGCGACGCGACGCCGCCGAGCTGCCCATCATGATGGAGAGCATCGGCCTGTGGGAGCGGCTTGCCTCGGAGGTCGACGAGGACATCGGCTTTGCGCGCCGGGGCGTGCTGCGGCTGGCTGAGACTCAGGCGGAGCTGGACGCTCTGGCCGAATGGCTGCCCGTGGCCGAGCAGCATCAGCTGGAGACGCGCCTGCTGAACGCTGCAGAGGTGGATGAGCTCGTGAGCGGGCGGCCCCGACAGTGGCGGGGCGGGTTGTACACGCCGAGCGACGGGCGCGCGGAGCCCTTCAAAGCGGTGCCCGCGCTGGCGCGTCTGCTGCGGCATCGCGGTGGGCTCGTCCGCGAGTCATGCGCGGTCCGCTGGATCGATCGGGAGGGGGGGCGCGTCGCCGGGGTCATCACCGAGGAAGGCCGGGTTCGCACCCAGGCCGTGGTGTGCGCCGCAGGCGCCTGGTCCGCCGTGCTGCTTCGCCATCTCGGCCTGCGGCTGCCGCAACTCGCCGTTCGGGCCACCGTCGCGCGAACGGCCAGCGCCCCGGAGCTTTTCGGCGGCAACGCCAATGCCGGCGACATCGCCTTCCGGCGCCGAGCCGATGGCGGTTACACGGTGGCCGCGGCCGGAGAGAACGAGCACTTCCTGAGCGCCGAGACTGCCCGTCACTTCAAACGCTTCCTGCCGAGCCTGTTCTCCAGCCGCGACTACATGCACTTGCGCCTGCGGGACGATCCCGCGCCAGCTCTCGGATGGGCCAAGAGGTTCACTCCGGACCGGCCGGGGCCATTCGAGGCCGTCAGGGTGCTGAACCCGGCGCCTTCCATCCGGGCCGTTCAGGTCATGCGGGAACGCCTGGCAAGGCGCCTGCCGCGACTCGCCGGCATCCGCTTCGAGGAGGCGTGGGCAGGGATGATCGACGTCACGCCGGACGTGGTGCCCGTCCTCGACGAGGTGAGCGGAAACCCCGGCCTGTACCTGGCAACCGGATTCAGCGGCCACGGGTTCGGGATCGGGCCGGGCGCCGGCCGGGTGATGGCCGATCTGGTCACGGGCCGGACGAGCGGGCACGATCTGGGTCGCTTCCGCTTCGCCCGGTTCTTCGACGGCTCGCCCTTGGAGCCCGGACCCGGCCTTTAGCAAGTAGCAAGCGCCGGGCCATAGGCGCGGGGTTCTACATCCCCTTCTTGCCAGCCTCACGCAGCATCGGCTCGTACTCGGCGAAAGCCGGCGCGTTCGGGGTCGCGCCCGTGGTGATCCCCGCGTCAGTGGTCAGGGTCATGCCGCTGGTGTAGCCCGACTCGTCGCTGGCGAGCCACAGGGCCGCATTGGCCACGTCCTCGGCCGTTCCCGGGCGGCCGGGTAGCGGCGAGTTCTGCGCCAGCACCTTCTTGGTCTCCTCGATGGCGGTGTGGTCGCCGGTGGTCACGTTGGCCACCATGGCAGTGGCCATGCCCGCTGGCGCGATGCAGTTGACCCGGATTCCATGACGGACCAGCTCGGCGCCGACCCCTTTAGTCAGGCCCACCACGCCATGCTTGGCCGCCGTGTAGCAGTGGGGCCCCAGACCGCCCATGATGCCCGCCGTGCTCGCCATGCTGATGATGGAGCCCGAGCCCTGAGGCTGCATGACGCGCGCCGCGTGCTTCATGCCGTAGAAGACGCCGTTGAGCAGGATGTCCATGGTGAGCTTCCACTCATCCGCAGGGGTGCTGGAGATCGGACCCACCGTACCCACGATGCCCGCATTGTTGAACATCACGTCGAGCCGGCCGAACTCGCTGACCGCAAGATCCACCAGCTTGGCCACGTCGTC
>JABAHR010005787.1_pt3 | contig 11139 bp, 11 predicted proteins | sample 7062101 | NCBI WGS metagenome assembly JABAHR01 (sample SAMN14534553, study PRJNA622989) | marine sediment metagenome | biome: marine biome [ENVO:00000428]; feature: marine pelagic biome [ENVO:01000023]; material: deep marine sediment [ENVO:00002113] | place: India: Gulf of Kutch | collected...
GGGCCCCAACTGGCGGGCGTGGAGGCGGACTGGCCGGTCTGGGTCTGCCTGGTGGCGCTGGCGGTGGCCGCGGCCGGCTACGGGTTCAGCCGGTTCATACCGAACGCGCCGGCCGTCGCCCCGGACCTGCGGATCAACTGGAACATCTTCAGCGAAACCGTCAACAACATCCGCTTCATCAACCAGAACCGCACGGTTCTGAACAGCGTGCTGGGGATTTCCTGGTTCTGGTTCTTCGGCGCGACCTTCCTGGTGCAGATCCCGAGCTATTCGCAGAACGTGCTGGGCGGGGACGAGGACCTGATGTCCGTGCTGCTGGCCATGTTCATCATCGGCATCAGCACCGGCGCCCTGCTGTGCGAGCGGCTGTCGGGCCGGCAGGTCGAGATCGGCCTGGTGCCTTTCGGCGCCATCGGGCTGACGATATTCGGCGTGGACCTGTACCTGGCCAGTCCCGAAATACTCGTCCAGGGAACCACGATCGGGGCATTCCTCTCGCAGGGCGCCAACTGGCGGATCGTGCTGGACCTGCTGATGATCGGCATCTTCGGCGGTTTCTACATCGTGCCGCTCTACGCGCTCGTGCAGCAGCGTTCCGAGGTTTCGCACCGCTCGCGCGTGATTGCCGGCAACAACATCCTGAACGCGCTGTTCATGGTGGTCGCGGCCGTGTACGCGATGCTGATACTGGGACGGGCCGGCCTGACCATCCCGCAACTGTTCCTGCTCACGGCCGTGCTGAACGCGCTGGTCGCTTTGTATATCTTCACGCTGGTGCCGGAATTCCTGATGCGCTTCCTGGTGTGGATCCTGATCCACGCCATATACCGGGTTCGCACGGACGGCCTGGAGAACGTCCCGGACGAAGGGCCCGTCATCGTCGCGTCCAACCACGTCAGCTTCGTGGATCCTTTGATCATCGGCGGCCTCATCCGCCGCCCGGTGCATTTCGTGATGTATCACAAGATCTATCGCCTGCCGCTGCTGCATTTCATATTCAGGACCGGCAAGGCCATACCCATTGCGCCGCGCAGCGAGGACCCGGAAATACTCGAAAACGCCTACCGCCGAATCCACGAGGTGCTCGCCAACGGCCAGGTGCTGGGAATCTTCCCGGAAGGCGGCATCACGCGGGACGGGGATATCCAGCCCTTCAAGAAAGGCGTCGACAAGATCATCGCGGAGAGGCCGGTGCCGGTGGTGCCCGTGGCCCTGTGCAACATCTGGGGGTCCCTGTTCAGTCGCCGCGACCCGCTGCTCAAGCGCCGGCCCTACAAGCTCTGGGCCCGGATCGAAATGCGCATCGGCCCGGCGATTCCGCCCGGCGAGGTGAATGCGGACAGGCTGGAGCGCGAAGTCAGCTCGCTGCGGGGAGAGGATCGCTAGCCGGCTTCGGGGTCGGGCCTGGCCGCCCCGCAGTTCCAGCAACTCGTAAAGCTGCCGCCCGCCTCGGCGCCGCATTCAGCGCAGGACCAGTCGGGCCCGGTATCGGACGGTCTCGCCAGCAGCCCGGCGATCAGTTCCCGGGCGCGCGCCAGGTCCCGGTCATCCAGGATCCATAACTCGGGCAGCAGCTCCACGAACGGTATCTCGCCCATGGCGGAGTTCATGTACTGGTTCTTGAGCAGGGTACGGATGCCGGCCGCCTCCAGCACCGACTGGAACTGTCCGACGCGGGCGAGTTCGAAATCCTCGAATACTTTGATCACCGCCAAGCCTCACTTGCAGGAGCTAATTTCCCACAAATTACACGAATTACACGAATTGTTGTTATTTCGTCCTCCGTCGGGAGGTTCGGTGGAGAAGAGAGGGTCCTTGCCATGAAAAACCGCCTGAATCGCAGCGAGGGAGCCGCTTCTACAGGTTTTTCGCGAACTTCTTGCTAATGCACGTCAAGCGTCCAAGAGCAATTGTTGAAACGACACAATGTATTTGCTCTTTAATTCGTGTAATTCGTGTAATTTGTGGGTAATCAATATTGGTGTAATTCGTGGGCAAAATTCAATGCCCCGGATTGCGAACGGTAAGCAGGTCTGTTGCAATTCATAACCATGGACAAGATCACGAAATCACCGGAAGAGTGGCGGGAACAGCTCGACAACGAGCAGTACCGGGTCACCCGGGAGGCCGGTACCGAGGCCCCGTTCACGGGCAGGTACTGTGACCACTTCGAGGACGGAACCTATACGTGCGTGTGTTGCGGGCACGAACTGTTCGGGTCGGATTCGAAGTTTCACTCGGGTTGCGGCTGGCCGAGTTTCCACGGCGAACTCGACACCGCCGAGATCCTGCAGCGGCCGGACAACAGCTACGGCATGCGGCGCATCGAGTTGCTCTGCCCGCGTTGCGAGGCGCACCTCGGGCACATCTTCAATGACGGACCGCCGCCGACCGGTCTGCGCTACTGCATCAACTCGGCATCGCTGGAGTTCAGGCCTTCGGCCCGTGAACAGTGAACAGTCAACAGTGAAAAGGAGGAGCATGGCAGGATGACGAGTCCTTGCAGGAACATCCGTCACCTGAAACCTGTCACCGGTCACACTTCACGCGTCACTCACCGTGCGGAGATCCGACTGATAACCGCTGTACTGTTTGTGACCGGCGTTCTGGCTTCGACCGGTTGCGCCGGGCCCGGTTACTTCATGCAGGCCACGGCGGGGCACTGGAAACTGATGCGGCAGCGCCAGGACGTGGCGGAGATCATGGCCGATCCGGAGGCCGACCCGGACCTCGTCGGCCGCCTGGAACGGGTGATGCTCATCCTCGGATTTGCGGAACAGGAGCTTGGCCTGCCACCCGGAGACAACTACGCGAGCTACGTGTCCACCGGCAGGGACGCGGTGGTCTGGAACGTGGTCGCAACTCCCGAGTTCTCCCTGACCCCGAAAAAGTGGTGCTTCCCCGTCGCGGGCTGCGTGCCCTACCGCGGTTATTTCGAGGAAGCAAAGGCCCGCAAGGCGGCGGACCGGCTGACCGGGAAGGGCATGGACGTCGCACTCACCCCCGCCGCCGCGTACTCGACGCTCGGCTGGTTTCGCGACCCGGTGCTCGACACCATGCTGAGCGGCTCGGACACGCAACTGGCCTCCATCCTGATCCATGAACTCGCCCATCGGCGCCTCTACCTGAAAGGCCAGACGGAATTCAGCGAATCCTACGCGCGTTTCGTGGAGCGGGCCGGCGTGGAGAAATGGCTGGCCAGCCACGGGAGCGGCAATGAACTGGCCGGTTGGCAGGCGCGTACCCGAGCGGCCGCCGGATTCAACCGCATGCTGCTGTCGGCGCGCCGGGAGCTTGGATCGCTCTACGCCGCCGGGCTTCCCGATTCGGAACTGAGAACCGCCAAGGTGCGCGTCCTCGATGAACTCCGGCAGGTCTACCGGGAAACGCGGGATCGCGACTGGGCGGGCCGCGATTACTTTCGTGACTTCATGTCGCGCGATCTCAACAATGCGCATCTCGCCCTGTTGCGGAGCTACGAGGGCGGCGTCTGCGCCTTCGCCGCGCTGTACGAAAAGGCCAACGGCGATTTTTTTGAATTTCACCGGCTTGCTGCTGAGCGCGCAGCGCTGGATCGCGACGCAGTGAAGGCATGGCTCGCAAGGCCCTGCGCGGCCATTGCGCCAGCCAGTGATCTGTGACACTTTAGGCCGGCCCGGGAACGGCGCGAGACCGCCGGTCCACAGCCGGTGCAGCCGTGTAAACGTATTGCGAGGGCGCATGAACCTGACCCTGAAGGCAGCCAGGCGGCCGGAGACTTTGCCGGCCTTGATGATCCTGATCGTCGCAGCCCTGTCCCCGGGTCATGCCGCCGGACAGGGCTCTGCGCCCATCGCATGCCCGGACCCCACGCTGGCTCCCGTCGTCTCCCAGGTGCCCGACCGCAGGGGCGCGCCCGTCACCCTGGATGCCCGCGCCTTCGACGCCCGCGCCGGCGCCGGCGCCGAGGCGAGCGGCGACGTGGACCTGAGACGCGCCGACCAGCACCTGTCGACGGAGACACTGCGCTACGACCCGTCCACGCGCACCGTCACCATCCCGGAGCCCCTGGTCTACCGCGACGCTCAAATCAACGTCTTTGCCGAAAGCGCGAAATACAGCTTTCTGGAGGAAGCGGGCATTTTCCTGGACGTCGAATATTCACTGACCGGCGCCAGCGCCAACGGCAGGGCTGAAGACATCCGCGTGGATGCGGCCCGGCGCTCCCACCTGCGCGGCCTGCAGTTCACCACCTGCCCGGGCGGGGAACCCGCGTGGCTGTTGTCAGCGAGCGAGGTCGAGTTCCGCCACGACGAGGGCATCGGCATCGCCAGGAACGCGCGCCTGCAATTCATGGATGTGCCGATCCTGTACCTGCCGTGGATGAGTTTCCCCATCAACGAGCAGCGCAAGAGCGGCTTTCTCTATCCGCATGCGAGCAACGCCAACGACAACGGCTTCGAGATCGGGATTCCCTACTACTGGAACATCGCGCCCAACCAGGACGCCACGCTGACCCCGCGCTTCTTCACGGATCGCGGCGTCATGTTGACCGGGGAATACCGGGCGATAACCCCCCGAACGGCCAACACGCTGGAGTTCGATTACCTGGCCGATGACGATCGCACCGGCAAGCGGCGTTACCACTACCAATTGCACCACGCCACTTTCATCAACCCGCAGTGGCGTGGCCAGGTCGCTTTGGACCGCGTGAGCGACGACCAGTATTTCCAGGATTTCGGGCTGAGCCTGGCCCAGACCGCCCGGCAGTTCCTGCACAGCATTGCGGGCATCGACGGCGTCGGCCGCTACTGGACCTTCAGCATGCTGGCCGATGACTTCCAGGTCATTGACGAGTCCGTTTCCGAATTCAGCGAGCCCTACCGCCGCCTGCCGAGGGTGGCTTTCCGGCTGGACCGGCCATTTGGGGGTGCCGGGTTCCAGTTCATGCTCGATTCCGAGGCCGTGTACTTCGACCGCGAGGTCGGCGTGACCGGCGCACGCGTGGACCTGTACCCGCGGCTGGGCTGGGGCCTGGACCGGTACTGGGGATTCCTGCGCACCACGCTGGGTTACCGGCAGACGTCCTACCATCTCGACCTCGGGGAAGCCGCGGGGGACGAATCGCCACAGCGCGGAACGGAAATCTTCAGTATCGACGCCGGAGTCCTTCTCGAGCGCACCCTGCAAAGCGGCCGGGTTCAGACCCTCGAACCCAGGGTGTTCTACCTGTACGTCCCGTACGAGGATCAGGCTGCATTGCCCGATTTCGATACCGCCGAATTCACCTTCGGCTTCAGCCAGCTTTTCCATACCAATCGATTCACCGGGGCGGACCGCCAGACCGACGCGAACCAACTCACCCTTGCCGCAACCACCCGCACGCTGGATCCGGCGACCGGCAGAGAGCGCTGGAGCCTGAGCGTCGGCCAGGTCTTCTATTTCGAGCCGCCGCGCGTGTCGCTGTACGGAACGATGCCGGAAGACGTGGACACATCCGCGCTGGTCGCGGAATTCAACTGGCACCCGCTGGACCGGTTCACCGGGCGCCTGGGCGTGCAATGGAACTGGGAGAATTCCGAGCTCGACCTCGGCACGCTCGGCCTCGACTACCGGGCGCGGGGCGGCAGCCGGGTCGGCTTCGAGTACCGCTATCGCCGGGACCGGCTGGACCAGTTCGACTTCCGTTTCCACTGGCCCATCAACGAGCGCTGGAGCACCCTGTCCCGCCTGAAGTACTCGCTGGACGACAGTGACCTGCTGGAAGCCCTGGTCGGTGTCGAGTACGAGAGTTGCTGCTGGGGCGTGCGCCTGGTCGGCCGGCGTTACCTGCGCAGCCGCTTCGGCGATGAGCGCGACGCCATCTACCTGGAACTGCACCTCAAGGGCCTCGGCAGTTTCGGGCGGCGCACGCAGCCCTTGTTCTACGACGAGGCCGATTGAACCGTCATAATCATGATGCGCTAAAATAACGCGCCTGCTCACCGGCGCGGCCGTGAAACCATTTGCGGATTGACGCGTCCAAGCGCAGGCACACGAACAGCAAGCAATGACCCGGAGTTTCCGAACCATGACAGTTTTCCACCGCACCAAGGCCTGGCTGCTGGTCGCCTGCCTGGCAACCGCCGGCCTGGCCACACCGCTCCAGGCCCAGGTCAAAGAGGGCATCGATCACATCGTCGCACTGGTGGACGAGGAGATCGTGCTTCGCAGCGAACTGGACACGGCCATAGACGGGATCGTGGAACGCATCCGCGCCCAGGGTGGCAGCCTGCCGCCGCAGGACCTGCTGGAGAAACAGGTGCTGGAGCGGCTGGTTCTGCGCAAGCTGCAGATCCAGCGCGCCTTCCAGACCGGCATCCGGGTCAGTGACGCCGACGTGGACCAGGCCATCACCACGCTCGCGCAGCAGAACGGCATGACCATCATGCAGATGCGCCAGGTGCTCGAGGCCGACGGCGAGGACTTCAGCGAATTCCGGCGCAGCATCGGCGAGGAGATCATGACCGAACGCCTGCGCCAGAGGGTGGTGAACAACATGGATCCGATCACCGACACGGAAATCGAGATCCTGCTGGCCTCCGAAGATTTCGCGGGCGGCGAGTACCACATCTCCCACATCATGTTGAACCTGCCGGAGGGCGCCACGCCCCGGCAGGCAGAGGACATTGCCCGGCAGGCAGAGGACATCCATGCCCAACTCGAGGGCGGGCTGGACTTCGCGTCCGCCGCGATCAGCTATTCGCAAAGCCAGGAAGCCCTGGACGGCGGCGAGGTCGGCTGGCGCGACCTGAACTCCGTGCCGCGGGAATTCGCCGACGCGATCCGCAACCTCCGCGCCGGACAGTTCACCGTGCCGATCCGCAGCCCGGCCGGATTCCACATTGTCAGGGTCAACGACTACCGGGACACGGCCCGGGTCATCGCACGGGAATTTAACGCCCGGCACATCCTGATCGAAACCAACGAACTGGTAACGCCGCGCGACGCCATGGAACAGATCCGGGATCTGCGCGAACGGATCGTCAACGGCGAGGAATTCGCGGAGCTGGCCAGGGAATACTCAGACGACCCGACCAGCGCCAACCTCGGCGGCGACATGGGCTGGTTCCAGGAGAACGCCTACGGTGACCGGATCGCCCAGATCCTGGCCGGGATGGCTGACGACGATCTCAGCGAGGCGTTCCAGAGCCAGATCGGCTGGCACATCATCCAGCGACTCGGCTTCCGCGAGACCGACGTTTCCGAGGAAGCGATGCGTAACCGGGCCCGCAACAGCATCCGCCAGAGCAAGGCGGACGCGGAGATCGACCGCTACCTGCGCCAGATGCGCGAGGAGGCGTTCGTCGAGCTCAGGATCGCGTCCTGACCTGGAAAAGTGATCCTCGACCTGCCGGTGCTCGCCATCACGCCCGGTGAACCCGCGGGCATCGGCCCCGAATGCGCGCTGAGGCTTGCGGCCAGGCACCCTGAACTTCGCCTGGTGCTGATCGCCGACCGCGGCTTGCTGGAATCCACCGCACGCGACCTGGCCATCCCGGTGACGCTATGCGACTGGCAACCCGGCGACCCGGTCGATGCCGGGATAACCGCCTGCACGGGACCCGCCCTGGCGGTACCGGCGACATCCGGCCAGCCCGATACGGCCAATGCTCCGTACGTTCTGGATTGCCTGCGCCAGGCCGTGCGCCTGGTCCGTGGCGGCCAGGCCGGCGCCCTGGTGACCGGTCCCGTCCACAAGGGCGTGATCAATGATGCCGGCATTCCGTTCAGCGGCCACACGGAATTCCTGGCCGGGCTGGGCGGCGTGCCTCGCGTGGTCATGATGCTGGCGGCCGGGGACCTGCGCGTGGCCCTGGTGACCACGCACCTGGCCCTGCGTGACGTTCCGGACGCCATCACGCCGGATAGCGTGAAGTCCGCCATCCGCATCACGCATGCCGAGCTGCGTCAGCGCTTCGGCATTGCGGACCCGCACATTCAGGTGCTCGGGCTGAATCCTCACGCCGGGGAGGGCGGCTACCTGGGATCCGAGGACGAAGGGATCATCGCCCCGGCGATCGAGGCGTGCCGTGCGGACGGGATCCGGCTGAAGGGACCGGTGCCGGCCGACGCGGCCTTCACGCCGGCCGCGCTCGGTGCCTGCGACGCCGTGCTGGCCATGTACCATGACCAGGGACTCCCGGTCCTCAAGCACGCCGGCTTCAGCCGGGCGGTCAACATCACGCTGGGCCTGCCGTTCATCCGGACCTCGGTGGATCACGGCACCGCGCTGGACATCGCCGGCCACGGAATCGCCGACCCCTCAAGTTTCTTCCAGGCCGCCAGCCTCGCGCAGTCCATGTGCCTGGAAACCGCGGGATGAAACACCGCGCGCGCCGCCGCTTCGGCCAGAATTTCCTGACCGACGACCGCGTCATCGGGCGGATCGTCGAGGCCATCGACCCCGGTCCCGGGGACCTGATCCTGGAAATCGGGCCGGGCCGAGGTGCGCTGACGGCGCCCCTGGTGGCGTCCGGGGCGGAGGTCCATGCGCTGGAAATCGACCGGGACCTTGCCCGGGCGCTCAGCGAGGATTCCACGCTGTCCGGCAGGCTCACGGTGCACGAGTGTGACGCGCTCAAGGTGAACACCGGGGACATCGCCGGGGGGCGTCCGTACCGACTGGCGGGCAACCTGCCCTACAACATATCCACCCCGCTGCTGTTCCACGTCCTGGAGCAGGACCTGCTGCCGCGCGACATGCATTTCATGCTGCAGAACGAGGTGGTCGTCCGGATCGCTGCTGCGCCGGGCGGCCGCGACTACGGGCGCCTCAGCGTCATGAGCCAGAACCGCTGCCGGGTGACGCCGTTGTTCACCATCGGGCCCGAGTCGTTCCAGCCGAGACCCAGGGTGCAATCGCGCCTGGTGCGCATGGAGCCGCTGGCCGAACCGCTGTCGGGCGCCGGGCTCATCGAGCCGCTGGCCAGCGTGGTCAAGGCGGCGTTCGCCATGCGACGCAAGACGCTGCGCAACAGCCTGTGCAGCCTGTTCGGCGAGGACGAATTGCTCAGGGCCGGCGTGGATCCGGGCCTGCGGGCGGAACAGGTCGGGCTGGAACAGTTCATCGCCCTGGCGGGCCTGCTCGGCGAGCGGCGCGACTGAGGAACTTTCACAAACGCGGGTGGCCCCATTATGCTAATAGGGCAACCCGAATACCGGAGCCATGGCGAACCACTATCCCGTCAGAGTCGTTGCGACACCCCAGTTTCTCGGTGAACACGAGGAGCAGTTCGCGTTCGCCTACACCATCAGGATCACCAACCAGGGCGACCGCAAGATTACGCTGCGCAACCGGCACTGGATCATCACGCACGGAGACGGTTCCGAGGAGGAGGTGATCGGTGAAGGTGTTGTGGGAGAAACACCCGACCTGGAGCCCGGCGATTCGTACAGCTACACCAGCGGCGCCCTGATCCCAACCCCTGTCGGGTCGATGAAGGGCTCCTACGGATTCGTGGCGGACAACGGCGAGTCGTTCAGGGCCGAGATCCCGGAATTCGCCTTGCACGCCCCGGACGCGCTGCACTGACGGCCCGCGCGACCCCGCCATGGCAACCTATCTCGTCGGAGACATCCAGGGTTGCTACGGACCGCTGAACCGCCTGCTTGACGCCATCCGCTTCGACCCCGCGTCCGACCGGCTGTGGCTGTGCGGAGACCTGGTCAACCGTGGCGGCAAGTCGCTCAAGGTCCTCAAGCTCCTGCATGGCCTGGGCCCGGCTGCCAGCGTCGTGCTCGGCAACCATGACCTGCACCTGCTGGCCGCTGATTACCGCCACCCCGACGGCGATTGCCGGAATCGCGAGTTCGCGAAGATCCTCAGCTCGCCCCGGCGCGAACAGTTGATGGAGTGGCTGGCGGCGCAGCCCCTGGCCGCGTGGTCGGAAGAGCACCGCCTGTTGCGCGTCCACGCCGGAGTGATCCCCCAGTGGAGCGCGCTGGACGCGATGCGGCATGCCGGCGAAGTGTCCGCGGTGCTGAATTCACCCATGCGCCCGAAGTTCCTCAAGCGCATGTATGGCAACCGGCCGGACCGCTGGAAGGACAGCCGCCGGGGCTGGAACCGTTTGCGCCTGATTTCCAACATCCTGACCCGCATCCGGTTCTGCGACGCGGCCGGGCGCATGGCATTCCAGTTGACCGGCCCGCCCGGCTCGCAGCCCGTGGGGTACCTGCCGTGGTTCAAGCATCGGCACCGCAATACGCGCGACATCACCGTGGCCTTCGGTCACTGGGCAGCACTGGGGTTGAAGATGAAGAAGCGTTACCTGGCGCTGGATTCGGGCTGCGTCTGGGGCGGGCAGCTGAGCGCGATCAGGCTGGAGGACCGCGCCCTGTTCCAGGTCAGGGGGAAGAAGCGCTGACCCGGAGGAATTCGAGGATTTCGTAGGCGCAGGGATTGCGCTCGTCGGCCGGGAATCGTTCACGGCTGTTCTCGCGCCATTCCGCGGCGGGCCATTCCGGAAACCAGGTGTCGGCCTCCGGCTCGCAGTCCACCAGGGTCAGCACCATGCGGTCTGCCAGCGGGAGGGCCTGCCGGTAGAGCTCACCGCCCCCCATGACCATCACCTCGCCTCGGCGCGCCAGTTCCAGCGCCTCCTCCAGTGACCCCGCGAGGTCACACCCCTCCGCGGCGTATCCCGCCTGGCCGGTGACCACGATGTTCTGGCGCCCGGGCAGTGGACGCCCGATGGATTCCCAGGTCTTGCGGCCCATGACAACCGGTTTGCCCATGGTGGTCCGCTTGAAGTGCTGCAGTTCAGCGGGCAAATGCCAGGGTATGCGCCCGGCGAGACCGATGGCCCGGTTTTTGGCCATCGCTGCGATGATCGTGATGGTCTTGTTCACAAGTGATCCGTTTATGCCCTTCGGACATTGAATTCTATTTCATGCTGGCCCGACGGATTTTGTTTTTTCTTCGCATTCTGTATTTTCGTTCTCCCGCTACGTCTTTGTTTGGCTCTCCCGCTGCGCGCTTTTTCGCTTGCCCGCTGCGCGTTATTTCGCCTGCCTGCTGCGCAAGCTTGCGCAAGGTACTTCTCTTTGCCTGCCCAAAGAGAAGTACCCAAGAGAAAGGGCACCCGGCGGCGCTGGCCCTGCGGGCTGCCCCTGGCG
>JABAHR010002086.1_pt6 | contig 11137 bp, 13 predicted proteins | sample 7062101 | NCBI WGS metagenome assembly JABAHR01 (sample SAMN14534553, study PRJNA622989) | marine sediment metagenome | biome: marine biome [ENVO:00000428]; feature: marine pelagic biome [ENVO:01000023]; material: deep marine sediment [ENVO:00002113] | place: India: Gulf of Kutch | collected...
CGCACGTCGTCGAGCTTGAACGGCTTGATGATTGCAGTAACTATCTTCATGACGCAGTGCCTCGCTTTGAGTGCGACGACCCTTGAGTTGGCGTCGCCAGTCCGCGTTTTTGACCGGCGGGTGTTTCAGTGAGACCAGGAGCAAGGGCGGATGCCGCCGAGCCCGGTCAAACTAAGGATCAGCAAGACTCGTGCCAGCCGCACTCCTCGATGGCGCGACGTCGGCCGCAGTGGCGATGGCAAAGCCGAGGTGGTGCGCAGGGGCGTAGTGCTGCAGCGCTCTAAGTCGCTAAACCCTCTCCGGGCGCTGCACCGATCAGCGAAACTGGCCAAGGTTGGCGTGTCGTCGCGCGGCGCTGGAGAAGGCGGGCCGTCGCACCAAGGAGGTGCATGCCCGCGGCGGAAGCGACGCCCTCGCACCACGGTGAGGCGACGAGCACAGGTGCGTCGCTGATCAGGGTGCGATGCGGCCGAGGACCAGTGGCGGAAGTGTGGGTGGGGCGTCGCCGAGAACCACTGCGGCGCGCAGGTGATCTGCAGCGTCCCGGGCATCGGCTTGCGTGGCGGCGTGCACGACGGCGAGCGGTCGGTCCTCACCGACCTCTTCGCCGGTCGCGCACATCTCGGCGAAGCCGACTGCGGGGTCGACGGCCTCATTCGGGGTGCGTCGTCCGCCGCCCAGCTCCACCACGGCCAGTCCAATGGCGCGCACGTCCATCGACCGAACGAAACCCCGGCGCGCAGGTGGCACGGCGCAGCGAACCGGGGCGCGGGGGAGATAGCGGCCGGGCTTGTCGATGAAATCGGCGGACCCCCCTTGCGCTGCGATCATCGCGGCCAGTCGCTCGGCCGCGGCACCGGTGGCACGTACCTCCGCGATGCGCGAGCGCGCGGCGTCCGGTCCGGGCACCAGACCGCTCATGACGAGAAGCTCGGCGCCGAGCCGCTGAACGAGCTCCCACAGGCGCGGGTCGCCGTCCCGCTGGGTGAGACAGCTGACCGCTTCGGCAACCTCCAGCGCGTTGCCGGCGGTGCGTCCGAGGACGGTATTCATATCGGTGAGCAGTGCGATCGCGGGCAATCCCGCGTCGTTGGCTATGGTTACCAGCTGGCGGGCGAGGTCCTGCGCGTCTTTGGGGGACCCGGTCAAAGCGCCGGAACCCGTCTTGACGTCGAGAACCAGCGCATCGAGACCCGCTGCGCATTTTTTCGACAGAATCGAGGCCGTGAGCAGCGCCGCAGATTCCACGGTGGCGGTCACGTCGCGTACGGCGTAGAGGCGGCTGTCGGCAGGGGCCAGGTCTTCGCTCGCCGCCACGATGGCACAGCCGACACGAGACACGATGCGTTGAAATTCCTCCGTCGGTAAACGCGTGCGATAGCCTTCGATAGCCTCGAGCTTGTCGAGTGTTCCACCGGTATGGCCGAGACCGCGTCCGGAAATCATCGGCACGTGTGCGCCACAGGCGGCAATCACCGGGGCCAGGATCAGGCTCGTCTTGTCGCCGACGCCTCCGGTCGAGTGCTTGTCGAGCAACGGACCGTCGAGGGTGTCGCGATCCCAGCGCAGCTGTATGCCGCTCGTGGCCATGGCTCGTGTCAGCGCCGTCACCTCGCTGCGCGTCATGCCGCGCAAACAGACGGCCATGGCGAAGGCGGCCGCCTGGGCGTCGCTTACCGAACCGTCGGCGATGCCCGCTGTGAACGCCTCGATCTGCGCGTTGTCGAGCACACCGTTGTCGCGCTTGCGGCGGATGATCTCTTGGATGAGCACTTTCCGGCAGCCAGCGGGCCGCTCAAGCCCCGGCGTGGGCGTGCTCGGTGAGAACGACGCCGAGTGCGTCGAGCAGGGCACTGGCGCCGAAGCGAAATCGCTCGGGCGCAATCCAGTGCTGTCCCATGATGCGTCGCGTGAGCTCGAGGTACTGGACGGCTTGCGCAAAGGTGCGGATACCGCCGGCAATCTTGATGCTGACCGGTCGGGGCGCGTCGCGGATGGTCTCCAGAATGGCAGTGACCGCCTGCGGCGTGGCGGACACTGAGGTTTTGCCCGTGGACGTCTTGATGAAATCCGCGCCCGAGTTGATGGCGGCCCGGCTAGCATCGGCGATGTGTCCGGGGTCGACGAGACGCCCTGTCTCGAGGATGATCTTCAGCGTGGCCGTGCCGCACACGTTGCGTGCTCGCGCGGTCAACTCGCGCGTCGCTTCACGATCGCCCGCGAGCCACCGCGCATACGGCATCACCAGATCGATCTCTTGCGCTCCGCGTTCGAGCGCATCGTGCACCTCGGCGACCACGGCCGCGAGGTCGCCGCCGCCGTGCGGAAAATTCGCTACCGTCGCGACGCGCACCCCCGAGCCCTCGAGACGCCGGCGGCACTGCTCGACGAAGCGCGGCCAAACACAGACCGCGGCAACGGTTCCCCACGGCTGGACGGCGCGTCGGCAGAGCAGCTCGATGTCGGCCCGCGTGTCCGCGTCGCCGAGCCGCGTGAGGTCGAGAGCCGCCAGGCTTACCCGGGCGTTCTCCCAATCACCCATCGGCGGTGCGCTCGAGGGACAGCCCGAACGGATGCGGCAGAAGCTCGCCGAGGGTGAAGGTCCGGCTCACGCCGGCAGGGTCGCAGACGTGCACCGGCACGTCGCCGGCGGCGAACTCCGCCAGCCGCTGGCGGCATCCGCCACACGGCGTGCAGAGCGGGTGGCCCCGCGCCATGACCACCACCTCGACGATGCGCCGATCGCCTCCGCGGATCATGGCGCCAACCGCCGAGGCTTCGGCGCAGCAGCCCTGCGGATAGGCGCTGCTCTCGACGTTGCAGCCGCTGTACAGCACGCCGCTGCTGGCCCGTACCACGGCGCCCACGGGAAAGTCGGAGTAGGGCACATAGGCGCGGGCCATGGCTTCACGCGCCAGCGCCAGCATTCGATCGAGATTCGTCATCGCTCCTTGACGTAAGGCTGTCCGCTGGCCTTCGGAGCGATGGCGCGCCCCATGAAGCCGGCGAGCAGGACAACGGTCAATATGTAGGGCAGTGCCTGAATAAGCTGTACCGGAACGGTGCCGATCGCCGGAAGCGCGACTCCTTGCAGGCGCGCCGCGAGGGCGTCGAGAAAGCCGAACAACAGACAGGCCAGCATGGCCGGCACCGGACGCCACTTGCCGAAGATCATGGCGGCCAGCGCAATGTAGCCTTTCCCTGCGGTCATGTCACGGAGGAAGGCGGCGCCGTGTGCGGTCGCGAGATAGGCGCCGGCAACACCGCACAGCAGCCCGCACACGAGCATCGCCCGGTAGCGCATACCGGCCACGGAGATGCCCGCGGTGTCCACGGCGGCGGGGTTTTCGCCGACTGCGCGCAAGCGCAGGCCGAATCGCGTGTGATACAGCACCCACCAGGCGAGGGGAACGGCGATGAAAGCGGCGTAGACCAGTAGGTTGTGTCCGCTCAGCAGCTCCGCGTAGAGCGGTCCGATGACCGGTATCTCGGAGAAGGCGTCGGCGCCCGGCCAGGTGATGGGCCGAAAGCGGGCATCGGCGGGTAGCGTCGGAGTCTGACCGCCTTGGTGGAACCAGGCGATCCCGAGCGTGGTGGTCAGCCCCGAAACCAGGATGTTGATGGCCAGCCCGCTCACCACCTGACTGCCGCGATGGGTGATGCAGGCAAAGCCGTGCAGCAGCGCCAGGGCCACGGAAGCGGCGATTCCGCACGCCAGCCCCAGCCAACCCGATCCGGTCACCGCTGCAGTCGCTGCAGCGGCGAAGGCGGCCGCCAGCATCTTGCCCTCCAAACCGATGTCGATGACTCCAGAGCGCTCCGAGAACAGCCCGGCTAGCGAGGCGAGCACGAGCGGCGTGCTGAGGCGCACGGTCGAGTCGAGCGTAAGAATCGCCAACAGGTAGAGCTCGGCGGACATGTGTCAGCTCGCCAGTCGCCGGTAGAGATTCTCGACGTAGGGCCGCGTCATGAACTCGAGCGCACCGCAGAACAGGATCGTCAGCCCCTGAATGACGACGACCATCTCCCGGGTGATGGTCGGCATCTCGAAGGAAAGCTCGGCGCCTCCCTGGAACAGGGCGCCGAACAGCAGTGCCGCGAGGATGATGCCAAGGGGGTGATTGCGGCCCATCAGCGAGACGGCGATTCCCGTGAATCCGTACCCGGCGACGAAATCGAGCAGCAGCCTGCGTTGCACACCGAGAATCTCGTTGACGCCAACGAGCCCCGCCAACGCACCTGAGATCGACATGGCGAGTATGACCGTGCGGGCGGGGTCGATTCCCGCGTAGATCGCGGCGGACGGATTGAAGCCAACGGTGCGGATGGCGTAGCCGAGGCGGGTCCTCCACAGCACGATCCAGACGCCGCCGCAGCACAACAGGGCCAATACGAAGGCGAGATTGAGCGGGGAAGTGGCCAGCGGCACGCCGGCGGCGCGCAGCAGTTCGTGCACGTAGGGTAGCGCGGCGCTCGCTCGGAACTCGCGGGTTTCCGGCGACATCTGACCGGGGTCGATGAGCACGTTGACCAGCAGATAGACCATCAGCGCCGAGGCGATGAAGTTGAACATGATCGTGGTGATCACGATGTGGCTGCCGCGCTTGGCCTGCAGATAGGCCGGGATCGCCGCCCAGGCCGCGCCGAACAGCGCGGCGGCGATCACGGCCAGCGGCAGGGTCAGCAGCCAGTGCGTGTGGTCGAGGCTCAGCGCCACGATGGCCACGCCGACGCCGGCGATGCCGGCCTGCCCCTCGCCGCCGATGTTGAAGATCATCGCGTGGAAGGCCACCGCCACCGCAAGCCCGGTGAAGATGAAGCTGGTGGTGTAGTAGAGCGTGTAGCCGATGCCGTAATCCGAGCCCAGCGAGCCCCGGATCATGATCTGCATCGCATGCACCGGATCCTCGCCGATGAAGATCACCACCAGCCCGGCGACGAAGAAGGCAAGAAGCACGTTGATCGCCGGGATCAGGACCAGGTCGGCCCATTTGGGAAGCGTCTTGCTCATGCGCTGGCCCTCGGGTCGATGCCGGCCATCAGCATGCCCAGTTCGTTCTCGTCGGTGTCGTCGGGGGTGCGCTCGCCGGTGATGCGGCCGTCGCACATCACCACGATGCGGTCCGAGAGCGCCAGGATCTCCTCCAGCTCGACCGAGACCAGCAGCACCGCCTTGCCCTGGTCGCGCAGGCGGACGATCTGCTGGTGGATGAACTCGATGGCGCCGATGTCGACGCCGCGCGTCGGCTGGCCGACCAGCAGCAGGTCGGGGTCGCGCTCGATCTCGCGGGCGATGACGATCTTCTGCTGATTGCCGCCCGAGAAATTCATCGCCGGCAGATCGCAGTTGGGCGGGCGGATATCGTATTGCTCGATCTTGGCGCGCGCGTCGTCGCGCATCTCCCGCCGCCGCAGGAAGCCGCGCGGCGTCGTGTATTTGTCGCGGTCATGATAGCCGAAGCAGGAATTCTCCCACTCAGCAAAGGGCATGACCAGGCCCAGCCGGTGCCGGTCCTCGGGGACGTGGGCCAGCCCCTGGTCGCGGCGCTTGCCGGGATCGGCGCGGCCGGTCAGGTCCAGCTCCTCCCCGCGCAACTCGACCGAGCCCGCGCTGGCCGGTGTGATGCCCGCCAGCACTTCGAGCAGGGTGGACTGACCGTTGCCCGCCACCCCGGCAATCCCGAGGATCTCGCCCGCGTTCAGGTTGAGATGGATGCCCTTCAGCAGCTCGACGCCATTCGGTGCGGTCACCTTCAGCCCGCGGATGCGCATCAGCGTGTCGCCGACCTGCGGCTCGGGCTTGTCGACGCGCAGCAGCACCTTGCGGCCGACCATCAGCTCGGCCAGCTCGGTGGGCGAGGTGTCGGCGGTCTTCAGCGTGGCGGTCATCTCGCCCCGGCGCATCACGCTGACGGTGTCGGTGACGTCCATGATCTCGCGCAGCTTGTGGGTGATCAGGATGATCGTCTTGCCCTCGGCCTTCAGCCCCTCGAGGATGCGGAACAGGTGGTCCGCCTCGGCCGGGGTCAGCACGCCGGTGGGCTCGTCGAGGATCAGGATGTCGGCGTCGCGGTAGAGCGCCTTGAGGATCTCGACCCGCTGCTGGAAGCCCACGGCGAGGTCGCTGATCAGCGCGTCGGGCAGCACGTCGAGCTCGTATTCATGCGCCAGCTGCGTGAGCAGCGCGCGGGCGCGGGCCAGCGAGGGCTTCAGCAGCCGCCCGCCCTCGGCGCCCAGCACGACGTTTTCCAGCACGGTGAAGTTCTGCACCAGCATGAAGTGCTGGTGGACCATGCCGATGCCGGCGCGGATGGCGTCGTCGGAATTGGCGATCTGGGTGGGTTTGCCGCCGATGCGGATCTCGCCCTTGTCGGCCTTGTAGAAGCCGTAGAGGATCGACATCAGCGTCGATTTGCCGGCGCCGTTCTCGCCGATGATGCCATGAATGGTGCCGCGGGCGACCTTCATGGAGATGTCCTTGTTCGCCTGAACCGGGCCGAAGGCCTTGGAGATGCCGATCAGCTCGATCGCAGGCGGTTCAGGGGCAGCGTCATGCTGCCCCTGCTGTTGGTCGACGGGTAGTTCCATGCGGTGGCGTCAGCCTGCCGCCGGGCAGGATTCGTCGGACATGTAGTTGTGGACCTCGATTTCGCCCGAGACGATCTTGGCCTTCGCCTCTTCCAGCTCGGCGACCATCTCGTCGGTGAGCAGATCCTGGTTGTTCTCGTCCACCGCGTAGCCGACGCCGTTCTCGGCCAGGCCCAGCACCTGCACGCCGGTCTCGAAATTGCCGTCCATCCCGTCCTTGAAGGCGTTATAGACCGCCACGTCGACGCGCTTGAGCATCGAGGTCAGAACCTTGCCCGGATGCAGGTAGTTCTGGTTCGAGTCGACGCCGATGCCCAGCGCGCCGTTGTCGGCGGCGGCCTGCAGCACGCCGCGCCCGGTGCCGCCGGCGGCGTGATAGATCACGTCGGCGCCCTGGTCGATCTGGCCCTTGGCCAGCTCGCCGCCCTTCACCGGGTCGTTCCAGGCAGCCGGCGTGGTGCCGGTCATGTTGCGCAGAACCTCGACATCCGGGTCCGCGGCCTTGGCGCCCTGGATATAGCCGCAGGCGAACTTGCGGATCAGCGGGATGTCCATGCCGCCGACGAAGCCGACCTTGCCGGTTTCGGATTTCATCGCCGCCAGCATCCCGACCAGGTAGCTGCCCTCGTGCTCGTTGAACACGACCGAGCGCACGTTGGGCAGGTCGACCACCATGTCGATGATGGCGAAGTCGGTGTCGGGGAATTCCGCCGCCACGGTCTCCATCGCCGAGCCGTAGGCGAAGCCGGCCACCACGACCGGGTTGTTGCCCTGCTGGGCGAAGCGGCGCAGCGCCTGCTCGCGCTGGGCGTCGGACTGGATCTCGAACTCGCGGTACTCGACCCCGAATTCCTCCTTGAAGCGCTCGGCCCCGGTGTAGGACGCCTGGTTGAACGAGCGGTCGAACTTGCCGCCGAGGTCGAAGATGACCGCCGGCTTGAAGTCGGAATGCCCGTCGGCGAGCGCCATGGTGGCCGCCCCCAGGATCGCGGCGCTCCCCGCGAGGACTTTCAGGAATTTCATGGACAATACCTCCACTGTCTGTCTGCAGCCGATCAGGGCGGCCCGGTCGCTATCGGGCGGGGCCGCCCGGCCGGGCTCGCCTTACGGTCGTATGAAAACCGGGCTCAGTAAGGCCGACAGAGCCAGAACGGTCAATGGCTTTCTTGGCGGCAGGTCAGGCCGATAGGGCCTTGCCCATCACCACCGCGTGAACCCGCGTTCTGCCACCGTCGGTGTAATAATCCTTGCGGTGCCCACGGGCGGCGAAACCGGCCCGGTCATAAAGCGCCCGTGCGGATGTGTTCGTCTCGGCGACCTCCAGGAACAGCTCTTCGACCCCCGCCTCGCGCGCCCAGGCCTCGAAGGCGGCAAGCAGCGCGCGGGCCGCCCCTTGGCGGCGCGCCTCGGGCGCGGTGCAGAGCGTCAGGATCTCGGCCTCGGGACCTGCCCGGCGCGCGAGCAGGAAAGCCGCGTCGTTATGCGTGAACAGCCGGATGCCCGGCTCGGCGAGCATGTCGGCGAACTCTTCGGCGGTCCAGGGCCGCGGCGGGCCGGGAAAGGCGCGCGCGTGCAGCGCGGCCAGCGCCTGCGGGGTCATTCCAGCATCGTGGGCGGAGGATCCGCGGGCGGCGCCGCGTCGGGAGGGCGCAGATAGAGCGGCGCGGGCGGATCATACGGGCCCGGACGGGCGGCGGCGATGCGGGCGATGGCCTCGGCGCTGGGCAGGGTGTTTTCGGGGCCTGCGCGCAGGCCCAGCTCGGCGGCGATCCGGCTTGCGTTGTGGCCCAGGACGAGCGTCTCGGGCGGCAGGTCCAGTTCGGGCAGGACGCCGGGCGCGGCGATCTGCGGCGGGCAGTCCGCGCCGCCGAAGCCCTGCAGGTAGAGCCGGTCGCGCCGCGCGTCGATCGCGACCAGCAGCGGGCCGTCATGGCCGAAGGCGAGCGCCTCGAAGCTCGACACGCCGATTGCCGGGATCTCGAGCGCCAGCGCCAGGCCGCGCGCGGCCGAAAGCGCGATGCGGATGCCAGTGAAATTGCCGGGCCCGATGCCCACCGCCACCGCGTCGAGGTCGCGCATCGCCACGTCGTGGCGCTGGAGGATCTCCTGCGCCAGCGGCAGCAACCGTTCGGCCTGGCCGCGCGGCATGTCTTCGGAATGCGATTCGAGGCAGACCCCGCCGGTCACCAGAGCGGCGGCGCAATAGGGGCCAGAGGTATCGAGGGCGAGGACGCGCATGGCACTACATGAAAGACCCTGCCGCGCGGGATCGTGCGGCAGGGTCGGTCTTGCTTTTCATCGGTCTGGTCAGGCGGCGACGGGCCTGACTTCGGTCACTTCGGGAATGTAGTGCCGCAGCAGGTTCTCGATTCCCATCTTCAGCGTCAGCGTCGAGGACGGGCAGCCCGCGCAGGCGCCCTGCATGTGCAGGTAGACCACGCCGCGCTCGAAGCCGTGGAAGGTGATGTCGCCGCCGTCCTGGGCCACCGCCGGGCGGACGCGGGTGTCCAGCAATTCCTTGATCTGGCCCACGATTTCCGAATCCGGACCGTCATGCTCGGCATGGCCGACGGCGCCGTTGTCGCCCTCGATCACCGGCTGGCCGGATTGGAAATGCTCCATGATCGCGCCCAGGATGCCGGGCTTGATATGCGCCCAGTCGACATCCTCGGCCTTGGTCACGGTGACGAAATCGGGGCCGAAGAACACGCCGGTGACGCCCTCGACCCCGAACACCCGCTTGGCCAGGGGCGAGCCGTCGGCTGCCTCGGCGCTGGGGAAATCCGCCGTGCCCGTCGGCAGGACGGCCTGCCCGGGCAGGAATTTCAGCGTCGCCGGGTTGGGGGTGGATTCGGTCTGGATGAACATGCGCGGCCTCCTGCGTTTCGGAGCACAATCTGGGCCTTCCGACTAAATTAGTCAAGCATCCTTGGAATCTTTCTAAACTGGCCCGAAATGGGACCGGAGAGCCGCGATCGTGCCCTCGGGCTGCTCCTCGGCGATGAAATGGCCGCAGTCGAGCACGGTTTCGGACACGTCCTCGGCCCAGCTCGCCCAGGCCGGGGCCAGCGGGCGTGATTCGTACTGGCTGCCGCGCAGCAGCAGGACCGGGCATTGCAGGCGGTTCCCGGCGGTTCGGTCGGCACGGTCGAGTTCCATGTCGATGGCGGCCCCGGCGCGGTAATCTGCGGCCATCCCGGCGATCACCTCCGGTTTCGCGATCGAGGCGTGGTAGTCCGCCAGCGCGCGCCGGTCCAGGTGCACGCCCCGGCCCTGCCAGCGGTGCAGCAGGTGGTCGAGATAGAAGGCCGGGTCGGCGCCGATCATCGTCTCGACGAATTCGGCCGGCTGCGCGAGGAACGGCCAGTGATAGGCGCGCAGCCCCTGCCGCCAGTCGAACGCCTCCCAGGTGTCGAGCGTCGTCATGATGTCCAGCAGCGCCAGCGAGGCGATCGCCTGCGGGTGGTCCAGCGCCAGGCGATACCCTACCCGCGCGCCGCGGTCGTGCCCGGCCAGCATGAAGCTCTCGTGGCCCAGGCCACGCATCAGCGCCAGCACGTCCTCGCCCATCAGGCGCTTGGAATAATTCGCGCCGTCTGACAATGGCTCCGGCCCGGTGCTGCGGCCATAGCCGCGCAGGTCGGGCACCACCACGGTGAAGTCCCGCGCCAGCGCCGGCGCCACCAGGTGCCAGGCGGCGCGGGTCTGCGGAAAGCCGTGCAGCAGCACCAGCGGCGGCCCGTCGCCGGCTATGACGTAGGCGATCCTGGCCTCGCCGGTATCGAAGACGCGATCCTCGAAGCCGTCGAACAGGGTCATGGCTCAGGCCACTGCGATGATCTGTTCCTTGGTCATGCTGCCCGGCACGACGGTCACCGGCACCGGCATGTCCGAGACGCGCTTGCCGGCGAGCTCGGTGACCAGTGGGCCGGGCCCGTCGCCCTTGGCGCCCGCGCCCAGTACCAGGATGCCGATTTCCGGGTCGTCCTTGATATGGGCGATGATCTCGCGCGCCTTCTCGCCCTCGCGGATGGCCAGCGTGGGGGTGACGCCCTCGACCTTCTGCAGGCGGTCGCGGAAGACCTCGAAATGCGCCTCGATCTTGGCCCGCGCCTCGGCGCGCATGACCTCGCCGACGCCGATCCAGTGCTGGAATTCCTCGGGTGCGATGATGCCCAGGATCTCCACCCCGCCGCCGGTCTTGGCGGCGCGGATCGCGGCGAAGCGCAGCGCGTTCAGGAATTCGGGCGATTCGTCCATCACGACAAGAAACTTGCGCACGGGAGCGGTCCATTCTGGCTGTTGCGATCCGGCGCACAGTGTGGGCCAAGCGCGGGAGCGGGGCAAGACCTGCCGCGGCGTACGCTCATCGGGCCGCCCGCGCCGCCGCGCGAGCGGTCAGGCCAAGCGCGCGCGCGGCCAGAAGCCCCAGCGCCTGCACCCCCAGCGCCGCCGCCAGCGCCAGCAGCGTGCGGCCCGTGCGCGACAGCCGCAGTGTCAGGCGGAATGCGCGCGCCTTGCCCAGCCGGTGCAGCACGGCGACGGTGCG
>JABAHR010009322.1_pt2 | contig 11132 bp, 11 predicted proteins | sample 7062101 | NCBI WGS metagenome assembly JABAHR01 (sample SAMN14534553, study PRJNA622989) | marine sediment metagenome | biome: marine biome [ENVO:00000428]; feature: marine pelagic biome [ENVO:01000023]; material: deep marine sediment [ENVO:00002113] | place: India: Gulf of Kutch | collected...
CTGGGTCTGCTGGCCGAATGATCGGTACGGCGTGACGCCGATAGAACACGTGATAGCGGCGGGCCCCAAAGCTGGGCCCGCCGTTTTCCTCTGAGACTTCCGGGAAATCAGGAGGCCGCGATGAAGAGCGAGAGCGTCTGGCTGGGGCCGCTGCGCGGGCCGGTGAAGCTGGCGATGTTCGGGACAGTGACCCTTGCCTTGGCTGTTGCCGCCTGGCTTATCTTCAATCGCTTCACATCGACCGATGCGATCGGCATGTACGAGATGCTGCGACCCGAGGGCAGGCCGATCGTAAAGCTGATGCTGTGGTCGCTGCTGGCGGCGCTGATGTTCTCGGCCGTCTATCTGTCAGACACGATCGGGCATATCGAGCCCAGGCCCACCGGCCCGCTCGACGTTCTGTCGCTGGTGTTTTCGCGGATTGCGATGATCGGCATCGTCTTCGTGGTGCTGGTGATGTTCTACGAGGTCGTATCGCGCTACGTCTTCGAGAAGCCGACGCTCTGGGCCAACGAGCTCAGCCTCTGGATCGCCGGGTTCGTCTTCCTGCTGGCCGGGCAATACGCCATGCAGCAACGCAGCCACATCCGGATCTACATCATCTACGACATCATGCCCCGCTGGATGCAGAAACTTTCCGACTGCATCTCGGTGTTGCTGATCTGGGTCTTCGCAATCTCGCTGGTCTGGGGCGGCTATAACGAGGCGCGCGACAAGATGCTGCGGATGGAGACCTTCGGGACCGCCTGGGATCCGCCGATCCCGGCGACGATCAAGGCCGCCATCCTAGTGATGATCTGCCTTGTCGCGCTGCAGGCGCTGTCAAATCTGATCGCGGACTGGAAGAAGGCTCCGGAAACCCATACGCCGGCCGACGACATCGACGAGACCGAAATCGAGAATATCCGCCGCACGCTGGGAGACACCAACAATGGTTGATATCGGCACCCTGTCGCTGATCCTGCTCCTGGGGATGTTCGCCCTTCTGGCGATCGGCATGCCGCTGGGCTTCGCCTCGGCCTTCCTTGCCGTCACCACGCTGGTGCTGAAGTTCGGTCCCGACCTGCTCTACGGCGATTTTGGCCGCGGCCCGCTGGCGGTGCTGGGGCAGGCGATATACCGCCAGATGACGAACTACGTGCTGATATCTGTGCCGTTGTTCATCTTCATGGCGGCGTTACTCGAACGATCAGGGATCGCGCGTGACATGTACTCCTCGCTCAACGTCTGGCTCAGCCGGACGCGAGGCGGCATCGCCATCGTGACCTCGGTCATGGCGGTAATCATGGCGGCGATGTCGGGCATCATCGGCGGCGAGGTGGTGCTGCTGGGCCTGATCGCGCTGCCGCAGATGCTGCGGCTGGGCTACAACCAGAACCTGGCGATCGGCACGATCTGCGCCAGCGGCTCGCTGGGGACGATGATCCCGCCCTCGATCGTGCTGATCTTCTACGGGCTGGTGACCGAGACCTCGATCAAGGCGCTGTTCACGGCGAGCTTCCTGCCGGGCTTCATGCTGGCATCGTTCTTCATCATCTACATCATCGTGCGCTCGACGCTGAACCCGGAGCAGGCGCCGCTGCCGCCCGAAGACCCGGACGATCCTGCGGGGCGCGACAAGGGGATGCTGTTCCTGGCTTTCCTGGCGGTGCTGGTCGCCGGGGCCACGGCGGTGCTGACGCTGCGGCTGCTGTTCTTCACCGCGACCGGGGCGAACATCGTGACCGAGGGCGTCGACCCGATTCCCCTGGGCATGATGTCGGACCTGCCATGGCTGTTGGGTGCGCTTGGCCTTTCGCTGGTGCTTATCTTCTTCGTGCTCGGGCGCGAGCGCACGGTCCAGGGCTGGCACATGGGCAAGGGCCTGGTGGCGCCGATCATCGTGATCGGCGTGGTGCTGGGCTCGATCTATGGCGGCATCACCGGCATCACCGAGGCGGCCGGCATGGGCGTGATCGCGGTCTTCGTGATCGGGCTGCTGCGCCGCGAGATGACCTTCGAGATCGTCTGGGATGCGGTCATGCGCACGCTGCGCTCGACCGGGACGATCATCTGGGTGACGATCGGCGCCGCCGCGCTGGCCGCGGCCTACACCCTGGCGGGGGGGCCGACCTATGTCGCGAACATGATCGTGGGTGCCGAGATGCCGACGATGGTGGTGATCCTGGTGATGATGTTCATCTTCCTGATCATGGGCATGTTCATGGACTGGGTCGGCATCGTGCTGCTGATCATGCCGGTGTTCCTGCCCATCGTGCTGCGCCTGCCTGTCGAAGAGATCGGCGTGCTGGGCCATCTGGAGCCCAGCCAAGTCGCGATCTGGTTCGGCGTGGTGTTCTGTATGAACATGCAGGTCAGCTTCCTGTCGCCGCCCTTCGGGCCGGCGGCCTTCTACCTGAAGTCGGTGGCGCCGCCGCATATCTCGCTGACCGACATCTTCCGCGGCTTCCTGCCCTTCATCGCGATCCAGCTGCTGGCGCTCAGCGTGCTGCTGATCTGGCCGCCGATCGTGACGTTGTTCCTGTAGCGAGGCAGAGATGACCCTGACCGACGCACAGCGCGAGCACTTCGAGACGGAGGGCTACCTGGTCGTCGAGGACGCGATCGGCGCCGGCATCCTGTCGGCGCTGTTCGAGGAATACGGCGCGCTGCTGGACGGGCTCTATGCCGGGTGGCAGGCCGAGGGGCGGGTGCCGGACGGCGCGGGGCTCGATTTCTGGGGCAAGCTGTCGGCGGCCTATGCCGCCGGCTGCGACTGGTTCCAGCCGATGGACTGCTCGCTGCCCGGGGGCGAGATCGCGCCGGACACGCCGATGCATTTCGGCCCGGCGGCGTTCGACATGATCACCCATCCGCACCTTCTGGACATCGTCGAGGACCTGATCGGCCCCGAGATCACCTCGAACCCCATCCAGCACATCCGCATCAAGCCGCCGCAGCCGCAGGTGAAGCCGGACGAGGTGCGCGCCCATGTCAGCCTGACCGACTGGCACCAGGACCAGGGCGTGACCCTGCCCGAGGCCGACGGCACGCCGATGGTGACGGTCTGGCTGGCGATCACCGACGTGACGCGAGAGAGCGCGCCCTTGCAGGTGATCCCGGGCGTGCATCGCGAGGGTCTCATCCGGCATTGCGGCTGGACCCAGACCGGCATTCCGAAATCGCTGCTGCCGGTCGATCGCGCGGTGCCGCTGCCCTGCAAGGCGGGCTCGGCGGTGATCTTCCACCCGCTGACGCCGCATGCCTCGCTGCCGAACGAGTCCGACCGCTACCGCTGGTCCTTCGACATCCGCTATCACCGCACCGGCATGCCCTCGGGGCGTAGCCATTTCCCCAGCTTCACCGCCCGGTCGCGCGCGGCGCCCCAGACCGAACTGCACGACTGGCGGATGTGGCGCGAGATGTGGGAGGCCGCCCGCGCCCGCCTGTCGGGCCAGCCCCATATCCCGATCCACCGCTGGGACACCTCGGCGGCAGTCTGCGCCTGAGAGGCGCGATACCGCCCGATTCAGGTCTTTCAGCCGCCGCGCAAAAGCGTAGAGTCCGGCCCGAACAACCAGTGAGTCCACCATGCCCGACACCATCCGCCTCGACGCCTCCGACAATGTTGTCACTGCCGTTCGCCCGCTGGAAGTGGGCACCGATGGCGCGACCCAGTTGATCCCGCGCGGCCACAAGATGGCCGCCGAGGATATCCCGAAGGGCGCGGCGGTCAGGAAATACGCGCAGCTGATCGGCTACGCCGCCGAGGACATCGCCAAGGGCCAGCATGTGCATACGCACAACCTGGAATTCCGCAACGTCGAGCAGACCTACGAGTTCTCGACCAACCTGCGCCCGGCGCCGGAAGCCAAGACCCAGGACACCTTCATGGGCTACCGCCGCGAGAGCGGCCGGGTCGGCACGCGCAACTACATCGCGGTGCTGACGAGCGTGAACTGCTCGGCCACCGCCGCGCGCAAGATCGCCGAGCACTTCACCGACGAGCGCCTCGCCGATTATCCGAACGTCGATGGCGTCGCGGCCTTCGTGCACGGGACGGGCTGCGGCATGGCCGGCTCGGGCGATGGCTTCGAGGCGCTGCAGCGGGTGATGTGGGGCTATGCACGCAACCCCAATGTCGGCGGCGTGCTGATGGTCGGGCTGGGCTGCGAGATGAACCAGATCGACTGGCTGCTCGAGGCCTATGGCCTGAAGCCCGGGCCGCTGTTCCAGGCCATGAACATCCAGGACGTGGGCGGCCTGCGCAAGACCGTCGAACTGGGCATCAAGAAGATCGAGGCGATGCTGCCCGTCGTCAACGCGGCGCAGCGCACAGAATGCCCGGCCTCCGAGCTGATGGTGGCGCTGCAATGCGGCGGCTCGGACGCCTGGTCGGGCATCACCGCCAACCCGGCGCTGGGCCATGCCTGCGACCTGCTGGTCGCGCAGGGCGGCACCGGCGTCCTGGCCGAGACGCCCGAGATCTACGGCGCCGAGCACCTGCTGACCCGCCGCGCCGTCAGCCGCGAGGTCGGCGAGAAGCTGATCGAGCGCATCCGCTGGTGGGAGGACTACACCGCGCGCAACCACGGCTCGATGGACAACAACCCCTCGCCCGGCAACAAGCAGGGCGGCCTGACGACGATCCTGGAAAAGAGCCTCGGCGCCGCGGCCAAGGGCGGCACCACGCCGCTGATGGGCGTCTACAAGTACGGCGAGCCGGTCACCGCCAAGGGCTTCTGCTTCATGGACAGCCCGGGCTACGACCCGGCCAGCGTGACCGGCGAGATCGCGTCGGGCTGCAACCTCGTCGCCTTCACGACGGGCCGCGGCTCGGCCTTCGGCGCCAAGCCCGCGCCCAGCCTGAAGATCGCCACCAACAGCCGCATGTACGAGCGCATGACCGAGGACATGGACATCAACGCCGGCCGCGTGCTCGAGGGCGCCTCGGTCGAGGAGGTCGGCCGCGAAATCTACGAGGCCCTCCTGCGTGTGGCGAGCGGCGAGAAAACCAAGTCCGAGGCGCAGGGGCTGGGCGACTACGAATTCGTTCCCTGGCAGATCGGCGCGGTGATGTAACGCCGCGCCCAGCCGGCCCTAGCGTCCGGCGCGCAGCGGCAGGGACGGTGCCTTGCGCAGCGCCCGCTCGCGCAGCCAGATATAGAGCCCGGCCCCGACGATGACGCCCGCGCCAAGCAGCGTCCGGGTGTCTGGCGGTTGCGAGAATATCACCCAACTGATCGTCGCGGCATAGAGGATCTGGCTGTAGACCGCGGGCGCCAGAGTCGGTGCGGGGGCATAGCGGTAGCCCACCGTGATCAGGGTATGCCCGCCCACGCCCAGCAGGCCGATCGCCACCGCCGCCAGCCAGGCCGCAGCGTCCGGAGGCCAGACCCATCCGGAAACGACGAACGGCGCCAGCGCCACCGCAGGGATGCCGCTGGTGATCATCTGCCCCGTCGGGTTGTCGTCCACCCCCGCGATCATCCGTGTGAGGACGAAATACATCGAGGCGCAGAACAGCGCGGCCAGCGAGAACAGCATCGCCCAGTGGAACGCCGCGCCCCATGGTTCGGTGATGATCAGGACGCCGCCGAAGCCCACCAGGATCGCCAGGAACCGGCGCAGGCCGATGCGCTCGCCCAGGATCGGCACCGCCAGCAGGCTGACCAGCACCGGGGTGGCGAAGAAGATCGAGGTCGTCACCGTCAGCGGCAGGTAGCTGAGCGCGGCGAAGTTGCAGGCGGTGCCCGCCACCAGGAAGAACGCCCGCCCCAGCTGCACCTTCGGGGCGTTCGAGCGGAACACCGCCAGCCCGCGCCCGGGCAGGAACATCGCCGCCGAGGCCGCGAAGTGCCCCAGGTAGCGGATGAACACGACCTGCAGCACCGGCAGCCCGGCGCCCGCCAGCCACTTCGCCGAGGTGTCGACCAGCGTGAAGCTGAAGAAGGCGCCGAGGCACAGCAGGATGGCGAGGCCCAGCCGGTCTTCGCGCGGGGGGGCGGGGCTCACGCCCGGCTCAGCCCGACCAGCCGCCGTCGATGACGCAGGGCTGCCCGGTCATGAACGCGCTCTCGTCCGAGCCGAGATAGACCGCGAGCGACGCGATCTCGTCGGCCCGCGCGATGCGGCCCATCTTCTGCCGGGCGATGAACTCCTTCATCGCCTTGTCGTAATCGCCGGTGGCGCGCAGCCGGTCGTGCAGCGAGGGGCTGTCGACGGTGCCCGGGCAGATCGCGTTGCAGCGGATGCCGTGGGTGATGTACTCGACCGCGACCTGCTTGGTCATGCCGATCACGGCGGCCTTGGTCGCGCCATAGACGAAGCGGTTCGGCGCGCCGATCACGCTCGAGGCCGCCGAGGACATGTTGATGATCGACCCGCCGCCGCGCTCGACCATGCCGGGGATCGCCGCCTGCATGGTGTGGAACATCGACTGGCAGTTCAGCCGGAAGCCGAAGTCCCAATCGTCGTCGGTCGCCTCGAGGATGGTGCCCGAATGCACGAAGCCGGCGCAGTTGAACAGGATGTCCGGCGCAGCCTCCTGCACCGCCGCCTGGGCGGCCGCCTTGTCGGTCACGTCGAGCGCAATGGTCCGGCAGTCGAGCCCCTCGAGCAACTCGGCCTTCAGGTCGGTGGCGATCACCTCGGCACCCTCGGCGAGATAGGCCTCTGCCGTGGCCCGGCCGATGCCCTGGCCGGCGGCGGTGATGAAAGCGCGCTTGCCCTTCAGTCGCATGAATGTCCCTCCGTTCGAATTTCGCTCATGGCTACCGCGCGCGCGGGGCGATGTCACGCGAATGCGACGGATCTCGTGCGTATTTCGCTTGCGCGCGAGGAAGTTGCGATTGCCGGCCGACGGCCCGCGCGCTAGGTCAGGCACATGGCAAGCTTCCGCACCCTGCAGACGGTCCTGTCCCGCACCGCGCTGGCGGCCTTCGCGGTGCTGGCGGGCGTGGTGGTGTGGCATGTCAGGCCCTGGGCGCCGGACAGCGTCGCGCTGCGCCCCGATACCGGTGCTGCGGTCAGCGAGCTGCGCGGCCCGGCGCTGGAATCGGTGCTGATCGAACTGCTGACCCGGATCTACGGCGCCTTCGGCGAAACGGATGAATTCGCGATCTATGACGGGTTGGCGACGGCAGTCGACTCGGACCTGCTGACCGAGCTCTACCTGCAGCGCCGCGCCGCCCAGGCCGGCCAGCCCGAGGACCCCGAGGGCGGCGTGGCCAAGATCGTCGACCTTGCGCTGGATCAGCACGAGGTGACCGCGCGGGCCGGGCCGGACTACCGCATCGCGGCGACCTGGACCGTCACCGGCGTGATCGGCCACGAAGACCACCGGCACGAGCGCGTGAACACCTATGCCGCCGAGCTTACCCTGGGCCCCGCCGAGGGCGAATGGCGCATCACCCGCTTCGATCTCGACCAGGTCGAGCGGCAGGAGACGCCGCTGTTCTTCGAGGACTTCAAGTGAGCGGCGCGATGATCGAGATCGAGGGCCTGCGCTTCGCCCACCCCGCCGGCGGCTTCCGGCTCGAGATCCCCGAGCTCAGGGTCACGAAGGGCGAGAGGGTGGCCGTCGTCGGACCCTCGGGCACCGGCAAGACGACGCTGCTGAACCTGGTCGCCGGCATTCTGACCGCGGGCGCCGGGCGGATCACCGTCGACGGCACGCAGGTCACCCGGTTGGGCGACAGCGCGCGGCGGGCATTCCGCGTCGGCGCCATCGGCTTCGTGTTCCAGAACTTCGCGTTGGTCGAATACCTCAGCGCGCGCGAGAACATCCTCTACCCTTACCGCATCAATCCCGCGCTGCGCCTTGACGCCGGCACCCGCGCGCGGGCCGAGGCGCTGGCCGATGCGGTGGGCCTGGCCGACAAGCTCGACCGCAAGCCGCAGGCGCTGAGCCAGGGCGAGCAGCAGCGCATCGCGATCTGCCGTGCGCTGATCACGCGGCCCGCGCTGGTGCTGGCCGACGAGGCGACCGGCAACCTCGACCCCGAAAACAAGGAACTGATCCTCGACCTGCTGTTCGAGCAGACCCGCGCGCAGGATGCCACCCTGCTGGCGGTGACGCATGACCACGCGCTGCTGCCGCGCTTCGACCGGGTGGTGGATTTCGCCGCCTTCCGGCAAGGGGGTGCGGCGGCATGAGAAACGCGATGTTCCTGGCGCTGGCCTATATGCGTCACCACGCGGCCCGCAGCCTGATCATGATCGCGGCGATCGCGCTGATCCTGATCGTGCCCTTCGCCACGCAGCAGGTACTGCGCTCGGCCGAGGCGCAACTGACCGCGCGGGCCGAGGCGACGCCGCTGATGGTGGGCAGCCGGGGCTCGGCGCTCGATCTGATGATGAACGGGCTCTATTTCAGCGACGATCGCCCCGAGCCGGTGTCGCGCGCGGCCAGCGAGCGGATCTGGGACAGCGACCTGGCCGTCGCGATCCCGCTCTACGTCAATTACAAGGCCGGCGGGCAGCCGGTGGTCGGCACCACGCTGGATTATTTCGACTTCCGCGGGCTCGAGGTCGAGCAGGGCCGCCCGCTCGCTGTGCTGGGCGAGGCAGTTCTGGGCGCGACGGCGGCGCGGCGGCTGGACCTGGGGCCAGGGGACACACTGATATCGGATCCGGAGAACCTGTTCGACCTGGCCGGCTCCTATCCGCTCGAGATGCAGGTGGTGGGCGTGCTCGCCCCGACCGGGACCGCCGACGACAAGGCGGTTTTCGTCGACATCAACACCGCCTGGGTGATCGAGGGGCTGGGACACGGGCATGACGACGTGATCGCCGCCGACGCGGTGGTGGGGCAGGAGGGTGCGAACCTGACCACCTTCGCCGGGCTGACCCAGTTCACCCGCATCACCCCCGAGAACATCGACACCTTCCATTTTCACGGCCCGCCCGAGGACTATCCGCTCTCGGCGGTGATCGCCGTGCCCTGGGATGCACGCGCCTCGGCCGTGCTGCGCGGGCGCTACCTTGAGCCGGAGGAAACGACGCAGATCGTGGTGCCCGAACTGGTGGTGCAGGGGCTGCTGGCGACGCTGTTTCGCATCGGACGGGTGCTGGACGCGGTGTTCCTGATCGTCGGCGCGGCGGCGCTGATCGCGGTGGCGCTGGCCTTCTACCTGTCGCTGCGGCTGAGGCGCGACGAGATGGACACCGCCTTCCGCCTGGGCTCGCATCGGCTGATGATCTCGCGCCTTCTGGGCGCGGAACTGGCGGTCACGTTCGCGTTGGCGGCGCTGCTGGCGGTTGCGGTGCTGGCGGCTCTGGCGCCTTATATCGACGACCTGTCCATCTGGCTGATCACGCAGGAGGGATGATGAAACGAACCCTTGTCGCGCTGTTCGCGCTCTGGCCCGCGCTGGCGCAGGCGCATTTCGGGCTGATCCTGCCCGATGATCCGATGATCACGCAGGAGGAGGGGCGCGAGGTCGCGCTGACCTTCGGCTTCGTCCACCCCTTCGAGCAGTTCGGGATGGAGATGGAGCCGCCCGTCCGCGTCATCGCCCGCACGCCCGGCGGCACCGAGGACATCACCGAAAGCCTTTCACCCGGACAGGTGCTTGGCGGGCTGGGTTATCGGACGGATTATCGCCTGACACGCCCGGGCGCCTACGCCTTCGCGATGGAGCCGCAACCCTACTGGGAGCCGGGAGAGGACAAGTACATCCTGCATTACTCCAAGACGGTGCTTTCGGCATTCGACGGCGATGCGGGCTGGCAGGAACCGCTGGGCGTGAAGACCGAGATCGTCCCGCTGACCCGCCCCTTCGGATTATGGGCCGGAAACATCTTCCGGGGTCAGGTGCTGCGCGACGGCGCGCCGGTGCCGCTGGCCGAGGTCGAGGTCGAGTACTACAATCGCGAGGGCCGGCAGGCGCCGGCCGAGGTGATGATCACCCAGACCATCCGCGCCGACGAGTTCGGCGTCTTCACCTACGCTCCGCCCGGTGCCGGCTGGTGGGGCTTCGCCGCGCTGACCGAGGCGGATTATACCATCGCCCGCGCCGGCGCCGAGAAACCGGTCGAACTGGGAGCCGTGATATGGGTACATTTCGAACCATGGGACTGATCCGCCCCCTCGCGCTGATCGCGGCGCTGATCTGGGCCGCGCCGGCCTTCGCGCACCGGCTGGTGATCTACGCCTATGTCGAGGACGACATGGTGGTGCTCGAGTCGAATTTCTCCAGCGGCGCTGTCGCCGGCGCCGGAACCGTGACCGTCAAGGACGGTGAGGGCGCCGTGCTGGCCGAGATGCCGCTCTCTGAGACCGGCGAGACACGCTTCGGGATCCCCGAGGGGGGAGAAGGAGGCATTGCACTCGAGGTGCTCACCGACGCCGGCCATGACGATTACTGGATTTTGACGCCGGAGGATCTGGGCCAATGACGACGCGCTTGCTCGCACTTCTTCTGCTGCTGTCGCCCGGCCTCGCCTGGGGCCAGGAATTGCGGGTCGCCGCGGTCAACGGCCCGCTGGCCTATTTCGCCCGCGCGCTGGGCGGCGACGCGGTCGAGGTCTATTTCCCCGTCCCCGAAGGCGTCGACCCGGCCAGCTGGCGCCCGGCCATCGCCGAGATCGCGCAATATCAGAAGTCGGACCTGATCCTGCTCAACGGCGCGGGCTATGCCGGCTGGACCACCAAGGCTGCGCTGCCGCGCGCGAAGACCGTGAACACCGGGAAGGCGTTCGAGGACCAACTGATCAGGCTCGTGACCGCGGTGACGCATTCCCACGGTGCCGATGGCGAACATTCGCACACCGGCACCGCGAACCAGACCTGGCTGGACCTCGAGCAGGCGACGCGGCAGGCCGCGGCGGTGGCCGAGGCGCTGCGCCGTCGACTGCCCGACCGCGCCGAGGCGATCTCGGCCGCCGAGGCCGAGCTGGCCTCGGCGCTGGCCGAGCGGCATGCGAGGGCGCTGGACCTGGGCGCGGAACTGGCGGGCGCGCGAGTGATAGCCGCCCTTCCCGGGCTGGAGTATTTCGCTCGGGCCTACGGTCTGGATGCCGTCAGCCTGGCCTGGACCCCCGGCGCGGCGCCGGGTCCGGAGGAGATCTCCGCGCTCGAGGCGGCTCTGCCCGCGCGGCTTTTCATATGGCAGCAAGCCCCTGCGGACGCCGCACGAGCGGCGGTGGCC
>JABAHR010017639.1_pt1 | contig 11132 bp, 11 predicted proteins | sample 7062101 | NCBI WGS metagenome assembly JABAHR01 (sample SAMN14534553, study PRJNA622989) | marine sediment metagenome | biome: marine biome [ENVO:00000428]; feature: marine pelagic biome [ENVO:01000023]; material: deep marine sediment [ENVO:00002113] | place: India: Gulf of Kutch | collected...
CCGGCGACCGAGGGTACGCACGGTACGATCACGTTCACGGTGAGTCTGACCAACGCGGCGGACCAGGCGGTGACGGTGGATTATACGACGGTGGACGGCACGGCGGTTGCGGGTGACGACTACACGGCGGTGGCCGGGACGCTGACGTTTGCGCCGGGCGAGACCAGCCAGACGGTGACGGTGGACGTGCTGGACGACGGCGTGTTCGAGGATCCGGAAGCGTTCACGGTGGTGATCAGCGACGCGGACTATGCGGCGGGCACGGCGGACGAGGTGGCGCTGGNNGGCACGGGCAACATCGTGGACACGGATCCGCCTACCGTCGTCGTCATCTACGATGACAATGGCATCGTTGATGAAAAGGGCCTGCCGGCAGGTTCGGGTGAACAGGCGGACGGTGACAGAACGAATAACAGCGATACTTCTGAAACAACCACCGGCAGTTTCCTGATTGATGCCGGCGTGAATGGTCCCGACAAATTCGAAATCCTCGACAAGGACGGCAACTGGATAGATGTCACGGCAGGGAATGTGCTCGTGAATGCCGAGAACGGCACCTTGCTGGTGACGCTGAATGGCGGTGTTTATGAGTGGGAATACACCTTGACCGATAATTTACTGACCCACACGGATACCAGTACAACCGACGGTGACAGTGACCGGGGCGAGGATGACCAGGCCCAGGGCGAGGCACTGCAGATACGCGTGTTCGATAATGAGGGGGATGTATCGGATCCGGTCACGCTGGATATCACCGTCAACGACGACGGCCCGAGCGACTTCGAACCGACCCCGGTCATCCTGGTGAATTCCGGTGACGGTGCCGGCAGCGGTCCGCTGGACATGTTTGCCAACATGGGCGCGGATGACCTCGGCAGCGTGGTGTTCACCGGCGGCAGCGACGGCGACCTGCTGATGGGGTATTTCAACGGCGATACCACGCTCGAGCCGGTCCAGTACAAGAACGAGGATATCGTGCTGACCGGGTACGGGACCGGTACCCTGACGGGTACCTCTGTCGATACCGATACGGTGATCCTGAAGATCGAGCTCAACCCGGATACCACGGACGAATCACAGGACCAGTACACGATCACCTTCTTCACCGAGCTCAATGACGGCTCGGGCTTCGTGTTCGACGACTTCTCCAAGGCGCCGGCCGGCAAGAACAAGTGGATCGGGCTGGACAAGGACGGTTTCGATATCAATGACCCGTCCGATCCTGCACCGGACAGCGCCGACCTGCTGATCACGGCGTTCAACAACGGTGCCATCGGCAACGTCAACACCAGTTCCACCGATATCGGCGTGGACAACCAGTGGATCGGCGATGACCAGGGCATTCGCCTCGACTTTGTCACCGATGTCCGCCGTGATGACGCCATGGGCGAGAACGAGCACGACGAGCAGGGTTTCCTGTACGACAGCCACTATGCCGGCAACAACTTCAACTTCACTGTCATGCAGGTACAGGGCGGTACCACCGCGGCGATCCGCATCCGCCTGTTTGACTTTACCGGCACGGAAGGCGATACGGATGTCACCAACAGCCTGAACAATACCGTGGTCGCCATTATTGCCGCTTCGGTAACGGTCAACGGCATCTCGCCAGCCTTCCTGTCGGATGTCAGCGTGACCGTCGATGGCGACAGCATCGTCATCGAGGGGCTCAGTACCGGTGACGATGTGGCCTTCGAGGCGGCTGCCGATTTCGAGTCGGTCGAGATGAGCAATGCCAACGGTGATCCGCACCCGGACGAAGAGGGGGTCACCTTCAGCGGGGATTCCTTCGCGGTCGGCGCCTTCGGCTTCGAAAACGTCATCGAGGGTGACGAGATCGACCTGGCATTCGATATGCTGGCCACCGATGCGGATGGTGATATGGCCACCGCTACGCTGGACATCAAGATCTCGCCGGAAGGGCATGTCGCCGTGGGTACCGATGCCGAGGAAGTGCTGATCGGCGATTCCGGCGTGGACTTCCTGGTCGGCGGCGGCGGCAACGACATCCTGATCGGCAACGACGGCAACGACACCATGTCCGGCGGCGACGGCGCCGATATCTTTATCTGGACCGAGGGACAGTCGGGTCTGGACGTGATCGAGGACTTCAGCGTCGCAGAGCAGGATGTGCTGAATATTGCCGATCTGCTGGTCGGCGAAAACAATCCGACCGCCGCGGAACTGGATGCCTACATGAGTATCTCCTCGGGCGCCGACACCACCATCACCATCTTCGGTGACCAGGGCAACGCCGACCAGGTCATTCACCTGGTCGGGTTCAATACCACCGGCATGAACGGGGTGGAGGTCATCGATTACCTGCTCAGTGCCGGCAGCCTGGTCACCGATTAACCTGTCAGCAGATAATCAGCAGCCTGACTGATGCCCGCAGCCGTTACGGCTGCGGGCGCAGTTGCACCATGCTGTAGCATAGCTCCCGCGCTGTGTCATAATGGCGCCTTTCGGAAGTCTGCATTCCGGTTTCGGGGATCCTGTTCAATGTTTCGACCGTACGAGCTGTTTGTCGGTCTGCGCTACACGCATACCAAGCGACGCACGCACTTCATCTCGTTTATCTCGTTCATCTCGATGCTGGGCATCGCGCTCGGCGTGACCGCGCTGATCACCGTGCTGTCGGTCATGAACGGCTTCGAGAAGGAGCTGCGCGAACGCATCCTGGGCATGGCGTCGCACGCGACCATCACGGCCTACGACGGCCGGCTGGAGGACTGGCGCGAGGTCTCCGCGCTGATCGAGGGCGAGCCGCAGGTGCTGGCGGCTGCGCCGTTCGTGAGCGCCGAGTCGATGCTCAGTCTCGGCAAGCTGGTCAGCGGCGCACAGATCCGCGGCGTGCTGCCGGAGGCCGAAGGCAGTGTGTCGGACGTGGTGGAGCACCTCAGCAACGGGGATATCGGGCAGCTGCGGGCAGGGGAGTACGGCATCATCCTGGGCAGTGAACTGGCCATGGCGCTGGGCGCGCGGGTCGGCGACTCCATTACCGTGGTCTCGCCGCAGGTGAATATCGCGCCGACCGGCATCCTGCCGCGACTGCGGCGCTTCACCGTGCTGGCCACCTTCGAGGTGGGGATGTACGAGTATGACCGGGGGGTTGCCCTGGTGCATATGCAGGATGCCGCAAAGCTGTTCCGCCTCGACGCTGCCGTCAGCGGCCTGCGCCTGAAGCTGGAGGACGTGTTCGATGCGCCGCAGGTGGCCTGGCAGCTGGCCAGCCAGCTCCCGGGCATCTACCGGGTGCAGGACTGGACGCAGCGCCATGCCAATTTCTTCCGCGCCATCAAGACGGAAAAGCGCGTCATGTTCATTATTCTTACGCTGATTGTCGCCGTCGCCGCATTCAATATCGTGTCGACACTGATTATGGTGGTTACCGACAAGCGCTCGGATATCGCCATCCTCAGGACGCTGGGCGCCACGCCGCGCTCCGTCATGGGTATCTTTATCATCCAGGGCATCGTGATCGGGGTGATGGGAACCGTGCTGGGAGTGGCGGGCGGTGTCGGGCTGGCACTGAACATCGAGACCATCGTGCCGGCGATCGAGCGCCTGTTCGAGGTACAGTTCCTGGCGGCGGACGTGTACTACATCAGCGAGGTACCGTCCGAGCTGCACTGGCGGGATGTCTGGGTCATGGCATTCGTGGCACTGGTACTGAGCCTGCTGGCAACCCTGTATCCGGCCTGGCGTGCCGCACGCACGCACCCGGCCGAGGCGCTGCGCTATGAGTGACGTACTGACCTGCAAAAGCCTGGGCAAGACCTTCGGAGAGGGCGCGCTGGCGCTGGAGATCTTTCGTGACATCAACTTCAGCGTGGGAGGTGGTGAACGCATCGCCATCACCGGTGCTTCCGGCAGTGGCAAGAGTACCCTGCTGCACCTGCTCGGCGGTCTCGATGAACCGACCCGCGGCGAGGTGCTGATCGACGGTCGCGACCTGCGGCAGCTGTCGCCCGCACAGCTCGGTGAACTGCGCAACCGCGCGCTTGGTTTCGTCTACCAGTTCCACCACCTGCTGCCGGAGTTCACGGCGCTGGAGAATGTCGCCATGCCGCTGCTGATCAGGGGGGATATGCCGGCGCAGGCCAGGCAGCAGGCCGCCGACATGCTCGCGCGGGTCGGGCTGGCAAGGCGCCTGGAACACAAGCCCGGCGAGCTGTCCGGCGGCGAACGCCAGCGCGCTGCCGTGGCGCGTGCACTGGTGACGCGACCACAGTGTGTACTGGCCGACGAACCGACCGGCAACCTGGATCGTCACAACGCCGACCAGGTGTACGAACTCATGCTGGAACTGAACCGGGAACTCGGCACCAGCCTGCTGGTTGCCACGCACGACCCTGCCATTGCCGAGCGCATGGACCGCACCGTGCAGCTGCAGGACGGGCAGCTGATCCAGTAACGCAGCGCGGCTGTCCGGTGCCGGGCAGCCATTAACGCGGTTTACCACGATGTTCACGGAAGAACATGTATTTACAGGTAATATGCTTCGTGCTGGGGGTGTGTGCACTGCACACCTGCAGCGTCCTTCCTGACCCCGCTCACTACCTCCTGCTGTTACCGGCAGTGCTGCTGTTGCGCTGGCGCACGGCGCGGCCGCTGGCGCTGTTTGCCTGCGGCTTTTTCTGGGCAGGCTGGCAGGCGCAGCTGCTGATGCAGGACTCGCTCGGGCGTGAGCTGCAAGGCAGGACGGTGCATGTCGAGGGCACCGTGCAAACTACTCCGGAACGGTTGTCCGCTCACCTGCAGCGGTTCCGGTTTGCCATCGAGCGCCTGGACGCGGGCGAGGGCTGGAGCGTGTTTACCGCAACGGCACGTCTTAACTGGTATGCCGATGCGGCGGCCCCGCAGGCGGGTGAACGCTGGCGGCTGGCGGTGCGCCTGAAACAGCCGCACGGCTTTGCCAACCCGGGCGGGTTCGACTACGAAGGCTGGCTGTTCCAGCAGCGCATTCGCGTGACCGGCTACGTGCGCGACGAGCCCGGCAACACGCGGCTCGAGGCAGGCCGGGTGTCGGGCATCGGGGCATGGCGCGTACGGCTGCTGGCGGTCTTTGACACGCTGCAGTCGCATCAGTCGACCGGCCTGGTCAGGGCGCTGACGGTCGGCGAGCGCAGTGACATCGCGCCGTGGCAATGGAACGTGCTGAATCTGACCGGGACCACGCACCTGATGGCGATCTCCGGCCTGCACATCAGCCTGGTTGCCGGCCTGGTGTTTACGCTGGTGCGCCTGCTGTGGCTGCGCGCCGGCAGCCTGGCCATGCTGATGCCGGCACACCGTGTCGCGGCCCTGTGCGCGATCGCTGCCGCAGGCTGCTACGCCTTGCTGTCGGGGCTGGGTATTCCGGCACGCCGGGCACTGGTCATGGTCGCGGTATTCATGCTGGCAGTGCTGGTCAATCGCAACGTGCAGTTTCCCCGGGCCATCGCGCTTGCCATGGCGGTGACGCTGCTGGTTGATCCGCTGTCGGTGCTCTCGTATGGCTGGTGGCTGTCGTTCTGGGCGGTGATCGTGATCGCCTGGACGGGCTGCGGCCGTTGCGGGCAGTCAGGCTTCGTGCGGCGCGCGCTGTGGATGCACGTGGTGATTGCGCTGGCCATGCTGCCGCTGCTGCTGGTGTTCTTCCAGCAGGCGTCCCTGATCGCGCCGCTCGCCAACATGTTCGCGGTGCCGCTGGTCAGCCTGCTGGTGGTTCCGCTGGCCCTGCTCGGTGCCGTGCTGATCACGCTTTACGAACCGCTCGGGAGCGGCCTGCTGGCGCTGGCGGCGCTGCTGCTCGATGCATGCTGGCCGCTGCTGGAATGGCTGGCCGGCCTGCAGCATGCCGCCTGGACGCAGCACCAGCCGCGCAGCTGGACGCTGATACCGGCGATTGCCGGGCTGGCGCTGCTGCTGATGCCGCGCGGGCTGCCGGCACGTTCGACGGGGCTGGTGCTGTTGCTGCCGCTGTTCCTGGTGCGTCCGTCGGCGCCGGGGCAGGGCGAGGTCCGCTTCACCCTGCTCGATGTCGGGCAGGGCCTGGCGGCCGTGGTGCAAACGGCCGGCCATGTACTGGTCTATGATACGGGCGCGCGCTTCAGCGCCACCTTCAATACCGGACAGGCGGTACTGGTACCCTTTCTGCGCAGCCAGGGCATACGCCGGCTGGACATGCTGATGGTCAGTCACGGCGACAACGACCACATCGGCGGTGCCCATGCGCTGCTGCAAACCTACCCGGCCGGGCACATCGTCACCAGCGTGCCGGAGCGCTTCCCGGGCCGGCGGGTACGGCCCTGCCGCGACGGCGACCAGTGGCAGTGGGACGGTGTGCGCTTCACGGTGCTGCATCCGTCGGCAAGGTTCGCCGGCAGCGGTAATGACGGTTCCTGCGTGCTGCGCATCGAGGCGGCGGGGGGCGGGCGGCTGTTGCTGACCGGAGACATCGAGCAGGCAGCCGAGCAGCGCCTGCTGCAGGAACGGCGCGAACAGCTGGCAGCCGGGGTGCTGGTGGTGCCGCACCATGGCAGCAACACCTCGTCAAGCGATGCCTTCATCGCGGCCGTTGCGCCGACCCATGCCCTGTTCCCGACCGGCTATCTGAACCGCTACCGCCTGCCAAAGGACGCGGTGCTGGCCCGCTACCGGGCGGCCGGCGCGCAGCTGTTTGAAACCGGCCGGCACGGCGCCCTGTCCGTCAGATTTACAGCACATGACAGCAGCCCGGAGCTTGCCGCCCGGCGCGGGCAGCGAATGCGTTTCTGGCAGTGGAGTGAGTAACGCATCACGGTTTGGCAACGGCAGTAAATACAGTATGATCAGCAGCGATTGTTTGTGCTGATCCCGATCAAAGGAAGGTGAGAACGTGCTGGAACTGGTAAAAGCGGGCGGCTGGCTGATGCTGCCCATCCTGCTGTGTTCAGTGGTGGCGCTGGCGATCATCGCCGAACGGATATGGTCGCTGCAGGTGCGCCGGGTGCTACCCAAACACCTCGTGGCGCAGGTGTGGCGCTGGGAGAAGATCCACCAGCTCGACCAGGAGCACCTGAAAGAGCTGCAGGCCAGTTCGCCGCTCGGTGCGATCCTCGCCGCCGGCATCATCAACCGACACCAGCACCGCGAGGTCATGAAGGAAAGTATCGAGGACACCGGCCGGCACGTGGTGCATGAACTGGAGCGTTACCTGACCTCGCTCGGCACCATCGCGGCCATCACCCCGCTGCTCGGTTTGCTGGGTACCGTGATCGGCATGATCAAGGTGTTTGCCACCATCACCACCCAGGGCGTGGGCGACCCGGGCGCCCTGGCCGGGGGCATCTCCGAGGCGCTGATCACCACGGCAGCCGGACTGTCGGTGGCGATCCCCACGCTGATGTTCTATCGCTACTTCCGTGGCCGGGTACGCATGCTGGTACTGAAGATGGAGCAGCAGGCCATGCTGATGGTGGAGATCATGCACGGTACCCGTCCGCACCCCGAAGAAGAGGGTGGAGCACGATGAACCTGCAGCCGGGCAGCGAGGATGAACCGGACGTCAACCTGACGCCGCTGATCGACGTTGTTTTCCTGTTGCTGATCTTTTTCATGGTGTCCACGACCTTCGAGCACCAGTCGCGCATCCAGATCGAGCTGCCGGAGGCATCGGCCGAGCCGGTCACCCAGGACGCCGAGACGCTGGAACTTGTCATCGATGCGCAGGGCCGCTATTTCATCGCTGACCAGCAGGTCGTCAACACCGAGCTGAAGACCCTGAAGTCGGCCATCAGCAAGGCGCTCGGTGACCGTGAAACGATGCCGGTAACGATCCGTGCCGATGCCAGCACACCCCACCAGGCCGTGGTGCGGGCGCTGGACGCGACCAGCCAGCTCGGGCTGACCAGTATTTCCCTAGCCACCTCGAAGATCGAGCAGGAATAACAACACCGATCCGGCATGAAGCGTCTGGACCATTACTGGTATGCACGCAGCCCGTGGCTCGTGCTGCTGACGCCCCTGTCGCTGCTGTTTCGCATCGTGGTCGCGGTGCGCAGGCTGGCCTACCGCCTCGGCCTGCTGCGCAGCCGCAGGCTGCCGGTCCCGGTCATCATCGTTGGCAACATCACCGTCGGCGGCAGCGGCAAGACACCGCTGGTCGCCTGGCTCGCCGGTTACCTGCAGGGCAAGGGCTACCGGCCCGGGATCGTGGCGCGTGGCTACGGGGGCACGGCCCGCAGCTGGCCGCAGCAGGTCCGGCGTGACAGCGACCCGGCCATCGTCGGCGACGAGGCCGTGCTGCTCGCAGGGCTGACCGGCTGCCCGGTGGCGGTTGGCCCGGACCGCTATGCAGCCGCCTCGGCGCTGGTGAAATACAACAGCTGCGATGTGATCGTCGCGGATGACGGCCTGCAGCACTACGCACTGCAGCGCGACATCGAGATCGCTGTCATCGACGGGGTGCGCCGGTTCGGCACCGGTTTCATGCTGCCGGCGGGGCCGCTGCGCGAGCCGGTCAGCCGCCTCCGGGATGCGGACCTGGTGGTGGTCAACGGCCTGGGCGGGGGTAACGAGTACCCCATGAAGCTGAAACGGGGGCTGTTGCACAACCTGGCGGACGAAAGCCGCACCTGCCGCCCGGAGGCGTTCCGGCAACGCAAGGTGCATGCCGTGGCGGGGATCGGCAACCCGGAACGTTTCTTCCAGGCACTGCGCGAGCAACTGGGTCAGGTAGAGACGCACAGCTTTCCCGATCATCACCGCTTTGCCAGGGCGGATATCCTGTTTGACGACGATGCGCCTGTGTTGATGACGGCGAAGGATGCGGTAAAATGTCGACGCTTTGCAACCGGTAATGAATGGTACCTGCCGGTCACTGCAGAGATGGGCGCCGAGTTCTGCGCGAGCCTCGACGCGTTGCTGCAAGAACGGGCAGCCCTGAACAGCGATAGCGCAGACGAGTGAACCGACCGGGAGCGAGGCATGGACAAGAAATTACTGGAAATCCTGGCCTGTCCGTTGTGCAAGGGCCAGCTGGTCTTTAACAGGGAGCGTCAGGAACTGGTTTGCAAGGCGGACCGGCTGGCTTACCCGGTACGCGATGACATACCGGTCATGCTGGAAGAAGAGGCCAGGAAACTGCCGGCAGACGAGGAAGTCTGACAAGCGGATGCATGTCTGATCCCGACTTCAGGGTAGTCATACCCGCACGCTACGCCTCGACACGACTGCCGGGCAAGCCGTTGCTGGCGATTGCCGGGCGCCCCATGCTGCAGCATGTGCATGAACGCGCCATGCAGTCGGGCGCGGTTTCCGTGGTGATCGCCACCGATGACGAACGTATCCGCGCGGCGGCGGAGCGTTTTGGCGCAGACGTCTGCATGACGTCTGCAGCACATGAGTCCGGCACCGAGCGCCTCGCCGAGGTGGTTGCAGGCAGGGGCTGGGATGCCGACACGCTGGTTGTGAACGTGCAGGGCGATGAACCGCTGATCGCGCCGGCACTGATCAGGCAGGTCGCCAGCGGGCTGGCTGAAAACAGCACCGCTGCAGTGGCGACACTGGCCTGGCCGCTCGACGATGATGCCGACATGCAGGACCCGAATGTCGTCAAGGTGGTGCTGGACAGGACCGGCCATGCGCTGTATTTCAGCCGCGCCCCGATTCCGTATCCGCGCGATAGCGTACCCGGCGCAGCCCCGGCGGGGCTGCGCCACATCGGGCTGTATGCCTACCGTGCCGGTATGCTGGCAAGCTATGCGCAGTTGCCGGTCTCGCCGCTCGAACAGGTGGAGAAACTCGAGCAGCTGCGTGTGCTCTGGAACGGCATGCGCATACACGTCAGTGTTGCCGCGGAACGGCCGGGCCCCGGCGTTGATACGCAGGCTGACCTGGAGCGCGTCGAGCGCCTGCTTGGCGGTTCCGGCGCCTGACAGCGCCGGGTGTCAGGGGGTCTCGGTGCTGCGCTGCTGTTCACCGATATAGGTCTGCAACGCCTTCGCCGCGGTCTCGCCCAGCCGGATGAACTGGATGCCGGCATGATAACTGTCCTGTGCGAGGCGCTCGGTATGGATAATCCTGGCGGAGCAGCTGACCAGGGCAGGGGTCTTGCGTCCGGCCAGCGGCAGCTGGAAGCGCACCTGCACGGTTACATCGTCCACCAGTCCGGGCGTGTGCTGGCCTTCCGGCAGCAGGCCGAGCAGGGTTTCCTGGCTGCAGCTGAACTTGAGGCCGCCGGCAGACAGGTTGAGGATGCGGGCTGTGGCCATGGCATCCTTGTGGCTGCCGACCTGGCAGGCCAGGTCGACCCGGATGCGATCGTGCTTGCGGTCGATCCAGAAGTGTTGTATCCCGCCTTGCATGTCAGTCTCTGGCCCTGGTCACTGGACGCTAATATAATCGGTCACGGAACATTATTGAACCGCAATATCGTACAGCGGCGATTCCGCAGCTACGGTGAGCCAATATTCCTTCTATATCGTTATCTTTCACATGAACAGCGTTAAGGTATTGTTTGTCTGCATGGGCAACATCTGTCGTTCGCCCACGGCACAGGGTGTGTTCGAGAAACTCGTCGAGGCAAACGACCTTGTCGATATCATCCACATCGACTCTGCCGGAACCCATGCCTACCACATCGGCGAGTTACCGGATGTGCGCGCCACCGAGGCGGCCCGGCGGCGCGGCATTGATCTCACCAGCCAGCGTGCGCGCCGGGTCAGGGCGGAGGATTTCGTGGAATTCGATTACGTGCTGGCGATGGATTACAGCAACGTCGAGGACCTGGCCGGCCTGTGCGCGGAGGAGCATCACTCCAAGCTGCGCCTGCTGCTTGATTTTGTGCCCGAACTGCAGACGCGCGAGGTGCCGGACCCGTATTACGGCGGTGTGACCGGTTTCGAGCGTGTGCTGGATCTCATCGAGCAGGCCAGCATCGGTCTGCTCGCCGACATCCGGCGCCAGCACCACATCTGAGCCCGGAACCTGTACCGTACTCGCGCGCGGGTACCAGACAGGTTCTGCTCAGTCCGCGGCCGCCTTTTCGCGTGGCGGGTTTTGCGGACCGTCGCCGCCGCTGTCCTGTTGCCGGCCGCTACCGGTCTTGCCGTCCTGCCCGGCAGCCGGTCCTGCAGCGGATGCCGGCGGCTTGCCGGCCGCCTGCG
>JABAHR010014882.1_pt5 | contig 11124 bp, 11 predicted proteins | sample 7062101 | NCBI WGS metagenome assembly JABAHR01 (sample SAMN14534553, study PRJNA622989) | marine sediment metagenome | biome: marine biome [ENVO:00000428]; feature: marine pelagic biome [ENVO:01000023]; material: deep marine sediment [ENVO:00002113] | place: India: Gulf of Kutch | collected...
CGCTGCCGTCCTTGTAGCGGGTGTAGGTCCAGTTCGTCGTGCGCATGGAGATGCCGTTGCCCGAGAAGGAAAGGGCGCTGTCCTTCACGGTGGCGGAAGGGTCGTCAAGGATGGGGACGAGGCTCTCGCCCTGGACGCTGTCGGGGATATTCAGTCCCGCCAGTGCCGAGAGAGTGGGGAAGAGGTCGACCAACTCCGCGATCGACCGGGTCCGGCCCGGCCTGGAACCCGGGATCGAGATGATGAGGGGGACCCGGCTGACCTCCTCGTGCAGGTTGTTTTTCTGCCAGAAGGTGTGCTCGCCGAGGTGGTAACCGTGGTCGCTGGTGAAGACAATGGCGGTCTTCTGGCGCAGGTCGAGGCGGTCGAGCTCGTCGAGAATTCGGCCGACCTGCTCGTCCATGAAGGTCACGGAGGCGTAATAGGCCGACCACATGCGCTTCTGGTTGTCGGGGTAGTTGTCCATTCCGTTGAGCGCCGACCGGCTGCTGGTGAGGGCCAGCCTCGGCATGTCCTCGAGATCGCCCGGCACCACTTCTGGCAGCACCATCCGTTGCCACGGGTAGAGGTCGAAATACTGCTTGGGTTGCACCATCGGGTAGTGCGGGCGCACGAATCCGGCAGCCAGGAAGAAGGGCTTGTCCCTGTGCTTCNNCCGTTGCCCTGGCAGCCCACCGAGACAAACATCCGGTGCGGCATGCGGGTCGATTGCCGGCCTTCCAGCCTGGCGGTGAAGATGTCGAGGTTGAGGCAGGCGTAGTCGCCGGGAGTGTGCGCTTCGAGGCCGGGCGAGTTGAAGCGTTCGGTCCACGAGGAGGGGATGTCCCGGCCGTTGGTTCCCGCGATGATGTCGCCGGGGACGCGCATGTGGTAGATCTTGCCGACCCGAGCGCTGTACCAGCCGTTCTCCCGGAAGTGCTGTCCGAGATTCACCCGGCCCTGCCCCTGGTAGCGGCTGTGCATGAAGGAGGTCCGTGAGGGGGCGCAGACCGTGCCCTGGCAGTAGGCCCGTTCGAAGACCATGCCCCGGGCGGCGAGCTTGTCGATACTCGGTGTTTTGCAAACCCGGTCCCCGTAACAACCCAGGACGCTTGCCTTGAGGTCGTCCGAGATGAGGAAGAGGACGTTCTCGATGTGTTTCCCCGCGGAAAAGGTGGCTGGGAGAAGAAACAGGAGAACGAGGAAGAGGGAGCGGAAATTCACCGGGTGGGGGGTCAAGGGTGAGGACACTGGCGGCCGGGGCGGCCGCCCTACAACGGGAGGCCGGAGTCCGCCATGGCGGGGTGGGCACCCTGCCTGCCGTTTTTCCCGGCCGAAAGCAGATCGGTAAATCCACAAAAGCGTTTGGATTCTTCCTGGGGGAGGGCCGGGACGGGCCGGTCGTTGGCGAGGAACCGGCCGCACAGGCGAAAGAACTCGTCTTCCCGCTCCGCCCGGAGGATGGCATGGTCGAAGCCGGGATCGAGTCCCTGCGTGATGTAGGCGAGGTAGCGCTTCATTTTCTTCACCTGCTTGTCGCTGCGGAAGACCTTGCGTTGTTCGCGGGCGGTTTCTTCCCAGAGCAACTCGATGTATTCAAGCAAATCGCAATGGCGGGGTCGGGGAATGCCGCGTTGAGCGAAGGCGGCGCGGAGTTGATCGAATATCCAGGGGTTCCGGATTGCCCCCCGGCCCAACATGAGGCCTGCCGCCCCGGTTTGAGCGAGGACGGAACGTCCGGTTTCGACGTCGACGATGTTACCGTTCGCAATGACCGGACAGTTCATGTTCTCGGCCGCGCGGCGAATGCAAGCGGGGTGAATGGCGGACTGGTAACGCTCCTTCACGGTCCGGCCGTGAATGGTGAGAGCATCCAGGGCGTGTCGTTGAAAGACTGCCAGGAGCGAATCGAACTCGTCCGGATTGTGGTAGCCGATCCGGGTCTTGACCGTAAAGCGGCCCCGGACCGTTTCCCGCAGGGCACCGAGAAGTCGATCAATCCTGGAGGGATTGCGCAGTAGCCCGCCCCCCGCGTCCTTCCGGCATACGACAGGGGCAGGGCAACCGAGGTTCAAATCCAGGCCCGCGATGGGATGTTCTTCCAGTTCACGGGCGGTGCGAAGAAGGGCCGGGAGGTCCCGGCCGATNNCGGCCGATCACCTGGGCGAAGACCGGCTTGCCGGTCGGGTTCTCGTCGATGGAACGCAGAATATAGGGATTGAGCCGGGAGGTTTCGTAGACCCGGAGGTACTCGGTGACGTAGACATCCGGACCGCCAAACCGTTCCATCACCCGCATGAAGGGCAGGTCGGTCACGTCCTGCATCGGTGCGAGGACAAGGATGGGCCGGTCGGAGGGGAGGAGCGATTTCATCGGCGGCCCGGTGATTCAACAGGAGGCGAATGGGAATGAGGAGGGGAAATTACGTTGGCTGCAGGACGGTTCCCGGCGGCGGGTCCGGCCTCGGTTCCGGGGTCGGTTCTCAGCCTGCGGCTCGGATCGGGATGTCCACGGGCTGAGAATCGAGGGAGGAGCCATGGGGGCCCGGTGGTGGAGAATGCTCGATCCGGCCGGGTGGCCGGTGCAAGTTGGCGCAGTGAAAGGGTCGTTTTGCCTGTTGGCCTGCAGCCTGATCGGGGGGGTGGCCGCCGCCCAGTTGCCGGACCTTTCCACGGTGGATGCGGACTTGAGGATCCCCCGCTTGACAGCGGGAGAACCCGCCCCGGGCAAGCGGGTGAAGCATCGCCTGCCCACTCACGCCCGGACAAAGGTCTATCACGTTCTCTACCTTCCTTCAGACTGGGAACCGGGGAGGAAGTATCCGGTCCTGGTCGAATATGCCGGGAACAAGTGGGGAGCGACCAGCAGCGGGACACCGGAGGGGAGCCGGCTTGGCTACGGCATCTCGGGTGGCAAGGGATTCCTCTGGCTTTGCCTCCCGTATCTGAACGGCGATGGCACCGCCAATGTCAGCCAGTGGTGGGGCAGCAAACCCGCGTATGACCCCCAGCCCACCATCGATTACTGCCTCGAGGCGGTGCCCTGGGTGTGTGAGAATTTCGGCGGCGACCGGGGCAGGGTGGTTTTGTGCGGATTCTCCCGCGGTGCCATCGCTTGCAATTTCATCGGACTGCACAACGACCGGATCGCCAGGCTCTGGAAGGCCTTCGTTCCCTACAGCCACTACGATGGAGTGGTCACCGGGTGGCCCTACCCGGGAGTTGATCGCCCGGCGGCCAGGGAGCGGCTGCGGCGGCTGGCCGGGCGGCCCCAATTCATCTGCGGGGAGGGAAAGAACGCCGAGCAGACTGCGGACTACCTCGACAAGACCGGGGTCGAGGGAGACTTCACGATTCGCGGAACCGGCTTTCGCAATCACGACGATGCCTGGGTCCTGCGGCCGTCTCTCGTGCGGAAGGAACTGCGGGAGTGGCTGGCCCGGGTGCTGGGCGACTGAAACCGACCGGCTTTCGCTCCAGGCGGCTTCATTCCCGTTGCCGGACTGGCTCCTTCTCCTCGCTGAAACCAATCCGGATCTCCGAAGCATTGTGGAGGCGGCCACTCGGCCAGACCGACTACTTCAACCAACCACCTCAGGCCACGAGGGTGCGCATGCTCCGAATCAGCGAGCGGCGATAGCTCTTCTCCTTCCAACTCTCGGCTGGAACACGGCGGCTGAGGCTGCGTCCATCCGCAGTTTCGATCGTCACCGCGACGAGGTCCCCTTCCTCGTTCTTGTTCACCGTGATCCGGTCCTCGGCGGCCCGCTTTCTTTCCGGAACGTGAAGGAAGTCGAAGACGTCCGTGCCGCGGCTGGGGGCCGGGATGTCGGAGGGTAGAGGTGCAAAGGTCGCAGAACTATTCATGCGTTGGTGTTCAGTCTTTGTCGGTCGTGTTCGGCTTTTGAACGCTCGAGGCAGTTTCCTATGCGAACCTGAGGCGCAATTTCGCGAGATTGACTCAGAAAAACTGAAATCCACGCTGTTAGTTAGAATCAATTAACTAAAATGACTGAAATCCCTACCGAGATGGGAACGCGGCGCCTTACTTTTTTACCCACTCTGGGTTGGTTCGCGGCAGCTTGGCCCCGCCGTCCTTGAGCCGTTTGACGAGGAGGGCATCGAGCTGTCGGACCTCCTCGGGCATGGCGGGAGCGAGGTTGCGTTCTTCCCCGAGATCGTTCGCGAGGTTGTAGAGTTCGTGGGGGCCGGCCCAGAACTTGATGAGCTTGAAATCGCCTTTGCGAATGATGCTGTAGGGGCCCGGAGCATGCCGGTAATGCGGGAAGTGCCAGAGGAGTTCGTCGCGGGAAAGGGCCTTTTCGCCGCCCGACAGGAGATGGGGCAGGAGCGAGAGGCCATCGATGATGCGGCCCTTGGGTGGAGTCGACCCGGTTGCTTCAAGGATGGTGGGGAAGAGATCGATGGNNTGGCGTCGGGCCAGCGCACCAGGAAGGGGACCCGGATGCCCCCCTCGTAGGCGTAACCTTTTCCGCTGCGCAGCGGGGCGTTCTCGGTGGGGGATCCGTTGCGGTCGAGGCCGCCGTTGTCGCTGGTGAAGATGACGAGGGTGTTCCTGTCGATACCGAGTTCCTGGAGGGTGGCGAGAATCCGGCGGGTGGAGTCGTCGACCGACTCGACCATGGCGGCATAGCGGGCGTTGACGGTGCTCTTGCCCTCGCGCGTGTATTTGGCGGACACCTCGGCGATGGCCTGGATGGGCGTGTGCACCGCGTAGTGACCGACCATCAGGAAGAAGGGTTGCTTGTCGGCGTGCCAGGCGCGGATAAGGGCTTCCGCCTCGGCGGCTTCGCGATGGGTGAGGTACTCGCCCTTTTTCCGGCCGGGGAGGTTGTGGATTCCCTGCCGCAGGGTTTCGTGCCGGCCCCCCGGCTGGTTGTAGGGATCGAAGTAACTGGGCGGTTGTCCATAGTCACAGCCGCCCTTGTTCTGATCGTAGCCCTGGCCGGGAGGGAACCAGGCCGGATCGCCGAGGTGCCACTTGCCGATGTAGCCGCTCTGGTAGCCACGGCCCTTGAGCGCTTCCGCGATGGTGAGTTCGTCGTGTTCCATCCAGAAGGGATTGGGCGGGCAGAGGAACTGGCGGTTCTTTCCGCCCACGTAGTCGGTGGGATTCCGCTCCGGCGTTCCGCGGTTCCCTCGCTGGAAGCGGGAGCGAATCCAGTCGGTCACCCCGATCCGATGCGGATAACGTCCGGTCTGGAGCGCGGCCCGGGTTGGCGAGCACACCGCACACGCGGCGTATCCGTTCGTGAAGCGCATTCCCTCGGTGGCAAGGCGGTCGATGGACGGCGTCTTGTAGTATTCGCTTCCCTGGCAGGAGAGGTCCATCCAGCCCAGGTCGTCGACCAGGATGACGACCACGTTTGGTCTGGCCGTGGCCGGTGGGAGCGAAGTGAAAGCAAGGAGAGCGGCGGCGAGGGCGGTCAGGGCCTGCATACCGCCAGTGTGCAAGGTAAAGAAAGGGAGGTCAACGCGGCTGAACCGAGGAAGCGGGTCAGTCCGGGAAACTGTTATTTTGACCTGCCCGGAGCCCTGCGCCATTTTCCCCGGGGTGAAGAGGTTCCTCGTCCCTGCTGGCCTGCTCCTGCTCTGTGTTCCCTGCCTGGCGCAGAAGAAGGGCCCCATGGCGCCCATCGTGGACGACCCCGCCCTGCCGCGGGTGCTGCTGATTGGCGATTCGATCTCGATCGGCTACACCCTTCCCGCCCGGGCGGTGCTGGAGGGCACAGCCAACCTGCACCGGATCCCCACCAACGGGGGGCCGACCAGCAAGGGACTGCAGCATATCGATGCCTGGCTCGGGGACAAGAAGTGGGATGTCATCCATTTCAACTGGGGCCTTCACGACCTCTGCTACCGGAATCCCGGGTCGAAGACCCAGGGCAACCGCGACAAGGTGAACGGAAAGGTGACGCACAGCGTGGAAGAATACGCCGCCAATCTCGAGAAGCTGGTCGTTCGTCTGAAACAGACCGGGGCGCACCTCATCTTTGCCACCACCACCCCCGTGCCGGAAGGCGAGGCGGGCCGCAAGGTGGGAGACGACCTGCGCTACAACAGGGCCGCCGTGGCGTTGATGGAGAAGCACGAGATCGAAATCAACGACCTGCACGCCCTGATGGCGGGCCAACTGGGGCGTTATGGAACGAGGCCCGGCAATGTTCACTTCACCCGGGAAGGATCGAAACGGCTCGGCAGGCAGGTGGCAGAGGTGGTCAAGGCGGCGCTGATGAAGTGAACCGGTGAGAGACCCTCATCGCCGGGGGTGCCGGGGGACCCCGTCTTCCCTGCGGTTGTTCCCGGTCCGCCCCCGCGGGCGATGGCCGCCGCCTGCGCGGCCGGCCTACCCTTCTTTTCCAATCAGCAATTGATCGATGAGGGACGAGGTGTCTTCCAGGCTTTTGTCGCGGCCCTCGCGGGTGGCCCAGCCGGAGAAGCCGGCTTCCTGCAACGCTTCACGCACCTTGTCCCAGTCCACGTCTCCTTCACCGAGGCGGCAGAAGCCGTTCTTCCTGCCCCAGTCCTTCACATCGAGTTTCACGGTGCGGTTGCCGAGGGTGCGGATCCACTCCTCGGCGGGGGCGAACTTCTGCATGTTCCCGATGTCGAAATAGGCGCCCACCCACGGGTTGTCGAACTCGTCGAGGTAGTCGCGGAACTTCTCGGGCGATTCGCAGAAGCCGTTCCAGACCGTCTCGATCAGGATCCGCACCCCGAGCCGGCTGGCGAGGGGCAGGACCTTGCGCACCTCCGCGATGGAACGGTGCCAGACCTGGTCGTGGGTCTCGTTGGCACCGCTTACCTTGCCGGGAACCAGCAGCACGGCCGACCCGCCGAGGCGATGGGTGTCCCGGATGTTCTGTCGGAGGAGGCCGAGCCCCTTGGCTCGCACCGCCTCGTCCGGGCTGCTGAGGCGGGTCCCCCAGTGCCAGCCGCATACCATCCCGTGAAACATGATACCGGTTTCGCGGTGGGCGGCGTGGTAGGCCTCCGCTTCGGCGGCATTTCCGCTCTCCACTCCGTCGAAGCCGAGCCCCTTGAGGCGCTTGAAGAATTCGAGTGGCGACTCGCCTTTCTGACGTCCTCCCTTGAGAGCCTTGAAGATGCGGCCTTCCAGGGAAGGTCCTGCGGCTTTTTCCTCCCGGGCCGAGGCGGGGGGGCCAGCGAGGGAGGCGGCGGTGAAGGCGGAGGCTTGCAGGAAACGGCGGCGGTTGGTGGGCGTGTGCATGGTCGGCAGGACCGACAGATTGATCGCCGGGAGCCGATTGTCGATTTTCGATTCTCGAGGGTTGCCGCCGCCGGCCAGTTCGACAATCAGCAGTCGTAAATCATCAATCCGGGATCATTCGGTGCCGGGAGGCGATAGATTAGCGCCACTCCCGGGCGTAGCTCCTTGCAATCCCGTCCGTCCTTTTATAACACCACCCATTCTGACATGAACCCGAACCCGACCCGCCGGACCTTCCTCAAGACCACCGCCGGGGCCGCCTTGGCCGCCCCCGCATTCACCCGCGCCGCCAATCTCAATGGCAAAGGCCAGCACGCCTGCATCGGAGTGGGCGGAATGGGCTGGAACGATTTCCATCAATTCAAGTCGCACGCCAAGACCACGGTGGTCGCGATCTGCGATGTGGACAGCAACCGGCTGGCCAAGGCCGCCAAGGAGGTGCCCGGAGCGCGCGCCTACACCGATTGGCGGGAACTGCTGGCCAATGAAGGTGACAAGATCGATTCGGTGAATGTGACGGTGCCCGACCACATGCACTTCCCGATCGCGTTCTCGGCGGTGCAGTCCGGCAAGCACGTCTACTGCCAGAAGCCGCTCTGCCACGATGTGGCGGAAGTGCGGGCCCTCACCGAGGCCACCCGCAAGGCCGGGGTGAAGACGCAGCTGGGAACCCAGGCCGCCTCCGGAAACGGTGACCGCACCTTCGTGCACTGGGCCAAGCAAGGGGTGATCGGTAAAATCAAGCGGGTCGTGCTCTGCTCGAACCGCCCCGGGGCGATCGAGGCCTACCGCTTCGTCGGTCCGCGCCCGGCTAACGGAGAGACCCCGCCCAAGCACCTCAACTGGGATCTCTGGCTCGGAACCGCCCCGGTTCGTGAATACGCTCCAAGTATCTACCATCCCGCCAAGTGGCGATCCTGGCTCGACTTCGGGACCGGCTGGTCGGGTGATATCGGCTGCCACGTTTTCGACGCCACCTGGAAGGCTCTCGGCCTCACTGCCCCCAGGACGATCGTTGCCAGGGTGCAGGACTCCTGGAAGAAGTCGGCCGAACGGCGCGGTGACACCTGGCCGCAGAGCGACCACATCACCTGGAAGTTCCCCGGCACCGCCATGACCGAAAAGGACGAGATCACGGTGGAGTGGTTCGACGGTCTCTTCTACCCGCCCGAGGATGTGCAGGCCCTCTGCCACGTCAAACCGTACCCGCCCGAGTCCGCGATGCTGATCGGCACCAAGGGCGCCATGGTGATGCAGAACGGCCAGATGCCCATCCTGCTTCCGAAGGAGAAGTTTCAATCCGTTGAAGCTCCCAAGCTCGAGCCCCGCAACCACTACCACCACTTCTGCGACGCCATCCACGGCACTGCCAAGAACGAGTCCTACTTTGAGCAGACCGGGCCGATGACGGAGGCCATCCTGCTGGGGACGGTGGCGATTCGCAACCCGGACACCCTCCTCGAGTGGGATGCCGGGAAACTCGCCATCACCAACAACGCCGCCGCCGACAAGCTCCTGCGGCGCAAATACCGCGACGGCTGGAGCCTGGGGGCATTCTAGCCGTCCCGTTCGGTAAGAGGGCGGTTTGAGGATCGGGCCCGGCTCCTTTTCCGCCCCTCCGCCGGCTCGTGGGATCGCCGCCCGCCGCGGGCGGAAGGCCGCGCGATGGTCAGGGGTTCGGGCAATTCCGGTTGCCAAGCCTAACAGAATCTGGTATCCACTATACCGTTCCGTCCGTCGATTCATGTTTCGGCGGTCTCCGCTACCTGCACCCTTACCTGAAGACACCATGGCAGAGCGTCTTGCGCAGCTTGTTTTCGTACCCGGGCCCGGACCAAGTGCCGTTGCGGCCTGGGTGACTCGCATCCTCTTTCCCCGCGCCAGGCGTGCGAGCCGGGCGGACGGGATGTTGAAAGCTCCCTCCGATGGGCAGAAGCGCTGATCGCCCGGCCTGGCAGGTGGGACGGCTGTCCCGCCCCTTGGGCGGAAGGCCGGCCTCGATCAGGTGGCAGCGCTGGTGAGGCTTGCTTTCCTACNNTGCTTTCCTACCTCTCGAGGATCCACACGTTTCGGAAAGCCACCGGGTTTCCGTGGCCCTGGAAGATGACCGGGCCCTTGGGTATTTCCCTGCGTCCGCCGCCCGCACCGGTCCCTTTTGGGAGCCGAACGGCTTGGTGGATGAGGACGCCGTTATGACGGACCGTGATGGTGGCATCCGCGGTCTTCCGGCCCTCACTGTCGAAGCACGGAGCGGTGAAATCCAGGTCGTAGGTTTGCCAGGTCAGGGGGGGAAGACACATCGGGGTGTCGGCGACCTTGAATCCGTAGAGGCATCCGCACCACTGCCTGGGCCCGGAGCGGACGGGGATTGCGACCTGTTCCCGGTCGAAGACAAGTCCGAAGCTGTCGAGGATCTGCACCTCGTAGCGATTCTGGAGGTAGACGCCGCTATTGCCGCGATCCTGGCTGCTGAGCGGAGAGTTCGGTTTGTAGGGAAGCCGGAATTCGAGGTGCATGGTGAAGTCACCGTATTCCTTCAGGGTCCGGGAGCCGGCCCAGAGGTATTGGTCCTTGGAATTGCCCTTGATAAGTTCCTCGTTCACGCCTTCGCCGACCAGGATGTCGGCGCCTTCCGGCGGTTTCCTACCCATGGTGGAACTGGCGCGCCGGGCCCTCTTCATCCCCTTGGTGGCCTCCTCCACGCCGGCCTTGTCCACCGTGGCGGCCTCGGGAGCGGACTTGTCCCACCCGGCGCCCGGCAGGCCGCCATTGAACCTGCTGAGGTAGAACCGTCCCTTTCCAAGGGCGGCCACCTGCACACCCATACCCTTGCCGGAATACTCGCCCTGCACCGCGAAATCGGGGTCCTCTGCGGCTGCCTGGACCGGGTCGGTCCAGAGGGCGCTTCCGGGCTTGGCGGCTTCCGCAAGTCCCAACACCACGAAAAAAACTGCGCCGGCCAGCAACGCCAAAGAGGGAAAGCAGCCCCATTTCATGGCCACAGGCTGAATTCTTATCCCGAATGGGCAAGCAGGGAATCCCGCCGGAACAAGCGGCTGATGCCCGGCATTGCGTCTCCGCGGCAACCGGTTTAGAACCCACGGAGGCAGCAGCACGTCAGGCCATGGGAAAATCATTCGAGATCGAGGGAACGCTGAAGATCATCAACGACATCCAGACCTTCCCGAGCGGATTCACCAAGCGCGAGTTTGTGGTGGAAGTGGAGGATGGAAACTATCCCCAGATGATCAAGTTCGAGTGCGTAAAGGACAAGACCTCCCTCACCGATGGCTTCGAGACCGATGATGCCGTGAAAGTCACCTTCGACATCCGCGGTAACGAGTTCAAGGAGCGGTTCTACGTGAATCTCAACGCCTGGAAGCTCGAAAAGCTCGGCGGTTCCACGGAAGCGGCCGGCGAGGTTCCGAATTACGGGGATGAAGATGCTCCGGCCGGGCTCGGTGATCCGCCCGCCGATTTCGCCGAAGAGGAAGACGACATTCCCTTCTGAGCCCGGGCGGGGACACGAAACAGTGCAATCCGTCCGCGGTGAGCCTGCGAACTGCTCTCCCCGGCAGGCTGTGGGCTGATTCGATAATGTGCCTGAGTTTCTTCGATGGCAGCGTGGCGTGAGGGAGACCGCTCACCCCGCGCCTTCACCCGGCAAGGTGAGGCTGCTCATCTCCATCCGGTTGATTGACAACCGAGCAGCCATATCAACGTCCGGGTGCGGTGGCAGGCTACCTGGGAGCGCGCTCCGAAATCCAGATAGAGTGCGCAACTACCGGAACGCCTTCGAACTCGAGGCGGGTGGAGGGCCGGCCAGCCACGACTTGCCCTCTGCCATTGTTCCGATGGGTTGTAATACCGAGTGAGAGAATTAAGCGGACTATT
>JABAHR010014800.1_pt2 | contig 11119 bp, 10 predicted proteins | sample 7062101 | NCBI WGS metagenome assembly JABAHR01 (sample SAMN14534553, study PRJNA622989) | marine sediment metagenome | biome: marine biome [ENVO:00000428]; feature: marine pelagic biome [ENVO:01000023]; material: deep marine sediment [ENVO:00002113] | place: India: Gulf of Kutch | collected...
TAGAGGAGACGCCCCCCTGCCTGCCAGGCCGCAACCACCAGCTCCACCGCTGCCGCGATCGCGTCACGCTCCTCGCCGACCGCCCGAGCCACGGACTCGTCTTCGGCGTTGATGAGATCGACGATCTCCAGGGAAGAAAGCGTGTCGATGCGACCCGTGTTCGGGTTGCGCTGCTCGGTGAGGCGATCGTCCAGCATGGCTTCCGGGGCTGGTTGGTTAGACGCGACTCTGATACTCCGTGATCCTCCCAGGGTCCCGTCGGTCGAGGGGATCGCGGAACCTTCCCTTCTGCTGGGACCATAATGCCGACCGATGCACGAACTCCAGACACTGCTTCCGTACTTCCGGCCGTATCGTCGGACCGTGGTGATCGGACTGGTCTTCGTCGTCATCACCAACGTCTTCTCCACGGCCGGTCCCTACCTGATCAAGCTCGGGATCGACGGGCTGGGTGACCCCAACGTCACCATGCGCATGATCGGCACCTATGCGGCCCTGCTCGTGCTCGCCGCCATCCTGGGAGGAGCGGCGAAGTTCGGCATGCGCGAGCTGCTCAACGGCGTGAGTCGCAAGATCGAGTGCGACCTTCGCGACGACTTCTTCCGTCACCTCATGTCGCTCGACGCCGGCTTCTTCGGGAAGACGCGCACCGGCGACCTGATGAGCCGGGCCACGAACGACACGCTCGCCGTCCGTATGGCAGCCGGCCCGGCGATCATGTACGCCGTCAACACCTTCGTGAGCTTCACCTTCGCGCTCGCACTGATGCTGTGGATCAGCCCCCGGCTGACACTCTTCGCGCTGATTCCGCTGCTGATGCTGCCGCCCCTCGTGCTTCGCTTCGCGAGGCTCATCCACAAGCGCTTCGAAGAGATCCAGGAGCAGTTTTCCTCACTCTCGNNACTCTCCACCATGGTGCAGGAGAACCTCACCGGAATCCGCATCGTCCGCGCGTACACCCAGGAAGAGCAGCAGGCGCGGGAGTTCGCGGAGATGAACCACGCCTACCTCGATCGCAACATGAGGTTGGTCCGGGTTGCCGGGCTCTTCCATCCGATCCTGGCGTTCTTCAGCGGCCTGGCCATGGTGGCGGTGCTCTGGTTCGGCGGGCTCGAGGTGATTGCCGGGCGCATCACCATCGGGGACTTCGTGGCCTTCGGCATCTATCTGGCCCTGCTCATATGGCCGATGATCGCCCTCGGGTGGGTCGTGAACCTCTTCCAGCGCGGTGCGGCCTCGATGGGACGTCTGAACCGGATCTTCGAGACCCTGCCGGCCATCGACGCCCCCGACTCGCCGCGAACGTCCGAAGGCCCGGGAGCCATCGAGTTCAAGTCCGTTTCCTTCCGTTACCCGTCCTCCGGGCGTCTCGTGCTCGAGGACGTCTCCTTCCGAGTCTCGGCAGGAGAGACGGTGGCCATCGTGGGCCCCACCGGATCGGGGAAGAGTACCCTGGTATCGCTGATCCCCCGCACCTACGACGTGACGGCTGGGGAGATTTGCCTGGACGGAACGCCGATTCGAGAGCTCGACCCGGCCGAGCTGCGGGCCGGGATCGGAATGGTGCCTCAGGACACTTTCCTGTTCTCGACGACCCTCGGTGAGAACATCGGCCTGGGGCTTCCCGACCCGCGTGCCGTGTGGCAGAGTCACCCTGGGTCGGAAGACGAGGGAGAGGACGCCGACGCTTCCGAGGAGGTGAAACACGCCGCGCGCGTCGCGCAGCTGGAAGATTCGATCCTAGGATTTCCCAAGCGCTATCGAACGCTCATCGGTGAGCGGGGAATCAACCTGTCGGGCGGCCAGAAGCAGAGGGCGACCCTCGCCAGGGCCGTCGCCCGCAATCCCAGAATTCTCATTCTGGACGACGCGTTGAGCGCTGTCGACACGCATACCGAAGCCCGGATCCTCGAGGATCTCGATCGGATCATGAAGGGGCGTACGTCCTTCATCATCAGCCACCGCGTCTCCGCCGTGATGGGCGCCGACCTCATCCTCGTGCTCGAAGAGGGTCGAATCGTCGAGCGGGGAACGCACCAGGAGCTCCTGGAGATGGGCGGGACCTACGCCAACCTTCTGCGGCGGCAGATGCTCGAGCAGGACCTCGAGTCGGACACCGTGGCCGCGATGGGGGATTGATCCGGGCTCAGCGCTTCCGACGTCAGATCCGGTTCAGGATCCACTCCGGCGTGAAGCTGACGAGGTAGTTGCTCAGGATCGTGAACCGGCCACTCACCAAGAGCAGGCCCAGAAGGATCAAGAGCACGCCCGACGCCTTTTCGATCACGGGCAGCAGGCGTCTGAACCTGGCGAATGCCTGAAGGAAGGCATCGAGCGCCAACGACGAGACCAGGAAGGGTACGGCGAGCCCGGCCGAGTAAGCCGATAGGAGCCCGACACCGTTCCATACGGTCTCCTGCGTGCCGGCGAGCGTGAGGATCGCGCCGAGCACGGGACCGATGCAGGGCGTCCACCCCGCACCGAACGCGGCGCCGACACCGAGCGTGCCGATGTAGCCGGCCGGCTTGTCGTTGACGTGCACGCGGCGCTCTCGCATGAGCGGCGCGATTCGGAAGATCCCGGTCAGGTGGAGTCCGAGGACCACGATGAGAAGACCCCCGATCCTCGCGATCCAAACTTCGTAGTGCTTCAGGAAGACGCCGAGAAACGAGGCCGAAGCCCCGAGGAGAATGAAGATCAGGCTGAAGCCGGCGACAAACAGGAGCGAGTGAATCAACGTGGCCTTCCGGTTGACACCCTCCTGGAGGTCCTCGAGCGACATTCCCGTGACGAACGAGAGGTAGCTCGGCACGAGGGGCAGAACACAGGGCGACAGGAATGACAGGACGCCCGCAGTGACTGCGACCAGGATGCCCACCGATTCGTTCATGGATCGATTCTTCCCATCTCGTCTCGTTCCTCGAGCTCACGCTCCAACACGCGAGCACGGCGGCGCTGCACGAAAGCCCGCACGCCCGTGACCAGACTCAGCCACCCCAGCGCCACTGCCGTCGTCCAAGCTATCAGCTTGGGCACCAGCACCAAGAGCACGGCCGCGACGAGCAGCAGGATCGAAACCGTCCCGAGGACCGAGCGCTCCTCCCGGCCCAGGGCCCGGTGGCCCGCCAGCGCCCCGCTGAAGGACGTCCCGGCCCTGAGCAGCTGGGCCAGATGCCAGCGTCCCGGAGCTTGCTCGCGCATCGCGGCCAGCGTCCGGGCCGACAACGGGTCCTCGGGATCGAGTGGCGTCTTGCGGGACGCCTCGATTCCATGGGCCGGGTCGGCAGCTGCAAGCCGTCTGCGTGCTCCGGGCAGTACGACCTCGACCGACGATGCGAGATCGGCCAGGAAGAGTCCCTCGAGCTGTCCCGCGAGCGACGCATCCATGACGCCCACGTCGATCTCCCAGTTCCCGAGCAGGCTGGCCGAGTTCAGGTTGCTCGAGCCCACCCGGCACCAGATGCCGTCGGCGATCGACGTCTTCGCATGAATCATCGGCCCCTCCCACTCGAAGAGCCGAACCCCGTTCTCCAGGAGGAACCGATATCCGCCTCGGGAGAGGCTGCTCACGAGGGGCCAGTTGTTGTGCGCCGGCAACAGCACCCGCACGTCGACGCCCTGACGAGCGGCCGCGGCAAGCGCCTGCGAGATGCTTCGCGGTGCCACGAAATAGGGGTCCGTGATCCACAGGCGATCGGTCACGTGAGAGGCGATCATCATCAGCGTGCGCAATACGCGGGTGCGCCCGGGCTCGCCCTCGATGAGCCAGACGGGCGTGTCACCGACGATCTCGGTCTCTTCGGGGTGGCCCCGGCACTCTTCGGGGACCGGGTCTCCCATCACGTCCCAAATACGCTCGAAGGCGCGTGTGGCCACGGCCGCCGCCGGCCCGTGCATCTCGACGCCCGTATCCCGCCAGGGTGCCTCCGTGCGCGTGCCTGCCCACTCCTGTCCGATGCAGAAGCCGCCGACGAAAGCCACCTTGCCGTCGACCGCCACCAGCTTGCGATGATCCCTCTGCAGCACCCCGTAGGGGTCGCGAATGCTCGGACGGTTGAACGCCCGCACCTCTACCCCGGCCTCGCGGAACGGCTTCCAGAAACGCCACGGCGTGGCCCAACACCCCACCCAGTCGTACACGACACGAACAGCGACACCCTCCCTCGCCTTGGCGACGAGCGCTTCCCTGAAGCGCCGCCCAATCGCATCGTCCCGAAGGATGTAGTTCTCGAAGTGAACGAATCGCTCGGCCGCTCCAATCGCCTCGATCCACTGCTCGAACGTAGTCGGCCCCTCGAACTGCAGCCGGACGATGTTGCCTCGGGTCACGGACGTTCCGGTGGCCCGCTCGAGCTGCTCTTCAGACAGCTCCGCGAGGACGCCGCCTTCCGGCGACCATTCGACCGGGGGCAGGATCCGCTCGGCTGGACGCCGCTCGCTCATCCCGCGTGCCGACCCTCGAAGCAGTAGCCGATCAGCTTGTAGACGAGTTTCGCGACCAGGAAGTCCGCAGCATGAAGGCTCGGTGAGGGTGCGAGCTCGACGACGTCGCACGCGACCACGGTCCGCTCCCGGAAGACACGCCGGAGAAAGCGGAGCGTGCGGTACCAGTCTCCGCCTCCCGGCTCGGGCGTGCCAGTCGCGGGCACGAGCGACGGATCGAAGTAGTCGACGTCGAAGGTGAGGTAGACCGGGTCTCCGAGGGCCTCCAGGGCCCGGTCCATCCAGGCGTCGTTCTCCCACATCTCATCGGCCCAGATCAGCGTAGCCCGGTCGTCGGATCGCGCGACCTCGACCTCTTCCTCGCTCACACCCCGCACCCCCACCGCCACGACATCCGCGACGTCGAGGACCCTCGCCATCGCACAGGCGTGCGACCACTTCGACCCCTCGAACTCGTCGCGCAGGTCCGCGTGTGCGTCCAGCTGCAGGACGGAGAGGCGCTCCGAGCTGCGGGCCGCCTGTGCGCGGATCGCCGGGGCAGAGACGGTGTGCTCGCCCCCGAGCATGACCAGAAAGCGATCTCCGCAGGCCTCCGCGACCGCGGCGTAGGACGCCTCGAGCTCGGCCATGGCGGCCGCAGCGCCGTCTCGGGTGAGCTCCAGGGCCGGAAGCGTGTGAATCCCGACCCGCGAGACGTCGCGGTCCAGCTCCTGGTCGTAGAGCTCGATGTAGCGAGAGGCGTCGACGATCGCCGCCGGGCCACCACGGGCTCCGGCCCCGTAACTGGTGGTCGTCTCGTACGGCACGGGGAGGACGACGGACCCTGCGCTCTCGAAGGCCGAGGCGGCCTCGTCCAGACCCAGGAACGTGTGGGGGAGCTCCCAGTTCAGGCGGTGGAGCCGGTCTCCACCCTCGATGCCCCCCACCTCCGAGGGAGATCCTCGACCGGGCGTGCTCTCGGAGCGTCGATTGGGCATCGGCTTCCCTTCATCCGCAGACGACCGCGGCAGCCACTACGGTCGTCCACTGCCCGTCCTCGGGCACCTCCGCGACGATCGTGTGGTTCGCTGAATTGACGACATGGCCCGAGAGGCGCCATTGCTCTCTTCGGGCGTCCCAAGCCTCGTCCGGGTCGAAGTCCGCTCCAAGGACCGTGGCGAGCATCTGGGCGGCCAGGTCCTCCGCGTAGTCGCCCATCTGCTGCTCCGACTGACCGAAGGCATGGTGCTCCGAAATGTAGCCGTACATCGTCGGATCCGCCGGATTGGCGACGCCGACCGACGCGCCCACGCGCCGGCTCGGCTCGTTTGAAGAGGCCTCGCTCAGCACACAAAACACGATCTGACCGGGTCTCAGGAGGGCCGCGCCCTCCTCGCGGGGGACGATGTGGCAGTTCGGAGGCAGAATCGAGGAGATGCGAACCAGATTTTGCTGAGCGATCCCCGCCGCGCGCAGCGCCATCTCGAAACTCGTGAGCTTGTTCCTGTGGATTCCCGCGCCCGACGTGAAAAACATCTTCTGAGGTACAAGACTCTCGCCGGAGAACATCTCTCTGCCTCCTCGCCCCAACGGACAAAGACCGATACGCAAACCGGGTGGGAGAGGCCCCAGCCTCCGCCCACCCAGCGGGTTTCTTGTTTCGGAGCGGAATTAGGCGATCTCGATCGGGCAGGTCAAGCCCTCGTTCGGAACCGTGACGCCAGCCTCGTGACAGGATCTGCAGAGGCCGTAGATCGCCAGCTTGTGCCTGTGCGGCCGGAAGCCGAAATCCTTCGTGACCATGGCCTCGATGCGGTGGATGTCCGTGCACTCGAACTCGATCACGCGGGAGCAGTTCAGGCAGATCAGGTGCTCGTGGATCGGCTCGGGGCTGAGACGGTGCTCGTAGCGCTTGAACCCCTCCCCGAAATCGTGCTCCTCGACCAAGTTGCTACGGACGAGCAGGTCCAGGGTGCGGTAGATCGTCGCCTTGCCGATCTTTTCGCCCCGGGCTCGGATGGCCTCCTCGATCTCTTCGACCGACCAGTGCCCGTTCGACGCAAAGACGACCTCCGCGACCGCCTCACGCTGGTGGGTGACGGGCAAGCCGATCTCACGCAGATAGCGTTCGAAGAGCTTGACGTTCGGAGCCTGGAGCCCACTCTGCCGGTTCACGTCTCTACCGTCTCGCTTCCTTCGAGCAGACCCGTGTCGAACTCGTCGAGCAGCGCCTGAAACCGGGCCGGATCGCCGCCCACATCCACCAGACGGGGATCGCCCAACGCCAACTCGCTGCGCCGCTCGACACCTGCCATGATTCCGGGAAGACGATCGGGCGGTGCCTGGCCCTCTTCGGCCAGGGCAAACTCGACCGTCAGCGATGTCCCCGTCCGCTCTGCTTGGTACGTGGCTGTGATCACGCGACGCGTTTCTCCTTCGGCGAAGCAGCTCACTGAGACGAGCCCCCACTCTCTCCGCCCCTTCGTGAGGGGTGCGAAGATCCAGAGCTGGTCGATCTTCTCCGGCTCCACTCGGCTCGCCAACCGCTGGAGCGTTCGAGGAAGGGCCTCCGGGACGCCGGGGCCTGCTTCACTGTTCACAGTACTTCACTCCTCCGATCCGGTTCCAAGCTCGACGGGGATCCCACGTCGGCGGACGAGACTCACGCCAGCACTCCCCGTACCGCCGCCCTCGTGGCCTCCAAGACTTCCACGCGAACCTCGTCGAGCGGGCCGTCCACCAAGGCACCGGCCGCCTTCACGTGGCCACCGCCGCCGAACTGCCGGGCGAGTGCGTTGACGTCGACCGGCCCGTTGGAGCGGAAGGAGACCTTGGTCCCACCGCCGATCGTACGCCGGAACAGCACGCCCACCTCCACGCCCTCCACGGAACGCGGATAATCTACGGCGCCCTCGAGGTCGTCCGGATTCGCCCCGAGTGACTCGTAGACCTCCATCGGAATGGTCATCCAGGCGACACCGGCCGCCTCGTCGACCTCCAGCGTGCCCAGCGCGTGCCGGAGCAGCTCGAGGCGGCGCTGCGGGAAGGATCCGTAGACCCGTCGATAGTGGGACTCCGGATCCACACCCTTCGCGATGAGATCCGCCGCGATCCGGTGGGCGTCGGGGGTGGCGTTGCTGAAGCGGAAGGAGCCCGTGTCCGTGAGAATCGCCACATAGATTCCCTCCACGACCTCCTCGGACCAGGGGCCGTCCGTACGAAGAACGAGGTCGTACACGAGCTCACCGGCCGCACAGGCTCCGGGGTCCTGGAGGACGACACCTTCGATCGGCTGACCGCCCGGCTGATGGTGGTCGATGACGACCTTGGAAACAGCCTCGATCATCGGCTTCACCCGGCCGATCCGCGACGCGTCGCCGGTGTCGAGCACGATCGCGAGCTCGGCGGCCCCGCACACCTCCGCCGCGCGCTCGGTACGTGCATCCACGACCCATTCCGGATGGTGTACGAGAAACTCGTACATGTGCGGGAAGGGTGTCGGGTTGACCACGTAGGCCTGGGTGCCTCGCGCCCGAAGCCAGGCCGCCATCGCGATCTCCGAGCCGCAACCGTCCCCGTCGGCGTTGATGTGTGTGGTCAGCACTGCGCGACTGACCCCTTCACACGCCTTCAGGACAGCGCGAATCGCCGATTCTCGATGCGACGGCGTCTCGTATGGCATCAGAAAGACCGCTCCTGGATTTCCGGTTGGCCCAAGCTCCAAGATCCCTGCAGGCAGGGCAAGCCCGGGGACCGCGAAATGTGGATGGTGCAGCGCAGAGTCCCGCTCGGAACGGGGCTCAGGGGAGGTGCTTGCGCACCTTGGCCCAGGTCGAGGCGAGGTGCACGATCCAGGGCGTCATGCGACCCCGTACCGCCGACCTTCGGAGCGCCTTCAGCAGCTCCTCCGGCCGATTCGCGTGGGAGGGGACCTCGACGAAGGCACCCGCGACTTCACCGACCGTGTGCGCGTCGGACCCTGCACCGCGTGGCTTGCCGTGCCGAGCGGCAAGCTCCTCGGCGGGCTCGTTGAGCCGCCCCGGGTGCAGGCGGGCGTTGAAGACCTCGATCACGTCTACGCGAGGGGCGAGCTCCTCCGCGAGAGCACCCCCACCCCCCTTCCCCGGTGCGTACGGATGGGGCAGATAGACGAGTCCCCCCTGATCGTGCACGCGATCCACGACCTCGTGCGCCGGAGTCCCCTTGGGGATCTCCTCGGTCAGGTAATGCCCGATGACGTCGATGCCCTCCGCCGTCTTCACCTCTTCACCGGGGATGACACGATCCGGATAGCGCGAGGCCCATTCCAAGGCCAGCTCGAGCCGATTGTGATCGGTGATCGCGATCCGCTCGACGCCGAGCTTCTCGGCACGCGCCAACATCTCCTCGGGATTCGAGAGGCAGTCGAACGAAGCACGCGTGTGCATGTGCAGGTCGATCCGCATCGATCCCGCACGTACCTCGTGCTCCTCGTCCGGCAATGCCCGAAGCCCGTCCAGCACTCCGGCAGCACGGGCCGCCAGCTCTTCCAGCCCACCGTCGTTCGAGATCACGACGTCGGATCGCGCCCGCTTCTCGGCAGGATCCAGCTGGGCCGCCATGATCCGTCGTGCCTCGTCCTCGCCGATCCCCCGCATCGTTGTGAGTCTTTCGAGGCGGACCTCCTCCGGAGCGTCCACGAAGACGACATGGTCGAACTCGTCGGCAAGCCCTGCCTCGAAGAGAAGCGGGATCTCCGAGACGACGAGCCCCGCTCGCTCACCCCAGCGCTGCCCGAGCCATCGATCCCGCAAGACGGCGATCCGAGGGTGCAGGATCTCCTCGAGCCGGCGCCGGGCCTCCGCGTCGTCGAATACCACCTGCCTCAGCGCCGCGCGGTCGAGCGCGCCGTCGGGCCCCAGCACCTCTTCGCCGAACACCGCGACGATCTCACCCAAGCCGGGTGAGCCGGACCCCGAAGCGTCCCTGGAAAGGTCGTCCGCGCTGACGACGGGCACGCCAGCGTCTGCCCAGAGCTTCGCGACCGTCGACTTCCCCGAGGCGACGTTGCCGGTCAGTCCGACCGAGATCATGCGTTCGCCCCTGGGCTTCCAGTTCGAGCGGAGCGCCCGGTGCGCCGACGGTGNNATTTGCTGCCAACTCTCTCCGGCCAGATAGCCGACGAGGATGTGCGCCGTCGACCAGCCCGCGATCCCGATAAGGTCGTAGAACGCGAAGGCTCGATAGGTCGTCTGACTCGTTCCGGCCGCCAGAGGCATGAGCGTCCGCACGAACGAAATCAGCCTGGCGAAAGAGACCGCGTAGATGGGATGACGCCCGAACAACTCCTCCGCCTGACCCCAATGGCGCTGCGCCGCACGGCCCAGCCGGCTCTCACTTCGAAGCACGTGACGTCCTGCCCTCCGTCCCCAGAAGAACCCGAGGTGGTCGCCCAGCATACCGCCCAGCGCCGTGAAGGCGAACACCCACCACAGGCTGAAGTGGCCCTGGACGGCCAACACCGCCCCGAAGACGATCGTAGGACCGGCCGGCAGGATCAGCCCGATCAGGAAGCCCGTCTCCGCGAAGGTCATCAGGAGCACGACCCAGGGTCCGTACGTGCTGACCCACTCGAGTGCCCAGGCGGGCAGCGGGCTCATATGGACCGAGGACTACGGACGATCCTCGCCCGAGCCGTAACGAGAACGCCGGGACATACGAGCCGTGAATCGCCTTCGTGACGCGGATATCTTCTACCCACGTCCACCCCTTCGCCTCATCCGACGCTGCATCTGCCGGCTCCAGGCGAGGAAACGGGACAGCTCCTGCGCCGGTGGCACCGCATCCGGGTCCCCGTACGCCGTGTCCAAGCGCCACCGCAGATAGGCTCTTGGCGGGATCGGAAGAAACGGGGGCTTTCGATACCAGTCTGTCTCGCACGGAAGACCCAGGCCGCACGGAGTATGCCCGGGATCAACCAGGGCCTTCGCATCACCGTCCCGATGATCCGAAGCGTGTGTCTCAATCTACGCTCGTTTCCCCGTAATGAGCCGCGAAAACCCTGACATTTCCGACTTAATGTACCTTTCAGGGGTTATCGCGACAAAGGCGGCAGTCGCTTCCCTACGTGGTCCTGGCCGAATCGGGTTTCAAGGGTCATCGTGGCGAAAACCGCAACGAGAGTCAGTAGCTCGGCAAAGATTGCCGTCGGTTCCGAATACGGAGGAGCTCCCCTTGGCGAATCGCCTCGCTTCCGAGTCCAGCCCCTACCTCTTGCAGCACGCACAGAACCCCGTGGATTGGTATCCCTGGGGTCCCGAGGCCCTGGAGGCCGCCGAGAAGCGCAACGTGCCCATCCTGCTGTCGATCGGGTACTCGGCCTGCCACTGGTGCCATGTGATGGAGCACGAGTCTTTCGACGATCCGGACACCGCGGCGATCATGAACGAACTCTTCGTCGCGGTGAAGGTGGACCGCGAGGAGCGTCCCGACGTCGACTCGATCTACATGCGAGCCGTCCAGTCGCTCACCGGGCACGGCGGCTGGCCCCTTACGGTCTTCCTGACCCCCGACGGCAAGCCCTTCTACGGGGGCACCTACTTTCCGCCAGTTCCCCGCCAGGGCATGCCCTCGTTCCGGCAGATCATGGGGGCCGTGTCGGACGCATACCGCGATCGGCGGGACCAGGTGGAAGACTCCGCATCGAACATTCGCGAGC
>JABAHR010027712.1_pt3 | contig 11110 bp, 10 predicted proteins | sample 7062101 | NCBI WGS metagenome assembly JABAHR01 (sample SAMN14534553, study PRJNA622989) | marine sediment metagenome | biome: marine biome [ENVO:00000428]; feature: marine pelagic biome [ENVO:01000023]; material: deep marine sediment [ENVO:00002113] | place: India: Gulf of Kutch | collected...
GATCAGAACGGAGTGGAGTTTCTGCGATGTGATCTCGGTCTTGAGAAAATACCCGTTGATCGCATAGCGCAATATGACATCGTGCTCGGGAGCCTGCCCAGGTTGACCTGTTCTCAGGACGATCTGCACGTCATCGTTATGCAGGTCTTCGCGGACGTAACGACACAGCTCCAAGCCTGCGTCATCCGTCTCCATGACCACATCGAGCAGCACGAGGGCCGTGTCCGGCTTCTCCGCAAGCAAGTTCTTCGCTTCCGCGGTGGAGTACGCGCTTTGTATCTCGATGCCCGAGCCACAGAATTGCGCACTGGAAAGCACCATTCTCGTGACTTCGTGAACCTCGGGTTCGTCGTCGACGACGAGCACTGTCCAGTGGTGCGGGCTGGCGATTTCATGGGTTTTCGAACCGGATTCGAGGGTCGCTGTTCTCGAGCTTTGCTCAGCCACGTCGTTCCCCTCCACGCGTCTGCGCCGCGTCATCGAGCTGCGACGGCGAAATGTTGACCTGCCGCGGAATCCGAATGATGAATGTAGTGCCGCTGCCCGGCACGCTATCCACTTTGATTGTTCCCTTGAGCTGGCCCGTAACGGCATTGTACGCCACGTGAAGGCCGAGTCCACTCCCGCCGCTGCTGCGTTGGGTCGTAAAGAAGGGCTCGAAGATCTTCGGTAGCACATCGCTCGCTATGCCGCGTCCGTCGTCCGAGCACCGTACCTCCACCTCGTCGTCTTCCACCCGCTTTGCCGAGATCCGGATTAGTCCTTTGTCGCCGGGCTGATAGCCGTGATTGAGACTGTTTATGATCAAGTTGCCGAGCACCTGTCCCAGCGGGCCCGGATAGCTATGCAAGGTTATGCCCTCCGGACAGGCTATCGTGACGCTGTGTGGCGACCGCTTGAGCTGCGGCTGCAGACTCGCGACCGTCTCCCGCAGGAAGTCGAGCAGGTCGAATTGGCGTCGGTCGTCGCTGGCGCGATCGACCGCAACCTGCTTGAAGCTTTTGATAATGTCCGCCGCGCGATTGGCGTTCGACAGAAGTAATCGCGCGGATTCCTCGGCACCGCGCAGAAATGTCTCGAAATCGCCGTCGTTGAACTTGCCATCGGTCATCCGTTGCCGTACGAGCTTGNNGAGCTTGACTTGGTCATCGAGGAACGAAGCTGCGCTGACGACGATGCCCACAGGCGTATTTATTTCGTGGGCAACACCGGCGACCAGGTTACCGAGCGAGGCCATCTTCTCCGATTGCACCAGCTCCTCGCGTGTCGCCTCCAGGTAGCGCATCGAGTTCNNGAGTTCAGCAGCTCCTTCTCGGCGAGTTCGCGACTTTCGTGTGTGAGCACGACCCAAAACGCGCCGATGGCAATCAATACAAGTGCTCCGGCGTAGAGTCGCAGAAAGATGCCGGGCAGATCGAGGTTCGAAATCGTTGGAGATGCTCCCAAAAGTTGATAGGACAGCAGCAAAGCGGCGCCCGTTGCGAGGGAGGTGAAGGCGAAGAGCGCCAGGAAACGGCTGATGCGGCGGGTGAATCCAGGCTCGACGGTGGCCCGCGTGAATAGTGTGTGCGCCGCATCGGGGTTCTCGCCCTCGACGTGGGTGGGTTGTTTGCAGACGTCGTGGCAGTGAACATCGAGGCTGCAGCACAGCGAGCAGATAGAACCTTTATAGAAAGGGCAGTGCGCGAGATCCTGCAGCTCGTAATCGTGCTCGCAGATCGAACAGGTAAGGCGGCTGGGTTGAACGTTCGGCGTATATCGCTCGTGTGCCCTGGCGACGTAGTATTTTCCCTTCGTGGCGACGCCGATGACTATTGCGGCTGTGAACGCTGTGGCCAACGACAGGAAGGCGGAATACACCTGCGCGACTTCGCCGAGCGCGCCTGCGTAGGCGAGGAGTGAGAGCGCCGAGGCGATCAGCATCGCTCCACAGCCCACTGGGTTTATGTTGTAGAGATGGGCGCGCTTGAACTCGATGTAGGGAGGGCTGACGCCAAGGGGTTTGAGTACGGTCAGATCCGCCACGATGGCGCCGATCCACGCTATGGCGATATTGCCGTAAACGCTCAAGACGGCCGTCAACGTCTCGAAAATGCCGAGCAGCATCATGAGCAGGGCAATCAGCACGTTGAAGATCAGCCAAACCACCCTGCCGGGGTGGTAATGCGCGACCCGCGAGAAGAAGTTCGACCAAGCGAGCGATCCCGCATAGGCGTTGGTCACGTTGATCTTGATCTGGGAAAGCAGCACGAAGATCGTTGCAACACCCAGCACGATGACCGGCGAGTCGAATACGAACTCATACCCCTTGATGTACATGTGAATCGGCTCAACGGCGTCGCCGTAGCCGCCCCCGTGACTGACAACGAGAAATGCGAGTAAACCGCCGGCGAAAATCTTGAGACCCCCTACGATGATCCATCCGGGGCCGGCCGCGACCAGCGAAGTCCACCAACTACGCATGTTGCGATCGGTGCGGTCGGGGAGAAAGCGCAGGTAATCGGCCTGCTCACCGATCTGCGGCACCAGTGAGAAAAGAACACCGCACGCCGCACCGAACATGAGCAGGTCGAATTGCCCGGCCTCGTCGCCCCGGCCGCTGAAAGCCAGCCAGCTGCGAATGATGTCGGGCTCCGCCTGAAAAATGTAGACAAAGGGCAGCACCAGGAGCACGATCCACAACGGTTGCGTCCAAAGCTGCAGCTGGTTGATGAGGGTGACACCGAAAAACGTGATTGGAATGATGACCAACGAAGAGACCACGTAGCCGATAGTAATCGGCAAGCCCAGGCTGAGCTCCAAAGCCTGTGCCATGATCGCCGCCTCGAGGGCGAAGAAGATGAACGTGAACGAGGCGTAGATGAGCGACGTTATTGTCGAGCCGAGATAGCCGAATCCCGCGCCGCGGGTCAGCAGATCCATGTCGATGTTGTATCGGCTCGAGTAGTAGGTGATGGGAAGGCTCGTCAGGAAGATAAGCAGAGAAACGACGAGAATCGCCGGCAACACATTGGCCGCGCCGTAGTTGAGCGTGATCACGCCGCCGATGGCCTCGAGCGCGAGAAACGAAATCCCGCCCAGCGCGGTGTTGGCCAGCAACGGTGAGGGCCATTTGCGGTAGGTCTTCGCCGCGTAGCGAAGTGAGTAATCCTCCAACGTTTCGTTGGCGACCCACCTTTGATAGTTTCGTTTAAGTCTAATAGCCGTCATTCGATCGCCTGCGGGCAACGAGCGAAACGCGGAGCAGTCGTCGTACGCGAGGAATGGTGGGATAGCGTTGAAGGGCTTGTCAATTCAGATATTGGCGGCGCCGGACGGTAGAAGTGGCCTGCCGCAGCCGGGAAACGCGGAGAAGTGCGCGAGCGAGCGCGTTGAGGGTCTTGACTCGAAGGCGCATTTGACGCACCGTACGGCCGTTATCCAACGATAAGCCGTGCGGGGCACTTTGGGTAGTCTACCCATTCTCCCGATGCGGTCGATTGGGCGCCTCTGCTCAGGCTTGGTGCGACACGAGACTAACGAAGCCCGGCCCCGCGACGTGCTGCGATTCGAGCCGATGCCAGCCCGGCGTGCCCGAGGAAGGAGGAAGGTGTTGTGCCAAGCACTAGGAGGTCTTTGGCCCCGGCGTCGGCCCGTGACCTCAACTCACTGATCCATGTTATCCATACCTCAGCGAGTGGGCAGGGGGNNCGCTGTACGATGCGCGGTCGGTAGCTGTAGCCCGCTACGACTTCTCGACAGGACGCGGTGCAGGATGCTTTCAGTATCCCGCTAGTTCAGACGTCAGCGCGATCTACACCGGTGAGCAGTGCTCGCGAAATCCGTGGTTCATGTCAAGCCTGGATTTCCAGGAGGCGTGCGTCGTTACCGGCGACGAGCTGCTCACCCACAAAGATTTCGCGCGAACGGACTACTACCAGCGATCGCTAAAACACCACGATCTTTTTCACTGGCTCTGCGGCGTCNNCGTGTCGCGCCGCAATGACGTCATTCACTATCTGTCGATTTACCGCGGCAGGAAACAGGAGGGATTCACCGCTGCCGACAAGAAGATGCTGAGGTCTATCCTCGAGCACTTGAAGATACGACTGGAAAGTGATTGGGCGCTTCTCCGCGAGCGCAGTTTTGTCAACCTGCTCGGCGACGTCGTGGAACGCGTCGGCGCCAGCGTCATGGCGGTGGACCGCGACGGTAGGGTTGTCTTTAGGAATCGCGGATCGGACGAGTTTTTCGAACGTCACGGGGGTCTGGAGCTCGTCGAGGACCGTCTCGTCGCCCGTCGGGATGCCGATGATCGAACGCTGCGGCAGATGTTCGCCGATCTCACCGCCCGCGGCGAATCAGATCCAGACCAGCGGGCTCGCGTAGTGACGTTGGGAGATCCCCGCGTTGCGGAGCCGCTGGTCCTGTCGGCGCAATTCGCGGGACCATTTTTCTGTGAAGACACGAACGATTATCGAGAGGTCGTCGTGCTGGTTGCCAAGAATTCGGAAAGCGGTCGCCGCAATCGTTCCTCATGTGCGTTTGCGAGCATTTACCAGCTCACACCCACGCAGGCGCGTGTAACCGAGCTGCTCCTGGCGGGGCATAACCTGGGCGAGGTGGCGCAACGCCTGGAGGTGTCCGACAACACCGTGCGCAGCCACTTGAAGCAGATATTCCTCAAGACGAATACCCACGGCCAATTGCAGCTCGTCCAGCTCCACGGCCGTGTTTGCACGGATCACTTCTAGCTGCGAGCGCGGCGGGTGGCTCGCCGCGCGATGCGGCCAGTCGTCCGCTGCCGGACGGCTCAGGGCGATTCGCGTCGCGTGTCGCTGCCGCCATGCCGCCTCAAGGCGTGCCTCTTATCCCCGCAGCCGCAGGCCACCTTTCGTGGTCATATCTAACTTTCTGTGGCGAGCAAATCTAACTCATTTAGGTGAGACATATATCACCCATTAAGGTGAATCGTGGTGCGGTTTAAAAGTTAGGTTTTGTGCTGCGCGGCGGGGATTTTCTTTTTCTCGCCCGCGCACTATCGTAAGTCGGGTGCGCACCGGCGGTCGGGCCGTTTAGTGTCACCGGCAAGTTCTGCTCCGCGTCGACGTCTCGACCGATCGTAAGGAGCGCGAGCCCCGGTACCGAAGGGTGTTCAGCACCCGGGTTCGGCAGCAGGTATCGCACCGCAGCGGCGCCCGCCGGTCAGTGAGCCGGAGTGGCGATCGACGTTTTATGGGTTCGAAAAGCCATAAACCCTAATGGTCTCAGGAGGAATGTCATGGCGAAGACCGTTTTCAGAGCTGAGATGGACAAGTGGCCGGAAGAGCAGGCCGTCAAGACGCACAATCGTTGGCATCCTGACATTCCTATCGTGGAATGGTTTAAACCCGGCGACGAGTTTCGCGTCGAGTGCTACGACTGGACCGGCGGTCAAATCAAGAACGACAACTCTGCGAACGACATCCGGGATGTTGACCTGTCGAAGGTTCACTATCTCAGCGGCCCGTTTGGCGTGCAGGGCGCGGAGCCCGGCGATCTTCTCGTAGTCGACATCAACGACATCGGTTGGCTGGAAGACTCGCAGTGGGGATTTACCGGAATCTTCGCGCTAGAAAATGGCGGCGGCTTCCTTGACAAGCATTTCCCGGCGGCGCGCAAGGCGTGCTGGGATTTCCACGGGGTCTACACGACGTCGCGTCATATTCCGGGCGTACGCTTCCCCGGCATGATTCATCCGGGCTTGATCGGGACGCTGCCCTCACCAGATCTTCTAGCGACATGGAACAAGCGTGAATCCGCACTGTTCCAGACGGATCCAAACCGTGTGCCGCCGCTGTGCACATTGCCCGATGGTATGGCGGGTACGACCACTGCCCTGATGGGGCAGATGAGTGGCGCCGCCGGCGAGAAGGCGGGCAAGGAGGCAGCGCGCACGGTGCCCGGTCGGGAGCACGGCGGCAACTGCGACATCAAGAACCTGTCACGCGGCTCTCGGGTATATTTCCCTGTCTACATGAAGGGCGGCGGCTTGTCGATGGGCGACATCCACTGGTCCCAGGGCGACGGCGAAATCACCTTCTGCGGTGCCATCGAGATGGCCGGCTGGATCGACATCGGTGTCGACGTGATCAAGGGCGGTGTCGCAAAGTACGGCATCACCAATCCGGTCTTCCGGCCCAGCCCGGTCGAGCCGAACTACTCAGACTACCTCATCTTCGAGGGCGTCTGCGTGGATGAGCACACCGGCGACCAGCACTACCTCGATGCCACTGTCGCGTACCGGCGCGCCTGCCTGAATGCCGTTGAATATCTCAAGAAGTTCGGCTACACGGGCGAGCAGGCCTACATGATCCTGGGCACCGCGCCCGTGGAGGGGAGGATAAGCGGCATCGTCGATATTCCCAACGCGTGCTGCACGGTCGCGATCCCGACGGGGATATTCGATTTCGACATTCGACCGAGCGCCTCCGGTCCGGCACAGTCGATCCCGAAGGGGGTCGACGCGGCCGAGTGCAGCTAATCTCGCTAGGCGACAACGACGTCGGGGGCGCGGCCAGCGCCGCGTCCCCGCTTTCCTAATCGTTCAGTCGAGAGAGGAGAGCCTCGCACAACGTCTCAAGCAAGCGCGCGAGGCTGTCACCTGCTCGTGGCCAGTGGGAGTGCTGAATCATGTTGCTAGGATTTGCGCTACTGTATGTGGGGGCCGTACTGTTCCTCAACGGCCTTTGGCTCATGGGTCGCATCGGGGATCGCGAGATCGCCATCATCAATATATTTGTGGGCGGGCTCACTTTGCTCGTCGCGCTGTACTCCGCCTTCGGTCCGAATGCTGATCTGAATTCGGTCAAAGGCGCCGCACTCACTCTTCTGTTTACCTTTACCTACCTGTGGGTTGCCTACAACCGTTTCCACGACGTCGACGGCCGGGGTCTCGGGTGGTTCAGTCTTTTCGTGGCCATCACCGTGGCACCAGTGGCGTTGGAGACGTTGGCCGGCGCGACTACGGTCTGGGGCGTTTGGTTCGGTCTGTGCTGGGCGGCTTGGGGAGTCCTCTGGTTCATGTTTTTCCTGTTGCTGGCGGTGGGCAAGCCGATTGGAAAAGTGACGGGGGCCGTTACGAGCATTCAAGGCATATTGACGGGCTGGCTTCCCGGGTATTTACTATTGAGCGGCTATATGAGCTGATTTGGGCATACGAAGGACGATGCGGCGTCGGTAGCAATGACCGGCGCCGCATCGCCGCTCTTTCGGTGCCCGCGACGCTCCTGCGTAGCTAGGGGGAATAGCAAAGGAGACCAAAACCATGCCGCTATACGATTACCTTTGTAACCAGTGTGGCTCCTTCAGGGAATGGGCCAGCATGAGCAGGAGCTCCGAGGCGGTGGCGTGTCCGGAGTGCGGCGGCGAGTCCGGCCGTATGGTCACGGCGCCGTTCCTCGCCGATATGAATCCGCACAATCGCATTGCGCATCAGCGCAATGAGAAAAGTGCCCATGAGCCGCGCTTCGTGAGCCGCAAGTCCTCCGGTCACGACCATGACCATTCGGACGGCGGTCGGTCACATACACATAGCCACAGCCATTCCGGTGGTCATCACGGGCACGCGCATGGCGCATCGAGGCCCTGGATGATTGGTCATTGAACCGGACATTCGGTGCCGCCTTGCGCGGGACCGACGCTCGAGCGATTTCCCACCGGTAGCGGCCCGGTCGTAATCGCGGCCTTCCACCGAGCAGTCGGGCTACCCAGCCGGCCTCCGCGGCGATCGCAGACGGCCTGGTGAATGCTGCCCGCATTAGTGTGGGCATAGCGGGCGCGCGTGCGCCCCGGCTGCTTCAAGCCGCCGGCGCAGGGCCGGCGCGGGGGTGCGCTGGTGATCAGAGATCTCCTCGCTGTCGGTGTCGGTGGTGCGGCAGGTGCGGTCAGTCGGTACCTCGTCTATCTCTTGTCGACGAAATATCTTGGAGTGGCCTTCCCCTACGGGACCGTTATCGTCAACATCGGTGGCTCGTTCGTCATGGGTGTGCTCATCGAGCTCATGGCGCTGCACTGGAACGTGGCCGCGCCTACGCGCCTGCTTCTCGTGGTAGGATTTCTCGGTGCGTTCACGACGTTCTCCACCTTCTCACTCGATGTTGCGGTGCTCTACGAACGTAGCGCCCTGTTCCTGGCCTCCGTGTATATCCTGGTCTCGGTGGTCTGCTCGATCGGCGCGCTGTTTCTGGGGATGCTCCTCGTTCGGCGCATCGACTCGGCGTGGCCGCCGGGCTTGTCGTAGAGGGCGCGCGATCGGGCACGGTCGCGGCACTGGAAATATTCGCGCGCGGGGCGCTGTCGGCCCCAGGCGGCCCCCGCCTTGAATAGCACGGCGTCAGCGGCGGACGAGCGGCCGGGCCGCTCCTGTCCCCTTCACTACCGGTATCGGCCCCGGCAGCTCGTGCAGCCCGCCGATTTGCAGACCGAGGTGCTCTACGTTGTCGGGGGGCTCTACGGCAACCGTTTTGCGTTGGAAACCGTTCTCGCGCTCGCGCAACGCGAGGTCGGACCGGTGAGCCTCGTCTTCAACGGGGACTTTCACTGGTTCGACGTCGATGCCGAGAGCTTCGTTGCGATACAAAATGAGGTTGCTCGACATCGCTGCCTGCGCGGAAACGTCGAGACGGAGCTCGCGATGGGAACGCCGGACGCCGGCTGCGGCTGCGGTTACCCGGACTGGGTCGACGACACCGCTGTGCGTTTCTCGAATGCGATCATGGCGCGGCTTGGCGAGACCGGACGAACCTTCCCCGAGCAGTGCGCCGAGCTGGCCGCTCTGCCCATGTGGCTCGTCGCCGAGGTCGGTGGCGTGCGGGTAGGCATCGTTCACGGCGACGCCGAGTCTCTTGCCGGATGGAATTTCTCCTACGAGCTGCTCGAGGAGACCGCCGCCTCCGGTATGCTGCAGAGGCATTTCGAGGAGGCCGAGGTTCGCATTTTCGCGTCGACGCATACCGGCCTGGCGGTTTGCCGCATGTTCGATTTTCCGCAGGGACGCTGCGTCGTCGTCAACAACGGTTCCTCCGGCATACCGAATTTCCGCGACACCCATTTCGGCATCGTGACCCGGGTGTCGACCACACCGTCGGACGCAGGGCGGGCGCTGTACGCGACGCGCGTCGCCGGCGTGTGTGTCGAAGCCATCCCTGTTCATTACGATCACGAGGCGTGGCTGGCCGCGTTTCAATCGAACTGGCCGGCCGCATCGCCGGCGTACCGGAGCTACATGAGCCGTCTGCGCGGCGGCCTCGAGCACACGGTGGAGCGTGCCCGGCCGCGCGGCGCCGGCGACCGTTGACGGGAATCGGCGTGAGGATCGGCGTCATCTCCGACACCCACGGCCTGGTCCGCGGCGAGGCGCTCGCCGCGCTGGCGGGCAGTGACCTGGTGGTGCATGCGGGCGACATCGGTAAGCCGGAAGTGCTCGCGGCGCTGCGCGAGATTGCGCCGGTGGTGGCGGTGCGCGGCAACGTCGACAGCGCGCCCTGGAGTCGCGCGGTGCCGCGACGCGAGGTGGTCGAGGCGGAGGGCGCGCTGCTCTACGTGCTCCACGATCTCGCCGACATCGACCTGGATCCGCAGGGCTGCTTCGATGCCGTCGTCTGCGGTCACTCGCACCGCCCGATGAACGAGGTGCGCGGCGGGGTGCTCTACTTCAACCCGGGCAGCGCCGGTCCGCGTCGCTTTCGATTACCGATTGCGGTGGGGCGCATCACGGTGGCCGAAGGCCGCATCGCCGGCGAGATCGTCGAGCTGCCCGTCAATACCTCCCCCGAGGCGTGACGCCAGTGGCTGCGCGCCCGCGGCGCGCAGGCCGTTCTCACCCGCGGCGCCCGCAGGACCTCGCCAATTGGCGCAGCGCTCATCGCGTCAGAATGACAGCAGCCACATCCAGCGGGACTGCTCGCGCACCCAGAAGAAATCGAACGCGTTGTTCTCCGCGCTCAGGCTGAAGTATCGCGTCCGGAGAGGCTCGCCACCCTCCTGCGCGACCACTCTGGCGACGAAGATCCGCCTCGAGCTCCCCGGTGGCGCGACCAGGAAGTGTTTCACCTCCACCGAGACGAACTCGCTGTGATCGGCCTCCAGCAAGGCCTCGCGCCAGCGCTTGGCGTCTGCCCGATTCGGCGTTGCGCGCTGCTCCGCCGCGAGCGCCGCCATCTGCTGCGCCGAGGCGCGCTGCTTCAGATGATGGCGAATCCACTGCGCCGCCCGTTCGGGCTCGAGCGACTCTGCCATCAGGTTGGGCAGAATGACGAGTGCGGCGATCAGCGCCAGCGCGGCCACGCCGCTGAAGGCGACGGCTTTGCGGGTGAACACCAGCTCGAGACGAGACGTCATTGCAGCGCGACGCTATCGCCGCTCGGCGGTGCGCGCCTGCCGCTCAGGCGCCCAGGATTCGACCGCGTAGCCGGCAGACTGCGCCAACACGTCCCGACACGGCTCGCTGCGTGTGTGGAACAGGTGTGAATGGCACGCGCAATCACCACAGCCGAACCCGGGGACGGCCGTGAAGCCGTGCATCTGAGCGAACGCATTTGCCCAGCGGTGCTCAAGCCGAGCCGACGCATGGCAGTACCATGCGCATACCGGGCTCAACAGGGCGCTGAGATGGTCGATGTGCCAATGCCTGCGCTTGTGGTTGCGCCAGTGGCGCAGCACACGGGCCCGTACCCCACCCGGCCCGAAGGCGCTGCCCACATACACGTAGTATCCGGGGCGAATGCCAATGGGCGCCCGGCGACCCACCTGCACGGTGGGGGTGGAGCCACTGCGCAGAATGAGCGCATAGGTTCCCTTCTGCGAGTTCACGGCTCTTGCTGGACCGCCGGAAGTTTGTCTGTCGAGTATGGCCGCTGCGCGTTGCGGGGCCAAGCGTCAATGCCAGCCGTGCCAAGTGAAACGAGGCCGCGACGCGTCCGGTCCAATTTGCCATGGCTGGCTTTGCCTCGGTGTTGGCGCCGGGGCTTTCTGCACGATGCGAGCTCGATGGAACGTGGCGCGTTGGATCGAGCTCACGCATCGCTCCCTGGGCAGTTCCCGCTCGGGATTTCTCCGGCCGGCTGCCCTCGTCGCCGCCCGGGTAGTTGTT
>JABAHR010000542.1_pt8 | contig 11109 bp, 15 predicted proteins | sample 7062101 | NCBI WGS metagenome assembly JABAHR01 (sample SAMN14534553, study PRJNA622989) | marine sediment metagenome | biome: marine biome [ENVO:00000428]; feature: marine pelagic biome [ENVO:01000023]; material: deep marine sediment [ENVO:00002113] | place: India: Gulf of Kutch | collected...
TTCGCGAAGCCCCATTTCGCGGGCGTCACATCGTGTTGTCCCCGCAATTCAACCGTTGGGAAAGACATAAAAACATCGAAGGCCCGAGGCGAACGACGTATCGAAAAACGGCCAAAGCATGGCCCGGCCGACATGGCCTGTTCCCCCTGGAACAGTCTGACAAATCGCAATTCATGCTAGTCAACGCATTCAGAGGCCAAGAAAATTGCATCGACCGCCCAAGGTTCAAGGCGAGTAGGTGTTGTGCGAGACGCCCCGGGCCGCCATTATCGGCCCGAACCGCTCCGCCGTCATGTCCGGGTGAATATGATGATCGACAAAATCCATGATGCGCGCGTCAAGAAGGAATACGAAGCCATCAAAGGCTTCTACGTTCACTTCCTCGTCTACGTCGGCGTCTGCCTTCTCCTCGTCCTGATCGACGTATTTTTCGGCGATCCGATGTGGTCACACTGGGTTGTGCTCGGATGGGGCATCGGCATCGCCTTCCATGCCTACGCGGCCTTCATCAAGACGCCGCAAGTCATGGCCGCGTGGGAAGCCGAGCAAATGGCGCGCTATGCAAAGAAGAAGGCGCAATCCTAGCCCGGACCCACATGGATCCGGGTCTCAGCCTGACGTAATCCGCTCCGGTCCCTCCCCGAGCCCAGTCGAACAAACACCACGCTAGTGACTGGGCGGAACAACGGTTCATGCCTCAGCCACCGGTTCGTCAGCGGGCCGGCCATCATCCCTCAACACAATATAGATTGCGGGGATTACCAGCACCGTCAGCAGCGTCGATGAGGCAAGACCGAACAACAGTGAAATAGCAAGCCCCTGAAAGATCGGATCCGCCAAAATGACGGCGGCGCCGACCATGGCGGCAAGCGCGGTCAATAGAATGGGTTTGAAACGAATAGAACCCGCCTCAAGCAAGACGGACCGCAACGAGGCACCCGTGTCCCTCCGCTCCGATATGAAATCGACAAGCAGAATGGAGTTGCGCACGATAATGCCCGCGAGCGCTATGAAACCGATCATCGAGGTCGCTGTAAAAGGCGCACCGAACAGCCAATGCCCCAGCATAATGCCGATCAGTGTCAACGGAACCGGCGTCAGAATAACGAGCGGGATCGTGAACGAACCGAACTGCGCAACCACCAGGACATAAATTCCAAGCAAAGCAATTGCGAACGCCGCGCCCATGTCACGAAAGGTGATGTACGTCACTTCCCATTCCCCGTCCCATAAGAGAACCGGCCTGCTCTCGTCCTCGGGCTGACCGTGGAAGCGGATTTCAGGCTTCGGAAGCGCACCCCAATCTTTGGATTCGATAAGGTCGGCAACCGCAAGCATGCCGTAAACCGGGGCTTCGTAGGCACCGGCCAGTTCAGCCAGCACCATTTCTGCACCACGCCCGTTGTGGCGGAAGATGGGATAGGACGCCTCTTCGCGCTTGAGCCGAACAACATCACCAAGCTCGACGATGTCCCGTCCACCAGGCAACGCATTAGCCGGTACAGGCGTCGATAGTGTCTCCTGCGTCAGGGCACGCTGAGATTTCGGCAACTCAACCGCGATCTCCACAGGACGGCGGCCGCCCCCTTTGTGCGAGTAACCAACGGGAACACCGCCAAGATAGGCTTTGATCGTGTTGTAGACGTCGCGCTCTTCTGCCTTGTGGTACTCAAGGTTGTCCTGGTCAATCACAAGCCGAAGGCGCGGTGCGCGCTCACGGAAGCTGACGTCATCGTCCACGATAAAGGGCACATCACGAAAGATCTCCCGCACCTTCTCCGCAACAGCCCGGCGGGTTTCGGGATCTCCTCCGTAAACCTCGGCAAGCAGCGTNNGCGGGCCCGGCGGAACCTCGACCACCTTAAGCGTAGTGCCGTCAGGAACGTCTAATCCCTTCAGCCGTTCGCGGACATCAAGCGCAATCACATGGCTCGTGCGCGATCGCTCGGCCCTCGGCGCAAGATTGATTTGTAAATCGCCCTGATGCGGATCACGCCGCAAATAATAGTGGCGCACAAGACCATTGAAATTAAACGGCGCTGCCGTCCCCGCATAGGCTTGTATAGAATGAAGTTCAGGAAGCGCGCTGAGACGCTGTGCTGCCGCCCCCAGCACCCGGTCCGTCTCCTCCAGGGATGCACNNATGCACCGCGCGGAAGGTCAACAACCACCTGAAGTTCCGATTTGTCGTCGAAGGGTAGCAGCTTCACCGTGACGGCCTTAAAGGCGATGAGCGTCATCGAGCCGAGCGTGGCAACGCCAACAAGAACGAGAAAGGTCCAGGAAGACCAATGAGCCGCAATGATTGGGCGGGCGACAGTGCGGTAGGCACGGCCCAACATCCCACCGTCGTGGTGTGCTTCGCCATGACCAGCGCCAGTCTTGCCGAAACGCATCATCAGCCACGGCGTGATGATGACAGCAACGAAGAACGACAGCACCATCGCGGCCGACGCATTCGCCGGGATCGGGCTCATATACGGCCCCATAAGTCCCGAGACGAACAGCATCGGCAGAAGCGCGGCCACCACAGTCAGCGTTGCAACAATGGTCGGGTTTCCAACTTCCGCGACCGCATCAATGGCAGCCTGAGCGCGGCTTCTACCATCTTGCATGCCCCAATGGCGTGCGATGTTCTCAATCACAACAATGGCATCGTCAACGAGAATGCCAATCGAAAATATCAATGCGAAGAGACTGACCCGATTGATCGTATAACCCATAAGCCAGGAGGCAAAAAGCGTCAGCAGAATGGTAACCGGAATGACAACCAGAACCACGATGCCCTCACGCCAGCCGATCGCAAGCGCCACCAAAAGAACAATCGAAAGCGTCGCCAGGCCAAGATGAAACAGAAGTTCGTTCGCCTTTATCGTTTGCCGTCTCTCCGTAGTTTCGGGTGACCGTCACCGCGACATCGTCGGGGATCAGCCGGCCCTTGAGGTCCGCGAGCCGTTCCAGGATTTGCTCTGAAATAACGACCGCATTGGCGCCTGCCCGTTTTGCGATCGCTAACGTTACAGCGGGCACACGCTCGATCTTGCCACCACTGTTCTTCGTGTAGTGCCAGACACGGCGCTCGAGTGGCTTTGCACCGACCATCACGCTTGCGACGTCGCGCACATAGACCGGCCGCCCATCCCGCGAGGACAGCACGAGGAGACCGATATCAGGAATGCCCGAAAGCGTTTGGCCTGCAGCAACGGTGTTGCTGCGCCCATCCTGGCGCACGCGGCCTGCAACAAACGAACGGTTTGCCCCTTCAATTTTGGCGACGAGCTGAGAAAGCGTAATACCGAACAGAGATAGGCGCTCCGGATCGGGTTCGATGCGGATTTGATCAGGCCGGCCGCCGACAATGTAAGACAAGCCGACATCTTCCAGCTTGGCGAGCTCCGTCTGCAGATCCTCGGCCATATGATAGAGCGCGTTGTCTTCGTAGCGCGCCACACCCGTCTTGGGCGCCAGCGTTAGCGTGACGATCGCAACGTCATCGATACCCCGGCCAACAATTAGAGGTTCAGGTATTCCAATGGGAATCCGGTCGTAATTCGCGCGGACCTTCTCGTGAACGCGAAGGATCGCTTCATCTGAAGTGGTCCCCACGAAGAAGCGCGCGGTAACCACCACGCGATCATCCTCCGTGTTGGAGTAGACGTGCTCCACACCGTTGATGGCCTTCACGATGGTCTCAAGCGGTTCGGTAACAAGCTTGACCGCATCTTCCGCCTTGAGCCCATCGGCCGTCACGAAAATATCGACCATCGGCACCGAGATTTGCGGCTCCTCTTCACGCGGCAACGCGAAAAGCGCGATAAGGCCCAGCGCCAACCCCGTAATGAGCATGAGTGGCGTCAGCGGCGATGAAATGAACTGTCGCGTGAGATAGCCCGACAATCCGAGACGAGGTCCCTTGCTCATGGCTTCACCAGCCGGTCCCCGGCCGCAATTCCGGAAAGAACCTCGACAGTATCGCTCCCGACACCCCCCGAGCGCCCCGTCTGAACCACAATATCGGCCGTCTCACCCTCACGACCAATAAGGCGCACGTAGTCGAGACCAAATCTTTGAAACAGAAAANNAGCACCCGTTCACCAACAAAATAGTTGCCGAGGCCAGAGACCTCGGCATCGGCCAGCACACGGCCGTTCACGAGTTCAGGATAGACCTGAACAATACGGCCTTCTGCCAGTGCTTCTCCGACTTTCTCAAGACCGCGCCCTCCGAGCTGTATCGCATCGCCCTTCTTTATCGAGCCCGCATGCCGTTCCGGCAGCTCAAGCCTCAAGAGAAACTCGTTTGCCGCAATCGTGGCGATACTTTCGCCGGCCAACACAACGCTGCCCTCGGTCACCGGCACCTTCAAGACGCGCCCCGCGGCAGGCGCCAACACCTGACCCTCCTCGATCTGCGTTTCCACAACCGATCGCTCAGCCCGGGCAGCCTTGAGATCATTCGCAGCGACATCAAACGCCGTCTGCGCCTGATCGACGCGCGACTGTGGCGCGACACCTTTGGCAAGAAGCGCTTTGGAGCGTTCGAGTTCCGTCCTAGCGGTGTCTAATCGCGACTCGATGGCCACGATTTGGGCGTCCAGCGCCTTGATCCTGAGCGCAATCTTGGGATCCGCCACAAGGGCCAACAGCTGACCCGGTTCGACGACCGCGCCTTCGTCGACGGAAAGGGCCGTTATCGTACCAGGCGTACGAACCCGTGCCTCCGTGATGTCCTTGCTTTGCACGGTGGCATAGACGGATTTCAAGTCGTCGATCTCTTCGAGCGTGACGGTATATGTCTCATGAGATGCCGTCGTCTCTGCTCCAGCCGCGATCGAACAACCGGCAAGCGCCAACATCGCGCCAAATGCTAATTTTCGCGGGGTCGTCATCGTGATACCTCCTGCCGCAAGGAGAGCCGCTGCGGCGGCTCAGGACGTCCTTGACAAATATATTAGATATATCTAAATTAGCAATCATGAATATGCAAGACCTAAGTCGACGCAGCAAAGAAGTGGCTGAGCTTCTGAAGGCCATGGCCAATAGCAAACGGCTGCTCATCCTGTGCGAACTCAACAAGGGCGAGCAATCTGTCGGCGCCCTTGAAGAGGTCGTCCCGCTCAGTCAGTCGGCACTCTCCCAGCATTTGGCAAAACTACGAGAAAACGGTCTCGTGACAACCCGCCGGGAAGCTCAAACAATCTACTACGCAATCTCCGATCCGCGCCTGACCCGTCTCATGAGTACGCTTTACGAGCTTTTTTGCGCGCCGGAAAAGCCACAATCAAGGAAAGGAAAAAGGAAATGACCATCGATCGCGCTGTAATGGCATTTGCCGGGATCGTCGTCCTCGTCTCGCTTGCCCTCGGNNGGCTTCTGCCCGATGGCGATGCTCTTGAAGAAGCTTGGCGTCCGTCCTGGCGCTGCATTCTAAGCCGCCACTCGGACCGCAAATATGCAAAAGACCGGAGTGGTGTGTGCCACTCCGGTCTCGCAATGTCTGATGTAGGTTGGCTCGAGCTTATTGCGTGGCCTCGCACTCAACTTCGATCGTCGTGCCGGTCGCAGCGATGAACTTCGAGCAGGTCTCAGCAGCCGCAGCAACCTTCTGCTCGTCGGCCGTCGCCTCAGCAGCCTCAGCCGGCTCGCCAGCAACATCAGCCGTCTCAACCTTTTCAGCAGCAGCCTTCTCAGCTTCCGCCTTGGCGATCGCCTCAGCGCGGGCCTTAGCAGCGGCGCGGGCCTTGGCAGCCTTGCGCGCCTTAGCAAGCTGAAGCTTCTTCTTACGCTTCGCAGCAGCAAGCTTTCGGGCCTTCGCGGCCTTCTTGGCGCGAAGCTTTTGAGAGTATGAAACCGAGTGCGCATTGTGGAAGCCGTGTCCGCCACGCTTGCAGCCGGCGTTGGCAACGCCTGCGAACGAAATCACAGCAACAGCAACAACAGTTGCGATCTTGATGAGGGTCTTCGAGAACATTGGTCTGATCCTTTGAGTTTGGTCTACTGGATTGGACCATCCAAATGTCTTGTCCGGCCCGATTGAGGAGACTTTCTCACAGGCGAACGCCGCCCGCTGTCCCTCGCGAGACATCCGGAAAAAATTCTATCTTTTCGAAGATTGGCGCGGTTTTCTTAGAGTCTACGGGAGTACGACAGCCCCGGCACCCGGCATTAGGCGGCCGAACCCTCCATCGCGGCCAACTGGTTGGCCTGATTTTCGGTGATCAGCTGATCGATAATCTCATCTAACCCTGTTCCCTCCATGACACGCTCGACCGAGTGCACGGTGACGTTGATCCGGTGATCCGTGACACGTCCCTGAGGATAGTTATATGTGCGGATTCTCTGCGACCGGTCACCTGATCCGACTTGGGTCTTGCGCGCCTCGCTGCGCGCACTCTCCGTCCTGTCGCGCTCCGCTTCAAACAAACGGGACCGCAAAACCTGCATTGCCAGACGGCGGTTCTGATGCTGCGATTTCTCGGCCGAGACGACGACAATCCCCGTTGGAATGTGCGTAATACGCACCGCCGAATCCGTCTTGTTCACGTGCTGACCACCCGCCCCACTGGCCCGCATCGTATCGACGCGAATGTCTTCTTGCCGAATATCGACATCGACATCCTCAGCCTCAGGCAAAACGGCAACAGTGGCCGCCGACGTATGAATGCGCCCGCTCGCCTCCGTTTCAGGCACCCGCTGCACACGATGCACGCCACTTTCGAATTTCATGCGCGCAAACACGCCATGCCCGGAGATCGACGCGATCACCTCGCGATAGCCGCCAAGATCGTTCTCCGACACGGAAATGATATCGACCTTCCAGCCTTTGAGATCCGCATACCGCGAATACATACGAAAAAGATCGGCTGCAAAGAGAGCGGCTTCATCGCCCCCCGTTCCCGCACGCACCTCGAGAATGGCACTGCGCTCATCCGCGGCATCCTTGGGCAGAAGGAGAATCTTGAGTTTAGTTTCAAGCTCAGCAAGACGCGGCCTCAAGGAACCGAGCTCTTCCTCCGCCATCTCGGCCATATCTTCATCAGTCGCGGGATCGGCAAGAAGCGCTTTGAGATCGGCAAGCTCCTTTACCGCACCGGCATGTTCGCGTATCGCATTCACCACCGGCGTTAGATCGGCGTACTCTTTCGTCAACTTCGCATACGCGGCCTGCCCCACGCCTTCGTTGAGCTCCGCCTGGATACTCTCCCAGCGGTCGACAAGTTTCTCGAGTTTTTCTGCAGGTAGGCTGCTCATCTGGAATCGGCGGTCGCGGCAGGAGTGCATCCCGGCCCCCTCACGGGGCCGACGGTTTCAATGGGGCATCTACCCTAACGCCGTCCGGTCTGCAATTTGTCGCCCTTGCGCGAGCGAGCATCGTCCACGTCAATCCAAATGAGGCCCTCATGGACGCCGGCCCCGATGCGAAGGAGGGTATCATCCACGGATCGGGCCGCGCTGGCCAAAGGGGCCGGCAGATGAGCTGCCGCCGACCGCAGCACCCCCCTATCCCCAATCAGAACCGCTAGGGCCAGTGACACGATAAGAGCCAGCCCGAGCGCGCGGCGACGAGACTGCGTGGCGAACCTGAGCCCAGACAGCACCCAACGACGCGCCCTATGCACAACGCCTTCTTCGTCAAAATCGGCAGAATCCGGATGCATATGGACAAAGGCCTGCTTGAACAAGGATCGGAGCTGCTGTCGCAGACTGTAAAGGTAACCCCCGCTCTCATGCGCGCTCGGATCGGGATTGGGTACAAGATCCAGTGTGTGGGCTTCGTCCTCAAGCTCGCGCCGAATAACGTTCAGGACGGGGCCAGCGTCGATCCCCGCGAGAGCCGTATACGCGACAACGACGCGCTCTGTCTCCGGCCAGGGCGGAAGAATGCGGACATCGCCGCGCTCGAGAGCGTCGACGACATCGACACGCGTTCTGGCACGGGCCGCGGCCTCAGGCAGCGACAGGTGTAACGCCTTCCTCAAATCAAGAAAAAGTCGGCCGACCACGGCCGAGCGGGTCAACTGCTCTGGACCCGCACCGCCGCGCCGACCAGAGGCGCGCGATGGCCTGCGCCGCCCACCGGCCATAAAGGCTGAGTCAGCTGTAAAGGTTGCCCCACGCATCACTTGCCGCATTCAAACGCGATCGGCCCGCACGAGCCGTCGTTCACAAAAAAGCGCTAAATTCCATCATTGTCAAAGGTTGGGCAGGACAAGGCCCTAAATCTTGATACCCTCAGCTTTTGCATACTTTTCCAGTGCGCTGCGAACAGAACCCGTTTCCTCTTTGAGAATCCTGGCAAGAAACGCCGTGATCTTTTTCGCATCGAGCGACAAAATCATCGATTTGACGGGGCCCACCGAGGCCGGCGCCATCGAAAACGACCGGTATNNATCTCCCCGCATAGAGTGAGACCGACCTTGTGTCTCTTGCATGCCCTGGCGATCGACTGAAGCACGCGCAGCGGCGCCACCGAAAGGGAATCGTAGCGCGAACCAACCGCCGCATTCGTGCGATCCGCCGCGAACAGGAATTGCATCAAGTCGTTGCTGCCGATCGAAACAAACTCGACCTGCGGAAGGAGTGCGTCGAGCTCAAATAACAAGCTCGGAACCTCGACCATGGCTCCAATATGCAGCTTTGACGGAAGCTTATGTTTGAAGCGCCTTTGAAACCGCACTTCCTTGTCGATCAGCTTCCGAATTTTCTTCATCTCATCGGCCGACGAGACCATGGGAATCATGATCGACAGTTCGCGGCCCTCAGCGGCCCGCAACAGGGCACGCACCTGCACGCGGAACAGTGCCGGCCGGTCGAGCGACATGCGAATGGCCCGCCAACCAATGGCGGGGTTTTCTTCTTTGCCTTGTCGCAGATACGGGACCACCTTATCGCCGCCGATATCAAGCGTCCGAAAGACAACAGGCTTGCCGTGCGCCTCGTCGAGCACAGACCTATAAGTCTCCCATTGCCGGTCCATTCGCGGCATGGTGCTGGAAAGCATGAACAGAATCTCTGTTCGAAACAGCCCAATACCGTCAGCACCCGACTCGGCCAGATGAGGCATATCCACCGATAAACCGGCGTTGATATTAAGCGAAATGCGAACACGGTCTTTCGTAATGGCCGGCTTGCCGCGCAGCGCCTCGTACTGCTTTTGCTTCCGGGCCCGAAACCGCACTTTGTCGGAGTAGGCAGAAACCAGGTCAGCCGACGGACGCAGGTGAACCTCGCCTTTGACCGCGTCCAGAATGACCGCGTCTCCTGCGCTCACCCGTTCGACCACCCCCATCGCCTGACCGACAGCGGAGATCCCGAGTGCCTTGGCAACAANNGCAACAATGGCGACATGACTTTGTGGGCTGCCCTCCTCAAGCACCAGCCCGCGCAGCCTTGTGCGGTCATAGTCCAAAAGCTCGGCTGGGCCCATGGCGCGCGCAATGAGAATCGTATCTGGCGGCATATCCCCGGTCTGAAGCGGACCACTCGGGCGGCCCGCAAGAATGCGCAACAACCGGTCCGAGAGATCGTCGAGGTCACGCTGACGCTCCCGCCAAAAAGGATCCGGCTGACGTAGCATACGCGAACGTGTGCTGTTCTGAACGCGTTCGACAGCGGCATCGGCCGTTAGCCCGGCTTGAACCGCCTCGTGCAACCGTCTTTCCCAACCGCGATCGTGTGCGCGAACATACGATAGGCCTCGAGAACATCGCGATGCTCGCCGGCGGCCGACAGATGCTCGTGTTTCATCATTTCATCGAGCGACGCCCGTAGCCCTGACAACGCCGTGTCGAGGCGCGTCATCTCATGCGCCGGATCTTCGGCCATGAGCTTCTTCACCACGATACGCGGCTCATGGATGACGGCATGACCAAGCGCGATGCCTTCGGACATGGGCACGCCGTCGATAACCGTCACCAGCGGCTTGGATAACTCCAGCGCAGCACTGGTACCGGCCACAGCGCCCGAAACCAGGTTTTCCCCGACGACAAGCGCAGTCGCCTGCATCACTTCAATATCTTCGTCGGAGTATTCCCGCGTCGCGCGGTTCTGCACGACCAGGACACCCAGCACCTGACCACTACGCTGAATAGGAACGGCGAGCAGCGAATGATAGATTTCCTCGCCCGTCTCCGGCCTGAAAGAGAATGATGGATGCTTCGGTGCGTCTTTCTCGTTGATCGTGACATTGAGCTCCGCGCAACGGCCGACGAGCCCTTCGCCCTTCTTCATTCGGGTCCTATGGACCGCGCCCGGCTTCAGGCCCTCGGAGGCGAACAACTCAAGCGATCCGTCTTGGCGCTTGAGATAGAGCGAGCAGACGTCAGCCACCATCACGCCGGCGATCTGGCGCACAATACTGTCGAGCTTTTTCTGACCGCTGGCCGTTTCGGCCATGATATCGCGCAGCCGCCGCATGATGATGCGCAGCGCCGGCTCCGACGGTATGACAGTCAGCTCTTCGCCTCGTTTGGACGGCATAACCCAATGCCAATCGAATTGGCTGCACGACCTGCAACCGTGAACATCTCATTCCCACCCGGGACCACAAGGGCACCGGAACCATGTCGACGTAAGGAGCTTTGGCCACAGGCCGATAACCTGCCCCTCAGTTCAACTCTCGTCCCATACGCGGAAACGGAACCGCATACACTACGCCGCGTCGAGACCAAATAGTGTATGCAGCGCCCGAACTGCAAGCTCAGCATACGCTGCATCGATTAAAACACTGATTTTGATCTCAGACGTTGTAATCGCAAGAATGTTGATGCCTTTTTCGCTGAGCGCCTTGAACATTTGCGCTGCAACACCGGCATGGCTCCGCATACCGATCCCAATCACCGAAATTTTGGCAACATCTGCTGAACTGCTAAGATCGAAATAGCCGATATCCTTTTTAGCCTTTTTGATGACCTCCAGAGCCCGCGGCAGCTCTGAGGCCTGTACGGTAAACGTCATATTGGCGTGCTTGCCGTCGTTCGAAACGTTTTGCACGATCATGTCGACATTAATCGAAGCATCCGCAAGCGGGCCAAAGATGCGTGCGGCGACGCCGGGCTTATCCGCCACCTTGTGAATGGTGATCTTCGCCTCGTCCTTAGCGTAGGCGATA
>JABAHR010003398.1_pt1 | contig 11099 bp, 12 predicted proteins | sample 7062101 | NCBI WGS metagenome assembly JABAHR01 (sample SAMN14534553, study PRJNA622989) | marine sediment metagenome | biome: marine biome [ENVO:00000428]; feature: marine pelagic biome [ENVO:01000023]; material: deep marine sediment [ENVO:00002113] | place: India: Gulf of Kutch | collected...
GATGTGTATTCTGTCTCTATCCATTGGTAGTGGTGGAACTTCACCTTCTGCCAACCATGGATAACTATATTCATTAGCATGTAAACCCATTGTTATAACCTCCTGAATCTTTTTTTTCGATATTTATGTTTATACAAGCAACAACTATTACGATCCCTGACTGATTGGGAACTGCTGACGTAGTCCATACTTGTATGGTGTTGCATATCCTCTATAGCTGGCTGGACGTTCATATGTCTCTGTCCAAAGAACAACTGCTGGAGGAATAACTAGATCAAATACAAATGAAATAAGACCTGTAACTTCCTGAATCTTGATCTCTGCACCCATGTTATCAAAAGGTGTTGCCTGAGCAAACCAGTTAATAGCATCGCCAGAAGCTGTACGGGTATGTTCAGGTTTAATTTTAAAACGGTGACCCTGAATCATTTCCTGCATAGCACCAGGAAGCTCTGAAGGTAGATATGTTAGCTGCCATTCGGAGCTAGATACATCTGGTCTTGTGATAACCTTCATGTTAAATTTACCCCAATCGGTCTTTCCATAAAAATATGGAGGGGTTACCTGCTTATCGTCGAACTGACCTGTAGCACTGTGTAGTAAATATCCGTTACGGGACATTGCGAAGCCAAAAAAGTCGGTTCCTTTTTCTCCACCGTGAACTGTGCATCTGATATATGACATTTTCTTTGGAAATCCGAGTACACGACCTGCATCTACTGGTGCATCACCAGTAAGATACATGTATGGATAATAACCAGCTTTCCAAACATTACCTTTAGGATCTTTGTAACTGGTTGAAACTGTTACACCAAATTCAAGATATGGACCAAGCATTGTGTTCTTGTGGTCTACATACCAGTATTCAACTAAGTCTGCGTTTTCTCCATCCCATAGATCGAGAGGTGGATCAGGTACTAGACGCCTTCTTGTAGGCTCATCAACCCTGACAACAAAAGCTGACCAACGGCTGTCTGTATATGTGAGAGGAAGAACATCGATATCCCATAGTGGATCTGATGGATTAGCAATAATCCAGGATTTTATGTCTCTCTCTATAGGAGGAGGTGGAACCTCCTTTGTGAGTTCCCAATATTTCGTGGGGACATTTAAATGACTAGGCATATTAAAACCCTCCTTACTAAATATTTTTTAAAACAGGATTAAAAAAATCCCCGCTGAGCATCGAATGCACGCAAACCGCGCGTTTCTATACCCCAACGACATTGTTATATCAAAATTGTAAGCCCTTTGTCAAGTACTTTTTTCATATATTTAAAAAAAGTTTAAGTAAAAACCTTAAAATGCAAAAATTAAGTGCTATATTGGCTTATCTAGCTTTCGGCGTCGGTGACTTTACTTTCCAATAAGCTCGCTATCAACGAAGCAAACCCGCCTATCTTTTCCCGAATAATAAGCGTTGCTTCTGTATCAAAAGGGGTAGCCTGAATATTGCATATAACAAGTTTGGCTCCATTTTTTACAGCCATATCCGGCAATATATTCGCAGGAGACACCTGAAGCGATGAACCTATAACTATGAGCAGGTCAGCCTGCTCGCAAAGTTTCACAGATTCTTTCCACGGTATTTGTGGCAGAGCTTCGCCAAAAAACACCGCGTTTGGCTTCAAAACCCCCTCGCATTGCTCACAGTGTGGTGGATTTTCCCCACCTATTACCCTTTCCATAATTTTTTCCATCGAATACAGGAGATTACAATCTAAACATACTGCTTGTCTCAAAGAACCGTGAAGCTCATGCACAGTCTCTGATCCACCATCTTGGTGCAAACCATCAATGTTCTGGGTTATAACCCCTTTGAGAAGCCCTTTTTGCTCTAACAACCCAAGAAATTTGTGTGCAGGGTTTGGTTTTGCTGTGCTTCTTATGGGATAGAGCTTAAGAGAATAATCATAGTATTTTGACGGGTCTCTCAAAAAACCATCTAAAGAAACCACGGAAATATCGGTATTTTCCCATAAACCTGTCTCAGGAGAGCGATAATCCGGTATCCCTGACTCTGTACTTATACCTGCACCAGTTAGGGCAACAGCGTGGCTGGATTTGGCTATAAGACCTATAAAATCTCTTGCCAATTGTTCATTTTTTTGCATTTTATGATATTTAGGTTGATATTAATATTAACAGCCTGTGCTGTGTAATATATCAATTTTTGATTTAAATCGGTAATTATAATATAATAAATATAAGAAAGCCGCCGATGTTTGTGGAGAAAACAAAAACAACGGCGGCAACCGGAAGGTGGAACATCTAAATGATACCTTCCCACAAAAAGCAATGTCAAGACCTTAATTTATTTAATATAAATTTAGGAAGGTAAGTTTGCCTACAAACAAACAAGATAAAACAAGAATAGTACAAATATGGGGAGATATACTTGACGAAGGCTTTACAAGCGTTCCAAATCTCTTGCTCCGCTACCGTTCCGCCCTTGGGATCAAGCCAAAACACTTAACACTTATAATAGATATCATGTCTTTTAAGTGGGATAGATATAGCCCTTTTCCAAGCTACTCCACACTTGCAAAAAGGGCTGGAGTTGAAGAAAGAAGCATAAAAAGAATCACCCAGGACTTAGAAGAACTTCACCTACTCATAAAAGAACCACGTTTTAACGAAGAGACAGGTGCTCAAATAACCACAATCTTTGATTTTAGACCCCTTGTCAAAAAACTTATAGAAGAAATGCATAAACAGGATTTTTACGAACAATCAACAGAAGAAAACAAACAAAATACAGGAAACAGGAGGGATGACAGAATTGTCATAGGGGGGGGTGACAAAAATGTCACGGGGGGGGTGACTAAATTATCACGGGGGGGGGTGACTAAAATGTCACCCAAAGAAGACACATATATAAATAAGACACAAATAAATAAAAGAACCTATAGTGTAAAAACGAAAAAAAACGAAAAAAAGGTGCATACAGATTTAAAAAATGGAATTTTTAAAACCCGATTATACGAAATATATGATAATTTAAGTGAGGTTAAACCCCTAGAAGACTTAGTAGAAGAGGGAGCTTATAAAACCATTAAAGAAATAATGGTCAATAGAATGGCAGAGATTTCTGAAAAAACCCCAAAAATTGATATTGATACTATAGCTAATCTAGTAAAAACCGGTTTTCCCTATAGCGACGTACCTAAAGAGTCTAAAAAAGCCAGAAGTTTTTTTGTTACAACGCTTTGCGACATGGTTATAGACAGTGTTTATCAAAAAGCAGGAAACAGCTAAGGAGAGATAGATAATATGAAAATACTAGCCATAGCAAATCACAAAGGCGGAGTTGGAAAGACCACCACAGCAGTGAACCTAGCAGCATGTCTGGCAGAAAAAGAACAAAGGGTGCTCCTAGTGGATCTGGATCCGCAGGGGAATGCAACTTCACATCTAGGATATAACCCTAACGATTTTGAATTAACAATAAACGACGTGTTGCTAGATACGAGAGGTAGTATAGATATAAACACAGTGATTATCAAAAGGGATGATGGTATGCAGTTTATCCCTGCAAATCTATCTATGAGCAGAGCAGATCTTAGTATGTCGTCTTTAATAGAAAAAGATCATAAGCTACGTAAATCATTGAATAAAGTTAAACACGATATAGATTTTGTTATAATAGACTGTCCTCCGTCGCTTGCAACACTAACCATAAACGCCTTTTTTGCAGCAGACGATGTGATAATAACTATCCAGACCCAACCCATGGCTTTAGATGCCGTAAAAATGATAGATGAGACGCTTTATGAGATATATTCTTCCAGAACTGATTACCCAATAGTGCCTTACGGACTTCCCACTATGCATGATAAACTAACTAATGTAAGTAAGACTGTAATAGATGCCATAGAGCAGAAATTTGGTCCCCAAACGCTACCTGCGATACACAACAATGTAAGACTTAAAGAAGCAAGTGGATACGGACAGCATATACTGGAGTATGATCCACTGTGTTCAGGTGCTATGGACTACAGAAGAGTAGCAAAAGAAGTAATAAGGATATACCAAGATGAACAAAAAGAAGGCAGACAATACCTCAGTAGAAGTCTCTAGTAAACAGAAGAAAAAAGGCCGCTTAGATGGAATGCTTGAGTCTATGAATAAACGGTCTGATCCACTTACCACGCATAAAGTAGCTACAAAATATTTCAGCTCTTTTAGGTCAGAGCGAAATATAGATAAACCACAAATAAGCGAACAAATACAGGAAGCTACTAGAAAACCTACCGCGGTACCTACTATGGTAGATACCGCGGTAATTAAAAATAATGCAAGCACAAAACCTATAGAGAAAAATAGTCTAAGTGCTACACATACAAATTCTGAAAACAAAATCTATAATGCTATAAAAAACGAATTGATAACAAGCGGTTCTCAAGAAATCAGAATGGGTATTACAAGAATACGCGAACTCACAGGCCTTTCTGACAAAACAATACGAGTTGCTATCAAATCATTGGAGAATAAGAAAAGTATTGTTATTACAAAGCCTTCTAAAGGGGTGTATGGTAGACAATATTTCTTGCCATCTTCATCAGATGTGGAAAAAAAGCGTCTAGAGGATGGAATACATATAGATTGGGTGAGTAAACATATAATACCGAGGTAATTACCGCACTATCTACCGCGGTAATGTTCATATTTATAAGTATTTACGAAATGATTTTAATGCACTTTCTAGTTCCTCATCATATACATGTGTATAGATCATAGTGGATGACAGGCTTGCATGCCCAAGAGCTTTTTGAACAAGCCTTATGTTCTTTGTCGACCTTAATAGATCAGTAGCAAATGTATGTCTTAAAAGATGAGGATGTACATCTTTTATAATTCCAGCCTTTTTTGCTCTTCTTTTAACCATTGTTCTTAAGTACCTGTCATTCATGCTGTTTCCCTTAAGAGTGGTAAATAGTGAAGGACTTTGAGGTTTAATCTCTCTCCATTGTTTGATAATATCCAAATCCTCTTCATTTATCCATATAATTCTGTCTCTTTTACCCTTTCCACTTCTCACTATTAGTTTGCCACTAATCCAGTCAATATCATTGATATATATATTTAGCACTTCAGAGGCTCTAAGGCCTGTATTTAGCATAAGACTTATTATTGCAAGATCTCTTAATCCAGTTGGGGCCTTTTTGTTTGGTTGAGTTATGAGAGATTCAATCTCTTTATTGTTAAGTGTGTCTGGTAGAGTTCTAGCCATAGCTTTTATTTATATACCATAAATGTATAATAACGGTATTATATATTACTTGCAGCTTTAATCCTCTTCAAGCTATCTAAATACGGTACTATATAACATTTTCTCTACTATTTACATAATCCATACAAACGTGATATAATCAACGCGCCTAATTAAATTTTTGTTATAAGAGGAGGACTACAATGTCACTCAATTTTGAATTCACAGAAGAACAGGAGATGTTTAGGGATACAATCAGGGATTTTGCGGCAAATGAGGTAGAACCGCTTATTGAAGAATATGAAGCTAAGGAGGATTTTCCAAAAGAGTTATTTCACAAACTAGGCGAAATGGGATTTCTGGGGATAGTATTTCCGGAGGAGTACGGCGGAGTTGGAATGGATAAAATTACAGACTGCATATTCTCTGAAGAGATGGGAAAGGTAAACGCCGGTATGACTATGTGTATTAATGCCCATGTGGGGCTTTCAATGTTCCCTATATATAAATTTGGTACAGATGCCCAAAAAGAAAAATATTTAATACCTGGTATTGAGGGAAAGATCATAGGATCTCTGGGACTTACAGAGCCAAATGCAGGTTCTGATGCAAGAAGTATACGCACACAGGCTGTAAAAGAAGGAGACAAATACATAATAAATGGTACAAAGACCTGGATCACTAATGGAAATATGTGTGATTACGCAATAGTGGCAGCATATACGGATAAAACAAAAAAAGGAGAGGGTATAAGCCTTTTTATAGTGGATAAGGATTCTCCAGGTTTCCAAGTGGGAGCAAAAATACATAAATTGGGCCATAAGGCTGCAGACACTGGAGAACTAATATTTGAGAACTGCGAAGTTCCAGAAGAGAATCTCTTGGTAGGACAAGGGGGATTTGGTGGAGCTATGGGTACTCTCCTTGGAGCAAGAATTACTCACGCCGCTAAATCGGTAGGAATAGCTCAGGCAGCACTTGATTATGCTCTTCAGTATTCCAAAGAAAGAGAAGCGTTTGGAAGACCAATTTCGAAGTTTCAGGCTATAAGCTTTAAACTTGCAGATATGGCTGTGAAGGTAGAATCTGCAAGGCTTATGGTATATAAGGCTGCATGGCTTTACAGTAATGATAAAAAGTGCATAAAAGAAGCATCTATGGCTAAGCTTTACGCGGCAGAAGTTGTACAGGAAGTGGCTACTGAGGCTGTACAGGTTTTAGGGGGCTATGGCTATGGCGTGGAGTATCCTGTAGAAAGGTATTATAGAGACGCCAAGCTTGCATCTTTAACTGAAGGCACATCAGAGGTTCAGAAGATAGTTATCTCAAGAGAACTTGGTATATAGCGTCGTATTGTTTTAGAATGCATCACAAAGTATAAGTTGTACAGCGATGTCTTAAGTCGCTGATAAGGTTGACTTTTGTAAAGGTCAATTTAATATAAGAGCCTTTGAAAATTAAATCCTATATGACAAGGGGGTAGTAGTAATGGCAAGTACAATCCCAGGCATTGAAGATGCCAGAGAAATACTTAAAAAAAATAAAATCGTTGTTGCAGGAGTGGGTGAGACTGAACAGGGCAAGATTCCTAATAAAAGCTCATTTCACTTCCTTTCAGAAGCATCAAAGCTTGCAATAGAAGATGCAGGAATTAAAAAGACCGATGTAGACGGACTAGTAACGGCATTTTCACTTGTTGAACATACATTTATGCACTGTACTACATTTGCAGATTATTTTGGACTAAACCCAAAATTCTTTTCATCTATAGCGATTGGTGGTTCTACAGCAGTGTGGATGGCAGCAGAAGCAGCCATGGCTATAGCTACTGGACAAGCCGAGGCTGTACTTTGTGTGAGAGGAGATAATACACTCTCAGGAATATCATCCTCTGGTATGGTGGCACTTATTAGAGAGATGTGCCATGCAGAGTTTGAGTATCCATATGGACTTACAACACCAGGCGGTTATGCACTTGCTGCACAACGATACCTGCATGAATACGGAGCAACCTCGGAGCATTTGGCAGCTATTGCTGTAACAATGCGTAAGCATGCAGCTTTGAAAGAAAACGCTATGAATAAAGACCCTCTTACTATAGATGATGTTCTTAGCTCCAGGGTTATCGCAGAACCATTACACAAATATGACTGCTCAATTATTTCCGATGGTGGTGCTGCTTTTATAGTTACTACTGAAGAAAAAGCAAAACAGCTTGGAATAGAAAAACCACTTGCATATCTATGGGGTATGGGACAGGGCTATTCACATCAATATCTAACTACATTACAAGACTTAGACCAGATATATAGTGCAGTAGAAAGATCTGGGAAGAAAGCATACGATACAGCGGGAATAGGTCCAAAAGATATAAACCTAGCATACCTTTATGATTGTTTTACCATAACAGTTGCCCTAGAGATGGAAGGTCTTGGGTTTGTTGGTAAGGGTGAAGCAGGACCATTTGCACTTGAAGGCCGCATGGAAATTGGAAAAGATATGCCTGTGAATACAAATGGAGGACTACTGTCACAAGCTCATTTAGGGGGGATGCACCACGTAATAGAAGCTACATTACAGCTAAGAGGTGAAGCAGGACCAAGGCAGGTTGATAATGCCGAAGTTGCTCTTGTTCATGGAAACGGCGGAATTGTTTCGGCTCACAGCACCATACTGCTTGGAAACCAAGCGCTTTCTTAATCATTTAGGAGGAAATTAAATATGTCAGAAGAAAATAAATACAATAAACCACTTCCAGAGTTTCGACCCGAAACTAAGCCTTTCTGGGATGCTTGTAAAAACCATGAATTAATGCTTCCAAAATCAAAAGAAACTAACAAATTCTTCTTCTACCCCAGGGCTTTTTCTCCAGGAGATGATATGGCAGAGGTAGAATGGAGTAAGGCAAGCGGAAAAGCAAAGGTTTGGACATTTTCAATTCATCATATGGGCCCAACAAAGGCTTATAAAGGTGATGGCCCATATGTAGTTGCACTGGTTGAAACAGAAGAAGGTGTAAAAATGATGACCAATATAGTTGATTGTGATCCTAACGATGTTCATGTGGGAATGGATGTAGAGGTTGTATTTGATGATGTAACAGATGAAGTTACGCTTCCCAAATTTAGACCTGCTGCATAACTAATACTTGAAGGAGATAATTGTAATGGCGCAAGATCGTATTCTATATGAAGATTTAGAAGTAGATGCTGAGCATAAAAGCTCCGGCAGAACAGTTACTGAAGCCGATGTTGTTAATTTTGCAGGACTATCTGCAGATTATAATAACATGCACATAGATGAAGAGTTTGCTAAAAAGACAGTATTTAAAACTCGTGTGGCCCATGGAATGCTTGTAACTTCTATTGCAACAGGTCTTTGGTTTACAATGCCAAGACTTGCAACAGTGGCCTTTATGGGACTCGAAGACTGGCGTTTTTCAGGTGCCGTATTTCCAGGAGATACTATCCATATAACGCGTAAATTAGTAGAAAAAAGAGAACATAAACGCCCCAACATGGGATTTTTTATATTTGAAGTTAATGTACATAACCAAAAAGACGAAGTAGTACAGAAAGGTAAATGGGTAATTTTGGTAAATAGAAAAGAATCAACTTAATAACTATATATTTTAAAGTAACCAAGGAGCTTCATATAGCTCCTTGGTTACTTCTTCCATTGTTTATATAAACTAAGTTTCATTTTTCCAACCGCAAATTCCTATCTACAGTAAAAAACATCTTGACATTTATATATGAAATGTGCTAAAAGCTACTAGTAATGGTTATAGTGTATCTTTTTGTGACCATACAACTCTTATAAACCATAAGAAAATAAATAAAGGAGGTATGGAGAGATATGGTTCCTGTAGAGGCTTTACTTGGTTTAGTGTTATTATTGGTAGGGTTCGTTTTCTTTGGAAACGGGATGACCCTTCTTGGTAAAACCGGTGCTAAGGAGATTGGTGTATTAAACCTTGGCGTAGGTATTATTATTTCAATAGCTGCATGGCAGCTGCATGGTCTCGGTTTAACAGCCGCTACCGCTTTAGTATCTGTATTTGCACTGATTTATTTTATGGTAGCCGGAATTTTCATTCACGGCCACGACGGTAAGGGTTTAGGCTGGTATTGCCTATTCGCTACAATAGTATTTCTATGGTACGCATCACACTTCAGCTCATTAGGTCTTACCTATATAGCTGGTTTCTGTGTTGCATGGGCTGTTTTAGTTTTCTTTGCTTGGACAGCGCTTGCTCTAGGAAAAGGAACAGCAACACTAGTTGCTTATTTATTCCTTATAGAGTCCATAGTAACACTTCTTGTTCCAGGAATGTTGTTACTCACAGAAAAATGGAATCCACTTGGTGGAGTACCAGGATAATATATAGTTTATAATATCAAACTATTAATATAATATTTAAATAAAAAAGGGGCATTTTATGCCCCTTTTTTTATGTCCTATAACAAAATTCTGTAAGTCGGTACATAGAACTCATTGCTTAAATAAATGTTTGAATGGATACTTTAATAAGTATACTAGAATAGAAGGTCTTATGAGCATAGAAGTAAAAGTAAGAAGGTCGCTTGGTGTAAGATAAATTTTAGAATCCCATACCCCCATTTGTCCTTTTAACACAATAGAATCCTGTTCTACTGAAGAATCCTCTATTGTTATCTCAAAATCCCCTGCTGGACTTACAACTTTCATATATGTACTCCTTGTGTTCGCGATATGATAGAAATAATATAAAACTATATCAAATGATTCATTTTAAGCTATTTTAACGCTGTTTATTGAGTTAATAAGAGTATAAACTATTAAAGCACATAGAAATTCGTATTTACCAATAAAAAACCCCATTAGAACTATATAGCTCTAATGGGGTTAATTTTTTAACTACCTATTTTTAATTACTATCCAGACAAATAATTAAAAGATAGAAGCACTATTAGTGCTTCTATCCGTTGTTTTCAATCAATTAAGCCTGGCTGTACTGTGGTAGTAAGAAACGATGACGCATTGTATATTCAAATGGTTTTGAATATAGAATCTGTCCAAAATCTGCTTCGCCTCTTTCTACTGTTTTTGTCCAGATTGTAGCAGCTGGTGGAATGATCAAGTTAAATGTAAAACTGATAAGACCAACAACTTCTGTTGCAGGTATCTGACCACCCATGTAGTCAAATGGAGTACCTGACATGTACCATGAACGTATATCATCACCTGTAGCTGTACGGATACTCTGAGGATCTAACTGGAATCTATGTCCTGTTCCAAATCCTGGTGGCAGCTCAGATGGGAGATATGTTACTTCGTGGATACTATTTGATACATCTGGTCTTGTTGTAATACGATAGTTCATTCTACCCCAATCAGTTTTACCATAGAATGTAGGTTTAACTGAGAGTGGTTTGTCTGAATAACGACCATTTGCAGTGTGTAGTATATAACCACGGCGTTCCATTAAATGGTTGAAGTAGTTATTGTTTGTTCCATGCTCAAAACCAGCGATATAAGCTGCTTTCTTTGGAAATCCAAATGGCTCTTTACCGGCAAAAATTGGGGAGTCATTTGAAAGATACATATATGGATAATAACCAGCTTTGTAAATATGTCCTGAACCATCATCTACTGTAGCTGAAAAAGTTACACCAAATTCCATATATGGTCCAAGCATTGTGTTTCTGTGAATTACATACCAGAACTCAATTACATCGTCTTGTACTTCGATTGGTTCTGGAACGATAGCTTTCATAGCATTTATATCAGCCCTGATACAATATGCCATCCAGCGGCTTTCTGTATAAGTCAATGGAATAATATCATAGTCAAATACTGGGTCGATAACACCCTGACTTATGATGTGTATTCTGTCTCTATCCAT
>JABAHR010005921.1_pt1 | contig 11098 bp, 16 predicted proteins | sample 7062101 | NCBI WGS metagenome assembly JABAHR01 (sample SAMN14534553, study PRJNA622989) | marine sediment metagenome | biome: marine biome [ENVO:00000428]; feature: marine pelagic biome [ENVO:01000023]; material: deep marine sediment [ENVO:00002113] | place: India: Gulf of Kutch | collected...
ATCTCTTCCTTTCTTCGGGCATATATTTGCCGGGGCCTTCTGTATAAACAGCTTCCTTTCCCTTTAACATCTTTCGCAAAATTTCTACTTCTTCTCTAATTTCTTCAAGCTTAGCAATTGGCATGCCCCATGCCCTGCGGGCAGTATTTCCAGATCCAATGCCCAGAACACACCTGCCGGGAGCTATTTGATTCAGGGTAGCCATGGCACGTGCCGTGACCGGCGCTATTCTTGATCTTGGGCTTGTTACCCCGGGTCCTAGTTTGATCTTTTTTGTATTGAAAGCGCACAGCGCAAGTGTTTCATATACGTCACTGCCTATGCTGTCATACGGCATATAATAAGAAAACCCTTTATTCTCGGCGTGTGAAACCCACTTCCAGGAATCAATATGGGAAGGAAAATGAAGTCCCCAATCCATTTTTCATACCCCCTACATACTTAATCTATTATAAAAATTTTAGTATATTTCAGGAATTTTTTCCAGCACTTTTTGATGATTTGCAAAAAAAGTTTACAACCAGAACTTGGCGCCTCTATTAATCCTCGCACCAAACAAGTACAATGTTACCCCTCTTGTGCCCTGTTTCTATATGTGCTTGTGCCTCTGCTATTTCTTCAGGCTTATAGATTTTACTAATACTAGGTTTAATCACTCCCGACTCGGTAAGTACTGCTAAATAGGCCATATGCTTTGCCTGTTTGTCTGCAGGCCTGAGACCCGTGGCGGCAAATATCACCCTTTTGCTGCCGATCATGGAAGTCCACAGCATCTGAAAAAGATTAGCAAAGGTAAGAACGGTTGCAAGGTAAACCCCGCCCGGCTTTGGGACATTCTTACACTCGGAAAATGAACTCTTGTCCACGGCTTCGAAAACAAAATCATAACTCTCTGAGACTTTTGTAAAATTCTCCACCGTGTAGTCTATCACCCGATCTGTCCCTATGGATTTTACAAACTCGAGGTTTGCCGTGCTGCATATTCCTGTGACCTCTGCTCCGTAGTGCTTTGCAAGTTGGACTGAGCAAGCACCCACACTGCCCGAAGGTCCGTTTATAACGATGCTCTGGCCGGTTTTGATCTTGGCCTCATCCCTTACGAAAGGCAGCGCCGTGTTTCCACCCTCGCACATACCGGCTGCTTCTGCATAGCTCAGATTGGCTGGCATAAATGCAAGCGCCCCGTTTTCTGCCATGGACAGATATTCAGCATGAGCGCCAAAAGCGGCGCTCGGCGAGCCAATGACCTTCTCACCCGCTTTAAATCGAGTCACGTCTTTTCCCACCGATTCGACCCGCCCTGCAAACTCGGTACCCTGTATTTTTGTCCTCGGCTTTGTGAGGCCAAAATACAGCCTTGCAAAGTACGGCTCACCCCTTCTGAATGTACAGTCCACACTTGATACCACCGCCGCATGAACTTTTATTAGTACTTCGTTATCCCCGGGAACAGGCTTATTAACCTCTTGAATCTTTAGAACTTCCGGCGTCCCGTACTTTGTGTTTACAATAGCTTTCATAAATATTTCTCCCTGTATAGGGATTTTTGCCTCTTATACATTATCCTCCAAAGTTATTACCACATTGCCCTTCTTCTGACCTGATTCGACATATGAGTGAGCCTCGGCTATTTGCCCTAACATATAACTTCTATCAATGACAGGTTTAATCTTACAAGCCTCAATAAGCTCGCTCAGGAAATATAAATCTCGAGCACTATCTTTTGCAAATTCAAATATCACTTTCTTACTGCTTATAGCAGAAGTCACCAGCCCCCTTACCATCGTGGACAACCGCGGATTGGCTATAACGAAGCGGCTATTTTTGTTTAGTGACCCCAGACTGCCTGAAAAAGAGCTCTTACCTACAACATCGAAAATAACATCGTAGGTCTGCCCGTTTTTAGTGAAATCTTGTCCTGTATAATCAATCACGTGGTCTGCGCTAATAGAACGAAGCACATCCAGTTTGTCTGTGCTGTCCACTGCAGTTACTTTTGCGCCGAAGTGCTTTGCAAGCTGAACGGCAAAAGCGCCTATATTGCCGTAGGCGCCGTTTATGAAAACTTTTTCTCCGCTTCTGATATTCGCTTTTCTAAGATAGTGCAGTGCATTAAGCCCGCCTGTGGGAACCGTGGCCACCTGCTCGTAGCTCATATTGGCGGGCTTCATTGCTAGAGCCTTATCTTCACCCATACGCTTATACTCAGCATAAGCGCCGAAGCCGGGTCCGGTAACGGCGAACACCTTGTCACCCGGCTTAAACTTCGTCACATCCTTGGCGACCGATTCAATCTCCCCTGAAAGTTCCTGCCCGAGTATTGTTATTCTTGTTAGGCCTTACAAGACCCACATATAACCGCGGGGGAAACCAGAACCACCATGGAATCGAAACCCCGCAGCTCACAGTCCCCTGCGACTACGGTTGCAGCATGGATTTTTATGAGTACTTCATTATTCCCGGTGGTAGATTTATCTACTTCTGCAAGCTTAAGAACATCCGGCGGCCCGTATTTTGTAAAGACAATCGCTTTCATGATTATAGGGAAAAGAGAAAGCAAATAGGGGTCGAGACTTTCATTCCTTTTAATCTAAAGGTTTTGATAAAGATACTTTATAAGATCTGTGCTTGTGACGATACCCTCTAGTTCACCCTTATCATTGGTTATTAGTATCGAGTGTATGGTGCTAAACTGCAGCACCTTTGCCACATCCTTAATGGTCGATGTTATTGGCAGGGTTACCAGTTCTGTAGTCATTATATCTCTGATCGAATAATGGTAATCCAAAATTGCATCGGTCATCCTGTCATCAGCTATACCCACATCAAACATGATCCTGAAAATGTCATTTGTAGATATAATCCCTAAGGGTTTTTTCCCTTCCAGCACCGGAACATGGTGAACCATATTCTCCCTGAATATCTTATTTACTGCGCTTATCTTCTGCTTTGTATTAACAGTGAGGACATCGGTTGTTAAAATCTTTGTTACGCTTTCATTTTTTCCCAAACCAGGCCCTCCTTTAGTTTTGATTTAGTATTAAAAAAAGACGCCCTTATACTTTCATTATACCTCATACTTTAATTTTCTGCATTAGCAGGACCACTCATATAATTACTCTACATTAAAAACCATCTGGGCATATATAACATCCTTATGTCTAACCTGAAAGACCCAGTTGCCTGGAACTACCTCCCAGTCATGCTCCATTTTATAGACAAAACTTCCTTTATCATCTATTGATATTAATGTTATTTCCGAGTCAACCTTCTGACTCACTTTGCTCTGTGGATTGGTTATTCCCTCACCTGGAAAAATAATTATTTCTTCTATCTCTATATCAGGTTGAAACGATAGGGCACTCACTTTATATTCAATACCAAACTCCATCCCCTTTTTAGCTGAAATATTAGTAGTTTTTTTCACGAGGTTCCATTTATCATATATCTCAGATTTTTCAGCCGGAGAATCAGTTCTTTCCATTACTTCTATTACCTCATTATCGGTAAGTCCGTAATTATCGGTAAGTCCGTAAGAAATTATTTTGATGTCCTTTACATAGGCGTAATCACAACTGGTTAACAAAAACAGCAGGAGAAATAAAGATAAATTCTTCATATATATTTACCCGGAATGATTTACGGTTTTACCCCTCTTGGGTATATCCTCACCCATGATTCAGGGAAAACTCAGGACTTATTCATACTATTGAACGCTATTTTAATCAAAGGGAACAACATTAATAACCCTATAACAAAAAAAGCGATTCCGAGAACTTCATTATAGCCGCTGCCTGCAAAGCTCATATCGAAAGTGCTGTCATACCATGCCGGCTCTTTATAGATCGACGCACCTATTATTATCATTCCCGAAGAACATATAAAAAATAAAATTTTTCCTATCATGATTCTATATAAACTTTTGGTTTATATACAGCGCTAAATATATAGCCAACATTATACCCGACCCCATAATCATATGCCATACTGACTTAGGACTGATTTATTTTTTCGTAAATCTGCCCAAGCTCCGACACAAGCTCTTTTACTCCTGTTCCTACATAGGCCGAGACAAGACGCGCTGAAAAGCCTTTTTCACTAAACTGTTTTGCTATTTCCTGTTGCTGATCCCAAGAAAGCGTATCAATTTTATTGAGAGCAATTACAGAGGGTTTATCCAGCAAGTCTGCAGAAAATTTATCTAACTCACCCCTTAATACATCAAACTGAGCCAAAGGGTCCTTTTGCTCTGTAGGCGATATATCTATCATATAGAGCAGTATAGACGTCCTCTCTATATGCTTTAAAAAGTTTATCCCAAGCCCTGCCCCCGTGTGCGCTCCTTCGATAAGCCCCGGAATGTCGGCTACCACAAATGTTTTGTGCTCCGCATACTCTACCACCCCAAGGTTAGGAATTAGCGTGGTAAAAGGATAGTCCGCAATCTTTGGCTTTGCAGCAGAAATTCTGGATATAAGCGTAGACTTGCCTGCATTTGGAAACCCTACGATGCCAATATCGGCAAGGAGCTTAAGCTCAAGCCTGAGATTTTTCTGCTGCCCTTCCGTACCCTCTTCAAACTCCCTGGGCGCCTGGTTGGTAGAGCTTGCAAACCGTGCGTTTCCCCTGCCCCCCATGCCGCCGCGGGCTATTATGTATTCTTCTCCCTTAATTTTCAGATCATGGATCACTTCACCGGTGTCAGCATCTTTTATTATTGTGCCCACGGGAAGCGGAACAATAATGTCCTCTCCGTATTTGCCATGCTGGTTCTTTCCTCTGCCGTTTTCTCCCCTCTGAGCCTTATAAACTTTTTTATACCTAAAATCCAGAAGGGAGCCTATATTGGCGTCTGCAAACAATATCACATTGCCCCCCTTGCCTCCATCACCCCCGCTTGGCCCGCCCAGAGGAACAAATTTCTCCCGTCTGAACGCCACACACCCGTCTCCTCCGTTTCCTGCCTGAACCGTTATGCTTGCTTCATCTATAAATTTCATAATACTTTTATGATAACTTAATGTACCTAAACCCTTGACACTACACTTTGTTATTAATAATATAAAGAGCCGATGAGAAAAATATTACTATTAAATTTAATAACCTTAACATTTATTTTAGGCTGTGGATCAAAAAAGCCCTTGGAAGGCAATAATGCCCAAGCCATGTATGAAAGAGCGATCTCAGAGCTTGCAAAGGATAAGGGTGGTTTTTTTGGACTGTTCAATGCTACAGATTATGAAACCATTGAAGAAACACTAAAAGAAATACAGATAAGATACACATACAGCCCTTACGCCACGCTTGCTGAGCTTAGAACGGCAGACACTTATTTTAAAAGAGGCGAATACGCCCAGGCGGCAATAGAGTACGAAGAGTTTATAAGAAGACACCCTTCACACAACGGCACCGAGTATGCCACTTTTTTCCTGGGGCTTTGCAATTACAAGCTAATTAGAGGGCATGACAGAGACCCTAAGGGTGCGAGAGAAGCCATAAAATGGCTAAACGAATATGTAGCGCAATACCCTGATTCTCCACTTGTACCCAAGGCGGATAAGAACATAAGAGAAACTATGGATGTACTTGCTGAAAGGGAGATATATATTGGAGATTATTATTATAAGAAAAATAACTATAAAGCTTCCTCCGAGCGCTACAAAACAGTAATAGACCAATATCCCGGGAGCAAACACTATGCCCGGGCTCTTTACCTTTTGGGAAAATCCTATTCCGATATGGACGAAAATGATCTTGCCCTTTCGGCGCTAAACAGGGTAATAAATGAATTTCCTAATTCTAAATACAATAAAGATGCTTCAGAGCTTGCATCCAGAATAAAATAGGGATGAGAAAGCGCCTTCTTAGTATATTTTTTCCTCTATTAGTCGTTAGCTTTTCATTATCCTGCGTAAACCAGGATAACAAGCAGATAAAAAAAATTCTGTCGGACCGGCAGGCTGCATTCGAGAACAAGGACGTAAAACTTTATTTGAGCGGCATATCCCCCGATTATACTCAAAAGACTGAAGATAAAGTAATTGATATAGAAGAATTAGCGAGAAGATTTGAATCAAATACGACTGTTTTTGATTCTATGAAGATCACAAGAAAGGACATAAACATTTACATGAAAAGCTCTGGTGTTGCCGAAGTTTATCAAAAATCACTCTTTAATCTCAAAATAGAAACGCAGTCAAGCACATACAAGACAGTGGAGAAAATAATATTCGAGAAAAAGGGTGGCAGCTGGAAAATAGTAAAAGAATCCGATCTTGATCTTTTTAGAGGATTTGTGTTTGGCTCTGGCTAAAAACCTATAACCCAAACTGTTTTTCTACTTTTTCCTGTTCTTCCTTGCAGTTTATACAAAGAGTGGTCTCAGGACGAGCCTTTAGCCTGTTTGCAGAAATTTCTTCACCGCAGTCGTCACAAACACCGTAAGTGCCGTCTTCGGTTCTCTGTATTGCCTTCTTTATTTTCTGAATCAGTTTTCTTTCCCTGTCTCTCTTTCTAAGCTCAATACTCCTGTTAGATTCAGACATCGCCCTGTCAAGCGGGTCTGGGAAAGTATCGTCCCCCTGACTCATGTCATCAAGTGTTTCCCCAGCAGTACCCATAAGCATATCCATGCGCTCCTGTAGCAGGTCTTTATATATTTTAAGGTCACTTGCTTTCATAGCCTTCATCAAATCCTCATATAATTATTAATTAATATCATGAGTCTATCAATTTATATTTGATAGTCAATTGTTGACAATACTAATTTTTGTATATATTAAGACAGCAAATTCGATAGTAGTTTCTGTGAGTTTAATCCGGCAGATAAACAACCAACAGGAGAGCAAACTTGAATAAATTTAACACAATAGAGTGGAAAGACGGCCGAGTGGTAATGATAGATCAGCGCAAACTACCTACAGAAGAAACATACATAGAGTGCAAGACCTCAGGACAGGTCGCAAGGGCTATAAAGCAAATGGTAATACGCGGAGCCCCGGCAATAGGAGTGGCAGCGGCTATGGGAATCGCCCTTGGGACAAAAAACATAAAAACCAAAAACAAAGAGACATTTTTTAAAAAACTGCAAAAGATTTCTGATGAAATAGCGGCAACGCGCCCAACAGCAGTAAATCTGTTTTGGGCCGTAAAAAGAATGACCGATCTTGCAATATCTCAAAAGGATAAAGAAACAGACCAGATTGTTTGCAGGCTGATAGAAGAAGCCCAACTCATATGCAAAGAGGATATTGAGATTTGCAAGAACATAGGAAAAATGGGTGCAAAGCTAATAAAGAAAGGCAATAATGTAATTACCCACTGTAACGCAGGCGCACTTGCAACAGCGGGTTATGGTACGGCGCTTGGAGTCCTGAGAGCAGCAAATGAGCAGGGGAAAAACATCCATGTATACTCTACTGAAACAAGGCCATTTTTGCAGGGCTCGAGACTCACAGCCTGGGAGCTTAGCAAGGATAATATCCCCGTTACGATTATTACAGACAGCATGGCGGGTCATGTCATGAGCACTAAAAACATTGATGCTGTGGTAGTAGGAGCAGACAGGATTGCAGCAAATGGAGACGTAGCCAACAAGATCGGCACTTTTTCATTATCGGTTCTTGCAAAACACCACAACATCCCTTTTTATGTGGCTGCCCCGCTTTCTACAATCGATATTAACTGTGCTTCAGGAGATAAAATNNGATACCGATATATATAACCCTGCATTCGATATAACGCCAAGCAAGAACATAGATGCGATTATTACTGAGAAAGGAGTACTGGAAAAACCTTACAAAAGGGCTATTTCGGAAATTATGAAAAGTTAGAGCTCACCATGTCTTTCAAGCTCTATCTTGCAGGAAAGGCAAAGCTTGGCAAAGGGCATTACACTTAGCCTGTCTTCACCAATCTCGTCCATGCAGTTGTCACACTCACCATACCCGCCTTCCTCTATTCGTTTGAGCGCTTCATCGATTTGAACAAGCTTGGTGCGCTCCCTGTCTGTGAACATGAGGGCAAGCTCTCTGTCCCTGTCGTTTGATGCGTGATCATAAAAATCACCCACGTCATTTTTTAGATAGTCAGACTCATCTTTTATTGATTTAACAACGTCCTGCATAAGCTCTTTTTTCATCTGCTCGAGCATCTCTTTGATTTCATCTTTCCAGTCAGAAGCCTTGGCTTTTCTCCTGGGTTTTGGCTTTACCGTAGACGCATTTGTAGACTTGGTTTTCTTAGCAGCTGTTGTCTTAGCAGTCTTCTTTGCCCCGGCTGCACCGGTCTTTTTAGCCTTAGCTGCTCGTGTAGTTTTTTTAGTTTCTTCTGTATCAGTCTTTTTTTGTCTTGGCATATTAGTCTCTATAGTCATCTACAAATTTTAAGGTTTATTAAGATAAGCAGGCAATTATTTTTGTCAAGTATTCACTGCATAAATGCTAATACGAAAAATCATGATTATTCAAATTTAATGCAGATGTGATATTATGAGTAAGATTAATATTAATATTTGATTTTAGACCGATTAATCAAGAGTTAAATCTATGAGCGGCAACCATACCCGTAAACGAGAGTTATGGAACTCGAAGACCGGCCTTATCCTGGCTATGGCCGGCAATGCTATCGGGCTTGGAAACTTCCTGCGTTTTCCCGTGCAGGCAGCAGAAAACGGCGGCGGGGCATTCATGGTGCCGTATATTATCTCATTCTTTTTAATAGGTATTCCAATAATGTGGTGTGAATGGGCTATGGGCAGGTATGGAGGATCAAAGGGCCACGGAACAACCCCGTCTATATTTGCACTGTTCTGGAACCACCCGGCAGCAAAAATAATAGGTGTGCTTGGGCTTTGGATTCCTCTTATTGTAGCTATCTATTATGTTTATATAGAATCATGGACCCTCGGATATTCGCTTCATTTTCTTCTTGGCTCAAGCCCCGATATTCCGTCGGGCACCAATCTCGATGTAGACAGCTACGTAAAACCATTTGGAGACTTTCTGGGCACGTATATAGGGGCCGGAGGGGATTCTGTGTTTTTAAAACCCTCATCCATGGCATATATAGCATTTTTCATAACCCTTGTAATTAACTTCGTTATTCTACTTAAGGGAATAAGCAGGGGCATAGAAATATTTGCCAAATTTGCCCTGCCCACGCTCTTTGTTCTGGCAATAATACTGCTCATAAGGGTGTTAACNNGCGCTTAAAAATCCAAGCGTATGGATAGCCGCTGCCGGGCAGATGTTTTTCACTCTGAGCCTTGGGTTTGGAGCCATAATAACATACGCCTCGTATGTAAAACATAATCAGGACATTACGCTAAGCGGCCTTACCTCGGCAACGCTAAACGAGACAGTAGAAGTCATAATCGGCGGCTCCATAGCAATTCCGGCTGCGGTTGCCTTTTTCGGCATTACGGGCGCTATTGCGGTAGCTCAGTCAGGCGCTTTCAGCCTCGGGTTTATAAGCGTGCCCGCGATATTTGCCTCCATGCCCTTTGGCAGCTTCTTTGGCTTTTTGTGGTTTTTCCTGCTCTTCTTTGCAGGCCTCACCTCTTCTGTTGCTATCACGCAGCCCATTATCGCATTCTTTCAGGACGAATTTTCATTTACCCGCACAAAGTCCATAGTAGTTTCATACATCATAATTGTAGTAAGCGTGATAATGGTAATCTTTGTAGACAAAACGCTGGACGAATGGGACTTCTGGGCCGGCACAATCGGAGTGGTTCTGCTGGGGCTTTTTGAGGTTGTTATTTTCATATGGATTTTCGGAGGAGAAAAAGCCTGGGAAGAGATAAACAGGTATGGCCTTATAAGAGCGCCAAGGGTATTCTATTATATAATGAGATATGTAACACCTGTATTTTTGCTTTTATTAATCTCGTTTTGGGGTTATGACTTTCTGCCAAAGATACTTAAGCAGAGCTCATGGAACATATGGGTATCGAGACTGTATATAATAGGGCTGTTTATTTTCCTTACTGCACTTGTGTTTAAATCTTCATCAAAGAGGAGGGAAGCCTGATTGGAATTTAACGCAGCTGTTTTTATGCTATCATCCTGGGGTTTTATAATAAGTCTGCTTTCTTTTTGTCTTTACAAGCTTATGACGGCAATAAAGCGCTGATTTAGCTTTTTTTATAAAACTTCCTTTCCCACTGCTTCTGGTTCTGGCTTGCTTCCTGCATAGCAGGAATATAGGCCGCAGCAAAAACCATAAATTTATTAATAATGTTGTACGGAAATTTTATTGGTCTTACAAAATCAACAAAAAGTACTACTCTAAACCCGTCTGTGTCGTTCCATACTTCATGTTCATAAGTATCATCAAACACAATGCTCTGTCCTTCATCCCACACATGAATCTGGTCATCTACCCTTATCCTGCATTTCTCTTTTGGCTGGGGCACGATTAATCCAAGATGGTACCTAAGCACTCCGTTAAACGGGCCTTTATGCGCAGGAATATGTTTATTTGGTGATAGTATGGAAAAAAACGCGGTCTTCATTCCCGGTATTTTCTTAAGAATCCTTGCAGTTTCAGGACACCTCTTGCAGTTCTCTTTACTTTCTATTCCATATCCAGCAAGGAAATAGGTCTTCCAGTTGTTATCGGTTGTTATAGCATCCACTCCGGGCATGATATCATGGAAATTTGGAAGCTCGGTTCTGTGCTTCATTACATCTTCAAGCTCACTTCTTATAGTAAGCCACTCATCCTCAACTTCCTTTACCCACAGAAACTCTGAATTATCGTACACAGGGGGATTGCCATGAATAGAGTGTTTTTCATTTATGCCTTCTGCCCAGTTTATAAATGAAGAAAGCCCCCCGGCATATTTCTTTGGCGGATTATATCCCTTTGAAGTATTGTCATTGCTCATTTTATTATGCTAGCCCTTTTGGTTTGAATGTTTTTTAATATTGAAAATATCTTCTATAAGATGAATAAAAAACAGCAGCATTGCAAATGTTAAGAACCCGAACATCCAGGCATAACCTCCTATAATAGAAACTATAAGAAATGACATGGCATAGGCGTTCCTTCTGGAAAGCGGCCTTAAGAACAATATAAACCTTCTTATTAAAGA
>JABAHR010002488.1_pt2 | contig 11096 bp, 8 predicted proteins | sample 7062101 | NCBI WGS metagenome assembly JABAHR01 (sample SAMN14534553, study PRJNA622989) | marine sediment metagenome | biome: marine biome [ENVO:00000428]; feature: marine pelagic biome [ENVO:01000023]; material: deep marine sediment [ENVO:00002113] | place: India: Gulf of Kutch | collected...
TCGAGCACCTCGAGCGCCGATCGGCCGAAGTCGCTGATCTCGTAGGCCACAGCGATCGGGCGAGTACTCAGCACGCGACGCTTGAGAAGTCCCGTCTCTTCCATTTCCTTAAGGCGCTGGTTCACCATCTTCTTGCTCGCACCGCCGAGTTGTCGGGCGAGATCATTGAAGCGCACAGGCCCGTCCTTCAGGTGCCAGAGGATCGAGCCCTTCCATTTGCCGCCGATCAGGCGCATGCCGCGCTCGATGGGGCAGGGCTCGAGGCAAGGCTCGGAAACCGTCTTGCGGCCCTCCGCATCGGTCAAAACTTTCGCCTTCATGTCCTCTGTGGTTACCAAAAGTATACTGGTTGATAATAGTTACTTAGTGTACCACCATGCCGCTTCCTGTACAGACACCGACGGAGACAATACGCGTCATGCCAAACGCTTTGATTATCAACGCCCATTATCCGAGCGATTTCTCGAGCGGACGACTCAATCGCTCCCTGGCCGAGAAAGCGAGAGCCCTTTTGGCGGAGAAAGGCTACGAAGTCCGCAGTCGAGACATGCTCGAAGACTGGGACGTTGCGGAAGAACTCGACAACCACCAGTGGGCCGACGTGATCCTGTTGCAGACGCCCGTGAACTGGATGGGCGTGTCGTGGCGCTTCAAGCAATACATGGATGAGGTCTACAGTGCAGGCATGGCCGGCCAGCTGTGCGATGGCGACGGCCGCACGCGTTCCGATCCCGAAAAGCAGTACGGCTCAGGCGGAACGCTCTCCGGCAAGAAGTACATGCTCTCGTTGACGTTCAACGCGCCTTGCGAGGCGTTCGACGACGAAAACCAGTTCCTTTTTCAGGGCAGGGGCGTCGACGACCTGTTCTTCCCGATGCACATGAATTTCCGCTTCTTTGACATGGAACCACTGGAGGCATTCGCTTGCTACGACGTGCTTAAGAATCCGGACGTTGAAAACGACTTCCGGCGATTTGAGGCGCACATCGCACAACATTTTTGAGGACGATCATGAAAACCAACAAAATGCACGCTGGTGCCGACTTTCCCGAATTAACTGCTACTAGCGAGAACGATGATTTGATTGACATCAGCAACCCATCAGGCGATGCCGACTGGCAAATGGTTGTCGTCTATCGCGGTCGTCATTGCCCGCTCTGCACCAAATTCCTGAACAAGTTGGCCGACTATCGTCAGCGATTGCTCGACATCGGCGTCGATGTTGCNNTCGGTGTCGATGTTGCGGCCGTCTCTGCGGACAGCAAGGCGCAACTGAGGGAGCACAAGTCGCGACTCGATGTAAATTTCCCCCTGTACTACGGCCTATCGCTCGAACAGATGGAGAACCTTGGGTTGTATATTTCGATTCCGCGGTCGAAAAAAGAGACCGACCATAACTTCGCAGAACCGGGCCTATTCGTCATCAACTCAGACGGCGAAATCCAGGTGGTCGATCTATCTAATAACCCGTTTGCAAGGCCGGATCTCGAAGTGTTTGTCTCGGGTCTTGAGTGGATTCGTGATCCGAAGAACAACTATCCAATTCGCGGAACTTATCGGTAAGCTCCTACTCTGTTTTTCAAACTTCAACCGGCAGCGTTTGAGCCGAGAGCTGCCCGTCGCAGCTTCCCTAAAGCAGACACTCAAATGTCCGGTGTCGGGAAAAGCGGAAATTTGCGTAAGGAAGAGGCTGGGCTACAAATCCTTGGCCATTTGAAACAAATTCGTCTCTGTGCTGCCTAGGCCGAGCAACTTCCACCGCCGCTGTACACTTGAGTTGCTCTGCTGCTCATAAGCAGTGGTTTAGAGCTGCAACTCAATGGCTGCGCATTTCATCGGGATACAAACCACGTTTTGGTGCCAAGCGAAATTGGATCGAACTGCCGCAGAGCATCTTTCGCGGAGGCCTTGCTCCACCGCCAGACAGTCAGGCATTCGCTGAGTCTNNATCCCACCCTCTCCGCCAGACAGTCAGGCATTCGCTGAGTCTCCGTCCAGAGACTCGCGAATGCCTTTTTCTTTCCGGGGGTTACAGATCCTGTCGGGTGTATTTCCGGACCACCTGTAGCCGATGAGGCCAAGAATCGACGCCAAATCCGCGTGAGTCTCTGCGCGCGGTTGTGGTGATCCGGGATCAGGCGGCTGGAAAGCCGAGAGCTTCGCGTTGACCAGGCCAGTCGATAGGGAGATTCTTAACTCGAACCAGCCTGTTGGCGGTCAGCTCGGGTGGTTGGCGCCCCTCGACGATGGCCTAAACGATATCCGGGGCCAGGTAGGCGAGGCGAAGCACCCGAGTGAAATAGGAGGCGTTCACTCCGTTCGAGGCTGCCAGCTCCGCAACTGTCTCCGGAGGCCCAGTCTCCAGCTGTTGACGCCAGGCATGGGCGCGCCGCAGAAACTTGAGTAAGGTCCGATCTGGCTCGGAATCTTTCGCCCGGGCAATCCCCTCGGGCAGGATCTTTAGCTGCCGGCCGCGGCAGCTGGCATCGATGTCGATGCCGAAAACCCGCTTAAGGGGATGTACTCAGGTCAGCGCCCCCTCGCGCCACAGCGACAGAACCCAGGTTCTGAGCGCCTCGTCCGTCCAATGCAGACCCTCAAATCGAAATGCCGGCGTGAAATAACCGCCATCGGGCCGTATGCGAGCGCGATACACCTTGATAGGAATGACCAGAGTTGCGAGTCCCGATGGCAACGGCGCGGGTCTCGCTTCCATGTACTGCGTGTCCGCGGCAGTCACGCTGCCGACGTGAACGACCTCGGGAATCTCGGTCAAGAGGCTCATCGCATCGAGGCACGCGCTTCCGCAGGTGGTGTCCGTCAGCACGGCAACAGTTCCCCCGTACCTCGGCGTCGCCGAGTTTGAATCCTTTGCCGTCGCGACATCCTTCGAACCCTGGTCATCGTCGACGGGCGTCTCGCGCCAGAGGTCGTGGCTGTCTTTCAGTGATGCCGTGAGGTTTCGAAGTACGTGTTTCGACCAGCCGACTGCAGAATGCGAGTCGCCGAACTGCTTGCGGATGATCGACGGCACCGTTTCCCAGTACGCGATATTGCCCTCGGATACCCGCCACTCGACGTATTCCGAATCTTTCTCGCCGTCGTCCGGCGATTCATCCCACAGCGCTTCTGCGAACAGCTCGGCCCACACGCTCGAGCCACCGTCATTGCCCCGCAAGTCGAGAACGACCAGCTTCGCGGCAGTGCGGGCTTGATGCAGTTGCCGAAACGCATCTTTGTATCTCGTTACCTGCGCTTCGTTGGGCCCGAAGGTTGACGCTTGCAGCCAATATACACCAGGCTCCGGCAGGTAAAGACCGACCTCAGGGCGCGTCCTACCGCGGGCAGCGGAATAGTCATCCCTGCGGTCGTCCCATGAAATTTCCCGCCATTCGAGATCGAGCTCAAATTCACGATTTTCACGGACGAAGACGCACTGCTTCGGGACGCCGACAAACGGATTACCAAGATCGACAAAGGCACGTGCCGCCGCCGGAACCCAATTCGCCGGAAGCGCAGGATCGTACTGAAAATCGAACACGCGTTGCCTGATCAGTATCTCGGCCGATTGTCCGTCGCAGGATTGCAGCCGGTCGCCTTCGGCCAGTTCAGGGACGAGGGCAGGGTCGATAGTGTGCACAACTACGATGTCGTTGCGCCAGGTTGCGAAGAACCCGGGCCAGCGGGCCGGACCGCGCTCAGCGTCAAAGCGAATACTCAGGTGCCCATCGCGAAAACCACCAACAAATTTCATCATCGCGTAGACATACTCATCGGCGGTATCGATAGATTCGACCAGTGCCATTTGCTGTTCAAATCCCGCGTCCAGCCACTCTCCGAAACCGGGGTTCAAATCATCCACGGGACCGGGATGGTTCTCGAGAATGATGCGTCGTGCCGCCCTCAGGTCGTCCCGGAACGTCGTCGTCCAATCTGTTGACTTTTTTTCAGTGGCTGAGTGGTCGTCTGCAGCGGACACTGGTTCGGCGCAATAAATAGCCAGCATCAACATGATCGCTATCAAGAATCGAAACAACCCGAATCTCCTGTTGTTATTCTCTGTGTCGGACCGCTTGCCTTTCCCGACTAGAGTCCGCCGATTCGTTCAGCGTTTGATTGTGCCACGGTTGATGCGATCTTTCTGACCGAGTGTGGTCGAGGACTTCGAAACCTGTTCGACCGACCGACGATTTCCCAGTTGCGTCTCGTAGGCCTATACTCTCGTCTGGCGCGGCATTCTGCCGTCGCTACTAACAAGAAGAGAAAGGGGGCTAACAAATGAAAAAACTTCTAACTGCGCTTGTGTCTTGTAGCTTGATGTTGTCGGCTGGAATCGGGATCGCAGATGAGCATGAGGGAGAGGCAGACGAGGCCAATGTGGCGACACCGGTAGAGATGTTTGCCTGCAAATACAATGAAGGCAAGGGTCCGGCCGATCTGGATGCCGCAACCAAGAAATGGAATGCCTGGGCTGATAAGAATGGGGTCGACGATTATTCTGCGTGGACTCTGGTGCCTTATTATTCCGGTCCCGATCAGGATTTCGACGTGATATGGCTTGGTGGGTCCGACAATGCCAAAACGCTGGGTCGTGTACAGGATACCTGGCTCGCCACAGGTTCAAAGGAAGCGGAGGGATTTGCTGAGGTGGTTAGCTGCGACGTGCACGCTGCTTATGCAGTATTACGGATGAAGAAGCCGCCCAAGCGCGATAACCCGTCCAACGTCGTCATTTCGTTTTCGGACTGCAATACGGCTGAGGGCATAACATTCGATGACCTGTATACGCCGTTGATCGAATGGGGCAAATACAAAGGCGATAACGGCTCGACCGCAGGGATGTGGGTGTTCTTCCCGTCGTACGGTGGTGGTGGCGAGGAATTCGATTTCAAATGGGTCACCGCCTATCAAAATCTTGAAGACATGGGTGCCGATTGGGATCAGTTCAGCGAGAGTGGCTGGAAAAAAGCCAATGAACTCTTCGCTGGCAAACTCCATTGTGATTCGTCGCGCACCTACCTGGCGACCAACAGGCGCATGGCAGCGGAGGACGACGAGTAATCAGGCGGGGGAGCGGCGAGCAGGGCTTGCCGCTCTCCGTCATTTGGCTCAGCATGCTTCGCGCATGAGTTGCCACACCGGGTGGTCATCTCTGGCCCGGAAATATCTCCGATTCTGCGTGGGCGCTGTCTAATGCTTTGTATGTCTTATTAGCGTTTCCAGGTAGCGGGATTTGAGCTGTTCGCTTGCCAGAGCCTGTTTAATCGGCGGCAGCTTCAAGATCACACCCAATACTCCAGCCATGGCACGATGGCTCCACAAGACCTGGTTATCGAAAATCAGGTTCTGTAATTTGCCGCGTTCAATGGCCATGACGACCGCCCGGTGTGTTCCGTTCAATGGCGTAAGAACTCGCTTCGGACGCGATTCCAAAGACAGACTATCGTGTTTGTTACAGCTGCGTATACACACGCCGCAACCCAGGCAAAGCTCATCGTTCAACCGGGCTATTTTCATCCTGGGCTTGTCCGGATCATGGGCTGAAACCAGGGTCATCGCTTCGACCGGGCAGACATTGACGCATTTGCCGCAGCCATTGCAGGTTTCTTCGTCTATTACCGGGATAAAGTTCGTCGTGTGCACAGGGTTGAGAATGGCAAAACGGCGTGCGGCGATCATTGCCTCACAACAGCAGCCACAGCAATTACAGATGAAATTGACNNTTCTCGCCGAACTGCACCAGGTTGTTGTCATAGGCCTCCTGCAACAGGTCGTGACATTCCTTCTTGTCGATCGCACGCGCAACACCGTGTCTTGTCAGCGAGGACGCGGTGGTGTTGAAGGTCATGCAGATATCCTGCGGTGCAGAACAGGCCTTGCCCATATGTTCCATTTTGTGCCGGCAGTAACAGCGCCCCACACCAATATGGCTCGCTGTTTCAATCACTTCGCTGGCCCGTTCATAATCCAGCACATGCAGTGCATTTTCGTCGGACAAAGCAGGTTCATGTACGAAGGTTCGCCCCAACTGCGTTTCACCACGAGTAAACAGCTCCCTGATGAAATCCTCCTCCACGTTCATGTACTGATGAAAGAGCTCGCTCAGTACTTTTTGGTCGATATCGTCGCGGACACGCATCAGCGAGAACTCAAAGAAGCCGGCCATCGGTGGCGGCAGCGCATAAACGGTTTCGCCGTTCTGCTCGAAATCAACCAGAATGGCCCTGTCGGCCAGCTCGTCCAGTATGTTCTGCGTTTCGGTGAGGTTTTTCTTCCAGATACGGCTGGCTTTTTCTGCGGTGAATGGTTTGATCGGCATCAGCGAAACCAGGCCGGCTTCTTCCTCGCTGAACAGCATCGACAGGATCTTGAACAGGAGATCGGAAGGAGGTGCGCCCTGCGGAAAACGGTTCAGCCTGTCGGTCAGAGCGGAGTAACTTGTTCTTAGTGTCGTATGGCCCACGTGTCAAAACCCTCTGGCAGAAAATTGACCATACACGTGACATAGAGGATTTGGGTATATGGGAAATTGCGCATATCGGGCTGCTTCCGCTGCGCACTCAGCAGGATGTTTTCTGCCCGAATTTGCTGGCGGAGGAGACGCGTTTTCGATCTGATCGCGGGTCCCGCAATCAGTCCCGCAAATATCTTTTGGTAGCCATCCGGGTAACCTGGCTAGCTTGCACAGATATCGCCGAGAACCCTTGACCAGCAACGGTCCGGATCAGCCTTCATCTCGCGGTCAAATGATAAGTCGTCCCAGGAACGATGTTGTCACGCTGCCATGAGACAAAAGAAACCCCGCTCAAGGCGGGGTTCCGATGAACGCATATTCGGATCACAATGTCTTTTTTCTACGTCTGGACAGCCCGAGGGCAGCAAGGCCGATACCGAACAGAGCAAGTGTGCCCGGCTCGGGAACCTGCGTCGTTCCACAGCTACCCGAGTCTTTGGCGTCACCTCTAAGCAGACCGTCGGACACCCAACCTGAACAGTCGTCCCCGTAGCGAACGTGGACAGCGAAGTTCGCGCCATTGGCGTTGGGCGACAATTCTACGATGCCGTCGAGTACGAGCGTGATGGATCCGGGATCGATGCCGCCGGTCCCGCCTGCTTCGAGATTCTGCAGGCTCAGGAATGAGCCGAAGCCCGCGGCGTTCGTTCCACCGAAGTTCAATTTCCAGTCCGAGGTGACATCATCGCCATCCTGGTCGAGGGCCATCGACACCGGCGCGTCAGCATTGTAATAGATCGTGTCCAGACCGATCGCCGCCCACAGGTCATCGTCGGCATCGNNCACCTCGACAATATCGCCGCTGTCCTGAATATTGGACTCGTTCCAGGTGTCCAGCTCGACAATGTAATCAGCCGACGCTGGTGCTGCGAAGAGCCCCACCAAGCAGAGGGCTAGCGTTCCGAGCCGGTAAGTTCTTGCAGAAGCACTCGTCATCCCTGATCCCTTCATCATCCCTGATCCACTCATCATCCATACTTCGTTGAGTGATTATCGGCTGTTGAAACATGCAATACGCGATCACAGCCTGTCCTACCCGTAACCAAAGCAATACTCATGCCAGAGCTTTAAGTGTTTGTTTAATAAAGGTTTAGATTGGCCGGGTTACCCCAGGTACAGCATTTCTGTAAATATTCTCGACTCGAGTTCGAGGCAGATTCGTCTGTTCGCCGAGTGCGGACTGGTCGCGCCGATCCCATCTGCAACGGCTCCAGCGGCTCCATCAAGCCCGGGTCGGTGACGCGCAGGCATTTCCAGCGGAGCCAAGACGCTTCTTGCGGCAAGTACTTATTGTTAATGAGAATCATTCCTCTTTAGGATCGTATCTCGTTTTCCAGGAAAGACTTTTTAGTACCATGCGCCGGCGCATAGTCGCTTTCGGTTTGCTGCTTTTCGGATCCACCAGCTTCGCCAGTGAGGTCGAGATCTCGGCGGAATACACGGCGGACATTCTGAGCGTGGTTTCGGGCGGATTATCGGCCGGTACCGAATACCTCGACAATTTCGTTCTGGTACTCGAGATCGACATGGCCGAGGTGTGGAATTCCGGGACCGGTAGAATCCAGGCGCGGGGCTTGTACAACAACGGCTCGACGTTCTCTGAGGACCGTGTCGGCGACCTGCAGGTTGTCAGTAACATCGATGCCGACGAGGATTGGCGACTGTTTGAGATTTGGTACGAGTTAGCCGGAACCAGCTGGTCCATCAGGACCGGTTTGTACGACCTGAATTCCGAATTCGACGTCAACGAGACGGGGAGCATTTTCCTGAACAGCTCGCACGGCATTGGCGCCGAGTTCGCTCAGACTGGCGAGAATGGGCCGAGTATTTTCCCGGTAACGTCCCTCGCGATACGGGCGGCGATGACGGTCGGTCCGCTGACCGCGCGTGCAGCAGTGTTCGACGGCGTGCCCGGGGACCCGAGTGACCCGACCAGCAACCGGATCGAGCTGAGCGGTGGGGAAGGCGCGCTTGCGGTTTCCGAATTTGACGTGCCCTACGCGAATTCGGCACGACTCTGGCTTGGATACTGGCGGTATTCTGCTGAATTCGACCGGATCGACGGCAGCGGATCCGGCCACGGCAACGATGGCTGGTATGTTGGTACCGAGGCCGGCTTCCAGCTCGGATCGCGCGCCGCGAAAGGGTTCATCCGCTACGGCAGGGCAGACGAGCGCTTCAATGTGCTGTCCAGCTATCTGGGTATCGGTGCCGTCATCGCCGGTCCGTTCGAGGCGCGCCCCCGGGATCAGGTGGGCGTTGCCGTAGCCTCCGCGCGCGCGGGAGACGCATTTCGCGATCACACAGCCAGTATTGGCGGGCGCGCAAGCCGACACGAAACCACCTGGGAGCTGGCTTACCAGTTTCGGGTCAACGAATACGTTGTAATACGGCCTGACATTCAATACGTCAGGAACCCCTCCCTTTCTCCAGATCTTGACAGTGCATGGGTCGTCGGCTGCAGGATTCAGTTAGGGAATTAATCGCGGTCCGATCGCTCACCCCACACGAAACCGAATTCGCAGAAATATGATCATGCGAGCATCCTCCGCGGAAGAGTCGCCCCACCGCCAAAAAAGAGGGGGAGCCGTGGCTCCCCCCTTCTGTCAGGTCTATTGATGAACCTGTACGGTTACGGGCGTATTTCCAGATTGGCAAATCGATCAAGCATGGTCTTGACGTCAAGAATATCCTGTCGATTGCTGTCATCGATTACGCCTGCGAGGTGGTACGCAAGTGCGCGGTCAAGCCAGATCGCCAGCGTATCCGGAGCGTAGGGTACTTGACACTGCGGAGCCAGCCCGGCGTCGTCGCCATTGAACAGGGATTCGCCCGCCGCAAGCAACGCCGTCAGGTTGAGGGTCAGCTGATTTGCCAGCAGGAACTTGCGCATGCAGTCGAGTGCGTCCAGACCGGAGCAGTCATCGTCTGTGAGAATCGCATCGGCTTCCGCAATACTGCCTGCTATGGTCCCCTGGATCAGGAGTCCGAACTGCGATGCCGTGTAGTGATTACGCCAGTTCTTCCAATAACCCGGCGTCAGTCCGACACATTTGAATACATCACCGAAGGCAAGCTCGGCAATACCGGTTTCCGCGCAACCGTGCAGGAATGGCAGGTCGATCGTTGCAGCCGCTGGGCCGACGACCTTCTTGTAGAAGGCACCGGCAATTTCGACCACCGTAGCAGTCGGGAACGCACCTGTTGGTACGGTCTCCCTGACCGTGTAGGTATTCGGGAACAGGTTCTTCCATTCTACGGTTCCGGTTGCATCCGTCTTCTGGCACGCTGGCTGTGGCATCTTCAGGAAGTCATTCGCATCGACCTCCGAGCCGCCCTGTAACAGACAGAACTCGATGTCTGACAGGTACTCTTCACCATCGTCTCTCATTCCATCACCGTCGCGGTCATTGTATTTCCTGGCGATTACACGAGCAGCCTGGAAGTTGCCGAAGTCATTATTGATGTGCGGCGAGTCGCCCGACTTGATGAGAATATTGTCGTATCGACCATCGCCACAAACGTAGCCGGTCGGCTTCGGTAGGCTCTGGTACCAGGTGTCGCCAGGACAAACTTCGAATACCGAGTAGTTGCCGGGCGGGAGACTGAATTCGTACTCACCGTTATCGTCCGTCATCGCTGTCTCATTGAACACGGCGCCCTTGCCCGTCGTTCCGGTGGCTCTAATCGTCCAACCCTCGAGTCGCGGGTCCGTCGCATCACATGCACCGTCGGCCTTGAGGTCCTTGCACTTGATGCCGCTCTTCGGCGTAAGTTTGAAATTGCCAAATTCCACGGTGTGTTTGAGGTCGCCTGGCGCGAACTCAACATCGACTGACCGAGTGGGTGCCTGCAATTGACCGTCTACGATCACGTACGAGATCTCCCAATCCTCGCCCTCGAAGCCCTTCGCCTCGGTGACTCTGACAGTGCTGTTGAAGGCAACCGTGCGCCAACAAGGCGTGTAACAGGTATTCTCGACATAGCTGCCGTCGTACAGCGTTTCCCTGATCGTGATCTCCCATCCTACGATTTCCGGTTCGTCTGCATCTTTATAGCCATTGCCGTTGATATCGTGGAACTTGTACACGTGGATCATCGGCGGCTGTTCTTTGACCTTGAAGTTGTCTGTCTTCTGCACCGACCGTGGTGGCCCATAACCGGGATCGTTTCTGTAGCCTTGAACAACACCTTTTTTCTTTACGATACCCAGGTCTTTTGGATGTAAGTCGAGATTGCCGTCCCGTGCGACGTAGGTTTCAATCGGTGTCACCCAGGCTTTGTAGACGCCACCCGGATTGGGTGTATCGAGAAACGGCATCATTTGAACGACAATGGCGCCATTTGAACCCCAGTCCGTGTCGATATTGGTGTCATGCTGACCGCTGGATCCGGCTACACCGTCCGGCTCGTCCTGAATATGACACGGAATCGGAACAGACGACTTCTTGCCGTTCAGTGGGGTCGTGTAAGTATCGACGCCAGCCGTGGGAAATCCCTGGGCCGCCAACTCGGATGGCGGTACAAGGCCAACGATTATGCCATTGACTACTTCCATCACCCGGCACTTGGACGGATCGTC